>Ga0256404_1000805_pt1 | contig 80553 bp, 65 predicted proteins | sample RumenRJG_01DNA_FD_185990 | JGI IMG/M metagenome (GOLD analysis project Ga0256404, IMG submission 185990) | Bovine rumen microbial communities from Lethbridge, Alberta, Canada - RJG_01 | ecosystem: Host-associated > Mammals > Digestive system > Stomach > Rumen | place: Canada: Alberta | collected...
GAGGCTTAATGGCATGTCGCCTGTACAATACAGAAAGATGCTTACAACTTCGATTGTTTAACTGTCCAAACTTTGGGGTTCACTTCAAATCGCGTGAGTTAACTCGATTCATCGTGTGAGTTAACCCAATCGATCGTTTGAGTTAACTCAGGTTTTTTGACGGCCTTTTTGCAACAGCGAACGGACACAATTTACGCTTGTCCGCTTTGTCCGTTAGAGGCTTATTCGTTTCGCTGATTGATCAGATTCACCACCACCTTCACCATCACGTCCTTCTCCTCCGTGCGGCTCTCGGCAATCATCAGCGTCAAAGCCACAAGGGTGTTGTCGGCGATACGTTTGGAGCCGTCTTCACGGTAGAGGACGCCGTTGTTGTTGAGAAACCACAGGAACAACGTGGCGGCAATGCGCTTATTGCCGTCGCTGAAGGAGTGATTCTTCGTCACCAGATAGAGCAACATGGCCGCTTTCTCCTCCACACTGGGATAAAGCTCGTCGCCGCCGAAGGTTTGATATATCTGCCCGATGCTGCTCTTGAACGAGTCGTCCTTTTCGTTGCCAAAGAGTGTGGAGCCGCCAAACTTATTGCGCAGGCTGTTGATGGCCTCCATAGCATTCTCGTAGGTGGCATGGAAAGGTTCTTCCTTGGTCGTCTTGTCAATCGTCAGCCGCTCGTAGTCATAGCTGTCCAAGGTGTCCAGGGCGTACGTATAATCGGTGACCACAGCGAAGAGCGCATTCGTTTCGTCGTTGGACAGCAGCGTCTGACTCTGTATCGTGCGGCCCAGCATCCCCACCAGCTGGCGCAACTCGCCAATCTGCTCCTTGCGGATGCGATCGCTCACGGCATAGCCTTTGACGAGATATTGCCTTAGAACCATGTTAGCCCATTGACGAAAGCGAGTGGCGTTTTTGCTATTAACACGATAGCCAACAGAAAGAACGGCATCAAGATTATAATACTTCGTACTATAAGTCTGCTTTCCGTCATTACCCATGTGTTCCAAAATGGAACATGTGCTATCTTCTTCGAGTTCTTCCGACGCATAGATGTTTTTCAAGTGCTTCGTTATTGCCGGCCGTTTTGTGCCGAACAACTCTGCGATTTGCTTCTGCGTCAGCCATACTGTATCATTCTCCAGACGAACATCAATCTGTGTCTGCCCGTCCTCCGTTTGGTAGATGACAATCTTGTTCTCTTCCATAATGCATCGAATTAATTCTGCAAAGATACTACTTTTTCTTCAACCGGCAAACAGTTGAGTAAGATTTTTCCTGCAGCCCTTCCAATTTTTACGGCATAGTTATAAGTAAGATGTAAGAAGGAAGAGGGAAGAGAAGGCTTTGGAGAAAGTTGTAAACGATGGGCCGCTTGTTTCAGTTTCAGTTGTTTCCCCTGCGCAACGCCTGCACAGCGCCTGCGAAACTGCAGAACGAAGCTAACCGGCGCGCAAAATTTCTCTAGTTAGGGCGTAAAAAAAATCAGTAGCAGAATCGGCAATGGGCTGACGGGGTCTCCGGCAGAAAAATCTCCGCTTGCGGCACAAAAACGGAAAAAATGCGGCTGATGTGGAAATAAAGGAAGCAAAAATGTTAAGAAAACTGAAAAATACCGTAACTTTGCGCTGTTGACGGGACTGCCCGTCAGCAAGGAAAACACGATACGATTCACCAAAAATAATGCAAAGAATGAAAAGAAAGACTCTGATGCTGGCCCTGATGCTCTCCCTGGGGCTTGCGGCTCATGCGCAGTGGAGGGTGGGGGCCACCGTGGGCGCCGACCACAACCACTACAGCATCGACAGACAGTATCTCAACGACTACAGCTACCGCGACCGCTGGGGCGTCACCGCCGGCGTCATCGGGCAGTATAACTTCTTCAGCTGGCTCGGCGTGCGCGCCGACCTCAACTGGACGCAGAAAAACTACCGCGTGGAGCGCAGCCTCGTGAAGATGGACTACAAAATCGCCAACAACTACCTCCAGCTGCCCGTCATGGCCAGCTTCAGCTTCGGCGGCACGAAGTGGCGCGGATTCTGCAACCTCGGCGTCTACGGCGCCTACTGGATGAGCAGCCACAGAGACGCCGTGGACACCAACACCTTCTGGACGCACACCTATAGCTCAGACGGGAGCGTGGACTTCTACAGCGAGCGCGACAAGCGATGGGACTGCGGTTTCGTGGGCGGCGTCGGCGTGGAATACCGCTTCGCAGAGCACTGGGGCGCCCAGCTGGAGGTGCGCTGCTACTACAGCACCACCAGCACCGTGAAGCAGGTCTCGGAACACGTGAAGGACTACCGCTACAACACCACGACCGCCCTACAGTGCGGCGTGAACTACTATTTCAGCGGTAAAAAGAAATAAGGAAAACCACCGGAACAACCGATAACAATGAAGACGATGAAAAGAACGATGAACAGGATATACACGCTGGCGCTTGCGGCCATGGTGATGCTGACTGCGGTCTCGTGCCGGCAGGACAGCGACGAACTGCTCCCCTACGGCTACAGGGACAACTACTTATTCGACAAGGCGAGCAGCAGTTTTGCCGCACAGTTCGAGATACTTTGGAACGGACTCAGCCAGAACTACGGCATCTGGGACGTGGAGAAGGACGTCTATGGCCTGGATTGGGATGCCGTCTATGACCAATATCTGCCGAAATTCGAGGCGCTCGACCGGCAGGAGAACGTGAGCGACGACGACCTCAGAGCCCTCTTGGAAGACGTGCTGCGTCCGCTCCACGACGGACATCTGTCTGCCGACCTCTACAACTATCGCACCAATAACTACGTGTCGGTTAATCCCTCCAAGTTGCGCAACGTTACGCGCAGCGACTTCAACACGACGACGCAGAACGTGTCGGAGACGGCCTATGACGCCGACATCATCGAGGAAAGAACCGGGGAGATGACGGCCTTCGCAGCATTGTACAGCCTGCTCTATGGTGAGAGCAGCGAGTGGCTGGCGGCACAAATCAGCGCACTGGAGAGCAAGGACGCACCCACGGAGCTGGACCTCTTCAACCTGAAGAGCCTGAAGGAACTGCGGCAGGAACTGGGAAAAATCGAAGAGATGGAATCCGATGCGGAGATGATAACGGCAAACAATGTCCTGTGCATGAAATACGCCTTCCTGAATGTGCCCGGGCTGCAGCTCTATACGCCGCAATTGTATGAGAAGAATTACCTCAGAGTGCAGTACATCCTCTTTCAGGGCAACATCGCCTACCTGAGATTCAACAAATTCGGTCTTTCTCCGTTTCTCAATCGGGAAGCCGCTGCCGAGGTTTTCGCCCAAACCACTCCGGGCGATGCGGCCCTCATAGAGAGCGTGCGCGAGGCATGGACGGCGTGGTTCAACACAATACAGCAGCTGAAGGGCTCCGGCCGGCTGGGCGGCGTGATTATCGACCTGCGCAACAACGGAGGCGGATCACTGGACGACGCCCAATACGTGATAGGCGCCCTGCTGCCCGCGGGCAGCATCGAGTTTGCCAAATGCCGCTTCAAGCGCGGCACGGGCCGCTACGACTATTCGCCCATGATGCCCTTGGCTGCCGACACCTATAAGGGCGAGCATGCCGTGGTGACGGAGCGCGTTGCGGTGCTGACCAACTGCCACTCCATCAGCATGTCGGAAATGAGCGCGCTGATGGCCAAGCGGATGCCCGCCGCCCGTGTGATAGGCACGCGCACCTGGGGCGGCGTGTGTGCGCTGCAGGGCGAAGATACCTACAGCGAGAACTATGCCAGCCACATCGGCGTGGCCCACGAGACGCCCGTCTATGTCTATTTGCCCACCTGCTGCTCATTCACGCCCGAAGGCAAGTCGTATGAAGGCATCGGCGTGGAGCCCGACATTGAGGTGGCGCTCGACGAGGCGGCCTACACCGCCACCGGCCGCGACAGCCAGCTCGACCGCGCCCTGCAATACATTCGCACGGGAAACTGACCGCCTCCCCGCCTTCTCCCCCAAAGGTCGGCTGCCCGCAGCCGAAAAGAAAAGCCCCGCCGAACCGGCGAGGCTTTCTTTGTTGTCCGTGGAGCTGGAGGGAATCGAACCCTCGTCCAAACAGAGATACCCGGAGCTTTCTACACGCTTATTCCGGCCTTCGGTTTTCGTGCGCCATCAAGACCCGGACCACCAAATGACGCCTTATCCTCTAAAGTCTCATCGTCAGGGCGAGGCCCCGGACGACCAGCTCCGATTTCACTGTGCCACAGAATCCGGGTGCTTCGGAGCGGGGAGTCCCGGGGTGACATCTCGTCTCAGCACCTGGTGCCGAGATTGAGCCAGTAACCTACTGTGCTTCGGTTAGGCAGCGAGAGCGTAGTTACGTTCGCCAGATAAATTTTCGGAAGTCTTGGATTATAGAGAGCGGCCTCCAACTCTCTGCGTGCTTACACCGACCATCGGTCTGCTGTCAAATCCAGTCAGCCCCAATGAAGACGGTTCGAAAAGCGAGTGCATTCCGCTGAATGTGGGCGCAAAAGTACGAAAAAGTTTTCGAAACAACGACCGAAAAACTAAAAAAAGTGCACAAAAAAGCCCGTTTCCCGGGAAATATGTCGTTTCCGGCGGGAAGCGGGCCTAAAAGATTCAGACGCGGAGCTTACTTCTCACAGCAGCACTCGCAGCCAATCAGCTTCCAGCACAGGGCTGCCAGAGCACCACCGACGAAGGGGCCGACGATGAACACCCAAAGCTGCTGAAGAGCCTGGCCACCCTCGAAGAGAGCGGGGCCGATGGAGCGGGCGGGATTGACGCTGGTGCCCGTGTAGTGGATGCCCACCAGGTGGATCAGAATCAGCGAGAGACCGATGGCCAAACCGGCGAAGTTGTTGGTGGCGCCGTTGGTCTTGGAGGTGGCGCCCAGCACGACCATCACAAAGATGTAGGTGAGCACAATCTCAGCCACGAGGCCGTTGATGACATTAGCCGAAGCGCAGGCGTTGGCACCCGTCTTGGTGCCCAAAGCCAAAGAGGGATCCAGAGACACCAGGCAGTAGAGCACGGCGGCGGCGATGACTGCACCGATTACCTGGAAGACCATGTAGCCGCAGGCATCCTTGGCACTCATGCGGCCGCTCAGGCAAACGCCCAGCGTGATGGCGGGATTGATGTGGCAGCCGGAGATGCCGCCGATGGTGTAGGCCATAGCCACAACGGCCAGACCGAAAGCGATGGCGGTGCCCACAACGGAAGCGGTGTCACTGCCGCAATTCAGGCTCACGGCAGCGCCGCAACCCAGGAAAGTCAGCACGAAAGTGCCAAAACACTCAGCAAAATACTTTTTCATAGTTTCTTACGTTTTAAAAGTTAGAAAAAGAATACTATATCTTATGCAAAAGTAGTCAAAAAGACTGAAACGGACAAACATTTGGCCAAATTTTTACAACAATTTGAACTCATAGCCTTCATTGCGCAGCCACTCGAGGGCCGGTCGCAACATCAGTCGCAACTTGTCGATGCTCTTGAGTGAGTCGTGAAAGGTGATGATGGAGCCCGGGCGCGCATAGCGCTTTACATTGGCGAGCACATCATCGGCAGAAAGCAGGCGCGAATAGTCGCGTGTGACCAGATCCCACATCACCACCGTGTAGCCCGAATAGCGCAGTGTGCGATACTGCACCAGGCCCATGTAGCCGTGTGGCGGACGGAAGAGGTTGATGTTGCGGCGCGGGGTGAGTGTTTTGAAAAGTCGGTCGCAGCGATAGACGTTGGCCAGATACTTCCACGAGAGCCACTTGATGCCCCCGATGTGGTTGAAGGTGTGGTTGCCTACATGATGCCCCCGGCGGAGCACCTCGAGGTAGAGCTCGGGATACTTGCGCACGTTGTCGCCCACCATGAAGAATGTGGCCTTGATGCCCATTTCATCGAGCAGGTCGAGCACAAAGGGCGTTGCCTCGGGGATGGGCCCGTCGTCGAAGGTGAGATATACCGCCTTCTCCGAGGGGTCCATACGCCAAAGCGCGTGGGGGTAAAGCCAGCGCAGGAAGCGGGCCGGTTGTTCAATGATCATCAGTAGAGCGTCTGGAAGAGGCGGTTGTAGTAAGACAGTTTCTCGTCGAAGGCGTTCAGGCGGGAACCGCCGTAGATCATCATCACGTCAAGCACGCGGTCGAAATAGTAGATGGACACCATGATATCGCGCGAAGAGAGCTTCTGCATGTGGGGCGACATGTGTGCGTACCACTCCAGATACTCTGCGCACGACGTGGCCACGGTGCAACAGATGCGGTCGGCCGTCTCGGTTTCGCCGGCAAGAGCCCACACGCGGGCCAATTCTATGGAGCCGCTGTTGTAGTTGTGGGGCACAGTGGCGGCAGGCACGGCTTCCTCTGCACGGCGCACTACCTCAAGAGCACGCACGGTGTCACCGCGCTCCACCAGCGCTTCGGCCAAAGTAGCGAAGAGGCGGCGATGGGTCCAGCACATACGCATAACGGTTTCGTCGAGGTAGATGTCGGGATTGTCGATGCCACCAAAGCGGAACTTGTGCATGAGGTTGTCATACATGCGGTCCACATCGATGTCGCGGCCCGTCTGCTCCGTATCCCAAGGGGTGATGCGGTTAGCCAGGCCCTCCTGCACGAAGTTGCGTCCGAGGTTGCCGTAGTTGTCGCTGCCCACAGTGAGTGCCACGAAGATGGGGCGCTCCCAATTGCATCGGGCCAGCATTTCGTAGATCATCATCTCGCTCTTATAGACGGCGCGTCTGCCCTTGAGCGAAATCGGCATCACGTCGGGGATGCTGTCGCCCGCCATCATCATGCCGCTGCGGCGCACGGCGTCCTTGTCCACCGTGATGACCATGCTGTCGGTGGGGAACACCTGCATGTCGGGGTCGTCGCTGAGAATCCAGTGGCTGATGACGTTGGAGAGCTCGTAGGGGTTGTCGCCCACTAGGGTGCGCAGCGTTTCGGGATCGTCCTTATAGTAGTCCAGCACCTGTTCCAACAGGCCCGGACGCACGGGTATGCCCTCACGGGTGCCGCTGACGTAGTCAATACGCTTCCATGAGATGGGCACCGAGGGCGAGTCGTAGGCCGGGCGCTTCATCTGGTCGATGTACCAGTCGGTCTGCAGATAAGAAAGGTTGCACACGCGCGCGTCGGTGCGGATGCCCTCCGTCTCCTGGCAATACCAGAGGGGGAAGGTGTCGTTGTCGCCGTTGGTGAAGATGATGGGATGGCCGCTTTCGGGCAGAGACATGAGGTAGTTTTGGCCGAAGTCGCGACAGGTGTAGCGGCCGGAGCGGTCGTGGTCGTCCCAGGTCTGCGAGGCCATCTGCAGCGGCACGAGCACGCACAGGCAGCCCAACAGGGCGGCGAGGCGCTCCTTCTTCAGTGCCTGCGAGAGCATCTCGACGAGGCCTGCCACACCCAGTCCGCACCAGATGGCAAAGGCGTAGAAGGAGCCGGCGTAGGCGTAGTCGCGCTCACGCGGCTGCATGGGCGTCTGGTTGAGGTAGATGACGATGGCCAGGCCTGTCATGAAGAAGAGGAAGAAGACCACCCAGAACTGCTTCACGCCCTCGGGCACGGCATCGGCGTCGGAGAGACGGCGACGGTCCTTGCGGTACACCTGCCAGAAGAAGCCGATGAGGCCGAGCAAAAGGGGCAAACAGTAGAAGACGTTGCGCCCCTTGTTGTTTTTGAGATCGGAGGGCAGCAACGACTGGTCGCCCAAGCGCATGTTGTCAATGAACGGAATGCCCGTGAGCCAGTTGCCGTGCTCGGGCTCGCCGTTGCCCTGAAGGTCGTTTTGGCGACCGGCGAAGTTCCACATGAAGTAGCGCCAGTACATGAAGTTGAGTTGGTAGGAGATGAAAAAGCGCAGATTCTCCAGCTGCGTGGGCATCTTCACCGTAATCTTCTCGCCGCAGCGGTCGAAAGGTACTTCATAGCCTTTCACACCGCCAAGCCAATCTTCGTAAGCCTGGGCGTGACGGTCGGAATACATACGGGGGAAGAGCATGTTCTGCCCGTAAACGTATTCGATGTTGTAGCGCTGAATTTCGTAACGGTCGGGCTCGTCGGAGGACTTCTTCTCCTTACGCTGATAGACAGGAGCACCTTTGGTGGAAACAGGCACACAGTAGTTGCCGTCGGGGCGCAATTCTACCTGGGAGTTGTAGGCCTGTCCGTAGAAGAGGGGACGGTCGCCGTATTGCTCACGGCCCAGATATTGACCCAGAGTGAAGATGTCCTCGGGGGAGTTCTGGTCCATCGGCGTGTTGGCTGTAGAACGGATGACAATGACGGCGTAAGACGAATAGCCGATCATGAGCATCAGCATGCAGAGCAGCGAAGTGTTCATGATGCGGGTGGTGACCCAATGGCGGTTGTTGCCGTCGCGGCGGTTGAGCAGCAGATAGAGCAGCCCCAGCACGATGACGCCGACCACCACGCTGGTGAGGCCGTGGCTGTAGAAGGGAATGCCCAGAAGACCCACAGAAAGCAGGTAGGAGAGGTTCATGCGCAGGCGGCTCTTTTCCTGATGCGTTTCCCAAATAGCCCAAAGGATGACGGCGGTGAGCAGTGCGATATAGACCACCAGGCCGGTGTTGAAGGGACAGTTGAGCGTGTTGACAAAGAGCAACTCGAACCAGCCGCCCACCTTCACGATACCGGGCACCACGCCGTAGAGCACGGCAGCCACCAGCAGGAAACTGATGCCCAGGGCGATGAGGCTGCCCTTGAGCGTGGCTTCGCGCGTCTTCTTGTAGTAGAAGATGAGCACGAGGGCCGGCAGGCAGAGCAGGTTGAGCAGATGCACGCCGATGGAGAGGCCCGTGAGGTAGGCGATGAGGATGAGATAGCGGTCGGAGCCGGGCTCGTCAGCGTGGTCTTCCCATTTGAGCATCACCCAGAACACGATTGCTGTGAACAGTGAGGAGTAGGCATAGACCTCACCTTCGACGGCAGAGAACCAGAAGGTGTCGGAGAAGCAGTAGATGAGCGCACCGGTGAGAGCGGATGCCTCTACGGTGATGCACTGCGATAGTGTTGTCACCTGACCGTTGTCACCCACCAGTTTACGGGCCAAATGGCTGATGCTCCAGAAGAGGAACAGGATGCAGAGCGCCGAGAAGAGGGCGCTCATGATGTTGACCATGTAGGCCACCTGCGTCGGGTCGTTGACAAACTGGGTGAAGAGGTTGCCCGTGAGCATGAAGAAGGGGGCCCCGGGCGGGTGACCGACTTCCAGCTTGAAGGCTGTCGTGATGAACTCGGGGCAGTCCCAGAAACTTGCCGTGGGCTCCACCGTCGAGCAGTAGGTAAAGGCTGCCACGGCGAAGGTCAACCACCCCATGAGGTTGTCGATGAGTCTGAAGTTTTTCATATCGCAGAAACAACAAATATTATAATCGCATAGCGAGCGGCCTTGCCGGCGGTGATGGCCGTGGCCGTGATATAGGGATTAGCCCGCATGAGGCCGAGGGTGACGGAGAGCACGCTGCCGAACACGGGCAGGAAGCACAGGGCGCCCACCCAGGCGCCGTGGCCCTGAAGCCACCGCCGGGTGCTTTCCACACGCTCCCGCCGCACATGGGCGTAGCGCTCAATCCACTCCATGCGGCCCAGACGGCCGAGGCCGTAGTTGAACATGCTGCCGGCGGCGTTGCCCGCCGTGGCCGAAAGTAGCAGCGGCCAAGGCTCAAGCCCTGCAAGCTGCAGCGCCACCAGCACTGCTTCGCTGGAGAACGGGAAAACGCTGCCCGCCAAAAAGGCACTCAGTGTCATGCCCCAATAGCCGTATTGGGAGAGAAAGTCTATGAGTTCCTGCATTGTTCGGCGAAGCGGATAACCAGAGGCGAGAGGCATGCGGCGAGGCCTCCGATGAGTGAGTGATAAAACTGGGGAAAGATGAAAATTAGTCCCCAAAGTGCCACGCTGTTGTGCACGGCGATGTAGGCTTCAAGGCGCTGCTGTATCATGCTGCGGTGACGGGTGTGAAAGAAATGCCGGATGCAGAAGATGCCCAAGAGGCTGATGAGGCCCCACGGAATCCACTGCCATGCAGAGAAGCGGCCGAAATAGTCCACTAAGATGTGCATCGGGTAGGCGGCGATGAAGACCACATAGAGCCAGGGGCGCGTGGTGAAAGCCGTGTGAAGGGAGTCGAAATATTCCGTATTGTCCAACAGCAGGCTCAGCAGCGTCATGAAGACGTATGGCACCGAGAGACCGCAGACACCGGCCCAAAAGACACGCCACGTGAGGCAGCGCATCAGGACGCCCGTGTGCCAAAGGAAAAACGGGATGAGCAACAGCATCCAGGGCGTGAGCACAGCTGCCGTGCTGAGGAAGAAGAAGGCGTGAAAGACAGGCACCACTGGTTGCTCCCTCTTGTAGCAGGCAAAGAGCGATTGTTGGGCCAATAGCAGCGACACGCCGGTGAAGAGCGTCAAAAGGTAGTGCTCATTGCCAATCATCGACAGGCCGATAAGAAGTATGGTGATGAAGACGTTCACGCCGGAGAGAGTTTAGAGGCCGGAGAGCAAATCCCGGCCGATGTCGCGGCGGAAATAGCGTCCCTCGAACTGTATCTTCTGAGCCTCGGTCATGCTCTTGCGAAGTGCCTCTGCCTGGGATTCACCGTAGGAGGAGACCGCGATGACGCGGCCGCCGGCCGTCACGGTGCGTCCCTCCTTCACGGCGGTGCCGGCGTGGAACACGACAGAGTCGGGACCGGTGATGTTCTCAATGCCGGTGATTTCGAAGCCTTTTTCATAGTGACCGGGATAGCCGCCGGAAACAAGCATCACACAGACGGCGCTGCGCGGGTCGAACTCCAACGGACACTCTGCCAGGCGACCTTCGGCAACAGCCTCGAAGAGTTCTACCAGGTCGCTCTTGATGCGCAGCATGACGGTTTCTGTTTCAGGATCGCCCATGCGGCAGTTGTATTCTATCACTTTGGGTTCGCCGGCCACATTGATGAGGCCGAAGAAGATGAAGCCCTTGTAGCAGATACCTTCCTCGTGGAGGCCGTCAACGGTGGGTCGGATGATGCGGTCCTCCACCTTCTGCATCCACTCTTTGGTGGCAAACGGCACGGGAGAAACGCTGCCCATGCCGCCGGTGTTGAGGCCGGTGTCGCCCTCGCCAATGCGCTTGTAGTCTTTGGCTTCGGGAAGTATTTTGTAGCCGCTGCCGTCGGTGAGCACGAAGACGGAACACTCAATGCCGTCCATAAATTCCTCGATGACTACGCGTGAAGAGGCGTCGCCGAACATGCCCGAGAGCATCTCTTCAAGCTCCCGCTCGGCCTCCTCCAATGTGGGCAGGATGAGCACGCCTTTGCCGGCACACAGGCCGTCAGCCTTCAGCACATAGGGGGCTTTGAGGGTGCGCAGGAAGGCTTTGCCCTCGGCAAGTGTGGCGCCCGTGAAGGTGCGGTAGGCTGCCGTGGGGATATTGTGACGCTGCATGAAAGCTTTGGCAAAATCCTTGGAGCCTTCGAGGCAGGCGCCTTCCTTGGAGGGGCCGATGACGGCGACATCCTTCAGCTCGGCGTCATCGCGGAAGAAGTCATAAATACCCTTGACCAAAGGGTCCTCGGGGCCCACCACCACCATGCTGACGCCATGGGTCAGCACAAAGCGCTTGACGGCGTCGAAGTCGTCCGCTTTCATCGGGACGTTTTCTCCGCAAGCCATTGTGCCGGCATTGCCCGGCGCAATGTAGAGTTTCTCACACTTGGGACTTTGGCTGATTTTCCAAGCCATGGCGTGCTCTCGGCCGCCGCTGCCTAACAACAGGATTTTCATTTCAGATAGTCTTCAAAATATTGAGTGATGCGTTCATGCAAATGTATACGGTCGTGTCCGAACATGTTGTGTTCGTCGCCGGGATAAACAAAGAAGTCGGGATGAGTGCCTTCGTCGGCACAACGGCGTAGGAAAGAAAGGGCGTGCTGGGGTACCACGACAGGATCATCGCCGCCGATGATGATTTGCAGGCGACCTTTCAGGCGGTTGGCGCGCTGTTTGAGGTCACACTCTTCGTAGCCCTCGGGATTGCTTTTCGGGGTGCCCATATAGCGTTCGCCATACATCACTTCGTAGTATTGCCAGTCGATGACAGGGCCGCCGGCCACTCCCACCTTGAACACTTCGGGCCAGGTGAGCATGAGGTTGATGGTCATGTAGCCGCCGTAGCTCCATCCGTGCACACCGATGCGGTCGGCATCCACCCAGGGCAGCGAGCGGAGATAGTTCACGCCCGCCATCTGATCCTCACGTTCCACGACGCCGAGGCGGTGGAAGGTGACCTGCTCGAACTCGCGTCCGCGCCATTCGGCGCCGCGATTGTCAAGCACGAAAATGAGATAGCCCTTTTGAGCCATATAGAGCTCCCAACCGCGCAGACACCAGTGCCACGAGGCATCGACGTTGTGGAGATGGGGTCCGCCATAGACATAAACAACGGTGGGGTAGCGTTTTGCGGGGTCGAAGCCGACGGGCTTCACCATACGGTAGTAGAGGTCGGTTTGTCCGTCGGCGGCTTTGATGCTGCCGGAAGTGATTTCCGGCACTGTGCGTCCGGCCCACGGGTCGGCGGCCGTGAGGAGATTCTTCCCTTTGCCGGTGGAGGTGTTGATAAGGTTGATGCTGCGGGGCACGTCGGGCGCGGTGTAGCAGTCGAGCGCCTGGGTGCCGTCCTGCGAGAGCTGCACCTTGTAGTGCACGCCGCGTTCGTCGCCTAAGGCTTTCGTCCGTCCCTTCATGTCCACCGAGTACAGCGTCTTGGTGCGGGGATCGGAAGTGTTGGCCAGATAAAGCACGAGTTTCTTCTTTTTATTGAAGCCGACAAGCTGCTGCACGACCCATGGCCCCTTGGTGAGCTGCTGCAGGGAAGAGGGCTTTTTGAGATCCAATAAATAGAGATGGTTGAAGCCGTCGCGCTGGCTTTGCATAACGGCCTTGGTGTCATCCCAGGGAAGGAATGCAAGACCGGTCATCGGCTCGACATATTTTTCGTGCGTCTCCTCATAGAGGGTGCCGCGCGGCTGTCCGCTTTCGCTGTCGTAGGCCACAAGGCGCATATGGTTCTGGGCGCGGTTGAGTTCGAAGATGTAGAGCGTGCGTCCGTCGGGGCTCCACGAGAGATTGGTGTGGTAGTCGTTGGGGTGCTGTCCGGGCAGTCCCTCGTCGCCCTGCAGGCGGAGCCAAACGGTGCGCTGCTCTTTGACTTTGTAGATGCCCACGGTGACCACATGGCTCTCTTCGCCCGCCATGGGATAGTGGCATGTTTTGGTGGTGGCGATGCGGGTGGTGATGTCCACCAGAGGATAGTTGGGCACCATCGACTGGTCCATGCGGTAGAAGGCCAGCTGCTCACCGTCCTTGCTCCAGAACGTGCCCTTGCCGATGCCGAATTCATCGCGGTGCACGGAGGTGCCGTAAACGATGTTTTCGGAATCGTCGGTGCTGCCGTCATCGGACACTTGCAGGGTCTGCCCATCGGCAGTGAGCACGAAGAGGTTGCCCTTCACGGTGTAGGCGCTGTGTCCGCTGGCCTCGGAGCGGTCAATATGCTTGGCGTCTCCGGGGATGAGTTCGCTCTTCTCCTCCTCCTTCTTGCCTTCTGCGAGGGTGTCGCCCTCCCAGTGGTAGTCGCGGTCTTCAGGGCGCAACTGTTCGTAGGTGGTGCCTCCGGGCAGCAGATCGTCGAGGGTGAAGGGAGTCTGCGCTTCAGTCACGGTGTTCAAAGCGAAGGCCGCGACCGTGGATGCCGCGAGGGTTCTTATTGTCATAGTTTTTGCGGGGTTTCCTGTCTTTGTCGTCAAAACGCTTGCGGGGTCTTTCGTCATCGAAACGTCTGCGTGGTCTCTCGTCATCGAAGCGTCTGCGTGGTCTCTCGTCATCGAAGCGCTTGCGGGGGCGTTCATCCCGGTCCTCATCAAGGCGTTCGCGGAATTCACGGTGCTGCTTGAACTTTCGGGTGGCCATATCGCGGCGGTCTTCTTTCGTTTTGATGTCGCCGCCGCTTGCCCTCAAGTCGTTGAAACGTCCGGAGAAAATCTGGTATTTGCGCAGTTCGCACTCGAGTGAGCCGTTGTAGAGCGGGATGCGGCGCGAAGGTTTCAGGCCGATCTCGTCGAAACATTCCTCACGGTAGCTCAAAATCCAGGCTTCACCGTCGGTGAAATTGTGCTTTAACTGGCTGCCGATGGTCTTGTAGAGTCCCAACAGGTCGGGTGCGGAGATGCGCTCGCCGTAGGGCGGGTTGGTGATGAGCAGGCTGGGATGCTGGGGCTTCTCAAAGTTCTTGATGTCGCGCTGCTCAACGGTGATTTCCTTGGTGAGGCCGGCAGCCTTGATGTTGCGGGTGGCAATGGCGACGGCGTGCACATTAAGGTCGTAACCGTAGATGTGATGGTTGAAGGGATGCTCCCCGGAATCGTCGTTGTACACCTTCTCAAAGAGTTCGCGGTCGAAGTCGGTCCATTTCTCAAAGGCATATTCCGAGCGAAATACGCCGGGCGAGATGCCTCGGGCAATTAGGGCGGCCTCAATGAGGAAGGTGCCGGAGCCGCACATGGGGTCGATGAAATCACATTCTCCGCGCCATCCAGTCATCAGGATGATGCCGGCGGCGAGCACTTCGTTGAGCGGTGCCTCCACCTGTTCCTGCCGGTAGCCGCGACGGTGCAGGCTCTCGCCCGATGAGTCAAGGGCCAGGGTGCAGTCGTATTCCGCCACGTGGATGTGGAGCTGCAGGTCGGGATTCTTCAGGCGGATGTTCGGGCGGTCGCCGGTCTTCTCGCGCATCTGATCCACGATGGCGTCCTTCACTTTGTAGGCCACCATCTTGGAGTGACGGAACTCGCTGGAATAGACCACGCTGTCGACGGCAAAGGTGGTGCGGTTGGTGAGATACTGTGTCCAGTCGATGCTCTTCACGGCGTCGTACACCTCGTCGGCCGTCTTGGCGCGGAAGTGCTTGATGGGCTTGAGGATGCGGATGGCGGTGCGCAGTTGGACATTGGCGCGGTACATCATCTCCAGGTCGCCGGTGAAGGACACCATGCGGCGACCGATTTCGATGTTGTTGGCTCCGAGCCGGGTGAGTTCTTCGGCCAAAATGTTCTCCAATCCTTGGAGGGTTTTGGCAATCATTTCAAACACCATATGAGTGATATGTTTTATAATTCGAGTTAAAACTTAAAGTCACAGGCCTCCCCAGTCTTCGGGCCGGATCATGTGGCTCTTGCGCTTCTTGGCCTGCAGGAGTCTCTCGCCCGGTTTTGTGTCTTCCGTCACCCAGATGTTACCGCCGATGATGGTGCCGCGCCCGATGGTGATGCGGCCCAGCACGGTGGCGTTGCTGTAGACGATGATGTCGTCTTCCAATATGGGGTGACGGGGAATGCCCTTGATGGGGTTGCCGTTTTCGTCTTGCGGAAAACTCTTGGCGCCGAGGGTGACGCCCTGATACAGTTTCACGTTGTTGCCGATGATGCAGGTGGCGCCGATGACGACGCCCGTGCCGTGGTCGATGGTGAAGCGATGGCCGATTTGGGCTCCCGGGTGAATGTCGATGCCCGTTTCGGAATGTGCCATCTCCGTGATGACGCGGGGCACGAGGGGCACGCCCAGCCGGTAGAGGCAATGGGCCACGCGATAGTTGGAGAGCGCCTTCATCGTGGGGTAGCAGAGCACGACCTCGTCGATGCTCTCCGCAGCGGGATCACCGTCGTAAGCCGCTTCGGCGTCTTCCTTCAGGAGTGACTTGATTTCGGGCAGGGCCTCCACGAAGCGCTCCACGGTGTCGGCGTCGGTGTTCATCAGGAGCAGGGCGCGAATGCGCTGCAGCTTGCGCTCCGTGTCGTCGCAGGGGATGCCTTCCACGCCGTAGAATTCAGGAAAAAAATATGAGCGGCACAGGTCCACCAATTCGCGAATGGCGGGCAGTGACGGGCATTTTAGGGAAGTGTCTACCATAATATAACAATATTCGGGCACAAAATTACTGCTTTTCCCTCAGATGGACGACAAAAAGGGGGATTCACTTTTGCCTTTTCACTTTAATTTTGTAATTTTGCAGCCGAATTAAGCATCATTGACAATGAAAAAAGTTCCTGTATTGCTTCTCACGGGTTATCTTGGCAGCGGTAAGACGACCCTTCTCAACAGAATTCTCAACAACCGGCGCGGTATTCGCTTTGCCGTCATCGTGAACGACATCGGTGAAGTGAACATTGACGCCTCCCTGATTCAAAAAGACGGTGTGGTCAACCAGACCGACGACTCCCTGGTGCCGCTGCAGAACGGCTGTATCTGCTGCACGCTGAAGATGGACCTGGTGGAGCAGCTTCACGACATCGTCTCCACGGGTAAGTTTGATTACATTGTGATTGAGGCCAGCGGCATCTGCGAACCGGCGCCCATTGCCCAAACCATTTGCTCCATTCCCACGATGGGGCCGCAATACACCGAGGGCGGTGTGCCCGAGTTGGACTGTATTGCCACCGTGGTGGACGCCCTGCGCATGAAAGACGAGTTCGCCGGCGGTAACGACCTGCTCAAGTCCAACATCGATGAAGAGGATATCGAAAATCTTGTGATTCAGCAGATTGAGTTCTGCAACCTGATCATTCTGAACAAGGTCAGCGAGGTGAGCCGGGAGGATTTGGGCCGCATCCGTTCGGTCATCACCCACCTTCAGCCCCATGCCCGCATTGTCGAGTGTGATTACGGCGACGTGGATTTCGACGACCTGCTCCACACCGGGCTCTTCGACTTTGAAAAAGTGGCCACTTCGGCTGCCTGGATAGAGGCTCTGGAGGGGCACGATGATGACGATGATGACGACGATGACGACGAACACGAACATCATCACGACCACGACGATGAGCATGAGCACCATCATCATGACGACGATGACGATGATGATGAGGAGGAGCACGAACACCATCACCACCACCACCATCATCACCACCACGGAGAGGGTGAGGTGGAGGAATACGGCATTGGCACCTTCGTCTGGCAGCGCCGCGCCCCGATGGATTTGGGGCGTTTTGACCACTTTGTGGCTCGCCTGTGGCCCAAGAGCATCATCCGTTGCAAGGGCATCTGCTATTTCAAGTCGGAGCGCGACACCTGTTATCTCTTTGAACAGGCCGGCCGTCAGGTGCAGTTGAAGAATGCCGGACTGTGGTATGCCACCATGCCTGAAGACGAGTTGGAGGCGCTGATGCAGCGTCAGCCGGATTTGCGGCGCGACTGGGATGAATACTACGGCGACCGCATGCAGAAGCTGGTCTTTATCGGCCAGAATCTGGATAAAGAGGCCATCACGACGCTGCTGGATCAGTGTTTGGTGGAAGAATAAACAGTTATACATTTTAAACAGCCATAAACAATGAACGCCAAAGTCAGTATTATTATGGGCAGCACAAGCGATCTGCCCGTCATGGAGAAAGCAGCCCAGTTTCTCGATGAAATGGACATTCCTTTCGAGATGAACGCCCTTTCTGCCCACCGCACGCCCGATGAAGTGGAGGCTTTTGCCAAAGGCGCGGAAAATCGCGGCCTGAAAGTCATCATTGCCGGTGCCGGAATGGCGGCAGCGCTTCCCGGAGTCATTGCTGCGAGCACCACCGTGCCTGTGATCGGCGTGCCCATTAAGGGTATGCTTGACGGCTTGGACGCCATGCTTTCCATCATTCAGATGCCTCCCGGCATTCCCGTGGCCACAGTCGGGGTGAACGGAGCGCAGAATGCTGCTATTCTTGCCGCTGAGATGCTGGCTCTTTCGGATGAGGCCCTGTCGGCCAAATTGAAGACCTACAAGACAGGACTTAAGGTGAAGATTGTGAAGGCCAATCAGGAGCTTTCCGAAGTAAAGTATAAGAACAAGGTAAACTGATCATGACGCAGAGCGCTCAATCCGGCGTCGTCACGCGACGTCGCTCTCACGCCGTCCAGGTGGGCGGTGTGGCCATCGGCGGCGACAATCCTGTCCGGGTGCAGTCGATGTGTACCACCTCCACGATGGACACGGAGGGCAGTGTGGCGCAGGTGCTGCGCATCGCAGAGGCCGGAGGTGAGCTTGTCCGTCTGACAACACAGGGAACCCGTGAGGCGGAGAACATGCGTCTCATCCGGGAAGGCGTACGTCGGGCCGGTTGCTCCGTGCCCTTGGTGGCTGATGTGCATTTCAATCCCAATGTAGCCGACGTGGCCGCGCTCTATTGCGAGAAGGTGCGCATCAATCCCGGCAACTACGTGGACGCTGCACGCCAATTTAAGCATTTAGACTACACCGATGAGGAGTATGCCGCGGAGCTGCGTCGCATCGAAGAGCGTCTGTTGCCTTTCCTGCAGATATGCCGGGAGCACGGGACGGCGTTACGCATCGGCGTCAATCACGGCAGCCTGTCTGATCGCATCATGTCGCGCTACGGTGACAGTCCTGAGGGCATCGTTGAATCATGTATGGAGTTCCTGCGCATCTGCGAGCGGCACCACTTCATGGATGTGGTGGTCAGCATCAAAGCCTCCAACACGGTGGTGATGGTGCAGAGCGTGCGTCTGCTGGTGCAGGCCATGGAGCGTGAGGGGATGGACTTCCCGTTGCATCTGGGGGTCACGGAGGCAGGAGAGGGGGAAGACGGACGCGTCAAAAGCGCTGTGGGCATCGGCGCCCTGCTCACGGAAGGCATCGGCGACACCATTCGCGTGTCGCTCTCTGAGGCGCCAGAAAACGAAATCCCCGTAGCTCGTCGTTTGGTGGAGCTGGTGGACGAATGCGCCTGCCTGAGACGTCAGGCAGAAGCCGGCATTAGCGATGACACCGTCACGTTGCGCCTGACGGCCGACTCTTTGGAGGATCTGCAGTTGAAGGCGTCGATGGCCGTCGGTGCGCTGTTTATCGACCGCAAGGCTTCGCGTCTGCGGATAGAGTGCCCAGGCTTTGAAGACTGTACGGAGGCTTTGGCCGACAGCATCCTGCAGGCTGCGCGTGTGAAGTTTGTCAAGACGGAATATATCTCCTGCCCCGGTTGCGGCCGCACGCTCTACGCGCTTCAGGACACCATCGCCCGCATCAGGGCTGCCGTGACGCAGCGCGAACAGTCGGAGCATCCGTTCGTCAACCGCAACGGAGAGCGGGTGTTCCTCAAGATCGGCATCATGGGCTGCATCGTCAACGGCCCGGGTGAGATGGCCGATGCCGACTATGGCTATGTCGGTGCGGCACGCGGAAAGATTTCCTTGTACAAGGGGAAGGACTGTGTCGAGAAAAACATTCCCGAGGCAGAAGCCGTGGAGCGCCTGATGGCGTTCATCGAGCAGGACCTGCGTCAGTAGTCGAAGGTGCTGCCGCCGGCAAACTCCCTAAGCAGCGACACCATGGGCACCTGCTTGCCGGGCAGACGCTCAAAGCGTTGCATGATGGCTTTCAGGCGGCAGGCCTCCTCATATTCCTTCTCTTCCGGCTTCACGGCATCGAGCAGCGGGACTGCCTGCGTGCGGATGACGGCAATCTCGTAGAGCAGCGACGAGTTGAAGAAGATGTCTGCTTCTTCGCGGAAGGGCAGTATCCATTTCTCTTCGCCCCTTTTGACGCTGGGGAAGCGGCGCAGGATTTCCGGTGCCGTCTGTCCGCGGAATTTTGAGTCGCGGATGAGGCGGCGCATCAGTCGCAGGTCGCCTGTGGAGAGATAGTTGACGCCGTCGAGCGATATGGTGGTCACGGGCGATACGTAGATGCGGTATTTGTATTTCTCCTCCACCTGCTTGGAGAGCAGCGGATTCAGGGCGTGCGTACCCTCTATCAGGAGCACATCGGTGTGGGCGATCTGCATGGTCTTCTCCCCCCACTCCCGCTTGCCCTCCGCAAAGTTGAAGCGCGGCAGCCTCACCTCCTTGCCTTCCAGCAGGTCGGCCATCGTCTGCCCGAAGAGCTTGGTGTCTAGGCAGTCGAGCGATTCGAAGTCGTATTCTCCGTTCTCGTCCAACGGTGTGTCTTCGCGGTTCACGAAAAAGTCGTCGGTGGAGATGGTGTGGGTGCGCAGGCCGCAGGCGGTCAGTGTCACGGAAAGGCGTTTGCACGTGGTGGTCTTGCCGCTGCTTGAGGGGCCGGCCAACAGCACCAGGCGTGCCCTTCTCTTCACGATGTTATCGGCTATTTCGCAAATTTTCTTGTCCTGAAACGCCTCGCTCACGTTGATGATTTCCGTGGCGCGTCCTTCCGTGATGGCGTGATTCAGGTCTTCCACCGTCTGGATGCCCAACACGTTCTGCCACTTTGCCTGTTCTTCTTTGCAGCGTCTCTTGTGCTGTTCGGTCTTTGTCATATTCGTTTTAATGATTGTTTCTAAATGCAAAAATAACAAAAAATCAGTTTTATTTACAAAAAAAGCCGTACCTTTGCACCCGAAAATCATTAAAATGAACAGAATTATATGAATAAAATCAGTTATGCACTGGGTTTGGGCATCGGCCAGCAGCTCAAAAGTATGAATATCGAAGGCTTTTCGATTGAAGAGTTTTCGCGCAGCATCACGGAGGTGATGGAAGGCCGTCCCACGGAGATGACGGCGCGTGAGGCTCAGGTGATGCTCAACGACTATTTCAGCCGCCAGCAGGAGGCCCAGGCCGGCAAGGCTAGGGAGGAGGGCAAGGCTTTCCTGGCCGAGAACGCCAAAAAGGCCGGCGTGACCACCACAAAGAGCGGTCTGCAGTATGAGGTGCTCCAGGAAGGCACGGGCCGTTCGCCCAAGGCAACGGACAAGGTACGCTGCCACTACGAGGGTCGTCTCATCGACGGCACCGTGTTCGACAGCAGCTATCAGCGCGGCGAGCCTGCCGACTTCGGTCTGAATCAGGTGATTGCCGGCTGGACGGAGGGCGTGCAGCTGATGAAGGAGGGCGCCAAGTTCCGCTTCACCATCCCCTACCTGCTGGCCTACGGCGAGAGCGGTGCCGGAGCGAGCATTCCTCCCTACGCCACTCTGGTGTTTGATGTTGAATTGATTAAGGTTTTATAAAATACACAATTATGAAGAAGTTTGCTATTCTTGCAGTCATTGCTGTGGCTGCCACATTGAGTTCCTGCTTCAACAAGGCTCCCAAGGCCGATCTGAAGGAGGAGTTGGACACGCTGAGCTACGCCGCCGGCCTGGCTCAGACGCAGGGTCTGAAGCGTTACCTCGTGGAGCAGGTGGGCATGGACACCACCTACATCGACGAGTTTGTCAAGGGTCTGCTGGAAGGCGCCCAGGCCGACGATTCGCCCAAGACGAAGGCCTACTATGCCGGCGTTCAGATCGGCCAGCAGATTTCTGGTCAGATCATCAAGAACCTCAACTACCAGCTCTTCGGTGAGGACAGCGTCAGCACCGTCAGCCTGGACAACTTCATGGCCGGTTTCATTGCCGGTACCACGGAGAAGGGCGGCCTGATGACCGTTGAGGAGGCCGACAGCACCTTCATGACCAAGCTGCAGTCTTTCCGCGCACGCCAGATTGAGAAGGAGTACGCCGAGTGGAAGCAGCAGAACATCGATTTCATGGCCGCTACGGCCAAGAAGGACGGCATCCTCTCTCTGGGTGACGGCATCTTCTACACCGTGGAGACCGCAGGCAAGGGCGCTGTGCCCGCCGACAGCAACCTGGTGAAGGTGCACTACGAGGGCAAGCTCATCGACGGCACCGCCTTCGACAGCAGCTACAAGCGCAACGAGCCCCTCACCATCCGTCCCACTCAGGTGATTCCCGGCTGGGGCAAGGCCCTCACCGCTATGCCCGTGGGCAGCAAGTGGACGGTCTACATTCCCCAGGAGCAGGGCTACGGTTCTCGTGACATGGGCACCATCAAGCCTTTCTCTGCCCTCGTCTTCACCATCGAACTCTTGAGCATTGAGAAGTAAGCGATGAAGAAGATACTGCTCTTTGCCCTCTGTGCGCTGCTTTGCGTCGGCGCACAGGGCGCAAAAAAATCCAAGAAGTCCTCTAAGAAGGCCGAAGCCGTGAAGGTGGACACCATCGACGGCCGCACGTTTGCCTATCTTTTGGGCTATATCAACACTCAGGGCCTCAAGCCCTATCTCGTGCAGCAGAAGGGTGTGGACACCACCTATATGGCGCAGTTCATCGAGGGCTTTGCCGTGAAGGAGCTCACGCCGGAGGACAAGGCTCTGCAGGCCCGCATCGTCGGCACTGAGATTCGTCAGGATGTGGAGAACCGCATCCTGCCTGGCTTCTCACGCCAGCTCAGCGATTCCGTCAAGGTGCTTTCCGACGAGGATTTCGTGCGCGGCTTCTCCGACGCTTTGCGCGGTGAGGCTCTGCCCATCTCTCAGGACAGCGCCATGCAGGCCATCGACAAGCAGTTCAAGTATTGGCACGGCCTCATGATGGAGCAGAAGTACGGCGCCAACCGTCGTGCCGGCGAAGACTTCCTGGCCGCCAACGCCAAGAAGGACAGCGTCGTCGTCACCGCGAGCGGCCTTCAGTATAAGGTGCTCACGGCCGGCACCGGCGAGAAGCCCACTGCCACCGATCGCGTGAAGGTCAACTACGAGGGTCGTCTCATCGACGGCACGGTGTTCGACAGCAGCTACAAGCGCGGCGAGCCCGCCACTTTTGGCGTCAGCCAGGTGATCAAGGGTTGGACCGAAGCACTCACACTGATGCCCGTCGGCAGCAAGTGGGAGCTCTACATTCCCCAGCAGTTGGCCTACGGCGACCGCGAGCAGAATCAGAAGATTCCGCCCTTCTCGATGCTGATCTTCACCGTGGAACTGCTCGAGATCGTGAAGTAACTCTTCACTCTGCGTTCTTCACTCTTCACTCTCAACCGGTCTCCCGAGAGGTCGACGTCGAAGAGGCAGGGAATTCTCACATAATGTCCGTTCACGCTCTTGTGGCTGTGGACGGACATTTTCCATTGTCCCTCGAAGGTGCGGAAGAGCATGCTGTGGCCGTAGTTCGGCGGTGTGATGGGCTCTTTCTCCTGCACCCAGGGACCGTCGAGCGTGCCGCTCTCCGAGTAGGCCACGCCCTGTGTGTAGTCCTTATAGACCCAGCTGGTCCAGAGCATGCCCAGCCGTCCGGTCGCCGTGCGGAAGAGCCAGGGGCCGTCGGTCACCTTGTTGAAGGTCTCCACGCCGTCTTCCCTCTCGCGGCTCCAGGGGCTGTCGCTGGCGCGGAAGAGCACTTTGCCTTCGCCCACGCTGCCGCTCAGGTCGGGCTTCAGCTCTATCTTTTCTACGGTGCCGTTCCAGTTTTTCAGCCATTCGCCGCAATAGACCATGTAGGGCTTGCCGTCCAGGTCCACCCACAGCGTGCCGTCGAGGGTGGGGGCGTCGGCCGGCAGATAGGTCTTGTCCTGCATGGGCACATAGGGGCCGTCGGGGCGGTCGCTCACGAGCACGTGGCAGGCGCGCCGTTCGATGCGGTTGCCCTTCACGGCGCCGATGAACACGTCGCGGTTGGTGAAGGTGGCGAAGTAGTAATATTTGCCCTTGTAGTGATGCAGCTCTGCGGCCCATATCATCGGGTGGGGGCCCATCCACGAGGCGGTGTCGATCTCGACCACGTTGTAGGGGCCGGTCCACATCTTCAGGTCAGGGCTCTTCCACAGCAGGCCGCCCGTGCCGGTCATGTAGTACATTTGGGTGGCGCTGTCGGCCAGGATGCAGGGGTCGCTCAGACGGATCTCTTCGAGGGGGACGGTGCGTACCTGGCGTTGTGCTGATGCGATGGCGCAGAGGGTGAAGAGCAGCAGGAGTGCGGCCTTCAGACGGAGTGTTTTCATAGTGTTGATGTGTTTTGGTTGACGTTTCGCGGGCAAAGATAGCAAATTATTTGGAAACAAGCGCTAAAAATGCCTCGTGAATTCGCGTGTCGCCGTCCAATTCAGGGTGAAAGGCCGTGGCGATTTGCTTTCCTTCCCTCGCGGCCACGATGTTGCCGTCCACCCGTGCAATTACCTGACAGGCCTCGCTCAGCGTCTCCTCTATATAAGGCGCGCGTATGAAGGTCATGGGGACGTTCTCCCCGATGCCCTCCACCCGGTCTTCCGTATGGAAGCTGCCCAGCTGTCGGCCGTAGGCGTTGCGGCGCACGCGCATGTGCATGGTCGCGAGATGCTCCTCGGAGAGCAGTATCATGCCGGCGCAAGTGCCCAGGACGGGCAGTCCGGCGAGGATTTCCTGACGCACGGCCCCGAAGAGTCCGAGGTCGTCGAGCAGACGCCGCTGCACCGTGCTCTCGCCGCCGGGCAGGATGAGGCCGTCCTTCGGGCGCTCCCAGTCGGAGGCCTGCCGCACCTCGAAGCAGTCCGCACCCAGACGGCGGAGCATCGCTTCGTGTTCGATGAAGGCGCCCTGCAGCGCCATGACTGCGATGTTCATTTGCCGCGCTCTGCCATCAGCAGTTCTATCTCCTGCTCGTTGATGCCCACCATCGCCTCTCCGAGGTCTTCCGAGAGCTCGGCCAGCATCTTGGCGTCCCGGTAGTTGGTGACGGCCTTGACGATGGCGGCGGCGCGTTTGGCGGGATTGCCGCTCTTGAAGATGCCGCTGCCCACGAAGACGCCCTCGGCTCCGAGCTGCATCATCAGGGCCGCGTCGGCCGGCGTGGCTACGCCGCCTGCGGCGAAGTTCACCACGGGCAGACGGCCGTTGTCGTGCACCCAGCGCACCAGTTCGTAGGGCGCCTGCAGCTGTTTGGCGGCCTCGTAGAGCTCGTCGGGGCTCATGGCGCTGAGGCGGCGTATCTCGCTCTGCATCAGACGCATGTGGCTCACGGCCTGCACCACATCGCCCGTGCCCGGTTCGCCTTTGGTGCGTATCATGGTGGCGCCTTCGGCGATGCGCCTCAGGGCTTCGCCCAGATTTTTCGCGCCGCAGACGAAGGGCACGTCGAAGCGGGTCTTGTCGATGTGGTGGATGTTGTCGGCAGGTGAGAGCACTTCGCTTTCGTCGATGTAGTCTATCTCGATGGCTTGCAGGATCTGCGCCTCGGCGATGTGGCCGATGCGGCATTTGGCCATCACGGGGATGCTGACGGCTTCCTGTATGCCGCGTATCATCTTGGGGTCGCTCATGCGCGACACGCCTCCGGCGGCGCGGATGTCGGCCGGAATGCGTTCCAGGGCCATCACGGCGCAGGCGCCGGCCTCTTCGGCGATGCGGGCCTGTTCGGGTGTGGTCACGTCCATGATGACGCCGCCTTTGAGCATCTGTGCCAGCTGGCGGTTGAGCTGTTGTCTTTCGTTGTTCATGTTGTTGTGTTGTGTGATGTCAGTTTGTATTGTCGCGGCGAGACTCCCCTCTGCTTCCTGAAGTAGCGCGAGAGCTGGGCCTGCGACGAGAATCCCAGTTGCCGGGCTACGGTCTTGAGCGGCGTGCCCGTCGTGGTGAGGTATTTCACGATTTCCGCCGTCAGCCTCTCGTCGATGATGCTCTTGGGCGTGCGTCCGGCGATGCGGCGCGTCACCTGGCTGAGATAGCGCGGCGACACGTTGAGCTGCTCGGCGTAGAAGCTTACGTCGGCGTAGCGGTGGAAGAAGCGCTCCACGGCGTCGAGAAACAAGTTGTAGAGTTCGGCGCTGCGGCTGCCGGCGTCGGCGTATTCGGCCGGTGCCTGGCGCAGCAGGTTGCGGGCTCCGTCAATGGCTTCCTCCACGCTCTCTCCGCGACTCAGCCCGACGGCCACTGCGGAGGCGAAGCGGTTGGCGCGTCCGTGCGAGGGCTCGCCCTCGGGCAGGTCTTTTCGTGTCAGCACCACCGTGCACAGCGGCAGCAGCAGGCCTTCTATGGCGGCATAGGTCTCGGGCGAGACGAGCTGGTCGCCTCGGGAGGATTTCAGCACGGGGGCGTAGATGATGTGGCGGGGTTTGTAGCGGCGCAGCACGTCGGCCACCGTCTCCACCACGTCGATGCGGCGCAACAGTCCCACCTTCACCACCTGTGGCTGCAGGTCGTTGATGATGCTCTCCAGCTGCAGGCGCACCACGTCGGCGGGCAGGTCGTAGAACTCGTCGATGCCCAGTGTGTTCTGCACCGTGATGGAGGTGACGGCCGAGACGGCGCGTCCGCCCATTTCGCTGATGAGGCGGATGTCGGCCTGCACGCCCGAGCCTCCGGTGCCGTCGCTACCGGTGATGGTCAGTATGGTGTCGTTCATTCTGCCCTTTGTTTTGAAATCCGCTGCAAAGGAACGAAAAAATCGCGAAAGCACCAAACGTCCTTCCCATTATGATAAAAGAATATGCGTTTTGGATAAAAACCGTGTAAAGTTGGTGAAAAGTCAGCAATTTTTGGTACATTTGCACCGTAAAAAGAACAAATTCAACAAAAAGTAAGCCATATGAAAGCAATCAGCACCAAAAAGGCACCTGCCGCCATCGGGCCTTACAGCCAGGCCATCCGCGTGGGCAATCTCGTTTACACGTCGGGTCAGATTCCCATCGATCCCGCTACCGGAGCCTTCGTTGAGGGGGGCATCAGGGAGCAGACACGCCAGTCCCTGACCAATGTCAGAGCCATCCTGGCAGAGGCCGGCTTCGCGATGAGCGATGTGGTGAAGACGACGGTGTTTATGGCGGATATGAACGACTTTGCGGAGATGAATGGCGTCTATGCCGAGTTCTTTGCGGAGCCTTATCCTGCCCGCTCTGCCGTTGCCGTGAAGACCTTGCCGAAGGGCGCTCTGGTGGAAATCGAGGTCGTTGCAGAAGCAGCGAAATCGTGAGTATTTTTCACGCAAATTACTCGCAAAGCTTACATCCCTCGCACTTCGAGAGCTCGCCCTTGAGCCTGCGGTCCACCACCGCCGTGTCGTTTTGCACGTCCATATTACGGAAAGGTGTGGGCACCTTGGGGAGTGGCAGGGATAAAGTTTATATGGCCGTCCCGGTCATAGCTCATCGGTTCGGCAACGACTGAGCGGCTGTAGCTGCCGCCGTCGGACAAGCCGCCGTTGTGTGAGAAGAAGAGCCACTGATCTTTGAAGCGGACGATGGCGGGATGGGTGGTGTTGGAATTGCCTGCTATCTCGCTGATGACGCCCATGGGCGTATAGGGCCCAAAGATATTGTCGGAAACGGCATAGGCAATTTTCTCCGGCCACCCGCTGGCGTAGGTGAGGTAATATTTGCCGTTGTACTTATGCATCCAGGGAGCCTCTGTGAATCGTGGCACGTCAATCCTGCGTATCTCACCGTCTGTCTCCGTCATGTTGTCCTTCAGCTTGGCGCAGTAGCACTCGCGGTTGCCCCAAATGATATAAGCCGTGCCGTCATCGTCAATCAGAATGGCGGGGTCGATGCAGGCCCAACTGTGCTTCGAGGCGAAACAGTCTTTGTTGGTGAGCAGGGGTTTCCCCAACGCATCCCTGTAGGGGCCGGTGATCTTGTCTGCTACTGCCACACCGATGCCGCACCAGTTAGTGGAGACGTACCAGTAATACCTGCCGTCCTTGCCTTTGGCTACATGTCCGGCGTATGCCTGTTTGCTGTCAGCCCACCTGAAATCATCAATGTGCAGTGGCGACGGGTATGCCGTCCAGTGCTTCATGTCGGTGGTGGAGTAGAGCAACCAGTCCTTCATCACATATCCTGTCTGATTGCCGGCGGCATCGTGTCCGGCAAAGAGCCACAGCGTGTCGTTTTCCACGAGTGCGGCCGGGTCGGCTGTGTGTTTGTCCCGGATGACGGGATTGCCGTCAGATTCGAATTCGTGCTTCAGCACATACCCCCACTTCTGCTGCAATCGCTCCAGTTCTTCGGCTGTCACCGACATCACCGTGCCGTGACGGGGGAAGAAGTCCTTGCGGAACGACTGCGGTTCGCGGGTGAATGTCTTCAGATCCTTCGATGTCTGGTATTCGTAGCGACCGGAGCTGTAGAGGTCGTACATAAGGATGTATTCGTCCCTTCCGTTCAACTTAAACACTCCGCTACCCTCCACATTCGTCCTCGTGCCAGCATAGGCATCAATATACTTGAAATCCTCCTTATACGGTCCCGTCAATTTTTTCGACGTTGCCTGTTGGATGCCGTTCTTTATTTCCTTGCCGTTCTCGTCCTTCGTGTTGCCCTTATAGAACAAGTGGAAGACCCCGTCTTTCTCGATGATGTCGGCGTCTATGCTGCCGTATTTGGCGGAGAACAGCACCTTCGGCTCGCTCTCGAAAGCAGTAAAGTCCTTGTTGGCGTAGGCGTAGTAGGTGATGAGCGTCTTGCGATCGTTGCGCTGCAGCGTGAAGTATATCATGTATTTCCCGGCCTTGCGGTCGTAGATGGTCTGTGGCGCCCACACCCAGTAGGCATCGCCGAAATGCCCGCTCCAGTCCTTCGAGAGATTGATTTTCGCGTGCGTCCAGTTCACCAGATCCTTCGACTTCAGCAGCACGATGCCCGGGTTTGCACCCCATCCCTGCTTCGGGTCGTAGGTATGCATGTCTGTCGCTACGATATAGTAGCAGCCGTCCTCGCCGCGCAGGATGTGCGGGTCGCGTATGCCTCCGCTCTCGCTGATGCTGTCGCTGGCAACAATCGGTCTGTTGCCGTTCAGCGCGTACCAGTTCCTGGCGTCTTCACTCACGGCGAAGCGCAGCTGCTCCATCAGCTTTTGGTCTCCCCCGCCTTCGAAGTAGGCGAAGAGGTAGCCGGCGAAAGGCGTGTCCGTTGTTTTGGCTGTGCCGCTCGTCAGCATCAGTCCCAAAAGCATCATCAGCAAGAGGGTTCGTTTCATAGTCGGATTATTTTTCTACAAAGGTGTTGAATGAATGGGCGGCAAGGGAGGTGTTCAGGTATTTCTTGCCGAGCTGGATGCTGAGCGCACGAGCCTCGTTGTTGGTGTTGCCACAGATGACGACGCGCTTGCCATTGGGACGCTGAAAGACAATGGCCTGGAGGCCGTCTTTTATCGGATAGAAGGCGATTAGGGTGCTGCCCGGCTCAACGAAGTGAGAGAAGTGCTTGTAGGCGTAGTACTCAGGCGTGTAACGGTAGGTGCGGTTCGCGGAGCGCACCTGCACAAGGGCATTCTGCTTCCATCCCCAGGCGCTGCGCCCCTGGTCGCAAAGGATGAAGTTCCAGTTGTAGTACTCGTCGCAGCCGCGTCCGATGTACTCGTGCAGCAGATAGAAGGTGTGCTCGCCGGCGCGCCAGTCCATCTGTCCGTTGCCGCACTCGCTCTCGCTGCTCACCATGTGCAGGTCGGGGTGTTTTTCGCGCATGAAATCAAGATTCTCACGACCTTCCCACTGAAATCCGAGTCCCTCCACGCAGCCTTGCAGCCCGTTGACGATGCGCTGCACGTAGTCCTGCCGGTTGGTGTTGAAGGTGCCGACATAGAGTTTCACCTCGGGGTGCTTCTCCTTCAGCGCGGGGGCCAGGTATTCCTTATTGAACTTTATCGTGCCCTCCGCCGTCCACGCACATCCCGGATAGGGGGTGTAGCTGTAGGCCTCGTTCTGATACATCACCATGTCGATGGGGATATTCTCTGCGGCGTAGAGGTCGATGAACTTGCAGAACATGTTGGCGTAGGCCTGCAGGTAGCGCTGATCTTGGATGAAGTAGTTCTGTGAGGCCAGTTTCCTGGGAAACAGATGTCCGCGCTGACCGTCGTTGAACTGCATCTCGTCAGGGTCGGGCACGCCGCCGTCGTCGAACAGGAGATAGTCCTTCTCCTTCGGCTGCGTGTTGAAGGGCGAACTGGCCACGCAGTAGTCCTGATTGATCTTCATCCACGAAGGGGGAGACCACGGCGACACCCAGAAGGTCATCTCGGGTTGCCAGCGCTGCGCCATCTTGATGAGCCGGATGACGTTCTCCTTGTCGTGCTCTATGTTGAAATACTTCAGGGCGAAGTCGCCGGCCACGGTGTCGCATGAGTACCACGCACGGCTGTAGTCGTTGGCGTTCATCGAGAGACGTCCGCGAGTGAAGCGCAGGTCGCCGTCGGGGGCAAAGATGTCGTGCATAATCTTATCCTGCTCCTCGGGTGTCAGCAGACGGATGGCATCAAGGTCGAGCTCATTGAAGCAGGTTCCCCAGGCCCTGAAGGGTTTTGAATTGACAATTGATAATTGAGAATTGACAATTGGCTGCGCCTTGGCTTTGGTGGTAAGCGAGGTCTTGCCTTTCTGCTGCCACGGAGCCTCTTCCGTAGTGGTGTACTGCGTGAAGGTCTGTGCCGACATCTGGGCGGCGATCAGGCTGAAGATGCATACTATTTTTCTCATCGAGGTAAGGTGCTTTTTATCTGATAACGTATTTATTACCGTTTTTAATATATACTCCATGAGTATTAGCATTATTTAACCTGCGGCCGGACAGGTCGTATATGATATTGTCGGTGCGCAGCACCTTGTTGGATGCGGTCTCTTCCATTTCCTGAATGTCCGACGGAGCCTCCTCGTTGATATATACCGTTACGGTATTGTCAAGTCCATTGGCAGGAGTGACAGGTTGCAGCACGATGCGTGCGAGAGTCATACCGGCAGCATCGCCGCCAACAGTAAGATTGCAGAGGGTCTCATCCTGGATGAGTTCGATTTCATCAGCAGATATCTCGCTTCCATCCAAGAGGAAGGCGCTGACAACGGTGGCTCCTGTGCAGTTGTTGTAGTGGAGTTTGGCGGGCAGCTTCTGCTCCACCTTGAAACGGGCTGCCGTGGAGTCGGGCAGGTAGTAGCCCAAATGAGGCGGCTGGTTGTAGCCTACATTCTGCCAGGCAATACCCATGCGGTACACGTGGTCTGAGAGCAGGCACGGTACACGGGCATCTGTCTCACGGGAAGAGGCGAAGATGTTGAGTGTTGTCTTGTCATTACCGTTGAAGAAGATGATTTCTTCGCGCCAGTCGCCGAAGATGTCGGCCTGCAGACAGGGCGTGGTCTTCGTGCCGTTGCACGACTGGCTGTAGCCGTGCTCGAAGATGCGCTTGCCGTCCACCACCAGGCCGCCGCCGTTATATTTCTCCAGATAAGGCTGGTTGTGGCTGCCGCCCTTGTCGTTAACAATCTCGTCGTAGATGTCGCCGTCCCAGTAGATGCGGAAGTTCTGAGCGCTGGCACCGCCTACGATGCTGCCCGTGGGAGCATTATACATATTGCCGTCGCCGAAGTAGCAGAACTCGTAGCCGCGCTCCGGGGTGAAGTCGGCTGCAATACCGCGGGCGGTGTCGCCGTCACCGGTCATATGGATGAGCAGTTGTCCCGTGGCCGCGTCGCAGATATGCATGCCGAATGGGGGATCTTCGTGTATCTCAAATACCTCGAGTCCGGGACGGTCGGGCATGAGATCGCCCACGTGGATAGCATCGCCGTGGTTGAGGCCTGTACTCCAGAGCAGAGTGCCGTCGTGGTCGATGGCTGCCGAACCGTAGATTATCTCGTCCATACCGTCGCCGTCAACATCGGCGCAGCTCAGGTTGTGGTTGCCCTGAGAGTATGCCGTGCAGTGGTTTGTACCGGCATAGGTGGCCTTTGTGTATTCGCGCACATCCTTCTCCTTTTGTTCGTTGGTCTTCATCACCGTCTTGTTTGAGAGACTGGCGTGGCGCCAGCGCGTGGAGAGTTTCGAGCCGTCGAAATCCACAGCCCATGCATAGACTCGGGTGTAGTAGCCGCGGCACATCACAGCCGAGGCGTGGGTGGGATTGACTGCGTCGAGGTGGGCCACCGTAGCCAGATAACGCTCGGAACGGTTGGCATAGTCGTCGCCCCAAAGATCTGTGCGCAGTTCGGGAGATCCTCCCACGAAGCAGGCGCGGTTGGGATTGTAGTACACGGTGTGAATGGCGTGGCCGTCCTGTCCGTCGAACACGGTGAGGAATTCCGGACCGTACATCACCTGTCCGCCGCCGTTCAGGTATTCCTTCCCGTTGTCCACGTCGCGTATGACGTCCTCATCGGCCGCATTGCTGACATAGTTTCCGTTGCCGTCGGTAGTGCCGGGACCGGTCTTCACGATAAACTCAGCCTTGCCGTCGCCGTCGAAGTCATAGAAGAGGAAGGGAACGTAGTGTGGACCCGAGCGTATGTTATGACCCATGTCGATGCGCCAGAGTTTCTGGGCTGTCATGGTGCCGCCAGCTTCGATGATTTTGTAGCAGTCGAAGACGGTGGGACCGGTGAAACCGCCCTGCGAGTTGTCGGCAGGATTGGAGGGTTCCCATTTCACCACGATTTCCAGTGTGCCGTCGCCGTCAACGTCGGCCACAGAACAGTCGTTGGGGGAATAGGTGTATTCCGAGTCGTGGAACGTGCCTCCGGCAGGACGGTCGAGCCTCAGCGTGGCAAACACGTCTTGCCATGGGGTGACGGCCTCTGTGATGCTGACGGTCTCACCGTTACGTTTGGTGACAACCTGATACCTGGCAGTTTGGCTGCCGCTCTTGTCGAGGTAACTTGTCTTATTGTTAATGTTGGAGGCTATCACGGAGCCGTTCTTTATCACGTCGAATGTGGTGTAGTCGTCATCGGTATCAAGCATGCGCCATGATACGAGGTAGTTGCTTCCCGAAGATGTCTGCGGAACAGCCATCACGTGACGCTTCAGTTTCTCCTGCGCGACGAGGGGCTGAGCCACCATCACGAGTGCCAATGCACAAATATATAATGTACGTCTCATAATTATCAATTGTCAATTATCAACTATCAACTATCAATCACTCCTTCCCCAGGTACTCCAGTTTCCAGCTGTCAATCATCAGCCAGTCACGACGGATATATTCGCTCTTCTGGATTCCGATGCGCAGTTTGCTGTCGCTCACTGTCACCTCGATACTGTTCTGCAGGTAATATCCCGCAGCGAAGTAGGCAGCTGCCGATGACATCGTGTTGGGCACCCACCAGCTGCCGAGGTTTATCTCCCCGCTCACTCCGAGCTTTGAGGTCGGAGCTCCGGTGAAGATACTCTGCATACTTTTCGTGGCGGTCTTGCTGCCGGTGGTGACATAGAGCTTGGCATGCATCACGGCATCTTCGTTACCGCTCATCTTCGATTCGTAGGCGGGGCCCTCCAATCCGGCGCGGTAGAAGCCCTGCACGCTCAGGCGGTATACGCCGTCGGGAAGTCCTACCAGATTTTGGTAGTAGTTGACGGTCTCCTTGTTGAAGAACTCTGCGTTCTGCAGGTTGGCGTTCACATCGATGGTGGGCGTTGTGCCGCTCCAGCCCCCGTTGTCGTTGTTCTCGTAGCTCGGGTTGGTGATAAACTTGGCCGTCAGGTCGAGAGGATTCTCTCTTGAAGCATCCTTCAGTTCGTCCTCAATCATCTTGTTGGTGACGCTAACGATGGCAGCGGTCAATTCTTCCTGTGTGCTTGACGTATTCTCGTAGATAAGCTGCTCGTCCGCTACGTCGATGCCGGCGGCAGTAGCCTCTTCAATAAGATCCTTTAACTGGAGAGCGGTCTTGTAGGTGGCAACTTCGTCCATATATGTATTATAGTCGGCTATGCTTACCACGGCCCAGTCGGTGAGGTAGAGTCCTTCGCCCGGCTCTTCGTCGGCAAACAGAAAAGCTGCCAGGCGGGTTTGCTGTTCAGCCTCGAAGAGATCAAGACCCATCACCGCGCCGGGGTAGTTCGCCTGGTTGTAGGTCACGTTGGGGACCGCCATCATCAGTTTGAATGTTTTCTCACCGCTCGGCACCACTTGCCAGTAGCACTCCGTCACCGATTCTCCGTCCACGAACATGCTACCGTTGGTGGTGATGAACATTGTGCGCCACTCAGTCTTCGTTTCAGAATAGTTTGTCAGTTTCACGGCGTCACCGTTCTGCACAAACTTCACTTTCAGCCCCGTCTCTCCGATGCTGGCTTGCGTTCCATGGTCGTTGCCTTCCGTGTAGAAACGCTTGGCACCTGTGTTGTAGAGATAGCATATCTGTCCGGCGGCGAAGTCGCCGACGGTCACCTCCGGTTTCTTCCACACACCGTCGTCCTCGTCGGTGTCGAAGTTCAGGTTCAAACGGCTCTGGCTGCTCTCCAGTTTGACGTATGCGTTGAATGCTCCTACGGATGCGCTGCCGCTGACACGCTTCAGTGTGCTCCCGCTGAGCACGTAGCTGCCTGCCGGAACATCGTTGGTTGCCACAAAGCTGCCCTCCATCCGGGTGCTCACCGGTGTGGCTTTCACGTTGCCATTGCCGCTCACGGAGGTGACATCCTCGTTGCCGCGATACAAGTAGGCCTTTCCTGCCTCGGGCCTCTTCACTTCAGTCAGGTTGAGGGTGCTGCCGCTGATGTTCTTAGGCTCGTAGAACGAACCCTTGGCACCGCCCGTGATGGCAAATGGCAGACAGATGGTTTTTGCAGTGCCGGCCGTCATGTTGCCGTAGTATGTTGCCTTGTTGGCGATGAAATCAGCCGTTGCCGTGAAATCATATCCTTCACGAATCACGAGGTTGGCCACTGTGCCGCCCACGAGGTTGTTGTACAGTTTGGCACCGTTGATGGTGGTGATGGTGCCGGTGGAGGTGAACAGACGGTTGGGATTCGCTGCTGTCAGATTGCAAGTCACGGCATGTGCGGTGGCATCCACTCCGTCGGTATATTCCACGGCATAGTTGTCTGTGCCGTCGCTCATATAATAAAGGTGTACATCGGATACGCTCACCTTCCCGTTGCCCACGGTGACAAATTCTATCTTCAGGTTGCCGTCCTCATTAAGCGTAGCCGTCGCTGTGGCCCAATCCCATCCCAAGGCGTTTTCTCCACTGTTGAAGCCGCCCAGAGCCGTGTAGGGCATCTTTACGCCATTCATATTCAGCTGGTCGGTCACGGCATTTGTGCCGTGATTCACTACGGCATTACCGGAATTGTCGGCCAGGCGGGCACATACCGTTGTTCCGCTTGCGCCGCGCACGGCCGCCACCACCTTGTAGGTTCCCTTTGGCATATTCTTCACTGTTTGCAGCATCACGCTGCCGTCCGCGCTGGCTTCAAAGGCGTAGCCGCTGCCGCGATAGAGCTGATTCAGGCCGCGCTCGCCACCCCACCATCCGTCGCTGCTGCGCTCGAATGTCGGGTTCTGCAGCAGTGATGTGGCATCGCCTTTGGCTGCCACCATCGTTGCTTTGTTGGCTGTTACCTCTCCAGGATCCACGATACCCTCGCCGGATGAGAGATATGCCACGTAGTCATCCTCGGTGATGAGAGCCCAGCGGGCAAATCCGGGTTTTGTGCTGGTGGCGTTGGTACCATTGATATACATCGTCTTGCCGGACACCTCGCTGCCGGTCTCCGTGAAGTTGTTGGTATAGATATAAAACAGTTTCTCGTCTTCTTCTCCGGCGGCAGGTTCGAGGGTCCATTTTGTGTTGCTGGCATCGCCGTCGCTCCACAGGTACTGACCTTTATAGACACCTATCTTGAGGTATTTGCCGCTTTCTCCTGAGATGAGGAACGACGAACCCGACGGTGTGAATGTCACAAGAGCCTTTGGCTCGCCGCTAAGCGTGCGGTTTGCTGTGTTGAGGAAGGTCTGGTTGAGCATATCATAGAGATAATACTGTCCTTCCTCTGTCGGCACCTCGCTGCGATACTTTGCCGGGATGGCGTTAGCCTTCGCAATGCCGATATAGTCGCCGGGACTGATGAGTGCCCACTTGCAGTCATCAGTCGGCTGCGTAGCTGCATTCGTGCCGTTGACGTAGAAAATGCCCGTTTGACCGTTCAAAGTCTCACTTGCGGTACGCTGAATCTGATAGACATTGGCACCGCTACCGATGAGATTGAAAGTCCACAGGTTTTCGCTGAGTCCGGAGGTGCCGTCAGTCCAGAGGTACTGGTTGTTCCAGTAGCCCGTCTTTAGGTACTTTCCGTCGGCGAACATCAGGGTCCATGCTGTGCCGTTCTTTGCCACCTTCACTTCGGCAGGTGCACTGCTCAGCCCCGGGAAGTTGTTGATCAGGCGCTCCAGAAACTTGCCTTGCGTCACATTATACAGATAGAATGTGCCGGACTTTACTTCGCTGAAGTAATCCGATGGAATCACCTCTGCCTTGGCCGGTGAAACAAGCAGGAGCCAGATCACAGCGGCCAGGATCCACGCTGCGAGACAATAACGTTTTGTGTTTTGCATAAATGAGTTGGATTTTATTCAGGTTAATTTCGGTTTTTCTGCTGCAAAGGTAGGGCCTTTCACCACTCTTCCCAGGTGTCACGAACAGAAATCACCTCACGGGCACCTCCTTCTACGATGTCACTTCCAGCGGTGCCGCCATTAACGTCAAGAACATTAGTGCCATGGATGCTGCCTGCTATCATTGATTCCACGTTTAAGTATGCCACTGTGTTTTGCGGCTTAATATATATCTTTTTCATTCTTTAAGTCCTCCTTTTATTTAGCAATTTGACCGTTTGTGCTGTATTTTACGCCGTTCTTCACGATGATTATCCGACCATTCTCAAGATACTTACCGTCTTTCATGCCCGTATTTTCATTTGCATTTTCTTCCTCCAAAACGTTGATTCCCGTCGTATCGTCGTCGAATCTGATGGCAACACGAGCCGGATTATTGCCGGAAACGGTGAAGTATGCGCGGAAGGGCTTCAGGCTCACTGCGCTGTTCACCTTGTAGAGTGAGCTTTTACCGTCTTTGATACCGATAATATAGCTGTTTTGTGTGCTGTAATCTATGGCTTCAATCTTCTCGTAAGTGCCCGTCATCGTCACATCACCAACTTCGGTGTTGACAAGGTCTTTCTTCAATGTCACGTTTGTTGCAGAGAAACTGGTGACCGCAGATTCCGGCTTCACGATATAGGGCTTACCGGCCACGATGGAAGATGCTGTGCCAAAGGTCAGGGTACCGTCTTCAAATTTAGTAGGCTCCATCACCGTCCATCCAGAAGGAATGGCCATATCGAAAGGAACCACAAAGGTATTCCAAACGTTAGCGGTCATGGACTTCAGTACGGAAACATTCATATTATCAACGTCAGTTTCGGCGCTATAGCCTGTCACTTCACTAAGAAGCTTGTTGCTGTTCTGCCACTCTGGATAATCTGTTGCTGAAATAAGCGCCCAAGCATAGTTCGTTTTGTTGGCATCGGGTGTAGGCCAGCCGTTCACGCCTCTCGTGCCGATTCCATTAGAATAGAGATAACGGTCAACTTTATTCAACGGGCACTTGACCAGGAACAAACCGGATACACCGTGAAAAGATTCAAATGTCCAGGCAAATTCCTCTGTCGTAGCATCTGTCCAGACATAACAACCACTATATTCACCCGTCTTCAGGTATTTCTTGTCGCTGAACTGAATATAGAAAGCTCCTTCACCAGCAGATGTGAGTGTCAGCGGAGCAGGTGTCTCCTTCAATCCGGCATAGTTACCGTCACCTCCGCGATAAATGAAACCACCTTTTTCAATGTTGTACAGATAATAAGTTCCGGCAGTGGGAGTGGTTGTATAGCAATATGAAGGAATGGTTGTGGTGGAGGCAAGATAACTGTAGTAGCTCGCTTCTGTAATCAAAGCATATACGCCTGCATTTGCTGCATCATCCTTGTCCCCCAGATTGCTTCCATTAATTATATAATATGTGCCGGGTTCTTTCGTACCGCCATTCTCGCTAACGGTGGAGGTCGTAGTGGCAGAAATCTTATACGTCTTGGTTCCCTCGACATTGAAAGTCCACGAAAGGACATTGGTGTCTGTGCCGTTTGGCCATAGCCACATACCCTTGTAATGGCCAATTTTTACGTAACAACCAGCATTACCGGAAAATTTGTAAGTACCGTTGCCATTACTTGTCAGTGTGACGGCCTGCGGATTTGTCTGCAAAGCATTGTTATTTTCACTGATTCCGGCAGTCATCAGGAATTTGCCCTCAGTGACATTGTAGATGTAAAACGTTCCCTCGGCAGGCTCCGAGTAGTAGCTTGACGGGATGACATCTGCCTTCACTCCCAAGACTGCGAGCAAAAGCATCAAAATCAGAGTAATTGTTTTTTTGTTCATGTTATTTGAATTTTAGTTGGTTGATGTCAAATCATAGTTATGTGATTGTCATATTGAAGAAATCCGGTACAAAAGTACGGTCATTCCTTCACTATGCTTTTCAAAATTTTGCCATTCGATAGCATTTTTCTTCCAAAAACAAGTCATGCGAACTTTCATTGCAAAAAAAAATAGTATCTTTGCGGTGTCAAATGACAAGGATATTGCACATATTCATGTTTCTTCTGTTTGTGCCGGCACATCACATTGCGGCGCAGACAAATATCTTCCGTGCAAACAACTATACCACGCGGGACGGACTGGCCAGCAATGTCGTAAACACCATCATACAGGATAGGCAAGGTTATCTGTGGCTGGGTACGAACCACGGGCTGACACGTTTCGACGGACATCGCTTCGATAACTTCTATGTGGAGGAAGACGGAGAGAAACGCGTTGAGGGTATTACCCATATCGTGGAGGACACTGCGCGCAACGTGCTGCTGATGAGCGGCAGGGATTACCGTCTGTTATGTTTCGATCTCGGAAAGATGGCATTCGCCAGTGCCGAGGGTATGGAATATCCCATATCAAAAGCTGACGAGGCAAACGAGGCAGCTTACATCGAAAGGGCAGAAGAGTTGGGAATCAGGCGCGGCAACATCACAAGTCGTCGCCATGATATGCATTACGTCCGGTTGGATGACGAACGGGAGATATTTGCAACGATAGACAACGGATTCTACATATACGACCCGGCAACGGAAAAACTGAACCATTTCAGCAGCACAGACGAAAGTCCGGTCATTGAGTCCGACTATATCAACGATGTGTTTCTCGACCGTTCGGGAAGTGTCTGGCTTGCTACGACATTTGCCGGTATATACCAGTTGGATTTGGACGAAGGCCAGTTGCGCTACCATACCCTTGCCGGGAGTTCCGGCAATATACGCTCCTTCTCGCAGCTGCCCGACAGCACCATTGCCGTCGGTGATATGGACGGCAACGTGTTCCGCTACGACCCGCGTACGCAGCAAAGTGAACTCATCTTCCACAAAGGACCACGTGCCTACGCTATGCGTACTGATAAGCAAGGACGTTTCTGGGTGGCAACGCGTGGCGGAGGAGTGTGGGTGAGCGACAGGGTTCAAGATTCTGGGTTCAAGGTTCAATGGCAATTGTTAGATTTACCTGCGCGACAGATATTCGATATATACCTTGCTCCCGATGAAACCGCCTGGATTGGCACTTTCGACGGAGGACTCATAGCGGCAAAGCAGCAGGAAGACGGTTCGTTCTCCTACACAACCTATTTGCCCGATGAAAAAATACATCAGTTGCTCATCGACCGACAAGACCGCCTCTGGGTTGCCACGGAAAGCGGTGTGCTCCGTAGCGATGGGAAGGATTTTATCCCAATATTTAACAAAGGTAAAGTGGTGTGCATCACACAGGGGCCGTCCGACACCATATATGCTGCCAGCAACGGCTACGGCCTTCTGGTAATCGCCAATGACAGTGTGGAGTATTTCACCACCTCCGACGGTCTTGCCAACAACTGCGTGGAGGCTGTAGTTGTCGACGGCGAAGGTAACATCATCGCAGCCACCGATCAGGGCGTCTCTGTGATAAGCCGCAGTGACGGCACGGTCCGTAATGTCTATTCTCCTATGGGCTTGATGGCAGACACCTATAATGAGGATGCCGTCATCTGCACATCCGAAGGAAGAATATTCCTCGGCAGTCAGCGGGGACTTGCGGAACTCTCGGAAAGTGGGCGATTAAAAGTGAAAAGCGAGAAATTGCAGCCATGCATCACATCCATAGACATCAATGATGTCCCGCACTACGAAAATCTCCTTGGTGGGTTGAGGCTTTCCTACAATCAGAACAACCTGTGCTTCAACTTCTCATCCTTTGCCTACAAAGACCTTGCATCTGTCATTTACAGCTATTGGCTTGAGGGCGTCGACCGCGACTGGCGACCTGCCACCCGCGAGAGCCGTACCCTCTATACCGAGTTGCAACCGGGACATTACCGTTTCCACGTTCGCTACCGTCTCTCCGATGGTCAGTGGAGTCCGGAAACTATTTGCGATGTCGATATCGCGCAGCCGTGGTGGTGGACATGGTGGGCACGCCTCATATATCTGCTGATTATCGGTGCCCTCGTGTGGTACGAGTGGCATCAGTATCAGCAACGTCTTTCTTTGCGCAGACAGTTTGACCAACGACTATCTGTTCTGTATGCTGTGGAGGCGGGACAGGGAGTGCCTGAACCGGAAGCGAACGATGGCGGTGTCGCAGTCAAAGCGGACGAGACTGCTCATGAGAAGAAAGCCAATGAGAGAAACAAAGAGTTCTTAGACAAACTTGACCGTTTGATTTTGCAAAATCTGCTACAAACAGATTTTGACGTGAACTTCATTGCGCGAGAGATGTGTACAAGCTATTCTACTCTTCACCGTCGTATCAAGACACTGACGGGTATGAGTGCCAACGAATATGTGCGCAAGCACCGCCTGACCAAAGCCATGCAAATGTTGCGCAACGGTGTCAATGTGAGTGAGGTGGCGATGGAATGCGGTTTTAATTCTCCCAGCTACTTCACCCGCTGTTTCAAAGCGGAGTATGGCATCCTTCCTTCTGAAGTTTAGGTAACAACCGTTCGAGCGGACTCAACATTTTCGCTGCGAAGCATATTGGCATAATCCTCAGTCGTCATATCGCCGCCCCAGTCGCCGGAAAAGGAAGCAAAAATATCCTTGGACTGCGTTGCTGAACCAACTGCCTTCTTCATCGACTTGACAAGCTTGGAAATCAAATCCAGTTTGTCTTCATTCGGCAAAGTGTCAAGCATGTCCATATAGACATCTGTTACTCTTATCGATCCTAACATGGTATGCGATATTTTTGTTTCTCAACCGCAAAAATACGCTTTTTCTTTGAAACTGCAAACAAATTAAGGAGATTTTCACGCACTAAGGCACGAAATCCGTTTCACTAATGACTTTTATCACATTCATTAATGAATTTCATCATTTTCATTAATGAATCGGATCGTTTTCATTAATGAACGGTTTTTATAGCCCACTTACGAACTGCCAAAATCTAACCGATAAAATCCAAAAGATAACTTATATTTTTTCAAAAGATAACCTATCTTTAAAAATATAACCCTGCAGAAAAATCAGGCTTTGACAGACAGGAATTCATGGCCGAAGCGGCAATGCAGGCAACGGCGGCGGTCGCAGTATTCGCGCTTAAGCTGGATTAACGCCTGAGAGTCTGCAGCGGAGGATACACTCAGACCGCAGGCTTTCCATTGGCGCATGATATGGTTGTCCTCCGGGGGAAGCTGCTCCAAAAATGATAAAGCACGCTCCTTCATCACCTCATCCTGGTGCTGAATGCCGTAGGCGTAGAGCAGGGGAACAACGGTGTTGATGACAAGCAGACGGCAGGTGGCCTCCGTGATGCCGCACGGGCGGAGCGTCGTGGCCAAGGCGGATACATCGTCCACCTCCAGAAAACGGTGCAACGAACATCTGTCCTCATGAAACAGATGTGCAAGATGCAGGATGCGCACCTCCGGGAAATTTTGCGGTCGGATGCGCATGTGGCGCCACAAAGACGGTGACATCGTTTCCGACAGCCGGAACTTCGCACTCAGAAAGCGCCATTCCCTCTGCAGCACATCAGGGGTCAGTTGCGGCGCAGCGGGATTAGAGGGACAACGCTCCAGCAATCCCGCCATACCGAGGAAGAGGGCTGCCACCTGTTCCAAGTGGTCGCGATGTTTGCCGGCGGCCTGCAGGGGAACATGCTCCGCCCAGCGCTCAAAAGCATCACCGTTGAGACCGAAGCCGAATGTGCGTGCCAGAGTGACGAACGTCGCTCTCTCCCAATCGCCCCGGAATCGATCCACCCTCCCGAGCACCTTTTCGCTGCGCTCCATGAGCCGCTCCACCAGGAGTGCATCCATCCAGGCATGCATCTTCATCGGCTCCATCTCGCCCACATGACGGTGACAGCGGGGATAATCCTGCTCTGCACTCAACTCCTCATAGCGTGCACGAAGACCGTCCGGCACCGTCAGCACATACTGAGCAGGCGTCAGACCGCTGTGTGTCAGGGCTTGGGCGTCATCTGTCAGAACCACGTGCAGCACGGTGTTGTCGTAGGCAGCGTCCCGATCGTGCCCGTGACGGAACCAATCACCGGCCCGAACATGAATCTCTACGTTGCCGACCCACAGAGTGCCGTCCAAGCTAATCTTGGCATTGAAGAAATCCGGTCCTTGGTTGCGGTTGTGCTGCCCCACATCCAGAATTTCCAGCAGGCGTCCGTCCGTGGTGCGCATTTCTGTCGCCGGAAAGATTCTGTTGGCCCAGATGTAGTGAAGCAGTCCCTCCATCGTTAGTCTTTCCAAGCCTATTCGCAAAGCTTACACCCCTCGCACTTCGAGAGCTCGCCCTTGAGCCTGCGGTCCACCATCACCAGGAGTCTGTCGCGCAGGGAATGCAGCGGGATGTTCTCCACGACCTCGGTGATGAAGGCCGACTTGAGGAGCAGCCTGGCCTCGGCCTCCGAGATGCCGCGCTGGCGCATATAGAACAGGGCGTCCTCGTTCATCTGACCCACCGTGCTGCCGTGGCTGCACCTGACGTCGTCGGCATAAATCTCCAGCATCGGCTGCGTGTACATCCGCGCGGTCTTGGTGGCACAAAGGTTGGCATTCGTCTCCTGCGAGGTGGTCTTCTGCGCCCCCTCGCGCACGAGGATGCGCCCGGCAAAAGCGCCCACGGCACTGTCGTCGAGCACGTATTTGTAGAGCTGGCGGCTGTCGCAATGGGGCACGCGGTGGTCGATGAGCGTGTTGCAGTCGGTATGCTGCATCTTGTCGGCGATGACACAGCCATTCATCACCACCTCGCTGTGTTCGCCGCACAGGGCGACATCGACGCGGTTGCGCGAACGGCCGTTGAAGAGCGTGAGCGAGCTGTGGTGCACGCTGCAGTTGCGGCCCACCTGCATGAAAAGGCTGCTGTAGCGCGTGCACAGAAGATGCGTCTCCTCTATCTCGTACAGATTAAGGTGAGCGCCGTCGCCCACGAAGACCTCGACGACCTGATTGGTGAGAAACTGCTGCTTGGAGACCGCACGGTCCGTGATGATGACGTCGGCCTCGGCGCCCTCCTCCACGATGATGAGCAGACGGCGCGACACCATCTCGGGATGCTCCCCGCGCAGGGTGTTGACAATCTGTATCGGGTGCTCCGGGCGTTCGCCCCGGCCGATGCGCACCACTCGGCACGACATGGCCAGCATCGTGTTGAGCGCCACCACGGGGTCGGAGGCGTCGGCCAGCGTGCCATACTGTTCGGGGCAGGGGGCGGCGTCTTCCGCCGGTGAGAGGCTGATGCCATAGTCGGGGGCAAAATCGCGCGCCACGTCGGTGTAGCGGTAGCGCTCCTCCTTCATCGTGGGGAACCCCTTCTGCTGCAGCACCGCAAAGGCCCCGTCGCGCAGGGCGTTGAGGCGCTCGTCGCTGCGGGCAAAGATGGTCTCGCGCTCCGCACGGTAAAAATCCAAATACTGCTGCTCAGACATCAGAGACCCACCTCCTCTTTTATCCAGTCGAACCCTCTGCGCTCTATCTCTCCGGCCAGCTCCGGGCCGCCGGTCTTGACGATGCGCCCGTCGATGAGCACATGCACCACGTCGGGCTTCAGATAGTCCAAAAGGCGCTGGTAGTGTGTGATGACAATGGCCGACGTGTCTTCTTTGCGCAGGCTGTTGAAGCCCTCAGCCACAATGCGCAGGGCGTCCACGTCGAGGCCGGAATCCGTCTCGTCGAGGATGCAGAACGAGGGTTCGAGCATCGCCATCTGGAAAATCTCGTTGCGCTTCTTCTCGCCGCCGGAGAAGCCCTCGTTGACGGAGCGCGACGTCAGCTTGGCATCCAGCTCCACAATCTTGCGCTTCTCGCGCATCAGTTTGAGAAAGTCGCCGGCAGAGAGCGGCTCCCTGCCCTGCGCCTTGCGGCGGGCGTTGACGGCGGCACGCATGAAATTGGTCATCGACACCCCGGGGATTTCCGTGGGCGCCTGAAACGACATGAAGATACCCGCATTGGCTCTCTCCTCTGTGGACATCGCCAGGAGGTCCTGCCCGTTGAAGAGGATGCTGCCCTCAGTGACTTCGTAGGCCGGATGGCCCACAATGACGTTGGACAGCGTGGACTTGCCGGCACCGTTGGTGCCCATCACGGCATGAATCTCTCCGTCGGCCACCGTGAGGTTGATGCCCTTGAGAATTTCCTTGCCCGCAATGCCGGCGTGAAGATTATTGATTTCTAACATTGACTTTTATTATTTGTTAACCCACGGCGCCCTCCAGAGACACGTTGAGCAGCTTCTGCGCCTCCACCGCAAACTCCATCGGCAGTTTGTTGAGCACATCCTTGGCATAGCCGTTGACAATCAGGCCGACGGCGTCTTCGGTGGCAATGCCGCGCTGGTTGCAGTAGAAGAGCTGGTCCTCAGAAATCTTGGAGGTGGTGGCTTCATGCTCCACCACCGCCGTGTCGTTTTGTACGTCCATATACGGAAAGGTGTGGGCGCCGCAGCGGGAGCCCAGCAGGAGACTGTCGCACGAAGAGTAGTTGCGCGCGCCGTCGGCCTTGCGCCCCACCTTGACCAAGCCGCGATACGAGTTCTGCGAGCGGCCGGCCGAGATGCCCTTGGAGATGATGGTGCTCTTGGTGCCGCGCCCCAGATGTATCATCTTGGTGCCCGTGTCGGCCTGCTGGAAATTGTTGGTCACCGCCACGGAATAAAACTCCGCCTGGCTTCGGTCGCCCTGAAGCACGCAGGAGGGATACTTCCAGGTGATGGCACTGCCGGTCTCCACCTGGGTCCACGACAGGCGGCTGTCGTCGCCCTTGAGCAGGCCGCGCTTGGTGACCAGATTCAGCACGCCGCCCTTGCCCTCGCTGTCGCCGGGATACCAGTTCTGCACCGTGGAATATTTCACCTCGCCGCGGGCGCCCACCACGATCTCCACGATGGCGGCGTGCAACTGGTTCTCGTCGCGCATCGGCGCCGTGCAGCCCTCCAGATAGGAGACGTAGGCATCGTCGTCGCACACGATGAGCGTGCGCTCAAACTGCCCCGTGCCGCGGGCATTGATGCGGAAATAGGTGGAGAGCTCCATCGGGCAGCGCACCCCCTTGGGGATATAGACGAAACTGCCGTCGGAGAACACCGCCGAATTGAGCGCGGCAAAGTAGTTGTCGCGATAGGGCACCACCGAGCCCAGATGCGCCCGCACCAGGTCGGGATGCGCCTTCACGGCCTCGGAGATGGAGCAGAAGATGATGCCCTTCTCGGCCAGACGCTCGCGGAAGGTGGTCTTCACGCTGACGGAATCCATCACGGCGTCCACCGCCGTGCCCGACAGCGCCAGGCGCTCCTCCAGGGGAATGCCCAGCTTGTCGAAGGTCTTCATCAGTTCCGGGTCAATCTCTTTGCTGCCGCCGTCCGCCGCGCTTTTCTTCGTGGGGTCGGCATAGTAGGAGATGGCCTGATAGTCAATCTCGGGCAGCGTGAGGTGGCCCCATGAGGGCTGCTCCTTCGTCTGCCAGAAGCGGAAAGCCTCCAGGCGGAAGTCGAGCAGCCACCCGGGCTCGCCCTTCTTCCGGGAAATCATGCGCACGACGTCCTCCGAGAGACCCTTCTCCAGGATTTCCGTGTCAACCTTCGTCTCGAAGCCGTACTCGTATTTCTTTTCGGCAACCTCTCTCAGGAAAGCGTTTTCAGCCATTCAATCACCTCCGTGTATTTCAATGCTACATAGAGCCCCAGGATGAAGCCGGCAGCCAGGCAGAGAAATTTCAGCAGGCCGCTCGTCAGCATCTTCAGCACCACCAGTCCGATGAGGACAAGGGCGGCCATCTTCAGGGTTTCGGGGCTCATCAGCGAATGCATGTCCATAGGCTCGGGTCTTCTCTGTTAAGGCTTAGAGCTTGGCCTTCACCTCAACCTCGGCAAAGGTCTCGATCATGTCGCCTTCGCGCAGGTCGTTGTAGTTCACCAGAGAGATGCCGCACTCGAAGTTGGTGGACACCTCCTTGACGTCGTCCTTGAAGCGCTTGAGGGCATTGATTTCGCCGGTGAACACCACGATGCCGTCGCGGATGACTCGGGCCTTGTTGCTGCGGCTGACCTTGCCCTCGACAACGTAGGCGCCGGCCACGGTGCCCACCTTGGAGATGTGGTACACCTGACGCACTTCCACCTGAGCCGTCACCTCCTCCTTGATTTCGGGAGAGAGCATGCCCTCCATAGCCTCGCGCACTTCCTCGATGGCATCGTAGATGACCGAATAGGTGCGGATGTCCACACCCTCCTGCTCGGCCAGACGGCGTGCCTGCGAAGAGGGACGCACCTGGAAGGCCACGATGATGGCGTCGGAGGCGGCGGCCAGAGTGACGTCGCTCTCGGAAATCTGTCCGACGGCCTTGTGGATGACGTTGACCTGAATCTTCTCCGTGGAGAGCTTGAGCAGCGAGTCGGACAGGGCCTCGATGGAGCCGTCCACGTCGCCTTTGACGATGAGGTTGAGCTCGTGGTAGTCGCCTAGGGCGATGTTGTGGGCCAGTTCCTCCAGGCCCTTGCGCTTCATCGTGCGCAGACCCTGTTCGCGGGCCAGCTGCTCACGCTTCGAAGCAATCTCGCGGGCCTCCTGGTCGCTGTCCATCACGTGGAAGGTGTCGCCGGCCGTGGGGGCGCCGTTCAGACCCAGGATGGTGGCCGCCTGAGAGGGGCCGATGGCCTGGATGCGCTTGCCGCGCTCGTCGAGCATGGCCTTCACGCGGCCGTAGCTGGTGCCGGCCAGCATCATGTCGCCCACGTGCAGCGTGCCGTTGGACACCAGCACGGTGGCCACATAGCCGCGACCCTTGTCGAGCGAAGACTCGATGATGGAGCCGGTGGCTTTGCGGTTGGGGTTGGCCTTCAGGTCGAGCATCTCGGCCTCCAGAAGCACCTTCTCGAGCAACTCCTTCACACCCGTGCCCTTCTTGGCACTGATGTCCTGGCTCTGATATTTGCCGCCCCATTCCTCCACGAGGAAGTTCATGGCAGCCAGGCCCTCCTTGATTTTGTCGGGATTGGCGGCGGGCTTGTCTATCTTGTTGATGGCGAAGACGATGGGCACACCGGCTGCGGTGGCATGAGCCAGAGCCTCCTTCGTCTGGGGCATGATGTCGTCGTCGGCAGCCACGATGATGATGGCGATATCCGTCACCTGGGCGCCGCGGGCACGCATGGCGGTGAAGGCCTCGTGGCCGGGCGTGTCGAGGAAGGTGACGTGGCGGCCGTCCTCCAGCGTCACGTTGTAGGCACCGATGTGCTGCGTGATGCCGCCGGCCTCACCGGCAATGACGTTGGTCTGGCGGATGTAGTCGAGCAGCGACGTCTTACCGTGATCGACATGACCCATCACCGTGACGATGGGGGCGCGGGGCTCGAGATCGGCCTCGTCGTCCTCGGCTTCCACAATGGCTTCCGACACTTCTGCCGAAACATACTGGGTCTCGAAGCCGAACTCCTCGGCCACCAGGTTGATGGTCTCGGCGTCCATGCGCTGGTTGATGCTGACCATCACGCCGATTTGCATACAGGTGGCGATGATCTTGGTGACGGGCACGTTCATCATGGTGGCCAGTTCGTTGGCCGTCACAAACTCCGTCAGCTTGAGCACCTTGCTCTCTGCCTGCTGCTGCTCCAGCTCCTCCTCCATGCCCTGACGCACGGCTTCGCGCTTCTCGCGGCGGTGCTTGGCGCCGGAGCCGAACTGCTGGTTCTTGCCCGTGAGGCGGGCCAGCGTCTCGCGCACCTGCTTGGCAACCTCCTCTTCGCTGACTTCGGCAACCTGAGGCTGGTTCTTCTTGCCCTTCTTAGCCTTGCCCTGAGGCTGATTCTGAGGCTGGGCGTTCTTCTTGCCGCCCGTCTGGGGGCGATTTTCGCCGGCCACCTTGTTGATGTCCACACGTTCGCCGATGCGGACGCGCTTGCTGCGCTGAGCCTGCTGGCGTTCCTTGTTTTTCTCCTCCTTGGTCTTCTTCTTGGGGCGCGTGCTCTGATTGAGGGCGTCCAGGTCGATGTGGCCCTTCACCGTGAGTCCCTGGGGCTGCGGTGCGGAGGTCTGCACCTTGTAGATGCCGTTCTCTTCCGTCAGTGTCACCTCCTTGTTGCTCACCGTGTGCGGCATCTCCTCTTCGGCGGGCTCTGCCTCCGTTTCCGCTTCGGGAGCTTCCGCAACGGGCGCCTCAACGGGTTCTGCGGGCGCCTCAACGGGCTCCGCAGCTGCTGCGGGCTCGGCCTTTTCGACGGGAACTTCAGCGGGCTGCTCCTTCACCTCAGGCGCTGCGGCCTTCTCTTCGGGCACGGCGGGAGCGGCCTCCTCAACAGGCTTCTCAGCCTTAGGCGCTGCGGGCTTTTTGTCGAGGTCGATCTTGCCCACGACTTTGAAGGCCGGCTTCTGGGTTTCCACCGCAGCGGCCTCGCGAGCGGCGGCTTCGGCGGCAGCTTTGGCCGCACGGGCCTCTTCGCGGGCCTGCTCCTTGGCGGCGCGGGCCTCCTTCTGCTGCTGCAGCATCCGGTTGGCCTGATTCTTCAGCACGCTGTCGGGTTTGAACTCCTTGAGCAGTTCCTGATATTGTTCGTCGGAAATCTTGGCGTTGAGATCCTCCTCAACGTCCGTGAAGCCCTTCTTCTGAAGAAACTCCACAGCGGTCTGCAATCCGACGTTGCATTCCTTGATGGCTTTATTCAGTCTGATACTCATTCTGCAGTCTCCTCGTCGTCAAATTCAGATGCCAGCACTCGGATAATCTCGTCTACGGTCTCCTCCTCCAAGTCAATATTCTTGATGAGATAGTCGCGCGAGGTGCCGAGCACCTGGCGTGCTGTGGTCAAACCATTCTTCTTCAATTCATCGATGATCCAGGGATCGATGGCGTCCTTGAACTCGTCCAGAGCCACATCGTCCTCCTCGGGCTGTTCACCCTCCTGCACGTCGCGGAACACGTCGATGGTGTAGCCGCAAAGCATGGAGGCAAGCTTGATGTTGGCGCCGCCCTTGCCGATGGCCAGAGACACCTGATCGGGGTCGAGGTACACCTCGGCCTTCTTGTTCTCGGGATCCAGGTTCACGGTGTTGACGCGGGCCGGAGAAAGGGCGCGGGCAATCATGATCTGGTCGTTGGCGCTCCAGGGCAACACGTCGATGTTCTCGCCGTGCAGCTCGCGCACGATGCCGTGGACACGGCTGCCCTTGACGCCGACGCAGGCGCCGACGGGATCGATGCGGTCATCGTAGCTCTCTACGGCTACCTTGGCGCGCTCGCCGGGGATGCGGGCCACCTTGTGGATGGTGATGAGGCCGTCCTGAATCTCAGGCACTTCGTTCTCCATCATTTTCTGCAGGAACATGGGGTCGGTGCGCGAGATGTAAATCTTCGGGTTGCCGTTGGCGTTGTCCACACGCTGGATGACGGCGCGCAGCGTTTCACCCTTGCGGAAATAGTCGCCGGGCACCTGCTCCTGCTTGGGCAGAATCAGCTCGGTGTTGTTGTCGTCGATGACCAGCGTCTCGCGCTTCCAGCTCTGATAAACCTCGCCGCTGATGACCTCGCCCACACGGTCCTTGTAGGCATTGTAGAGCGTGTCGTGCTCCAGGTCGAGAATGCGTGAAGCCAGAGTCTGGCGCAGAGTCAGGATGGCGCGACGGCCGAAGTCGGAGAACTCGACCTTCTGGCTCACTTCCTCGCCCTCCTCGTAGTCGGGGTCGATCTTCTGAGCCTCGGAGAGCGAGATCTCAAAGTTGTCGTCGCGCACCTCTCCGTCTTTCACCACCGTACGGTTGCGATAGATCTCGAAGTCACCCTTGTCGGGATTGACGATGATGTCGTAATTGTCGTCGCTGCCATACATCTTGACGATGACGCTGCGGAAGCACTCTTCGAGCACGCCCACCAGCGTGGTGCGGTCGATGTTCTTCATTTCCTTGAACTCGGCAAACGACTCAATGAGGTTCACCGCTTCTTCTTTCTTTGCTGCTTTCGTTGCCATTGTATATTTTGTTTTATTTTATTTTCAACACGTAACGCGTCATCGTCACCTCGTCGTAGGCGAAGCGGTGCTCCACCTGCTTCCGGACGGGACGCTTCTTGCCCTCTACCTTCACCTTTTCCTCGCAGAGCAGGGTGAAGCCCTCGGGCGTCACCTCCGTGAGTGTGCCTTCGAACTTGTGACCGTCGCGGGCGAAGGTCTCCACCGTCTTGCCCAAATGGTTCTCCCATTGCTGCGCCACCTTGAAAGGCTGGCCCAATCCGGCGCTGCCCACTTCGAGCTCGTAGTCTTCGTCGTCGCGGTTGAGCTTCGACTCGATGAATCTCGAGAGCTCGGCGCAATCCTCAATCCACACCCCGTCCTTGTGGTCGATGACCACCACGATGCGGTCGTCCGGCTCCACGTTCAACTCCACCAGGAAATACTCCTTTCCGTTCAGCCATTCATTGACGGCCTCCTCCACTTGTCTTTTGTCTATCATAATCTCTATAAAACAAAGCGAGAAACCCACCTTGGAGCTTCTCACTTACGCGTTTACGGGTGCAAATGTACGATATTTTTTTTTCTTATCGCGATTTTTTGCCCAAAAAGTTTCACTTTTGCAGGCATAAATACAAAAACAGGCCCGCTACGAGCAAAACCAGTATGGCCATCGCCATGATGCCGAACATGAAACGCTGGTTGGCCTTTCTCAGATTGTTTCTCATTTCTTTTTATTCTTTTTGGGTTGTTCCACGGGAGTCTCTTTGTGCAGAATCGCCTGCATGCGGGCGTCGTCCTTCAGGAGTGCACGGGCCGATACCGTCACGGGATCATACAGGGCTGCGTAGCGCACCGAACCCTCATTCCAGAAATAGCGGGTGACCAGCTCTCCCTTGAGGTCGAAGTGCAGCTGGTCGCAGTACTTCTGCAGGGTGTCGGCCTTGACGGTGGTGTCGTTCGCCGTGACATACTGTACGAAGTCGCCCCAGTCGTCGTCGGTCAGGGTCAGAGCATCCGCATCGGCAGGGGCGGGGTGGGTGCGCACATAACGTGTACACCAGTTGAAGAAAGCGTCCGAGGCCTGGGCCATCCAATAACCCGTGCCCAAAGAGTCCCGAGCCACCAGCGTATCGGGTGTGATGCCGCCGCCGTCTTTCACGGGACGTCCGCCGCGCGTGTAGAACGTCTTTCTTAGGGAGTCGGGCACAATGCTTTCCGTGCCGTCGTGCTTGTAGTCATGAGCCTGGATGCAGCGCCCGGAGGGGATGTAGTAGCGCGAGGTGGTGATCTTCACCGCGCCGCCGCTGCTGAGCTCTCTGACCATCTGCACCAAACCTTTGCCGTAGGTGCGGCGCCCCATCACGACGGCCCGGTCGAGGTCCTGCAGACTGCCCGACACGATTTCCGCCGATGAGGCCGTGCCGCTGTTGACCATCACCACAATGGGCAGCTCCGTGTCCACGGGATCGGTGGTGGTGAGGTATTCGTGGTTGGCGGCAGAGAGTTTGCCTTGTGTATATACCACCTTTTCGCCCTTGTTCACGAAGAGGTTCACCACATCCACCGCTTCGCTGAGCGAACCGCCGGGATTGTTTCTCAAATCGAGCAGCAGACGCTTCATGCCCTTGCTCTTCATCTCCAGCAGGGCCATACGCATCGCCGTGGCGCAACCTTCTGTGAATGAGGAGAGGAAGATATAGCCGACGCCGTCCTCCAACATGCCGTAGTAGGGGATGGAGGGCAGCTGAATGGTCTCGCGCGTCACCACGGTTTCACACAGGGAATCGCCCGCCGTCTGGTAGACGAGCGTGAAGGTCGTGCCGGCTTCACCGCGCAGCATCTGCGACACCTTTTGCGTGGACATGCCTTTGGTGTCCTTGCCGTCGATGGAGATGATGATGTCGCCGGCCTTCAGACCTGCTCGCGATGAGGGCGTGTCGGAATAAGGCTCGGCGATGACGGTGCGGTCTTCGCTCTTGAGGTAGCGGATCACGGCGCCGATACCGGCATACTTGCCCGTAGCCATCTGGCGCAGGTCGTCGTTTTCCTCCGGATAGTATTCCGTAAAGGGATCCACGCGGCGGAGCATACCCTCGATGGCCCACTGCATCACGGTGTCGGCCGAGAGCGTGTCCACATAGAAGAGGTCGAGCATGCGGTAGATTTCGTCGAAGAGCTCCAGGTTCTTGGACACGGAGGCGTTGTGGGTGCTCCTGTTTTGTGTGAAAGACGGTGCGGAAAACAGCCACAGGAGCAGGCTGACGAGCAAAATATGGGCTTTTTGGCTTGAAAAAATGACTTTTTTATGCATTTCCTGCAAAATTTTTACGCAAAGATACTGTTTATTTCGGAAAAATGCCCTATCTTTGCACCGCGTTTGAGAGAAAAACGCTCAAAAATGACTTTTTGACCTGCTTCAGTAGCTCAGTTGGTTAGAGCACATGACTGTTAATCATGGGGTCGTTGGTTCAAGCCCATCCTGAAGCGCTTTTTTGGTAGGGGTCTCTACTCCAGCCCTCCCTCCCCGGAGACCCTTACCGCTTTCAACAAAAATAACCTCGAGTCATCTGACCCGAGGTTTTTTGTTTACCTTTCCTTATAATATTATTATACCAGGTGGCGGATGATGTCTTCGCGGTCGCCGGGGAGATAGTCAATCACGGGAATCTCAATCATCGTGTAGGCGCCGGCCTGCTGACGCATGGAAGCGCGTGCGGCGTTGACGAGCACCTGGGAGGTCAGGGCGGGGTTGTTGATTTTCATGTTGAACTCGAAGAGCTGGTTGTGCGTCTTGCCGCTCACGCCCTTGCGCACGAGGTTCACACCGTGGCCCACATCATTGAGGGCGTCAACGCTCTCTACCTGGAACACATGCGTCTCGTCGTTGGCGAAATAAGGGTCGGCCTTGACGGCTTTCGTCACTTCTTCCAGCGAAGCGCCTTCTTCCAGCTCCACATACACCATGCGGCGATGAATGCCTTCGCCCACGGGAATCGTCATCGAGAGAGCGTCCTTCACGCCGGCCTTGGAGCGTACGCACACGCTGTGGCCCATGGAGCGGCCGGGACCGAAGTTGGTGTAAGACAAGCCTTTGGGTGCGAGACTCTCCATCAGGGTGCGCACGATGCTGTCGCTGCCCGGATCCCATCCGGCGGAGATGATGGATACGGCGCCAGCGGCCTTGGCGGCCTTATCGAGCGAGCGGCGCAGGTCTACAATCTGGCCGTGAATGTCGAAGGAATCCACGGTGTTGATGCCCAAGGCGAGACACTTCAGGGCGTGCTCTTCCACTGAGCGTGTGGGTGTTGCGAGAATGGCCACATCCACCTTGCCCAAAGCCGTGATGTCCGTCACCACTTTGTAGGGAGCCAGCTCTGCGGGCTGCTCTTTGGCCACCGTGCGACGCACTACGCCGGCGATCTCCATATCTTCACTGGCCTCCAGGGCCTGAATGGCGTATTTGCCAATGTTGCCGTAACCGACAACCGCTACACGAATCTTATTCATTTTGTCAGCGATTTAATGTTTATCTATACATTTTCGCTGCAAAGGTACAACTTTTTGTCGGTTTCTGGCCAATAAACGTGATTTTTTGTAACTAAATGACACAAAACGTCACTCATTCGTTGCAAAAAGACAACGTAAGCGTCCGTTTACATCTTCGAGAGCATCTCCTCGATCTTGGGTCGGATGGTGTCGCGCTCCACCCGCTCCACCTCATGCTCGAGATTGGCCGGAGAGAGACGCTCCTCGTAGAAGAAAGGCTTGAGCGGCCGTTCCGTCTGGCGCTCGTCGCGTATGCTCCAGGCAATATCGTAAAACTTTCCGTAGTCCGTGTAGCTGCGATGCACCCGCAATGCGCCCTCAACGCCCTGCGGCGAGGCCAGATACGTGTGCCCCGACCACCGATGCAGAAAGATCATGCGTAAAGCTGCGTCTAACATGGCCTTTTTCCTATTTCAATCGCAAATATATTTAATTTTCCCGAAACAAAGAATTAATTGAAAGATTTTTTTGCAAAAAATATTGCAAATGCTTATAAGCGATACACAACAGACTGTAGGTGACGGCTGTCGGGCCCGACCATCAGGTCAAATTCTCCCTTGTCCACCACCCATTGCAGCTCGCTGTTGTAGTAGCCCAGCAGGTCCTCGGTGATTTCAAACTTCACCACGCGGCTCTCGCCGGCTTTGAGGGTGATCCTTTGAAATCCTTTCAGTTCCTTTTTGGGGCGCGACACGGAGGCTTCGCGGTCGCGGATGTAGAGCTGCACCACTTCGGTGGCTTCGCGCCCTCCGGTGTTGCTGAGGCGCACGCTCAGGGTGTTGCCTTCCAGCGAGGGGCGTCCGTATTCGAACGTGCTGTAGGTCAGTCCGTAGCCGAAGGGATAGAGCGCCCCGTTGGTCACGTCGACGTAGTTTGTGGAGAAGACGTGATAGTCGGGCTCGTTGTCTTCCATCGGGCGTCCGGTGGGCAGTATGCTGTAGTAGAGCGGCTCCTGTCCGGTGCGTTTGGGCATCGACACCGTGAGGCGTCCCGAAGGCGACACCTCGCCGAAGAGCACGTCGCAGAGGGCGTCGCCCGCTTCGCTGCCGTACCACACGTTCATGATGGCAGGCACATGCTCACTCTCCCAGGAGAGCTCCGTGGCGCGTCCGGCAAAATTGAGCAGCACGACGGGCTTCCCCAATGCACAGATTGCTTGCAGCAGCCGCTTCTGGGGTGCCGGCAGAGAGAGGTCGCTGCGTGCCGCACCCTCGCCGCTCATCCAGGCCGTTTCGCCCAAAGCCATCACCACTACGTCGGCCTCTCGCGCCATCGCCAGCGCTTCTTCGAGCGCTTTTTCGTCGTCCACCACGGGGACGGGAATCAGGCCGTGTCCGCGCGCCACTTCATGCTGTGTGCGGTGGTTGTCGAGCACGTTGCTGCCCTGACACGAGACCACGCGCACCTTGCCCTTGAGCCGACGCTCGAAGGCCTCGCGCAGGGTCTCGTATTTCGCCGTGTCCTGACAGAAGGCCCACGAGCCGGCCACGTCGCTGCGCGAATCGACCAACGGACCGATCAGCGCCAGCGTCCCTTTTCTCTCGAGCGGCAGCAGACCGCCTTCATTCCTAAGCAGCACGAAGCTCTCGGCTGTGATGCGGCGGCAGATGTCGCGGTGTTTGCGGCTGTACACCTCGCGCCTGACGCGGGCGGGATCTCCGTAGCGATAGGGGTTCTCGAAGAGGCCGAGCCGCCATTTGGCCTCCAACACGCGCCGGCAGGCCCGGTCGATCCAGGGCATCAGGCTGTCCGGAAGGCGGACGAACAGCTCCGAACACATATCCATATCCGTGCCGGCTTTGAGGGCGTGCCCGGCATTCTGCGCTGCAGGCCCGATGCCGTGACGCTTCATCTCGCTGATGCTGGCGTAGTCGCTCACCACAAAGCCTTTGAAGCCCCACTGGCGGCGCAGCACCTCGTCGAGCAGCCAGCTGTTGGCGGTCGCGGGCACGCCGTCCACGATGTTGAACGACGACATCACGCTGCCGGCGCCTTCTTCCACGGCGGCTTTGTAGGGCGGGAAATATTGGTTGTACATCCTCAGTCGGCTCATATCCACCGTGTTGTAGTCGCGTCCGCCCTCGGCGGCGCCGTAGAGTGCGAAGTGCTTCACGCAGGCCAGGATGGGATGCGGCCCCCGCTGATAGCCGCGCACCATGGCGCGTGCCACGAGGGCGCCCAGATAGGGGTCTTCTCCGGCGCCTTCGGCCTGTCGGCCCCAGCGGGCATCCAGGGCGATGTCCACCATCGGCGAGAAGGTCCAGGCCACACCTCCGGCCGAAGCTTCCGTCGCAGCGATGCACGCCGATTCCTCAATGGCTTCCAGGTCCCATGTGGCGGCCATGCCGAGGGGGATGGGGAAGATGGTCTCATAGCCGTGAATGACGTCCATGCCCACCAGCAGGGGGATGCCCAGACGCGACTCCTCCACTGCCATGCGCTGCACTTCGAGGATTTTCTCTGCGCCCTTGATGTTGAGAAGCGCGCCCGCTTTGCCCTCGCGGATGAGGCGCGAGGTCTCTGCGCGCAGCGGCGTGCCCGTCTGCACGTCGCCCACGGAGAGCAGGTTCATCTGTCCGAGTTTCTCTTCGAGCGTCATCCGGGCCATCAGGCTGTCAATGAACGCGTCCATCGTTTGTGCGCCCATCGTCGCCGAGAGGCAGAGCATCATGCCGATCAGTGTGTTTTTCATCGTTGTTGTGTGTATTTTTTGGTTATTCTTCTTGGTCGTCTCTTAGGATAAACAGCTTGTCCGAAGGGCGTATCTTGCGCGGCAGCGGGATGGAGACGTGCTGTCCCTGCAGCGCCGTTTGGACGGGCTTCAGGTCGTAGCGGATTTCCTCCACGGTGGCGTAGAGCGCCCCCGTTGTGGGGCCCGTCACCAGTATCCTGTCGCCCACGTTGAGCGGACAGGCCTCGATGCGGAATTCGGCCACGCCGAGCTTCGTGTAGTAGCGCACGCCTTTGGCGCAATACTGCTTGTGTTCGCGCGCCACGCTGCCGGGCCGCGAGCTCCATTCGCCCATGCGCTGTCCCTGATAGTATCCGTCCCAGAATCCGCGGTTGAACACGCGCGCGAGTCTTTCGTCCCAGCCGTCCTTCATCTCCTCCGTCAGCGTGCCCTCCACGACGGCCGTCAGCGCTTCGCTGTAGCAGCGCACCACCGTATCCACGTATTCGGGCCCGCGCGCACGTCCCTCTATTTTAAACACGCGTACGCCCGCGCGCCAAAGGCGGTCGATGAAGCGTATGGTCTTGAGGTCTTTCGGCGACATGATGTAGGGGCCGTCGATCTCCATCTCGTTGCCCGTCTCCACGTCTTCCACGCGATATTTGCGGCGGCAGATCTGCATGCATTCGCCCCTGTTGGCCGAACGGTTCATCGCGTCGAGCGACATGTAGCACTTCCCGCTCACGGCCATGCAGAGTGCGCCGTGGCAGAACATCTCGATGCGGATGAGTTCGCCCGAGGGGCCCTTGATCTGCTCCTCCTCGATGCCCCGGTGGATGGCCTCCACCTGGTCGATGTTGAGCTCGCGCGCCAGCACCACCACGTCGGCAAATTGGGCGTAGAACTTCAGCGCCTCGAGGTTGGAGATGTTGAGTTGGGTGGACAGATGCACCTCCAGATTGATGCTGCGGGCATAGGTCATCACGGCGACGTCGCTGGCGATGACGGCGCTGATGCCGGCCTCTTTGGCGGCGTCCAGGATGCGGCGCATCGTCTCCAGGTCTTCCCCGTAGATGATGGTGTTGACGGTGAGATAGCTCTTCACCCCGCAGCGGCTGCACTCCCGGGCGATGCGCCGGAGGTCTTCTATGGTGAAGGTCGAGGCCGAATGGGCCCTCATGTTGAGCTTTTCGATGCCGAAGTAGATGCTGTCGGCACCGGCTCTGAGCGCAGCGGCCAACGACTCCTCGCAACCTACAGGAGCCATGATTTCAAAGGGATGGGGGTTGTTCATAGGCTGGTGATGCTGTCGGTTTCCGTTTGTTTTTGTCGAACGAGCGGACGCACTTCTTCGAGGATGGCGCAGAGCTCGTCCACACGCTCCGCACGCAACATGCGGATGCGCGTCTCGCGGAAGTTGGGAATGCCCTTGAAGAGCGGCGTGGCGGCCAGATGGCGCCTCACGTGGAGGATGCCGCGATATTCGTCCAGGCGCTCCACGCTCTTGGCAATCTGGCGCTTGAGGATGTCCATCTGCTCGTCCGCCGTGAGGGGCGTGTAGTGTCCGTCGCGCAGATAGTCCTTGATTTCTTTGAAGATCCAGGGACGTCCGAAGGTGGCGCGTCCCACCATCACGGCGTCCACGCCGTAGCGCTCGAAGCACTCGCGGGCCCGCTCGGGGGAGGTGATGTCGCCGTTGCCGATGATGGGGATGTGCATGCGGGGATTCTGCTTCACGGCGCCGATGAGCGTCCAGTCGGCTTCGCCCGTGTACATCTGTGCCCTTGTGCGTCCGTGTATGGTCAGAGCCCTGATGCCGCAGTCCTGCAGCTCTTCGGCCAAATCTGTGATGATGCGATGGCCCTCGTCCCACCCCAGACGGGTCTTCACCGTGACGGGCGTGTCGGGCACGGCGTCCACCACGGCCCGCGTGATCTCCAGCATCAGGGGTATGTTTTGCAGCATGCCGGCGCCGGCGCCTTTGCCGGCCACCTTCTTCACAGGGCAGCCGAAGTTGAGGTCGAGCACGTCGGGGTGCGCCTCTTCCACCACCCGCTGCGCCGCATCGCGCATGGCCTCGGGGAAGCGTCCGTAGATCTGTATGGCCACGGGCCGTTCGTCGGGCGAGACTTCGAGCTTCTCAAGGCTGCGGTTGACGTTGCGCACGAGGGCGTCCGACGACACGAATTCCGAATAGACCATATCGGCCCCCATCTCCCTGCAAAGCAGACGGAAGCCGATGTCCGTGACGTCCTCCATGGGCGCCAGAAAGACGGGATGCTTATCGTGCGGAAAAAGCCAGTGCATACATCTTCATCTGCTTGAGCATGGCCAGCAGGCCGTTGGATCGTGTGGGGGAGAGATGCTCGCGCAGTCCGATTTTTTCGATGAAGTAGAGCTCGGCCGAGAGGATGTCGTCGGGCGTCTGGTTGTCGAGCACGCGGATGAGCAGCGCCACGATGCCCTTCACGATGAGGGCGTCGCTCTCCGCCTGAAATCTTACGCGGCCGTCCACCAGATCTGCCTGCAGCCACACGCGGCTCTGACAGCCGTCGATGAGGTTCTGCTCCGTCTTGTAGCGCTCGTCCAGAGGCGCCTGTTCGCTGCCCAGGTCGATGAGCAGCTGATAGCGGTCCATCCAGTCGTCGAAGTCCTGAAACTCTTCGATGATTTCGTCCTGTATTTCGTTGATGGTCATATCGTTCGTTCTTTTTGGGAATATTCGTTTACTGCCGGTTGTAGAGCACCTGAAGCACCGTCTGCCCCACGGCTTCCAACACCTGGGTGCTGATGCGCTCGGGCGTGTCGCCGGCGGTGTGCCATGTGGGACCGAACACCGAGGGGCCGTATTCGTGATAGGGGATGATGTCCACGCAGGGGATGCCGGCGCGGTTCACATAGACGTGGTCGTCCTCCACGCCGCCGCCGTCCCTCACGGGGAAGAAGTGTCCGTAGCCGATTTGTCCGGCCGTGCGCCAGATCTCGTCCACCACGTCGCCGGCATAGCGCACGCTGGTGCTCTCTTTGGAGAAGGTGGCGCCGTAGCCGCCCACCATGTCCAGGAGGATGGCGAAGACGGGCTTCTCCTTCTCTCCCTTCATCCGCTCGCTCCACATCTGGCTGCCCAGACACCAGGTCGATGTCTCCCGGTCACTGTCGCCGTCGGCCCATTGCGGCGTGCCCATATCCTCGGCGTCGAAGCAGACGAAGTCCACGCCGCAGCCCAGTTTGCCGTCCTCCTGAAGCAGACGGGCGATTTCCAGCATCACGGCCACACCGCTGGCGCCGTCGTTGGCCGCCGTCACGGGGGTGCGGTGCTTCGTCTCATCCTCGTCGTTGTCGGCCCAGGGACGGCTGTCCCAGTGGGCGCAGAGCATGAGGCGCCGCTTCGCTTCGGGGCGGTAGTGCGCCGTGATGTTGCGGGCGGTGAGCTTCGTGCCGTCCCAGGCGGTCACTTCGCCCGTTTGCTCCTCCACCGTGCAGCCCCGCCGGGTGAACTCGGCCACTATCCAGTCGCCGCAGGCCTTGGAGGCGGCGCTACCCGTCACCCGGGGGCCGAAGGCGCATTGGGCCTTGATGCAGTCTAAGGCGCTGTCAGCCTCGAAGCGGGGGCAGGGCGTCATCGCCAGTGTGTCGCCGGCGCGCTCCGCCGCCTGTTGTCTGTGTCCGCCGCAGCAGGAGAGTGCGGCGGCGAGGGCGGTCAGCGTCAGCAGGTATATTGCTCTTTTCATCGTGTGTGTTTTTTATACGTTTTGCACCCGGCGCATCACTCTGAGGAAGTTCCCGCCCCAGAGCAGGCTGAGGTCGCTCTCGCTGTAGCGCCGGCGCAGCAGGCGTCGTGTGAAATTTATCATATCGGAGACGTCGGCCAGTCCGGGCACGCCGCCGTCGCCGTCGAAGTCGCTGCCGATGCCCACGTGCTCGATGCCCATCACCTTCACCATGTGGTCGAGATGGGCCAGGGCGTCTTCCACCGTAGCGCCGCCGCCGGCTTTGAGGAATCCGTCGTAGAAGGTCACCTGCGCCACACCGTCTTTGGCGGCGAGGGCGCGCATCTGTTCGTCGGTGAGGTTGCGCGGATGGTCGCACAGGGCGCGGGCGCTGCTGTGGGAGCACACGATGGGGCGCTCCGAGAGCTCCAGCGCATCGTAGAACGAGCGCTCGTGGGCGTGGCTCATGTCCACCATGATGCCCAGGCGGTTCATTTCCGCGATGACTTCGCGGCCGAAGGGGCTCACGCCGCCCCAGAGATGTTCGTCGGCGTTCTTCAGGCGGGCCGAGTCGCAGATATCGTTGTCGCCGTTGTGGCAGAGGGTCATATAGACGATGCCGCACTCCTTGAAGTGACGGAGCAGGCTGAGGTCGCGTCCGATGGCATAGCCGTTTTCGATGCCGCGCATGATGGCGCGCCGTCCGCTCTCCTTGACGGCGTAGAGCTCGTCGGGCGTCGAGGCCAGCGCCACGCGGCTGCTGTTGGCCTTCACCATTGTCTCGATGCCGTCGAGCACGGCGTCGGCTTTCTCCCGGGCGTCGTTGCGCCCCTTGTCCGTCAGCGCTTCCTGCGGCAGATAGGCCACCATGATGATGGCGTCCAGACGGCCCTCTTCCATCTTCACCACATCGACCAGCGCCTTGTCGCTGCGGCGGGCAAACTCTTCGATGCCCACCATCGGCGTGTCGCAATGCGAGTCGAGCGAGAGGTGGCGGCTGTGGAAGGCTTTGGCCTCGCGGAAGTTCTCCGCTTCGCCCACGAACCAGCGGAACAGGGCCCTTTGGGCTCCTGCGTCGTCTCTTGCGGCCAGACATTCGGGGTGCCACTGCACGCCGAGGATGCTCTTCATTTCGGCCGATTCCACCGCCTCGATGACGCCGTCGGCGCTGCGGGCCGACACGCGGAGCTTGGGTCCGGCTTCTTTGACGGCCTGATGGTGGAAACTGTTGACTCCGACGGGGCCCGAGGGCTTCATGATGTCCGCGAGCAGGCTGCCGGCTTCAATCGTCACGTCGTGCGTTGCCACATCGCGTGCGGCCTCCTGGCTGTGGGGCAGGAGGGCGGAGCAGCCTTCTGCGGGAGTATATTCCGAGGGCAGGTCCTGAATGAGTGTGCCGCCCAAAGCGATGGCTGTCATCTGCATGCCGCGGCAGATGCCCATCATCGGCACCTGCCTGTGGTAGGCCTCGCGGATGAGATCGAGCTCCAGGATGTCGCGGTCGATGCAGATGCCCGAGAGATTGCGTCCGGGCTCTTCGCCCAAGAGCGAGGGCTCGATGTCGCCGCCGCCGCTCAGGAGCAGGCCGTCCACGAGCCCGAGTGTGGCCAGGAGGGCCTCCCTGTTCTGATAGGGCGGGATGATGAGGGGCACGCCGCCTTCGCGCAGCACGGCGTCGTAATAGGCGCGTGCCAGCTGGCTGCCTTTCTCGCCGAAGTTGCTAGTGATGCCGATGATTGCCGCCATCAGTCGTCTATGCTTTTCCAGTCCTCCTCCATGCGCGGCGCCGTCTCGGCCTGAGGCTGTCCGATGGGCAGCTCCTTCTTGATGTTCTGGCGCAGCGAGATGAGCGTCTCGGTGGACATCACGCCGTTGATCTCCTGCAACTTGTCGTTGAGCAGCTCCATGAGATGGGCGTTGTCGCGTGCGTAGAGCTTGACGAGCATGGTGTAGGGCCCCGTGGTGAAGTGGCACTCCACCACCTCGGGAATCTTCGTCAACTCCTGCACCACTGCCTTGTACATCGAGCCCTTTTCGAGGGTGATGCCCACGTAGGTGCAGGTGTTGTAGCCCAGGCTGGCGGGGTTCACGTGATAACCGCTGCCGACGATGACGCCCATGTCGATGAGTTTCTGCACGCGCTGGTGCACCGCTGCGCGCGAGATGCCGCACTCTGCAGCCACATCCTTGAACGGGATGCGGGCGTTGTTGGAGATGATCTCCAGGATTTTCTTGTCTAAAGAATCAATTTTTTCCACGTCCTTCTAACATTTTGACAGGCAAAGGTACGGAAAATAGTTGAAAGTTGAAAGTTGATAGTTGAAAGTTTTTCTGTTTTTTTTATTTTTCCTGCCATTTTTCCATCGTCCTGCTTCTTCCGAACGAATTTTTCCGTACTTTTGTCCTCATGAAGATCCTCCTCCTTGTCGTCGGCAAGACAAACGACCCTCATTTTGCGGCCTCCTTTGAGGACTATCGCAAGCGTCTCTCTCACTACATTTCTTTCGGGATGGAAGTCATCCCCGAGCTGCGTCAGACGCGAGCGCTCTCGGAGGAGCAGCAGAAGGAGCAGGAGGGGCGTCTCATCCTGGAGCGTCTGCAGACGGGCGACAGGGTGGTGCTGCTCGATGAGCACGGTGCGGAGCGTCGCAGCGTGGACTTTGCCGCGTGGCTCGACAAGCGCATGGCTTCCGGCGCCCGTCGTCTGGTCTTCGTCGTCGGCGGCCCTTACGGCTTCTCCCCTGCGGTGTACGAAAGGGGCGATGAAATGGTCTCTCTTTCGCAGATGACGCTCTCCCACCAGATGATACGTCTGCTCTTTGCCGAGCAGCTCTACCGCGCCTTCACCATCCTCCACCACGAGCCCTACCACCACGAGTGAGGGGCCGACTTTTCCCGATTTTTTGAAAAATAGCGAAGAATTTTTGCAAAACTTTGCCGTTATTCAGAGAAAAAAACTATTTTTGCAGTCAGTTATAGCCAAAATCTGTATCACGACATGAAAATCATTGATTGCGAATTTCATTACTATCTGCCTGAGCTGATGGACTATCTCGCCACGAGAGACAAGGCCATGAGGTATTATCCGGACACCAAAGTGCTGGAAGTGAGGGATAAGATCTACGCCCATTTCGACGGCGTGACCAACACCTATCCCGTCATTGACGAGCTGATGAATTTCGGAGCGGAGCGCGTGGCCGAGATGGACCGCAACGGTATCGACGTCGCCGTGATGTCCAGTTCGCCGGCATTGGAGGAACTGCCCGAAAAGGAGTGCGTCTATTTTGCCAAAAAGTCCAACGACGCCGTAGCTGAGCTCATCAGGAAATTCCCCGGCCGCTTCTTTGGCGCTGCGGTTTTGCCGACACCCTATGTCGATGAAGCCATTAAAGAGCTGGAGCGTTGCGTCAAGGAGCTGGGATTCAAATACTGGCACACGCATTCCAACTACATGCACGAGCACCTGTATGAAGAGAAATACCTGCCCCTGCTGGCCAAAGCCGAAGAGCTGGGTTGCGCCGTCTATGTTCATCCGCAGGCTTCCGACGACAAGGACATGAAGGAGATGGGCTATGTGTATTCTTCGCCAGGTCTCGGTTTCGGACTGGATGCCATGAAGACGTCACTTCGCCTGATCTTGAACGGCACCTTCGACCGCTTCCCCAAGCTGAGAATGATTCTCGGCCATTGCGGTGAATACTTCCCGTTCATCATCGACAGAGTGGACAACCGCTTTGCATGGATCAAGGACGAAGAGGTGAAGATGAAGCACACGGTTGCCTACTACTTCAAGAACAAGAATGTGGTGATGACGACCAGCGGCATTATGTCAAAAATCACCTTTGAGTGCACCAAGCAGGCCTTCGGCATCGACAGCATCATCTTTGCTTCGGACTATCCCTACGAGTGCCTGTCCAACATGATGAAGTTCGTGAAGACGCTGGATCTGACGGAAGAGGAAAAGGAGAAGCTCTTCCATCTGAACGCCGAGAAGTACATCCTCAGTTAGTCACCTCCCAGAGCATACGTAAAACTTGATACCAGAGCCCGCTTTCACGGGCTCTGGTCGGTCTTTGCACGGTCTCTGCGGAGTATCTGACTAGGGGGATGAATGAACAAGTTGATATTGATTTTCAGCGACTTAAGCTTCTGCCGTCATGTGTATTTTAAGCCAATTCGAAATCCGATTTTTTGACAAAAATGATTTATTGTATTCGTTGGCTCAATCAATCTTGGAGATGGCTTAGGGTTTTAACGGCGCTTCTCCTCGCAACAACGAACGGACACAAAATAACGCTTGTCCCCAATGTCCTCAATGTCCGCAACGCAGGCGCAAACGGACATAGCGGACATTGAGGACATCCGTATAAATGTCCGTTAAAGGTTGTCAGAGGCTTCCCAGACTGTTCCCAGAGTGTTCAAAAATGGGCTCTCTAACTAGCGCGCAAAAACTCTCTAACTAGGGAGTAAATTTTCTCTAACTGGAGAGTAAAAAAGACCCGCCGGGTGGGGCGAGTCTTCAGGCGTTGTTGTGTGAGAGACTTTTGTTTACTCTGCGCAAACGCAGGCGCCGGCAACGCAGGCGCTGTCGCAAACTGCAGTGCTGTCGCAGGTGCAGGCTTTGCTGCAGGCGCTGCTGTCGCAGGAAGCAGCACAGGTGCTGTCAACCTGGCAGGAATCGGCACACTCACCCTTGCCGCACTTGTTGCCGCAGCAGGACGCGAAAGAAACAGCCACTACAGCGGCGAAAATCAATGCAATCTTTTTCATTTTTCTATTTTTTATACTGTGAAACAATCAGTACGTTTGAAAAATCCTCACAAAAATACGGCATTTTGGTGAAACAACCACACTAAAAAATAAAAAAATCTCCTTTATCTTGCTTTTTTTCATACCTTTGTAGCGAAAAATGCAAAAAAAACGACCCGATCTGCTCCCATGAAACTCTTAGGCAACATCATTTGGCTCGTCTTCGGCGGCATCGAACTCGCGCTGGGCTACATCTTCAGCGGCGCGCTGCTCTGCCTCACCGTCGTCGGCATCCCCTTCGGATGGCAGCTCTTCAAACTCTCCGCACTGGCCCTGTGGCCCTTCGGTAAAGAGGTGCGGCAAAAGGATCAGGGCACGGGATGTCTGCCCCTGCTGATGAACCTGCTCTGGATCATCATCGGCGGCTTCTGGCTCGCCGTCGGTCACGCCTTCCTCGGCCTCGTCTTCTCCGTCACCGTCATCGGCATCCCCTTCGGCCTGCAGCACTTCAAGCTGGCCGCGCTCATCCTCACACCCTTCGGTCACGAAGTGGTCAGCGGTCCCCGCTCCTCGGGCGGCAAGGCGCTATAAGAGGTTGATGCCGTATATCTGCTTCACCTCGCTCATGACGAAGGTGCTCTCGATGGAGGCCACCGTCTCGATGTCGCCCAGCTTGGTGAGGACAAACTCCTGATACTGCTTCATGTCCGTCGCGCGTACCTTGAGTAAATAATCGTACGCGCCCGAGGTGTTGTAGCACTCCGTCACCTCGGGGATGTGCATGATGCGACGCGTGAAGGCGTCGGCCAGTTCGTGGTTGATCTGCTTGAGCTTCACCTTGCAGAACACCTGGAGGCCCTGCCCCAGCTTCTCGGCGTCGAGCACGGCGACGTATTTGCGGATGTAGCCCTTGCGCTCCAGGCGCTTCTGGCGCTCAAACACGGGGGTGGGCGAGAGGTTGACGGCTTCGGCCAGCTCTTTTGTGGTCAGTTTTGCGTTGCGTTGCAGCGTGCGGAGTATCTGCAAATCAATGTCATCCAGCTTTTCCATAGCGTTTTTCGGAATGTTATTCTGCAGGAGGGGCGTTTTTGCCCCTCAAGGAGGAAGATTTTCTGTTACGGCTGCAAAATTAGTGATAAATTCCGAATTGAGCAAGAAATTTGGAGAAAATCTCCGATTGCCGTACCTTTGCACCCGAAAAACAACAAAAACCAAATCATTAAAGAAAGGAGAGAAATTATGAGCACACAAAACAACTACCGATTCGAGACGCTGCAGCTCCATGTGGGCCAGCCCAACCACGATCTGCCCTCCGACGCCCGCGCGGTGCCCATCTATCAGACCACAAGCTACGTGTTCCGCAACTCGCAGCACGCCGCCGACCGCTTCGGACTGCGTGACGCCGGCAACATCTACGGCCGTCTGACCAACTCCACGCAGGGCGTCTTCGAAGACCGCGTGGCCGCCCTCGAAGGCGGTGTGGCCGGTTTGGCCGTCGCCAGCGGTGCCGCCGCCATCACATACGCGCTGCAGAACATCCTGCAGGCCGGAGACCACCTCGTGGCTGCCGACAACCTCTACGGCGGCAGCTACAACCTCATCACCCACACGCTTTCGGGTCAGGGTGTGAGCAACACCATCGTCAACGTGAACGACCTCAAGGCCCTCGAAGCTGCCATCCGGCCCGAGACGAAGGCCGTCTTCGCCGAGACCTTCGGCAACCCTAACAGCGACGTGCTCGACATCGAAGGCGTCGCCGCCGTAGCCCACCGTCACGGCATCCCCCTCATCGTGGACAACACGTTCGGCACGCCCTACGTCATCCGACCCCTGGAGCACGGCGCCGACATCGTGGTGCACTCCGCCACCAAGTTCCTCGGCGGTCACGGCACCTCGCTGGGCGGCGTCATCGTGGACGGCGGCAAGTTCGACTGGAAGGCCAATGCCGACAAGTTCCCCACGCTGGCCAAGCCCGATCCCTCGTATCACGGCATCGTGTTTGCCGACGCCGTCGGTGCTGCCGCCTACGTTACCCGCATTCGTGCGGTGCTGCTGCGCGACACCGGTGCCGCCATCTCGCCCTTCAACGCCTTCATCCTGCTGCAGGGTGTGGAGACGCTGAGCCTGCGCGTGGAGCGTCACGTGGAGAACGCCCTCAAAGTGGTGGACTTCCTCTCCAGGCACCCCAAGGTGGCCCGCGTCAACCATCCCGCACTGGCCTCGCACCACGACCACGCACTCTACACGAAATACTTCCCCAAGGGTGCCGGTTCCATCTTTACCTTCGAGATTAAGGGCGGACAGGAAGAGGCCTGGAAGTTTATCGACGCGCTGCAGATCTTCTCGCTGTTGGCCAACGTGGCCGACGTGAAGAGTCTGGTGATCCATCCTTACACGACGACCCACTCGCAGCTGTCGCCCGAGGAGCTCGCCGAGCAGCACATCACACCCGCCACCGTGCGTCTCTCCATCGGCACGGAGCACATCGACGACATCATCGACGACCTGAAGCAGGCGCTGGACAAAATTTGATAATTGAAAATTGACAATTAAATTATAATAGGAAAACGACTATGGCAAAGATTGCAAAAAAACTGACTGAGCTCGTCGGCAACACGCCGCTCTTGGAGCTCGGCAAGTATTCACAGGAGAAGGGCCTCGAGACGCCCGTCATCGCTAAAGTAGAGTATTTCAACCCCGGCGGCAGCGTGAAAGACCGCATCGCTCTGTCCATGATCGAGGACGCCGAGAAGAAGGGGCTCCTCAAGCCCGGTGCCACCATCATCGAGCCCACCAGCGGCAACACCGGCGTGGGTTTGGCTCTGGTGTCGGCTGTGAAGGGCTACAAGCTCATCCTCACGATGCCCGAGACGATGAGCGTGGAGCGTCGCAACCTGGTGAAGGCCTACGGCGCAGAGGTGCGTCTGACCTCCGGCAAGGACGGTATGCCCGGCGCCATCCGCGCCGCCAAGGAGCTCAAGGAGAGCATCCCCGGCAGCATCATCCTGCAGCAGTTTGAGAACGGCGCCAACCCCGCACGTCACTACGCCACCACCGGCCCCGAAATCTGGGAGCAGACCGGCGGCGAGGTGGACTTCTTCGTGGCTGGCGTAGGCACCGGCGGCACCGTCAGCGGTGTGGGTAAATATCTCAAGGAAAAGAAGCCCGGCGTCAGGGTGATTGCCGTGGAGCCCAAGTCCTCCCCCGTGCTCAACGGCGGACAGAGCGGCCCCCACAAGATACAGGGCATCGGTGCCGGCTTCGTGCCCGCCACCTACAATGCCGGCGTGGTGGACGAGGTGTTTGATGTAGAAAATGACGACGCCATCCGCACGGGACGTCAGCTGGCCAAGAGTGAAGGCCTGCTGGTGGGCATTTCGGCCGGAGCAGCCGCTTTTGCTGCCGCCGAAATCGCCAAGCGTCCGGAAAACAAGGGGAAGAAGGTCGTGGTGCTTCTGCCCGACACGGGCGAGCGCTATCTCTCTACCGTGCTCTATGCTTTCGAGGACTATCCTCTCTGACCGGCCGTCTGTTTGACTCTTGTTTCAGGAATGTCTGCGTCGCCGGGAGGCGCTGCAGACATTCTTCTTTTTCGTCACTCTATGTCAAAGAGGTTGCAGAAGCCGCTCAGGCGGAAGATTTCCTTTACGTCCTCGCGCAGATGCGTAATCGTCACGGCGCCGCCGTGCTGCTCGCTGCTGCGCTTGAGCTGCATGAAGAAGCGCAGGCCCGAGGAGCTGATGTACTCCAGCTCGCTGCAGTCCACGGTGACGGGGCGATCGGTCAAAGCAACGATTTCGTTCAGGCGGTCGCTCATTTCGGTGGTGGCTAAGGTGTCGAATTCGCCGATGAGGGCCACCGTTGCCCCATCGTCGTGTGTCTGGATGTTGATTTTCATGTTGCTTGTGTTGGTTTAGATTGTGTATGTTTTGTTCATGTTCAGGATGTTCTGCCCGTCGTCGCTGCGACGGTAGCTGACGTCGTCCATCAGATTCGTGTAGAAGTAGATGCCCAATCCGCCCTCGCGGCGTGCATCGATGCTGCCGCTGACGTCGGCCTCGGGCCGGGCTGTCGGGTCGAAGGGCGCGCCGCTGTCGCTGAGTGTCAGCGCGATGTGGCGTCCGCCGGCGTCGCTGGAGGCCGTGATGTTCAGCGTGATGAGGCCGCTGGTGCCTTCGGGATAGGCGTAGTTGATGACGTTGACCAGCGCCTCCTCCAGAGCCAGATTCATCTCGCGTGTCTGCTTGGAAGTGAGGCCGATGGCATCGCAGTATTCGCCCAGCAGCGTCTTGGCCCGTGTCAGTTCGGAGAGCGTGTTGGAGAGGGTGAGGGAAGGATGCTGCGCCGGTGCGTTGTTGGTGACGCACATCACGGCCATGTCGTCGGCCTGAGCCTGTCCCTCAGCGAAGCGGCAGGTGGCCTCGAGGATGCGGTTGGCCGTGTCGGCCGCCGTCTCGCCGGAGCGCTCCGCAACGATGTCGTGCAGGCGCTGGAGGCCCATCAGCTGGTGCTGCGCACTGCGCGCCTCGGTGATGCCGTCGGTGTAGAGCACCAGAGATGAGCCCTCGGGGAAGAGGCAGTTGTGGCGGTGGAAGCGGTAGTCCGCCTGGAATCCGATGGGGATGTCGGGCTCAATATCCATCACGCGGCCGTCGAGCAGCGGAGGATTGTGGCCGGCACAGCAGTAGCTCAGCAGCCCGTGACGGCGATCGAGCCGGCCCACGAAGGCGGTGACAAACATCATGCCGGGATTGTGTTCGGAGAGCAGGCTGTTGAGCTCGCCGACGATTTCATCGGGCGCGCTGCAGCGGCGTACGGCGCTGCGGAAGAGCGTGACGGTGGTGCCCATCATCATGGCGGCCGAGACGCCCTTGCCCGACACGTCGCCCACGATGAACCAGAGCATGCCGTCCTTCTCGAAGAAGTCGTAGAGGTCGCCGCCCACATCCTTCATGGGCATGAGGCGGGCGGAGAGGCCCTCGGGGAAGTCGGTGCGCAGGATGCCCATCTGGATGTTGTGGGCCACCTTCATCTCGCTCTGTATCATGCGCTGGTTTTCCTCCGCCTCGTCCAGGCGGGACATGTCGCGGATGTTGCGCCGCACGATGTAGAGAATCAGCACGATGCAAATCAGCAGCAGGAAGAACATGACGATGTCCACCAGCAGCGTTTCGCCGTAGATGGCGCTTTGGGGGCAGGAGAGAATCACCTGCATGTTGTAGTTGCCGACCTTCATGCTGTCGGTGAAGCAATTATCGGGGATGGCAAGCGATGTGCTGGAGGTCACCAGCACGTTGCCGGCCACGTCGATCAGGCGGCACACGCTGCCCTTGTAGGGCTCTGCCCCCTTGAGGATGCCTTCCAACCAGTCCAGCGTGACGTCTATGGCAATCACACCGACGGGGCGGTCTTCGTCATCGTGAATCGGCAGGGAGAATGTGCTCACATAGCGGCCGCCGTATTCCTCAACGTAATACGGGCGGACCCATCGGCCGTGGTTCCTGTCGGCGATGATGCCCTCGCGATACCATTCCAACTTGAAATAGTCGTGGTGAGGGCCGCCCACCTGTTCGTCGACAATCTTGTCGCCGACGCGGTGGCTGACGAGTTCAAACCAATGGCCCTTCTCTGGGAAATAGTCCGGCTCGAAGGCGATGCAGACGGCCATCACGTTGGGGTAGTTCCTCAGCATGCCGCGGGTGAGAACGGTGAGGCTGTCGGGGTGGTGCAGCATGCGCAGGACGGCGGGCCTCAGCACGTTGGCTGCGTTCCCGGCGTCGTAGAGTTCGAAGAAGAGTTGCTGCTCCACGATGCGAAGCTCGCGCTGCATCAGCTGGTGCGCCACATCCTCGTCTTTACTGACTTCTATGAAATATTGCACCCCCAGGGCCACGATGATGACCGTCATGATGAGCAGGACGCTCAGTTTGTCGCTTTTCGGCATGGAGGGCAGTTTTATCTTCATCTTCATCTTGCAGTGTTTTTACAGGGCGTGATGGTCTATCTCTTCCTGGATTTCGTCTTTGGCCTTCTGTTGCTGCGACTCTCCCGGGTCTTCCGTGTAGTAGCCCTTCTGCGAGGAGAGGCCGTCGATGTAGTCGCGTGCAGTGATGCCCTTCTCGTTCTGATGGTGCCACAGCTCTTCGTAGTCGTGGTTGTAGTCGGCGCTGGGCACCACGTTGGTGTCGAACTGCATCTCGATGTACGAACTGTCGGCGAAGTTGCCGTAGCAATAGACGTAGTGGTGGACGTAGCCCGTATTCTTGATGGTGTTGAACTCCAGATGGACGAAGCCTTTCTTGTGGGGCAGAACCACGATGGGCAGCTCGTCGCGGGGCACCAGACAGCCGCAGGAGGTCTGTATCTCCTGAATGAAGAGCGGATGCTTGGAGACGTTTTCCACCTCATAGGTGACGCCCATCATTTCGCCCTGAATCACGGGGTAGTAGTGGCGGACGGGGTCCGTGACGATGACGGAGACGGGATGCAGCTGTTTCTTGCAGGCGGAGAGCGCCACAAGCGCCACAAGAAGGAGGGCGGTGAAACGGACAAGACGGATCATGGGGAGCGGAGGTATTAGCAGTCGGTTTAATAAGCCTCGATTTCATCGATGGCCATAGTGTGAACTTCGGGGTTGCGGAAGAAACGCAGGACCAGCGTGCCGTGTTCGGCCCAGGCGGGCACGTCGAACTCCACCGTGGTGCGTCCCGAGGGGGCCAGGACGGGCGAGGGCACCATGCTGGCAATCTCGCGTCCGCCCGAGGAGAGGGTGACGCGCAGAGGCAGGGCGATGCGGAACTGGATGTTGGTCGTGAGGCCCACACGCACGCGGCGGTAGCGACGGCCTGCAGGCAGCGCGATGTTGAGCGAGGGATCGGCCGAGGAGAGCAGCTGACCGCAATGGTAGTTGCTCGGCAGTCCGGCCATGCCGTCGGTGAGTACGGACAGGTCGCTGTAGTCCTCATCCAGTCGGCTGAGAGCCGTGAGGGGCTGGTGGAGCAGGAGGTTGCCCTTTTGTCCGGAGCAGAGGTTGAGCATCTGCCTGTAGTCGCTGATGTAGCTGTCCACCGTCCAATATGACTCGCTGTAGATGCGGGTCTTCCAGGTCTTGCCGTTCATGTTGACGACGGAGACGTCGTCGATGCTGTCGAGGCGCGCCAGCAGCGCGCGTGCTTTGGCGACCTCGTCGGGTGTGATGCCGTCGAGGCGCATCAGCTCGAGTCGCGTCAGCGTGACGGCACGCAGGATGCGGTTGACGCCCGACTGTTCGCTGCCTGAGGTCGAAGCGGCCAGTCGCTCCATCTTGCCGTAGAATTCCAGGAACTTCTCTTTGGGCAGATAGCTGCGCAAGGCGGCTGCCACACCGTCGTATAGGGGCAGGATGCGGCCGGTGGAGACAACGTAGTCTTCCTGCTCCATCCTGAAGTGCGCCAGCGTCTCTCCCGCATTGGGGAATAGTCGGCGGCAGGTCTCTGTGAGCACTTCACGCCAATCGGCGTCGGGCGAAGAGAGCAGGGCGGCCAGCACGTAGGTGTTGATGCGGTTGTAGGTGCTGTAGTCGTGGCCGCTGCCGTTGAGGAAGACACCCTTCACGCCCGAGCGGGCATAGAGTTGCAGACGGCGCTGCGCGATGGTGTATATGGGGAAGGGTGTGTAGTAGTCGTCGAAGTTGTTGATGTAGTCCCACACGTAGACGTTGCGGCACATGCTGCTCCAGTCCTTCAGAAGCTGCTCAAACTTCTGCTCCTGAGGCGTTTCGGCGGCAGAGAGCGGATAGTCCATCGCGCTGACGAGCACGCCGACGTTGTCGGGAAGGGGCGCCTTCGGCAGCTGCTTTGTGGTGAGGTAATACGAGGTGAAGAACGTGTGCTTGGGATAGTTCCCGGCGAGTTTGTCCAAAAGGGCAAACACGGCGGGGGAGGCGTCGGTCGGGGTGCATCCCAGCTCGCGGCAGCGGGCGCACTGGCAGACGATGTCGTTGTCGTTGGGCAGGATGGCAAAGCGCTGCGGGTTGTTTGCACCGTACTCCTCGTCGATAAACTTGGAGATGTAGATCAGCAGCTGCGGCGAGGAGAAGCAGAACTGCTTCTTGACGGTGTTGCCGCCGACGTTGGCGTAGATGCTGTTGGAGTGGTGTTCGGGCACCACTCTGGAGAGGTTGTGCCCCCAGATGGCCCAGTCGCGGTCCACACAGTTGAGCCCCAGCTCCTTTTCGTCGCACATGAAGCTGTAGGGCAGATAAATCTCGCGGTAGTCAAACGTCTCGTCGTTGGCAGTTGCCGGCATCCGGTGGCAGGCATAGATGACGGCCATCGTCAGGAGGAATAAAACGGGACGGCAGATGCGTTTCATAACGGTATGTTTTGATGTTAATATTCGGGGTTCAGAATGCTGTATGTACTTGGAATGTGATGCTGAATATGTTGCGGTAGGAGTCCTTCAGGGTGCCTTCCGGGGTGCGGTAGGGGTTGAAGCAGGTGTTCCAGTTGCCCGCCAGTCCGAGAGCGAGATGGCGCGTGCAGAGATACTGGAAGTCGATGCCCACCATGCCATTGGTGTGAGAGAGGTTGCGCAGCGACGTCTGGTCGAAGAACGAGAGTTCGGGGAATGAGCCGAAGCCCGTCGTCAGCGAGACAGAGGACACGTTGTCGTCGTTGAAGAAGAGTTTGCCCTTGAGCATGATGTTGTAGTAGAAGCTTGAGGCCATCACCACCAGGTCGGCGCCGCCGCTGACTCTGAATCGCTCCCAGGCCTTCTCCACCGAGGGGTTGAAGAGCCAGAGGTTGTATTCGTCTTTGTTGGCCGTCACGGCGTCGCCTGCGCTCAGGAAGAGATACGACTCGGGCGTGCGGCGATAGCCCAGCTTCAGCGTGGGGGTCCATCCGCGCGGGGCGGCGTAGGAGGCGGAGACGTTGACGCCCACTTTGTTGAAGTAGCGCGTGGAGACGGCGGCGTTGGCCATGCCGCTCCAGCGGCTGCTGAACTGGTGTTCCCACTGGGCCATGAATTCCAGGCCCACGCCGCCCGATTCGTTCTCCTCTTCGCTGTGGTATCCGTCGATGCCCTTGTAGCTGATCTGCCCCGTCCAGGTGTCGCGCTTGCCGAGGCGGCTGTAGGCCACCGAGGCGATGGAGTAGAGGTGTCCGACGGAGGCCAGATTGGCCGCCTTCGTGTCGTAGAAGGCGCCGGTGTAGTTCAGGTCCACGCGGTTCTTGAAGCTGCGGAATCCGAGGTAGCGCATGTGCTCATACCACTCCTGCTGCTCGGCGTTGCTGGGATTGTAGTTGCGGCGCTGCAACTCGTAGGCCAGGGGCCACTGCTTGAGTTGTTCGTGGGCCAACCCCTTAGTGTAGAGCAGTTCCTTGTTGAGCGGGTCGTAGACCAGCGCGGTGTCGACCACTTCGAGGGCGATGTCGGCCATGCGCTCCTTGAGGAGCTGCTGGGCCCATTCGGTGGAGATGCCGGAGAAGGCGGCCGTGTATTGCGGTGCGGTCCATTCGCTGTCGCCGTGGCTCGGGTGCACCAGTGCGAGCGCCTCCGAGGGGCGTCCCTGCTGCTGCAGCGCAACGGCCTGCTTGATGACGAAATACGGCTTGTCGGGATAAGTCTCGTAGCCCTGTCGGGCGTAGCGCCGGAAGAGTTCGTCGCGCTTGAGCGTCTGGCTCATGTTGATGCAGCAGCGCAGTGCGACTTCGCTGCCGGGCACCACTTCGAGCAGCGCCTGAGCCTCTCCGAGGGCTTCTTCGTAGCGCTCCTCCTCCACGAGCAGGCGCAGCCGGTTGGCCGCCATGTCTTCATAGGCGGAGGCGAAGCGTCGGGCGTCGTCCGCGCCGGCCGCCATGGCGCTGCGCCGGTAGAGGTCGCGTGCGGTGGCGAACTGGCCCAGATGACCCAGCACGGTGATCTCTCTCGACACCGTGGCGGCCCACTGTTCGTGGTCGGGCGTCATCAGGTCGAACGCCCGCTGCAGATACATGTTGGCCTCGGACCACTGCTGCGTCTCCATGGCGTGTGTGCCCATGCGGAGCATCAGCGAGGCGTATTCCTCCGTGATATCTGCGTCGTCGGGATTGACCGTGTAGAGCTCTTCCAGGACGCGATAGGCGGCCTGCTGGTTGCCCGTCTTCGTGTGGAGCCCGTAGAGCTTCAGCAGCAGCGGTGCCGTGCGGCCCTCCAGACGCATGGCTTCGCTGAGATAGATGTAGGCGTCGTCGTGATAGCCCCGCGTGAGGGCGGTGTTGATGAGATAGTTGAGCGCGTCGCGGTCGCCGGTGGCGGCGTAGAGGCGTCCGTTGGCCTCATAGGGGTCGTTCATGCGGGCGTGTGCGGCCAGATCCTGCAGCAGTTCGTCGGTGAGATGCTTCTGTCCGTGGCTTTGGGCGAACACGACGGCCTGAGCGTAGAGTCCCTGTCCGGAGAGGATGCCGATGCCCTTGTTGACGAAGAGGCTGCTGCCGGGGAAGTGTATCAGCGCGCGGTTGACGGTGCCCAGGGCGTGGTCGTATTCGCCGATGCGCTCATAGAGGTTGATGAGTTCGAGGTAGTATTCGAGGTTCTCCGGGTCCAGGTCAAGCCACTGCTCCAGGTTGTGGATGGCTTCGGCGGTGTTGCTGCGCTTGAGCACTTCGTTCCACGAGGCGCGGTTGCGCTTGCGCAGTTCGGCGGCAAGGGTGCTGTCGTTGGGGTAGATCTGGGCCAGACGCCGCAGTGAGGCGTCGGCTTCCACCTCGTTGCCCATCTTGCGGTAGAGGCTGATCTTGCGGCGCCACATGTCGCGGTCGTAGGGCTGAAACTCCAGCAGCTCGTTGATGTAGCAGATGGCGCTGGAGAGATGCTGCAGCGTGTCTTCCACATCGACCAGCAGGCGTTTGGCGCGGAAGTGCAGCTCGTCCTCCTGCGTGGCCCTGACCAGATTGTAGCGGGCGCGGTTCATGTCGCCAACGGCGTAGTAGTACCGGCCGTTGTAGTAGCGCAGGTCGGGGTCGTTGGGATAGATGCTGAGGGCCTCGTCGAGCTCGTGACGGGCTTCGCCCCAGGCGTTGATGCGGGCGAATTCGCGGATGCGGCCCACGTAGTAGCGCGTCGTGTGCAGGTCGTCCTGAGCCGCCGCCGTGAGGGCCAGCAGGGCCGAGAGCATGCAGAGCAGCAGCTTATGTCGTCGGTTTTGTTTCATTGCCGGTAGGTTTTTGTGCATTATCCCTCTTCTTCACGCCCTTGCGCTGGATGGGTTTCCAGATGGCGGCCTGTCCGCTGAGATACTGGAAGTAGCCGATGTTGGAGCAATAGGTGATGATGGGGTGATAGACGATGGGTTCGATGAAGGCGGCGAAAGCCAGATGCATGTAGCTGCGCCGCCGGTTGTGCCAGTTGACGGCGTCCATGTTGTAGTCGAAGAAGAGCAGGATGAAGCACATGAGCACCGAGAAGAGGTAGATCATGGCGAAGAGCAGCGCTGCCGTGCCCCAGTTCACGCCGCCGGCGAAGATCAGCCACACCATGAAGCCGATGCCGCTGAGTTCGAGCATGGGGGCGATGAACTCGAAGAGGAAGATGAAGGGCAGCGTGAAGGCGCCGATGGGGCCGTAGTGGGGGTTGAAGAAGAGTTTGCGGTGGTTGACCACGATCTCGTAGAGGCCGCGCGCCCAGCGGATGCGTTGTCGGTAGAGGGCTCTCATGGAGGAGGGTCCTTCCGTCCAGCAGCAGACCTTCGGCACCTGAACGACGCGGTATTTCTGGCCCGTGTTGCGCATATAGGTCACCATGCGCAGCAGCATGTCCACGTCCTCGGCCATCGAGGTGTTGTCGTAGCCGCCCGACTTGACCACCACGTCGAGGTCAAACAGGCCGAAGCCGCCCGAGATGTTGGGCAGGGCGTTGATGCGGCTCCAGCCCAGCTTGCTGATGAGGAACGAGCGCAGATACTCCAGCTGCTGGAACATGGGAAAGAAGCTCCAGGGCACATGGGCTTCGACCACGCGTCCGTCCTCCACCACGCAGGCGTTGCTCATGAGCATCGTGGCCGACACGCCGATGACGGGCACGTGGCTGTTGATCACCGTCCACATCATGCGGTAGAGCGCCATTGGTTCGATGATGCAGTCCACGTCGGTGCAGACGAAGTAGCGGTTGGAGCACACGTTGATGCCGGCGTTGGAGCCGTCGCTCTTACGGCCGCCGCGCTCCTTGTCCACCACGACGAGTTTCGAGAATTTCGGGTTGGTGCTCTTGAAGACGCGCTTGATGGGCTTCGAGGGCACGCGCATGGTGATGTCGTAGGGCACCTCCACCATCTCGAAGGTCTCGATGAGCAGCTCCAGCGTGCGGTCGCTCGAGGCGTCGTTCACGATGATGATCTCGTAGTCGGGATAGTCGATCTGCATCAGCGAGTTGACGTTGTCGATGATGGTCACTTCCTCGTTGTAGGCCGGTGCGATGATCGAGACGGCGGGCGTCAGGGGCGAGCCCTGCAGCTGATACTTGATCACCTCGTCGTCGGGGATGTCCACCTTGAGCCTGAGCTGCATGCTCCAGCTCAGGAAGACGAAGAGGAGATAGCTCGCCATGATGGCCAGCGTGTAGCCGAACACGATGTAGCTGAAGAAGTAGTATATCGCTAACCAGGTGGACATAGGTGTTTTTTTCTCTCTTTAGTTGGACAGGTTGAAGACGGTTTCCACGGACGGGTGGTAGGCCTGCTCGTGGTCGAGGTCAAGGCGGGATATGGTGATGGGGTTGTGGAAGAATTCGAAGAAGTGCTTCTCCTCTTCCGTGGCTTCGGCCTCCAGCTCGTCGAGCATCCTCCAGCCGTCGTCATTGTAGTTGTACATGCAGCGCAGGGCTTCGAAGCGCACGTGGGGGTTCGTGGAGTTGCGGTAGCCGTCGAGCAGCAGGGTGAGGCTCTTGCCCGATGACATGCGCGTGACGGCGTGCATGATGGCCACTTTCGTGTCGTCGGGCTGGGTCAGCATGATGTCGATCAGCTGCTGTTCTCCCGCCGTGTAGTTGAGATAGCCCCAGGTGCGGGCGATCTCCTCGATGAGTTTCTTGTGCTTGCTGGTCTTGAAGAGGTCTTCCAGCTGGTAGCAGTATTCCTTCTGGTCGAAGCGGCGCATCAGTCTGACGAACATGCACTTCGTCTCGTCTCTCTTCTGCAGTCGGGCCCAGTGGGCCAGATTGGGCAGCTTCATGCCGGCGTCGCGGCGCCGGTTGAGCATGTAGCCCAGCTCGATTTCGTCGTAGATGCACGAGTTCTTGTCGAAGAAGTCGGTCTCGAAGTAGTCCAGCTCGCTGTCGGCGCTGCCGGCCACGGAGAGATACATGGCCACGCGCTTGACGCGGGTCTTTTTCGAGGCCATCAGCATGTTGATGACCCAGGGGCTCACGGGCAGCTTGAAGGCGCGCACCACGGCCAGCGCTTTCATCTTGATGAAGAGGTTGGCGAAAGCCACTTCCGTCTCCAGAAAGACGGTCAGGCCAAAGATGTTCAGCAGCAGGTGCACGTTCTTTCTGCGGTTGGTCCAGGTGTTGCCGCTGGCCATCAGACGGTGGTAGATGAGGTGACACATCATCTGCTTCTGCAGTTTGTTGCGCAGGAGGCCGCGTTTGGCCACCTGCTGCTCGTCCACATTGAAGCGGCCGTAGATTTCATCGCGCGACATGGGCCAGTTGTGTTCGCGGTCGAATACATAATCCATGGCCTCGCCGTAGTGTTTCTCCAGCAAGGCGAAGGTGCGCTCTTTAAGGCGGCGGTGGTGGCCCTTCTTCTCGATGATGAAGGTGAGATAGAGGATGGCCAGCACCGACCATTGGATGATGACGATGGCCGTCTGCACCTCATAGGGTTCGTCGCGGAACGAGTCCCGGTAATACGCCCAGTAGTAGCTGGCGTAGCTCGCCAGCACGTTGAAGTAGTAGCTTATGAGCGATATGTCGTCCAATGTCTTTCTGCGTGTTCTCTCTGCGTGTGTGTCTGCCTGCGCGCCGCGGGCGCGGATGTCTACGAGGCTACGCAAAGTTACACCAAAAAATCGGTGTGGCCCCCTTTTTGTCCTCATTTTTTTGCATATTGCGGCTGTTTTTTTTGAAAACAGCGCGCACGGGGCCGAAAACGACAAAAAAAAGAATGAGGCGACATGGACATGCCGCCTCATTCCGTTGCTTTATGGAGAGATGTTTTTTTCTCTTATTTGGTGTACACCGTGTTGCTGGCGGAGCCGCTCTCGGCGGTCTCGCCGCTGCCCCAGGAGGCGTCGGGCTTCACGCTGCAGTCCAGCGGGTTCTTCATGCCGCCCACTTTGCCGAAGGCGTTGATGTAGCGGTCGGGATCCTCGGTGAAGCTCACGCGGCTGGCGTCAAGCATGGGCTTGAGCGTGTCGCGGGTGACGGTCTCGGGGTAGTAGTTCCACACCTCGAAGGTGAGGCCGTCGGCGAAGACTTCGCGCAGGAATTTCAGCGCGGCGGCGTTGATGCCGCTCGTCTTCACGCGGATGCCCTCCATCTCGTAGCTCACGGTCAGCTTGATTTCCTGCCCGTTCACGTTGTAGGTCATCTCGGCGGGATCGGCGCCGTGCATCTCCACGCTACCGGCGTGAGAGGAGACGATATACATGTCGTCGGCCTCGCAGTAGTAGTTGGCCGGCACGGGGATGAACACCTCCACGTCGGTGGTGTCGCGCACGTGGATGCTCAGCTTTGTGGCGATGTAGTCGTCCTTCTCCTTCTCGGCGTTGAGCGAGAGGTTCACTTCCACCTCGCCGATGCCGAGTGCGGCGGGAGAGGCGGGCGTCTCGGGGTCGTCGGGCGTCTCGGGGTCGTCGCCCTCCAGATTGGGATCCACGGGTGTGCCGCCCAACAACTGTGCGGGCGAAATCTTCACAATCCAGTCGTTGAACACCCAGTCGCGCTCCACGTCCATGTTCTTGTTGGCCTCCTGGCCTTCGGGATGCGTGGCGTAGAAGTCGAAGCCCACGTAATAGGCGCCGTCGATCTTCAGGATGATGTACTCGAAGTGGTTCTTGCTGTCCTGGCTGTTGTGATAGCCGAACTGCTCGTCGCGGCCGTCGCTGTGCATGTTGACCATCAGTGTCGTGCCGATGAATTGCTCGTGGGTCTGGTCGTCGGTGTAGCTGGTGGTGTTGTTGCCGCTGTTGAAGTTATTGATGTGCTCGTAGTCGCCTTCCCAGAAGGAATACTTCACCTGGTAGGGCCACCAGCTGATGACTTCTTCCTTGAGGTTGTTGAACACCAGCAGATGGTTCATCTGGTTGCTGCCAACTATGCCCGACTTGCCGTTGCCGTCGGTGTACTGGGTCTCGCCCTTATACACCTGCTGCACCCAGAAGTTGGTCCAGGTCACCTGCAGGGTGTTCTTGGCGCCTTCGCGCTTCTTGCTGAACTCTGCAATCACCTTGGCGCGCTCCTCTTCGGTCACGTTGACGGGGCGCTCGAATGTCTGATACCACAGGTTGCCGTTCACATTGGCGCCTTTGGTGGCCTGTGCGAAGGTCGAACCGATCGTCACGCCGCCCGAGTGCACCTCGAAGTCGGCGTCCTGAGCGGGATTCATCGTCACCTGCATTTTTTTCTGACCATCCAGACCGTTGGCATCGTTGTCGCTACATCCCGTCAAAAAACAACAAAGGCCTGCTGCTGCCAGCAGTCCTGAAAAGATTTTTCCTCTCATTTCTGGTTCTTCGTCAATTTAGTTGAAAAAGAACCATAATAGCCTGTTGATTACTCGTCAAACCTGTCTAAATTTGATGAATAAAACATTATTATTCCGATTAATGTTAATTAACTAATTTGTAGCAATT
>Ga0256404_1000806_pt1 | contig 80533 bp, 73 predicted proteins | sample RumenRJG_01DNA_FD_185990 | JGI IMG/M metagenome (GOLD analysis project Ga0256404, IMG submission 185990) | Bovine rumen microbial communities from Lethbridge, Alberta, Canada - RJG_01 | ecosystem: Host-associated > Mammals > Digestive system > Stomach > Rumen | place: Canada: Alberta | collected...
ATCGCCTGTTCGCCGGACACACGGATGACCGCTATTCCGCCGGCACCGTAAGGAGTGGATATTGCACAAATCGTTGACATATTCTATTTACTATTTACCTACAATGACACTTGCGTGCACTGCGACTAAACGGATTATAAGGTGAAAAAGTATAAGCTATTTTTATTCCCACATCAAACAACGATGCATGGGAGACCAGATGGGTTTGCTGATGAGAGGAAGTCAGAACCGGAGACAACACCCTGTGCAAAGGCATTCCATCCCGGGTGTCGGTTAACATGATCAAGGACTCGACATCGTTATGCTCGATCGGCTGAGCGGAGAAACAATAGTCGGCATAGATTCCTAACGTAAGGAAGGAGTGCATGTTTCGTGTATAGGTATTCAACGGCAGGTCATAGGTCAACTCCGTGGCCAGCCAATACTGAATCTTCGATAAGGCCAGTGAACCCTTCTCTTCCATCTCAAAATCCTGCGAAGCCGCTAAGGGATATGACTCATAGACACGGTTGTCATAATCCGGATAATAGACCGATAACGCCGCATGGTTCACTGTCTCATGCCACGTAGCGGAGAAGGGGAAAACGAACTTGGGACCCACCGAAAAGTTAAACTGCTCCCACGTAAAGGACAGTTGTACCGGCACGCCGACGGACCAAAAGGCATAGGTCTCTTTTAAGTTTCCTATCGAGTAGTCGATCTGCATGAGTTGGTTGTCCACATCGATGGTTTGATACGTATCGATATAGTTCTTTTTACCAAAAGCAGTCTGATGGCGGTCCAACGTGATAGCGGTTCTAAAACCGATCACCTGTGGCGAATGGTACGAGTAGGCTATCTCCAAACCGGCATGCATATGCGGTAAGGCGGAGACATAGTGCGTTTGACTGCTCCATGCGGCCACACCACCTCGCACACCTATTTCAAAGGAGTGTTGAGCCATCACCATCAACGGCACGAATAGAAACCATATGCAGCATATCTTTCTCAAGGCACAAATCGTTTTTCGGTCCATATACGGTCTCCCTGCTGATAGACGATGAGATAAACACCATGGGTCAGTTGGTCATCGGAAACCGGAAGACCTTGCGCATTATAGATACGGTGGGTGACCGGTTTCGGTGCAGGTGTATCACTCAAATCTATCACATTCGACCAGGCATGTTCGTCCTGATCGAGTTCCACATACAATTGGAAATGACCGTGCAGTTCATTCTGCTCGGCATAGTCATCTTCCGTTGCTCCCGGAATGGCAATCGAGTCACAGTACCACTGGTAACGGAGCGGTGTGTAACCCGGGAAGAAATGTCTCAACGATACATGATCGAGCAGTAACTGCCAGTTATACTTATTGACGATGATCGGGTACAGACGCTCACAATGGAAGGTATCCAAAACCAGCGTGTGAATTTCACCGACGCATTTGAACCACGTATGATGGGTGTATTCGATTTCCTGTGCACCGATATCATTGAATAGCACCATCGTGTCCTGATAGAACCACAGGAACGGCATCAGGGTGTCACAGACGGCGGAATCAACCCGTACATGCACAATTTCCGGACAGCAGGTGACGGTGTCCAAATGCAGATGAACATAGATACTATCATCCACATCGATATCCCGGAAGGTGTCGATGCGTGTACCTGTTTCCGGCCAAGAGTGACCTCGCCAAGCAAGCGGTAACAAGGTATCGCAAGCGACCGTGTCGATAAACCGGTCGGTAGCGGTGTTGCAATACATCGTGTTCAAGCGGAAGGGTGCACTCTCCGCACGGCAGTTCGTCTGATCAATATTTCCGCTGTCTGCCACTTGCACCACATACCATCCTTCATGGGCACGGTGCACCGTATCTATAGTGTAGGTCTTTTCGAAACCGGTTTGCAGCACGGTCCAAGCAATGCTGTCTGACGAGTATTCCCATTGATATTGCGGATTCTGCAGGATATCGTAGTTATCATAAACGGCACGGAAGGTGACCGGATACTTCCGGCACACAGGTGTATCCGCTTCAATAGAGATCGGTTCGATACAAAGCCTCAGCTCTATATTATCTATCGGCAAAGGATCACCACTGCCGGCACCGCTGTTATCCTGGATCGTCCATTTCAAACTGCTTACACCTTCCGGCACCGTCAACGAGGTACCTACTTGTATCGAGTCAGACGGCACATCGCCCGTATCATAGATTCGTATCTCCGCATCCGTATCGGCATCGATCAAATGCAGTAACAGACGGGTCGGCGCATGGTTAGGCAACAGATTCACGATAAACGACAAGTCCATGTTCGCACACAATCCGTCCGAGGTAGTCAGGAGTTTTCCCTCCGGACAAAGGATCGGCGGACAGTCTTCGATGACGTAGAAACGGAACGGTTCACTCGTCATATGACAATAGACCTCAGGAGTACCACCGTTCGGATAAACCGTCACGCGGTACCAACCGGTGTGACGCGGTTTGGCTTTCAGTTTGAGTTGCTGTTCATTGCCTTCCTGCATGGGTGTCCACGTGATACTATCGGATGAGAATTCCCAGAAATACTGCAGCGGTTCATCCATTACCCCGCCGTTCTCAAACAGCGCCGTGAAGATATTCTTCGTATCGACGCACACCGTGTCCGGCGCTTGAATCGTCACAGGCGGAAGACACAGTTTTACCTCCACCCGAACGGGTTCACTGTTCGAACGGCAGTTCTCCGAACCTACCCGATCCTCTGTACCCATCGACACACGGTACCAACCGGCATTCGTTTCCTGGAAACGATTTAAATTCAACACATCCGACATGCTGTTCTGCACCGTTGTCCACGTGATACTGTCCGTAGAGAACTCCCATAGATAAAAGAGCGGTTCATACACCATGTACGGATACTCCTGTTCGGCTTGCAGTTGAGCGGTTTTTCCCCAGCACACCGTATCGGGTGCCGTGATGCTTACCGGCGGCATGCACAACCGCACCTCGATATCGTCTAACGCAAAATCGTTACCCGTGGATCCGTAGGCGTTGTTCTGAATGGTTAACTTCACTCGACTAATACCGTCCGGCACGGTGAACTTCATACCTACCTGCTGCCAGTTAGCCGTTTGTTTCCATGCATTGGGAACACCAAACAGGCTCCAGTCATGCGATATCGTATCGGTGTTGTACCGTGCGATCTCAGCACCCGTCATGGGATCGGAGATGAGGAAGGTCAGTTGAGGATGCACATATCCCCTACCCGTTCGCCAAGCGTTATACTGCCCTGCTGTCGTCACGTTCGCTACATAGGTAGAGAAAGATAATTCCATACCGGAACAAAGGCCATCCATCGTGGTACTGAAGAACGGATCTTTGTCCGTCTCACGACCGTCGATCTCCAGGAAATAACCCGTTGTCGTGTCCCCGAAAGAGGTATGGTCGTCCATGATATGCCAAACAGAATAAGTAGGATTCGACGAGTTACGGAATCCGCGTTTGGTAACCAGATATCTACCCGATCCCATACCTACACACCCGGTACCGGATCCTTTACAGGTAGCGGTATCGTAGATCTGCGTAAACTTACTACTCATACCCGATACCGGCCTGTGACTGACTACCGGATCAGACGGATCGTTTCCTCCGAAATCCTCTTTGAACAGCAACGCACCGTCCGGACAGAAATCCGGCGGCATCTTAAACGGCATGGAGATGTTGAACGCCGAAGCCTCAGCCGTATTACCGATCCGCAGGATATAGGCACTGAATCCGGCACCGTCTTCCGCTATCAACTTACTGGCCATATACGCAGAGATACCCATCTCGTACGTCACAAAACCGTCTGTCACCGTACGATATACGGAGTTTCCGTCCGGTTGGTAAGAAGATAATGGCGTATTATTGTATTTCACTTTCGACTCATCTTCCTGCCGCGTCGTAACGAGCAGCGAAAATTTATAGGGTGAATTATCATCCACCTGTTCCAACATCCACCGTGTCTCGGTAGCCATATTATCGACCGGAATGATTTCCGTCATCGACGGGTCACCGATGTCGTCATTCGTTTCTCCACTTTTGGTGTACAGGTAACAACAGATCGGTTGATTTGCTTCAAAATGCTCTACCGGTAACATGGACGTTCTATCAACACTCTCACCGGCTGATAAATTTTTAAGTAAGTATTTATTGCCGGCTATGTAATAATACACCTCCGTATTATCATACAAGGCCGTCAAACGACATAGCGCATTCGGCGTTCGTGTACTCTTGGCCACTATAAACTCCTTGCCCCAACTGTCCGTCGGACGTGCTTGTTCCCACACGAAATCGCCACCATAAACACTTTGGATATTGGTGAATGTATTGCCTTGAAAAACGGCCACTACTTTGTCGGATTCGATCCATGTACCGGATATATCCTTGGTATAGTCATCGGGTTGAAAAAGCAGCACCTCGTTCTCCTGGATAAACAAGCCCGTTGACCTACCGGCAGGAATGATGGCATTATCACGGCTGACACACCGTAACTGCACTTTCGGCATCACCACCACATTCGTGTAGTTTTCCGTGCCTACCACCGCAAATTGCGAATAGGTGGGGATGTTGTTCGGTTCTACATAATAGAGTGCTCCCGGTACGCCTTGTACCATATATTGCGTGCCCAACAGATGCTTAGGCAAGATCATCGTCTCATCTCCTGCGTTCTGTCCATGTGCCCATACATGCAGGTAGCATGCCGCTGTGGAATGAAAATGCACACCTTGCAGCACAGCATTGCTGACATTTTTCAAACTCGCCGCAAGATAGTTATACGCATCAAAATGGAGAATCTTATCCCCTGTCTTAGTGGGAACAGAGAGCGTCATATCCCCGGCTTCCGTCGCACAGACAGTAAAACCGCAGTACTTCGTCTGCTCATCGCTGTTTCCGCTCCATCCCCAGTGGTCAAAAAGCGTGAAATAGAAGTCATATCCGGCGGTTGAGCTCGGTTCATTCGTCTGCGCCATCATCGACAGTGCAGACAAACACAAACACACTATGAGCAGCCGTTTTCTCATCTCTTGCGGAAATAGATAAAGAAGGTCGTGCCTCTGGGCGAGGATTCGAACGTAATTCGTCCGCCCGTTCCTTCTACGATATGTTTGGATATAGCCAGACCCAGACCGTTTCCGTTACTCTTGGTCGTGAAATTCGGCTGGAAGATCTTCGCCTGTATCTCTTCGGGGATACCACCGCCATCATCAGAGATAGTAATTTGCACCTCTTTATCTGAATAAGCAGTATTGAGCACAACGATGATGTCGGTCGGCGATGCCTGGATGGCGTTACGTAAGATGTTCACGAACACCTGCGGCACTTGTTCCGGATCAGCGAGCACTTTCACACCGGAATCGGCACCGATATAGCGAATCGGTATCTGTTCATCGTTAGCGCGTTGAAGCGTGATGACTTGTGACAGTTTAGCAGCGATATCGACCTCATCGGTCGTCACTTCCGGCTGTTTGGCAAACGCGGAGAACGACTGTGCGATATGCGCCAAGTTATCGATCTCGGAGATCAACATCGGTGTCGCTTTCTCGAAATACGCATCGAAATTCTCCGTGCCGCGTAAGCGTTGTAACTTCTGCACAGACAACTTCATCGGCGTCAACGGGTTATTGATCTCATGGGCGATCTGCCGCGCCATCGTACGCCACGCACCTTCCCGTTCCGCACGAGCCAGCTGCGCCGCCGATTCTTCCACTTTATCCACCAGCAGGTTATACCGTTCCACCAACGCACCGAGTTCATCGTGGTACGGATAGTCGATATGATTATCTTTTCCGCCGATCTCAAAACGCTTCATCTTATCCGTGAGTAAGAGAATCGGTTTGGTCATCGACCGGGCCGCCCAGACGGAGAACAGCAACGCCAAAATCAGCACGATGATATAAGGAATCAGCAGTTTGGCCAATAACGCATCCACCTCCGCATTCCGTTTCTGTTCGCTCATGAAATACGGCACACTGATATACGCCAACGCTTCGGAATACTCGTTGCGCAACGGAAGATACGTCACCAGGTACGAATGAGATCCGATATACTCGTAACATACCACAGGTCGGTTCTTCTCTTCCGGCACCGACGATTCTTCCTGTCGGATCAGTTGGTACAAGGCTTCCGGAGACATTCGACGATACAGCACATTGCCGTCAAACAAGGCCGGAGATGAGGAGGCTAACAGTTCGCCGAATAACGAATAGACATGTACATCCTGTTGGATCGAATGACCCAGATCCCGTAACTCCGCCTCCAAAGCCTCTGCATTCTCCTCTTTCAGATAGCCGAAGAAAAGCGAGTAGTTGGATTTCATGAAGGCCTGGATATATTCCGAACGGGTACGCATGCCACGGCGCTGACGTTCCTCAAAATTAGTATGCACATACTGCACCGACATCACAAACAGATAGATGAACACCGCTAACACACACGCCAGAATGATATACATAATCCGCGTACTCAGACGCATGTTACGAATGCCGCGGTGACGAATCAGGCCATAGACTCCTACCAGACCAATCAGCACAAACAGCGCGATGATGATGTAATAATACGGATTCGTCGTGAAGTTCGAATGGGTATGGGGGGTGTTCAGCACTTCTCGAAACGAGAAAGTCTCCTCTGCGATATCCTCAATCCCCGGTGTGTTCTCCGGCTCCGTATATTCCGTCGGGATAACCGTAAGAATACTGAGCCAGTTCACATAACCGATCGTGGTACGGCGTGCCAACGCCTTGGCATTACCGTACGTCACCGGAATCCAGGCACCATATGGATAATTATCCATAACCGTGTCGTTCATCACCAAGCGGTTCGACGACCAATAAACCATCTCGTTTTCATAGAAAATATAAAAGAAGATGTCGTCATCGGCCTGCGTAATGGCATTGATGTGATCGATCAAATGCTCTGCATCTTCATCCGTCTCCATCAACTCACTCACTGCCTTCGCTTGCTCCTCCGCATGCACTTTCCGTTGCTCCAAACGCTGCGTTTCCGACGTGCAGGCACTCATCGCAAGAAGGACACACATCCCCATCACGAAGAACATATAATGACGTATCTTTTTCATAAGCACACTTTTGCGACTGCAAAAGTACAAAAAAAAAATGACATATGCAAGAAAATGAAGAAAAATTCATCGGAAATCTTAATAATCGTGTATATTTTGCCCTATTTGCCCCAAGAGTGCGGAACGTACTCGAGTAAGAGGCAAGTAATAGGCGAGACCTATGCGACGAATCTTAAAAATCGTACATTTTGCGGAAGGTGCAAATGGCTGTGACGGTGAAGTGACATTGTACGATGTTCTTAAGATAGTGTCGATTATAACCTACTAATCACCTACTAACAACCTACTAACCACCTACTGATTACCTACTAATCATATACAATACTATGCTATCATTCATTAAACACACAAATTTGACATGTGGTCGAATTTTTATCCCCAGGATATAATCTCTGGAAATGAACGGAGGTGGGATGTCCGAATTATTCGGACGCAACGAACAAAACTATGGCAACGGAGAATCTGCAAAAACACAAAATACACCACGCTTTGTTGGCGTGGTGTGAAATTTTATATAAAAGGGATATTAGAAATCGTCGTTGTCAGATGCTGACATTATACCATCCACAATCATATTTGAGATTTTTTTCACAGCTGAAGGTATGTGCATCGCATATTTTTCAGCAGGTCGTTTTAGTTTATATTGACTCTTATGAGTGTATTCTGGATATAATTCGTTGTAAGGTATCGTTTGTAATGGAATATTGCCAGCAGTCCACCAAAAACTCATAGTCGGCACTTTTGTTAAGACTTGGAATCGTCCATCCTTACATTTTATACTCACAATAAAATCGGCAAAGATATTCCAACCATACAACATATTATCCTTTTCGTATCTAAGAAAATATGTTCCTTTGGTTATGATTGTTGCACTTTCTTTGTCATCAAAGTCAATATTACACTTACTATTGGAATTAGGTCCAGCCCAATCACTTAAAAATGTATGCGCACGAAGATATAGTGCATTTTGCGACACACCTTCTACTTGCTGAACAAACTTGTAAACATAAATGTCATTTTCCAAAACAGGCTCATTTGATTGCGCAAAGACCATAGTCCAAGTACAGATTGCCATTAATAATACAAATGTCTTTTTCATACTGTTAAAATTTTAGAAGTTAATATTTAGATTTCATATATCTTTCATACAAAGAAAAAAGTACATTATCATTATGAGTTTTAATCCAAAGTTGGGCAAAATTGAGGATGTCATCTTCGGTCATAAAACTAAAGTCAAACTTCTCTGATTTGTTGCGGTTGTAATAGTTTTGAATCATAAGAATGTTCTCATCCTTTTCGCCTCGTTGTAGTTTTTCGATAGTGGGATTACTGAGCACGAAGATTTGGATTTGGGACGACAACATATGGTTACACCATGCTGCTAAGTTACCAGCTATTTGCGAGATGGCGTATTTGTCTTTGCGAAAACCTTCACAGAAGTACAATTCTTTGCCGGCTATTTTATTTCGGACACCATCGTCAAACCTATAATGGTGTTGGTTGAAATGCTCAATAGTGAAGTCCAAGTCCTTGACAACTTCGTTGGATGTGGCGTATTCTTCCCAATTCTCTCCACGCAGGATACAATCCAAATCTTCTTGAGACAAGCGGCGAATAGCAAAACCATCGTGCAAAAGCGTATCCAGTTTTTGGATCTTTTCTGGGTCTGGATTCTGACCTACAAGTACAAAGCGTGTGGATTTGGAGATGGTGTTGTTTACATCTGCGCCCCATTGTTTCAGCAGTTTAGATAGCGTACGGCTTTCTAAAGAAAAACTTCCGGTATAGGCTATTCGTCTATCGCAAAAAGGATTTTTCCTGATATCCTTCTGTAGAGAAAATAATGTTGTTTCCATATATTAGATGGTACTAAAGTTTCCGTTAAGTATTTGCGTTACATCATCTTGGCTCAATTGACGAATCGAATAGCCTTCTGCTATAAGGGATTGCAACTTAGTCAATTTTGAAGGTCCGGCGTCACGACCTACAAAGACATAATTGGTTCGTTTGGTTATGCTTGTATCCAAGTCTGCGCCATGTGCTTTGAGAAATTGTGCTAATTCATTGCGTTCAATATCAAAGACTCCGGTAATGACTACTTTCTTATTATAAAATGGATTATTTGGATCAGCATTTGTCAGATCCTTACGTAACACATCGCCTGTAAGCTGCTTGTGTTGAGCGATTTTGGTATGCCGTTCTTCTTCGGGAATATAATTCGCTAAGCGAGATAAATCCGGTTTTACTCCTTCAAGATAAAACTTGTAAAATTGCGCACAACGTAACGAGTCAAAACCGGCATCATGGTGTTGGTCATCATGGAGGTCAAACGCCCAGCATAACTTATCCAACGAAAGCGAATATATCTGATATGTGCATTTAAAGTGTGCTATATTATTGTGCGATATACCATAGTAGTCTAAGTTAGCACGCAAAACCGACTCGTCAAATGACGCATTGTGGGCTACCACCGGATAGTTCTCAAATAGTTCTTTATAGTTCTGCCAAATAATATCGAATGTAGGAGCATTTACAGTTTGCTCAGGATTGATATGATGAACTTTTATGCAACCCATTTCATATTTGTTTTCGGGAGGCTGAATATAATCCACCGCAGTGCCTTTGATGACACCGTTCTCTACAATCGTAACACCTATTTGGCAAGCCATTTTACTGAATGTGGCCGTTTCGAAATCTACTGCTATGAAACTATTTGTTGACATAATAAAAAGTGCAAACTTCTGATAATTGGTTCTTTCGGGCTTGGACTCCCATCACTTCCAATACATGCAGAAAGTTCGCACTCATAGCACGAACATTCGCATTATTTCGGAAAGTGATTTTCAAAGTGTCCAAGTTTGAAAGAATCCTTAATAAAGCAAATGCTATTTTTGGCACACGCTTGTGCCTTATGTTATTTGTGGAGTATAGCGGACTCGAAAGGAAAAATTCGATGAGCTAATACCCATAATTCTGTTTAACGTCGGGAAGCGACGAGGGGTTTAAAATACAATCATACTCTGCGGCATAATGCGCAGGATGTATACCATTTTTTCTTCGACAGTATAGATAATTGTCATCTTTTTCCCATAAGGAATGGTGCGAACCAATATCCCATATTGATAACTAAGATTAAAGTCAATAGCCGGTAACTCGGCATACTGCTCTAACCAATCCAAGCGCTTATCTAAATCTTCAAACTTACGCTTGGCGGTCAAAGGAGCAGAGCAATCCTCTATAATATACTTCTCCAACTCTAACAAGTCGGATTTGGCGGATTGCTTGAAATCAATTATGTATGGACCACCTCCGATCATTGTGCGTCTCTAATATCGTCTAATCCATAGTGCGCTCCTACTCTGTGAGCTAACTCATCCATGAATTCCTTGCGAGAGCAACTCGGCTGCGTTCTCCAATTCGGATCAATAATCGGATGGTTTGTGCCATTCGAATTCCAATCATGCGATGTTTGTCTAACTGCTTCCATAATGGTTCGTTTTTGATTCTTAAACCTTTGCGACTGCAAAGGTACAACAAAAAAATGATATACGCAAATAAATTAGAGAAAAAGTGAAGATTTTTGCTTACAAATCTTGCGTATGTCAAAAAAAAGCAGTACTTTTGCAACCGCAAAAGTGAAAACAGAGAAAGAATGATACAGATTTTGGGGGCATTTGTGCTGGGATTGCTGACGATTTTGGATCCCTGCACGCTGATGACAAGCATTACCGCGATTGGCTATATCGATAAGGAAATCAACAACCGCAGGAAGGTGTTGATGAACGGACTGATGTTCGTGTTAGGTAAGTTAGTGACGTACGTGCTGCTGAGTATTCCGTTCCTTGTGGGTGCGCAGACGGACGGTATTCAGCATTTCTTAGGCCATTACGGCGAACCGATATTAGCAGGCTTTATGCTGATCTGCGGTGTACTGCTGTTATACAGCGGTCATCATCACCACAAGCACGACCACGGACTGAGTAAGTTTTTGAAGAACGCCGACTCGAATGCCAGTTGGTTATGGTCGTTTATCCTCGGTATCTTTTTTGCCATCGCTTTCTGTCCCCACCGCCTGGTGTATTTCGTGGATATGATCGCCTTGACGCAGGAGTTAGGCTCCTGGAGTTGGGTAGCACCGATCTTCTTCGGTTTAGGTACAGGCCTGCCGATTATGCTGATCGCCTGGTTAGTAAGTTACAGCGCCGTCAGCATCGGTAAGTTACGCAATAAGATGGAGACTTTCGCCAAATGGTTTAGGCACATCTGCGCCGTGCTGTTCCTGGCGCTGGGTGTCTATCTGACGATTCACTGCATCTTAGAAGCCAACGGTCATGACCACTGCTGCGGTCACGATCACTGCGACCACGAGCATTATGAGCTTTCGCTTTAAACAGTTTTTCATAGAAGACAGTAAGTGCGCCATGAAGGTAGGAACCGATGGTGTGCTGTTAGGCGCATGGTGTCCGGTTACAGGTTACGGGTTGCGGGTTACGGGTTACAGAATTTTGGACGTTGGTACCGGTTCAGGACTTATTGCGCGTATGTTAATGCAGCGTTGTCCGGAAGCAGAAGTAGAAGGCATCGATATCGATGCCGCAGCCGTAGAACAAGCGAAAGAAAACGGAGTATGTGCCTATTGTTCCTCGTTGCAGGATTGGAAAAATGACCAATCACAAATCACCAATCACAAATACGATCTTATTGTCTCCAACCCACCCTATTTCCAGAACAGTTTGAAGAATCCCGATAAGGGACGGCAGGCAGCGCGGCATACGGATACGCTTTCCTACGAGGAATTGATTGCACACAGTGCCCGACTGTTGACAGCAGACGGTCAGTTAGCGTTAATCCTACCGGCGGAAGCGGAAGCAGAGATCCGGCAATTGGCTGGTGCCGCAGGATTGTATCTCACGCACGTTACGCGCGTATATAGTAAGGAGACAAAGCCGGTGAGAAGGGTAATGATGGCTTTTTCTCGGGATAACGGGATAACGGGACACCGGGATACCGAAGATGTCTTGGTTCTTGAAGACGAAAAAGGAGGCCGAAGCCTCCCTTATCAAAATCTTGCGAAAGATTTTTACCTATAACCTTTCACCTATAACCTATCACCTTTATTTAGCCACATTCACCGCTCTAACCTCACGGATGACGGTCACTTTGATCTGACCCGGATAGGTCATCTCATCCTGGATCCGTTTCGCCAGATCGAAGGAGAGGAGTTCGGTATCCTTATCGGAGATCTTATCGGCTCCTACGATGACACGCAGTTCACGACCGGCTTGCAGCGCATAGGTCTTGACCACACCCGGGAAGGACATAGCGAGGTTCTCCAGGTCATTCAGACGTTTCACATAACTCTCCACGATCTCACGACGGGCACCCGGACGGGCACCGGAGATAGCATCGCAGGCCTGTACGATCGGTGCAATCAGACTCTTCATCTCGCACTCGTCATGGTGCGCACCTACCGCATTGCAGATATCAGGTTTCTCTCCGTATTTCTCACACAGCTTCATACCGAGTTCTGCGTGCGGCAGTTCGACATCATCGTCAGCCACCTTACCCAGGTCATGAAGCAGGCCGGCACGCTTGGCTGCCTTGACGTTCAGACCTAACTCACCGGCCATGGCTGCACAGAGATTCGCCGTCTCACGGCTGTGCTGTAACAGGTTCTGACCGTACGACGAACGGTATTTCATCTTACCTACCAGACGCACGAGTTCCGGATGCAGTCCGTGGATACCGAGGTCGATAGTGGTTCGTTTACCCACTTCGATGATCTCGTCTTCCACTTGTTTCTTCACTTTCGCTACCACTTCCTCGATACGTGCCGGGTGGATACGACCGTCCTGTACCAGTTGGTGCAATGCCAGACGGGCTATTTCACGACGTACGGGATCGAAAGCGGAGAGGGTGATCGCTTCCGGCGTATCATCAACAACGATCTCCACACCGGTAGCGGCTTCCAGCGCACGGATGTTTCGTCCTTCACGACCGATAATACGACCTTTGACTTCATCGTTCTCAATATGGAAGACGGAGACGGTAGCTTCTGCTGCGGTCTCGGAAGAGACACGCTGAATGGTCTGAATAATGATTTTCTTCGCTTCTTTGTTGGCTTCCAGACGGGCATTATCCATGATCTCATTGACATAAGACATCGCTGCCGTTTTGGCTTCATCTTTAAGTGCCTCCACAAGCTGTTTCTTGGCTTCCTCAGCCGACATACCGGAGAGTTGTTCCAGTTGTTTCTCTGCCTGCTGATGCATTTTCTCTACTTCCTGCTGACGATAGTCGATCGCCTGTTGGCGTTGCTCGATGTTTTGCAGTTTTTGGTTCACTTCATTGAGACTGCGTTGCACATCTCCCTGACGTTGGTTGAGTTGTTGTTCACGCTGATTCAAACGTTGTTCCTGCTGTTGGATGCGTTTGTCCTGTTCCCGAACGGTATTGTCGTGCTCTAACTTCAGGGCGATAAATTTCTCCTTAGCCTCAACCACCTTGTTCTTCTTAATCACCTCTGCTTCTTCCTCCGCTTTCTTGATGATATTCGCGGCGGAGATGCGGGAGATGAGGTAGTAGACTCCGGCACCGATAAGGATGCCGCCTACTGCACAAATAATTGCTGTGATCATTTATTTATCGTGTTTTTAATTAATTGGTTTATCTCATTGACTTGTTTTTCGACGGGTTCGAGACTTTTCTCTCGTGCGTCGGATTGGAGTGCCACCGCCACTTCGAGTGCGGTGTACATCCATAGTTGTTCTGCGGACGCATTAGGCCGCAGTTTAAGGTAATACTGATAGCGCCGATTCAGCAAAGCTGCCGCATTGCGGTAGTTCACTTCCTGATCACGCGGTACATCTAATCCTACCGAGTGGGCATCCAAATGCAGGTTAATATGTTGCTTATCTATTGAGGACATCGATCGCTCTATCTACTTGCGCGATCAGCGCATTGATGCGTTTCGTGGCTTCTTCGTTGGTTTCTGCGTTGGTCATCGCATTAGCGGTGGCTAAACGACGGTTTTGTTTCTGCAATTCCATCAACTCACCGTGGGTACGGATGAGTTCCTGCCGTTGTCGTTCCGACTCCAGTCGCAGAGACGCGTTCTCCTGCTGCAACGCCTCATAGCGCTGCAGCAGGATTTGCACGTTTTGCGAAAGTTCATCGAGGACAAGCATAACTAATTGGCTCCGGAATCTCGCCGGTTAGAAACTATATCCGATACCGAGACCGAGGATACCTTTGAACTGTACGCGTTCTTTCTCTACACCATTGGCGTCAGCAATGAGGGTACCCGGGTAGTACTTGAGGCTCGTTTGCAGGGAGATCTGCAGACATTTGAGGAATTGATAACTCAGTGCTACATCCCAGTCTACATCAAACTGACCGAAGTGACGGTTCTTGTTCGAATACTGGAAATATGGATCTACGATGGGATTACCTTTGCCTGCATAGGGGGTAAAGAGTGCCAGGGTCGTACCGATCTTAAAATCCTTGTACGCATAAGCGATCGAACCCTTGAAACTCAAACCGAACTCAGCGCGAGCATTGCGGTCATATTGCTTTACGCCGTTAACGTCGTAGTACGACACGCCGTTACGGTCTTTCAGTATGGATGCGAAATCGGTGTTGGTCGTCTTGATCACCTCATAGACTGTCTCATTCCAGAGTGTTTCATCATTTCCTTCTGCCACCCAAGCCTCTTTGGTGTATTTCTCATTCCATGCATTGCCCGTATAAGCCGTGGTAATACGACCTGCTATCGGGGACAGATAAATTGAGAAATCTGCGCCTTTGTAGCTCTTCTTCCAGTCGATACCGACAGATATGTCCGTGTAAGAAGGAGCCAGCCATTTGGAGATGATGGGGTTATAACCCGTCTCATAACTGCGACCCAGCGCATATTGGCTCTGGAACGAACCGAGAACGGTGAGGTACCAAGTCTCTTTGAACTCCCAACCAAATTTAGTAGCCAACTTGATATTATCGCTGGATTTCTGCAGCGGATCTTCGTCCTGCTGGATCCAGGTCATACCGAAATCGGTATCAAAATTGGTTTCCCAAGCGATGGCATTCTTATGATAGAGAAGGTGCAACTTGGCATATACAATACCGTTGACGTTGTTCTTACCGCCGGCAGCCCAGTTAACCAAACCCGTTGCAGCCGCATTGAGACCAATCGTTCCGTCAAACTTCCATGCCTTCTCGCCATTCTCCAACCCCTTAAGAGACTCACCGGCCTTCGCTGCCGCTTCTGCATTGGTGGTCACTTTTGCTTTATCGACCGTTTGTGCGGTCATTGTGAGCGCAGCTAAAAGCGCTAACGCTACAGAAAAAATCTTTTTACTCATATCATCTAATTGTTTGTTAATTTCAAAAACGGGTACAAAATTACAAAAAAATTCTCATATACGCAAATAAAAAGGTACACGCGCGAGATTTTTTTGCAGAAAGTGTCAATTTTTCCACATTTTTTTTGAATAAGTGCACATAGATGTGCAAAAAAAGTAGTAATTTTGCAGCGTGAATTAATATCGGGTATTGTGGACCTATAAAAACGAACATAAACGAAAACAAAAATATGAAAAACATTCGATTCATTATTTTAACATTCCTTGCGGCATTGAGCACAAGTGTTTGGGCACAGAAGACGTACACGTTCGATGATGGCGTTGCTTTGGCAACCGATTGGACGGTAACGAAAAATGTTCCAAGCGGAGGAAACGGAGACTGCGTTATTGCATCCCCCAGCAAGTTTACAGCCAAGAACGGCAATTACCTTTTGTTTAGTTTTGAAAACAAAAGTAAAATTACCATCACAATTACAAGTACGGCATCGTTCAATAACATCACAAACATCGCGTTTGATGCTATTGCCAACGATAACAGCAAGCCGGATTTCACGTTAAACATCGTGGATGATAACGGCAACGTAGTTAAGAATATATATAGCAACAAGGCCACTAAAACGGATTTCAACACGGGAGGTACCAACAAATGGGGTGTATCCAATAGTGCTATCAGTCCTGCTACAAGCGGACATATCCAGATTGTTTTGTATGCTTCTTCTTCCGGTAAATATGCAGCTATCGACAATATCGCTGTTACTTATTCGGCTGGTCCGTCGGACGATGCCACTTTGAGTGCATTGACCTATAACGGCACGAGTGTACCGAATTTCTCATCTGACGTGCTGAGTTATGAGGTAGAGCTACCCGCCGGTACGACACCTGTTCCGACGGTGGTAGCCACAAAGAACGAGAGCCATGCAACAGTGAATGTAACACCTGCAACGGCTCTGCCGGGTACCACGACGATCGATGTGACCGCACAGGACGGCACAACGACCAAGCAATATACGATTACATTTACCGTGGCATCTGCCGCACCTAAGGTGCTGACAGCCACTTGGGCGAATATCCAGGGAACAGCGACGGTGGATAACGTAAACATGACGATCACCGGTCAAGTGAAGAACGGTACGAGTCTAACGGCCATTACACCGAGTTTTACGGGAAATAATATAGCAAGTTGGACTCCGGACGGAGCGCAGAACTTCACCAACGGAGCTGTGGAGTATATTTTTAGTGCACAAACGGGTGAAGTAACATCCTATACGATAACGATCACGGAAGCGCCGGCAATGTCCACGGATGCCACTTTAAGCAGTCTGAAATACGGCAACAAAGCAGTACCGGGTTTTGCCGCATCAACCTATACGTATAACATTGAGTTAGAAGCCGGCACTACCACGGCGCCTACCTTATCGGCTACGCAGAATGAGAGTCATGCGACGATCGAATATACGCAGGCAAGCGGTGTTCCGGGTGTAGGAAAAGTGAAAGTGACGGCAGAAGACGGCACCACGACGCTGACCTATACCGTTAATTTCACTGTGGCCGTACCGCAAAGCGGTCTGACGATTCACGTGCCGGAGATCTACGAAGCCAAGGATATCGCAGGCGGTTACAACGGTACTTTGGCTGTTTTCAACAGTCGGGAATACGAAGTGTACTACGCCGGCAAGACGACGGACAGTTACATGACGGTGGATGTCAAGCCGTGTCAAAAGCAGCCGGGTATTACCAATACCAGTTCTGCAACGGCTTGTAAGGCCAAGGACGGTTGGTTTGAAGCGACAGGAAACAGCATCAGCAACTATTCCTTCCCGGGCATTGACGAGTTCGCTGCCGGTGACGGTTGTATGCATAAAATCTACAACAACAACGCGTATAAGTTCCATATTCAGGGATACGACCAGTTCAGTTTCTACGGCAAGGACAACAGTACGACCATTGATCCGAATAATGCATCAAAGAACAAACGTTTCCAGGTGTATATCGACAATGTCCTGCAACCGGAAAATCCGAGCAACACCGCATCGATCCGTCGTTACGATATCTCGACAGGAGAGCATGTGATCGAAGTGCGTGGTATCGGAGGAAGTAATAATGAGTTCTACGGTTGGTCACTGCGTGTAGCTCAAGAACCGAGAACGAAGTGGTTAAAGGGTAACGACTCGACACAGGTAGTAATGCAGACGGCGGCTCTCCGACCGATCACGTATGTGACGAAGTACAACAATATACCGGGTGCACAGACGCGTCTGATTTGGGACGGTGCTGAAGCAACGGGTATAGGAATGAGTATCGTGGAGGGCACACTGACCGACACGATCCTCGTAAGCGGCACCGCTAACTGCGCAACGGGTGTGTATAACTATGCCGTGGTAGCTTATTACAACGGCATCGAGACCAGCCGTGCTACAGGTAAGTTCATTGTCAAATCAGATATTCAGGCTACTTCCGAGATTAACGTGGATGTCTATGCCGGTGAGGAAATGGATCAGATCACGTTTAAGTATTTTGCTTCGTCAGCAGACGATGTACAGTTAACCTGGGATAATAATCAACCGACGGGTGTGACGGGCAGCGGCAGTAACGGCAAATATATCATCGGTGGTACACCTACTGTAACGGGTACATTCCCGTATGCCATCACTGTGACAGGTGCCGATACCGTTATTCACGGCACTATCACCGTGAACACATTGGACTACGGTGACAACGCCGTGCTGTATCTGTACAAGAACCACTTGGCCTATGAGCATGACGGTGTTTACCAATACATCAAAGGAACCCATAATTGGAATCTCATCGCCCGGAAGCAGAAAGAAGACGGACTTCGTCCTGTCGATCAGTATGCGAACTATAAGTGGATCCTGATCTCGGAAGATGTAGATGCCGATAACACGGAGGTGTTAGCTGTTATCCGTGGTGATGCGAACTTACCGGTACTGAACCTAAAAGGTTTTGCTTACTCTTCCGACCGTCTGGGATGGGGAGAACCGGATAACGGAGCAATCGACTCGACGGCAGTAAAGAACAACGGATGCAAACTATACGTACAGCATCCGAATCACCCGATTTATACGGTAAAGATGAACTATCTGAAGGCCGGTGACTCGATTCAGGTGTTATCGGATTATACCGTCAAAGGACTCATGCCGATTAATATCGATGTACCGGAATCCTATTGTCTGGGTACGGCTTACACCCGTAATATCGACGACTACTATAGTAGAGGAGAGAAACAGACGGCATTGCATGAGATACCGGCAGCTAAGCATAACGGAAAGAAATATATCTGCTTGCCTTTGGCAAGAGAGGTGACGCTGGCATCGCAAGGTCAACAACTGATCGAAGGTATCATCCGTTATCTGATGAGTGCCGATGCTTCGGGTGTCACACTACCGGAATTGAAGATCAATACCTTCTCTGTAACTGGTGTGAATGCAGAGATCGACCAAATCGAGAACACGATTCTGCTGTCCATTTCGAAGGAACTGTACGACAGTTTGAAGACCGCAGAGCCGGTGATCACCTTAGCGGATCCAAATACGCATGTGAATACTTCTTCAACGGCACTGGAATATGCCGTTTATCTGCCGAAGACCTATGTAGTCACCGATTATATCAACCGCCGTGCATACAGCCTGACTATTGAGATCTACGATCCTCAAGGTATTGACGAAGTATATGAAGCCGGTATGTGGGTGAATGTATTCGATATCTACGGTCGTAAGGTAACGACGACAAACGAGGACATCTATACGATGGATCTGCCGAGGGGTATGTATATCATCGTGACGGAAAGCGGTCAAACCCTTAAGATTATGCGCTAATGAGAACGGAACAAGAATTGGAAGGCGTTAGTCTGCTGGGAAACCAGCATGTACAATACAGCGATCAGTATAGTCCGGAAGTGTTGGAGACATTTCCCAATAAACACCCGGAGAATGAGTATCTGGTGACTTTTAACTGTCCGGAGTTCACGACGCTCTGTCCGAAAACCGGCCAACCGGATTTTGGTCACTTGTACATCAGTTATATTCCACGGGAACGGATGGTGGAGAGTAAGAGTTTGAAACTATACCTCTTCTCATTCCGCAACCATGGCGATTTTCATGAAGACTGCGTGAACATCATCATGAAGGATCTGGTAAAACTGATGGATCCGAAGTACCTGGAAGTGACGGGATGGTTCATGCCACGAGGTGGTATCAGCATCTATCCGTTTGCCAACTATGCGGATGCAGAGCATCAGGAGTTAAAGAAACAACGGTTGAACGAACAGTTCAGCAAGGTATATGAAAGATAGTTTGATTGTTCTGTCGGGCGGTCTGGACTCCACGACCATGTTGTATGAGTATCAAGACCGCATTGCTTTGGCGGTTTCCTTCCATTATGGTTCGAACCATAATGACAAAGAGATTGCTTTTGCCCAACTGCATTGCAAGCGATTGGATATACCCCATATGACGATCCGTCTGCCGTTCATCAAGGAGTTTTTTAAATCGTCCTTATTGGAAGGCGCTGATGCGATTCCGGAAGGGAACTACGATGAAGAGAACATGAAATCGACGGTGGTGCCGTTCCGCAACGGAATCATGTTATCGATTGCAGCGGGTATCGCAGAAAACAACAAGTTACAGTTCGTGATGTTAGCGAACCATGCCGGTGACCATACCATCTATCCCGATTGCCGGCCGGCATTTGTGGATGCGATGAGCAATGCTATGCAAGCCGGTACATGGAACGGTGTGCAGCTGTTGACACCCTATACGAATATCACCAAAACGGATATCGTTCGGCACGGTATAAAACTGGGTATCAACTACGATGAGACCTGGTCTTGCTACAAAGGAGGGGACAAACCCTGCGGCGTTTGCGGTACCTGCCGGGAAAGGGAAGAAGCACTGCGAGATGCCGGCTACTACGAGCGTTAAATTGTTAAATGGTTAAAACGTTAAATTGTTAGGATGTACTACGTACAAAAGACTATAGAGATTTCGGCGGCACATAACTTAACGTTAAGTTATGAGAGCAAATGTGAGAACCTGCATGGTCATAACTGGATCATCGTGGTGTATTGCAGAGCCAAGGAGTTGAACCAAGACGGGATGGTGACGGATTTCACCCACATCAAGAAAGTGGTGAAAGACACGTTTGACCATAAGTATATCAACGAGATCCTGGATGTTAATCCGTCTGCTGAGAATATCGCTAAATGGATCTGCGACCATGTAGAGAACTGCTATAAGGTCTCCGTTCAGGAATCCGAAGGAAACGTCGCTATCTACGAGCGCGACTAAAGGCTAATGGCTAATGGCTAATGGCTAAAGGCTAATGTACAAAGTAAACGAAATATTCTTTACCCTTCAAGGTGAGGGAGCACACAGCGGGATTCCTGCTGTGTTTGTTCGTTTCAGCGGTTGTAATCTCAAATGTCCGTGGTGCGACACGGAGTTTTCGGAATATACCGAGATGCGTGCAGAGGATATCGTCAAGGAGATGCTTACGCTGTACGATACGCCCAATGAGCGCCGAAAGATGTGCGTGTTGACAGGCGGAGAACCGAGCCTGCAAGTGGATGAAGCGCTAATAGATGCCTTACACCAAGCAGGATTCTATATCTGCATCGAGACGAACGGTACCCGTCCGTTACCGCAAGGCATTGATTGGATCACATGTTCGCCCAAAGAGGGCACCAAACTGGCATTAAAGAAAGCCAATGAAGTCAAAGTGGTGTTTACCAACACCTACGATCCGGAAGTATGGCGCACAAAAATAGAGGCTGAGCATTGGATGCTTCAACCTCTACGGTATAACGGCGAATGGTTATTGATGAGCGGAATCGATGATTTCGAGATCGATAGTAACGATAATCTCGATGACACGGTTCGCTATATTCTCTCCCACCCTTTCTGGCGTCTGAGTGTGCAGTTACACAAGATCGCCGGACTCCGTTAAAGTCTTATTGCGCCGCCTCAAAGCGGTAATACTGATCGTCTGTCAACTGATCTTCCAATTCCATCAGTTTGTCGTATAACTTCTGCGCCTTTTCCTGATCGCCTTCTTCCTGATACAGGATATAGTCATCGATCATCGCATCCACGTTATAATGTTTAGCGAAAAGGCGGTCACAAGACGTCATCATGACGATGATAGCCACAAAGGCCGATAATGTCACTATTCTCTTTTTCATTTCTTCGTAAATTGGATTAATATTGTGCTGCATCATAGACGGCATCCGCGGCATCGGAACCTTTGAGCCGTTCAATGATACAGAAAGCGAAATCAGCACTCAGTCCGGGACCTTTGGCTGTAATCACATTCTTGGATTCTACCACCAGACCTCCCACATAACTCTCTCCGAGCGCGTCTTGGAAACCGGGATAGCAGGTAGCTTGTTTGCCTTCGAGGATACCGAGTTTACCCAGCACCGCCGGCGCTGCGCAGATAGCGGCAATCAGTTTGCCGGCTTTGTTATGCTCAACCAGCAGTTCGCAAAGCGCTGAACACTCACCGAGTTTGGTTTGTCCACCGGGAAGGATCAGCATCTCCGCATCGGAGAAGTCAAGCCGCTCGATTTGACCGTCTGCTTCCACCGCGATGTTATGGGCTCCCAACACCATGGGATTACCGGTGATAGAGACTGTTGTTACCGCGATGTTCGCACGTCTCAGCAAATCGATAGTCGTGATTGCCTCGATTTCCTCAAAACCATTGTCTAAAAACAAATAATTCATACAGTAATTGACAATTTACGTTTAATTAAATTTAAATGTATATGTAATTGTTCCTACTTGCTTGATATTCTTATCGGAAGTGAACTTGGCTTTCTTTGCCGCATCCACCGCCAATTGAATCGTTGCCTTATCGGATATATTTCCTCCGACGACCACTGCTTCTGTCACTTTTCCAGCGGCATCCACACTGATCTGTACTACCACTTTGCCGGCCTGATTGAAGGTGTTGGCCGGCTTTGGTAATGATCCTACCAATCCACGGCCTTTGAGTGACCATTTATTCTCGCCATCCGATCCTTCGCCTTTATGCGCAGAACCCCGTCCGCCTTGGTCGGTTTTCGTTTCTGCCACCCCATTCTCTTCTACCACACCGAAGTTCAATCCACCGATCACATTCTCCGCTTTCTTCTTGGCTTGCCGGTTCGCTTCCGCTATACTGTCCGCAATAGCCTGTTGCCGAATCGCCAGCAGTTCTTCTTCCGAAACAATCTGTTCTGCAGATTGCTGGGTTGGTTGCGGTGTCGGTTCGGATTGCGCCGGAGAAGCGGCACCCGGATCAGCACCCGGACGAACCGGTGTCTTCGGTTGCGGTTTCGGTACCTCGGGCTCTTGTTCCGGCTCCTCCATGACCACTTCGACATAATCCGGTTGTTCCGGTTGATGAACCGTCAAAGAGAGGAACAACAACAGCACCAGCACCAAGCCCATGAAGATCACTGTTCCAATGGACGCAATGATATTTCTTTCTTGCTTACGGGTCATGTAATTTCGTTACGGCTTTTTCGTAGCCACCACCAATTTCATATGATGCTCATTCACGATATCGAGCACATGTACCACTTTGCTGTACGCCACGTCACCATCGGCATGCAAGGCTACGGACATCGTCGAGTCCTGCGCCTGAATCTGCGCCAGATAGTTGTCCAAGGCTTCCGGCTGAATCGCCTGCGGTTTTCCGTTACCGATCGCTACGGAGTAGTCTCCGATCGCATCAATGAACACCTTCGCTACCAGCGGTCGTGTCGCATGCTGCGAACGGGAGGTAGGCAGGTTTATCTTGATATCATTGGGAGAAGACATCGTAGATGCCATGACAAAGAAGAGGAGTAAGAGGAACACCAAATCCGTCATGGAACTCATCGCAAACGTCGCTTCTACCCTATTTCGTCTTTTTAACGCCATAATTAAGCCGGTTCGTTAAGTAAGTCCATAAACTCCATAGTACGGCTTTCCAACAGACGTACCACCCGATCGACACGGGATACGAGGTAGTTATACGCAAACATCGCCAAGATACCTACGATCAAACCACCGATAGTTGTCACCATGGCCTGGTACATACCGGAAGAGAGTGCCGAAATCTCGATGACACCACCGGAAGTCTGCGCCATGTTATAGAACGTCTGGACCATACCGAGCACGGTGCCCAAGAATCCGAGCATCGGTGCGCCGGCAGCGATGGTGGCAATGATAACCAGACCTTTCTCCAAACGGCCTACTTCGAGGTTGCCTACATTCTCCACAGCTACCTGCACATCCTGCATCGGACGACCGATACGGGTGATACCGGTCTCGATCATATGAGCAGACGGTGTGTCGGTTTTCTTACACAGATTCAAAGCGGAATCGATATCTCCGTCATGGATAAAATCACGAATATGCGCCATGAACTGCTTGTCTTCCTGGGTAGCTTTTTTCATCGCCATCAAACGTTCGATGAAGATATAACATGCGCCGGCCAGGAGAACCGCCAGAATGATCATGATCCAGCCGCCGTATTGCGCCATTTCGAACAAGTTAATCGACTGCGTTGTTTCCTCCGCAGCATTGTTTACCAAAGCTGCAGGATTTGCAGCAAGCGTGTCATTAATGATTTGTAATAACATAAAGATTATTTACGATTTAACGATTACGATTTATTTCTTCAAGCACTCCAGATACTCTTGAATCGTTTCCTGGATGCCTAAATAGAGGGCGTCACAAACAATCGCATGACCGATCGATACCTCTGCCGTCCAAGGGAATGCCTGTATAAACGGTTTGAGGTTCTTGAGGTTCAGATCATGGCCTGCGTTCATACCCAGGCCCAGCTCATGTGCCTTCATCGCTGCCGGACGGTATTTCTCGATTGCCCGCTTGGGATCGGTGCGGAAGAGCTCGGCATACGGACCCGTATAGAGTTCCACACGGTCAGCACCTGTACGCAACGCATATTCCACCATCACCGGATCCGGATCCACAAAGATGCTGACGCGAATACGGTATGCATGCAGTTGGTTCACTACCCCTTTGAGGAAATCCAGGTTCCGTCGGGTATCCCAACCGTGGTTAGACGTTAACTGACCTGGATCGTCGGGCACCAGCGTCACCTGCGTCGGACGGACATCCGCTACCAATGCCAGGAACTCCTCCGTCGGATTTCCCTCTACATTCAGTTCGGTGGTCACCATCGACTTCAGTTGATACACATCTTCCTTGCGGATATGCCGCTCATCGGGACGCGGATGAACCGTAATTCCCTGCGCACCAAACAACTCGCAGTCCACTGCAAAACGCTGAACATCAGGCAGATTTCCCCCACGCGCATTACGCAACGTAGCTACCTTGTTGATATTAACACTAAGCTTCGTCATCGTTGTATGATCAAAAACGCTGCAAAGATACGAAAAAAAATTCACATACGCAAATAAATAGCTGCTTTTTTTGAATTTTGCAAATAAATTTGCATATATCAATTTTTTGTTGTACCTTTGCACACAAATTTTATTTTTATCATGACAATAGCTGTTTTTGGAAATGCGATGAAGTCCGATACCTTACTGGAAGTAAGGCATATTTTGGAGTTTATGTCCACTCAGGGCGTTCATGTGATCTTGTCGCATGAATTGCGTCAGGAGTTGGATCTGCGCGAATATCCGGTTTTCAACGACGGGTTTATCAACGAAGAAGGAGCCAAGCAGTCAAACGATGAACCGGTGGACTTTGCGTTATCGGTAGGTGGTGACGGAACATTCCTCACGAGCGCCGCAGCGATAGGCAGAAAAAACATACCTATTCTGGGTATCAACTGCGGTCATCTGGGATTTCTGGCGGAAGTGCAAGCGGAGGATGTAGATGGGATATTACAAAAACTGGTAGCCGGCGAATACACCATTGAGCAGCGCAGTCTATTGGCGTTGAGCGTGTTTGACAAAGAGGGTAATAAACGCGACGGACTGATCATGGCGCCGAATGCGTTGAACGAGATAGCGATTCTCAAGGAAGGTTTGAGTAGTATGTTGCAGATCGAGTTGAAAGTGAACGGAGAGTTGCTGCACACCTACCATTCCGACGGTCTGGTCATTGCCACGCCGACGGGAAGTACGGCGTATAACCTGTCTATCGGAGGACCGCTGATGGTGCCGCAGAGTCGGGGTATCATCTTAACACCTATTGCACCGCACAGCCTGACTGTCAAACCTTTAGTAGTGCCGGATGACTGGAAGTTCGACCTCAAAGTAAGCAGTCGTTACGATGCGTTCATGGTGTCGGTGGACGGCAGAAGTCAGAGTTTGAGTACCGACACCAGTCTGCATATCGAACGTGCGCCGTACACCGTCAAAGTGGTGCAGATCGGCGATAACAGTTTCTTGAAAAGCTTAAGAGCCAAACTCAATTGGGGGAAATAAAGGTTATGGGTTATAGGTTATAGGTTATGGGTATTCTTTCATATATAACTTGGAATGTAGATCCGGTGCTGATACACCTGGGAGGTCTGGAGATACGCTGGTACGGTTTGTTATGGGCGATCGGTTTGTACGTATGCTGGGTAATGAACAAGCGCATGTACAAACGGGAGAATTGTCCTCCCGAATGGATTGATCAGTTGTTTATCTGGATTGCCGCCGGAGCTATCATAGGTGCCCGGTTGGGACACTGTCTGTTCTATGAATGGCATAACGATTTGGGAGAACTGAGTATCTTCGGTTGGGACATTACCTACCGCAATCCGTATATCGAGAATCCCTTGTTGATCCTTAAGATCTGGGAAGGCGGTTTAGCCAGTCATGGTGGTGCGATCGGTATCATCTTAGCAGCTTGGTTACTGAACAAGAAGAAGTTCAGCCGTTATCCGCAGTTCAAGACCAGTTGGTTATGGATATTGGATCGTCTTTGTATCGGTGTCTGCGTGACGGGTGCATTGATCCGTTTAGGCAACCTGATGAACAGTGAGATATACGGCGGTCCGACGAGTTTACCGTGGGGATTCATCTTCGTAAACGGCGATGTAAACAAGGATGTACCGTGTCACCCGACGCAGATCTACGAGATCATGTATCTGATGGTAGCATTAGCGGTGACGATGCCTTTGTACTGGAAGACACAAGCCAGAAGAAGGGAAGGTCTGCTGTTAGGTATCTTCCTGCTGATTGTGTTCGGTACCCGTTTCGGTTTGGAGTTCATCAAGAACGATCAGGAAGCGTTTGAAGCCAACCATCTGCTCAATATGGGACAAATCCTCAGCATTCCGTTTGTGATCCTGAGTATATACCTTATTATACGCGCGTATAGGAGACCGCTGTTACCGGTAGTGGACAAACAGCCGGTGAGTCTTGAAAAAAAATATCAAGACAAGTCGAAAGTCGAAAGTAAAAAGTCGAAAGAGAAATGACAAAAAAAGATCTTAGAATCGTCTATTTAGGTACACCGGAGTTTGCGGTAGCCAGTCTGCGCACTTTGGTGGAAGGCGGATATAATGTAGTTGCTGTGGTGACAATGCCGGACAAACCTGCCGGCCGTGGTCACCAGATGCAGTATTCGGACGTGAAGAAATACGCATTGGAGGTTGGTTTACCGGTGTTACAGCCGGAGAAACTGAAAGACGAAGCGTTCATCGAAGAGTTGCGTTCCTACCAAGCGGATCTGCAGATTGTGGTAGCTTTCCGCATGTTACCGGAAGTGGTATGGACCATGCCGCGTTTGGGTACCTTCAATATTCACGGTTCGTTACTGCCTCAGTACCGCGGTGCAGCACCGATCAACTGGGCGGTGATGAACGGAGAGAAAGAAACGGGTCTGACCACCTTCATGTTGAAGCATGAGATCGACACGGGAAACATGATCCTGCAGGAACGGATTCCGATAGGCGAGGATGAGAACGTAGGATCGGTGCATGACCGGCTGATGGAGTTAAGCAAAAGCATGGTACTGCGCACGGTGGACTTGATCATCGATTGCGAGAACAAAGGTATCGAAGTGCCGACCACTCCTCAACCGCAGATAGCGGAATTGAAACCGGCACCGAAGATTTTCAAGGAAGACTGCGAGATCAAGTTTGCCGAGAAGACGGCTTCAGAAGTGAAGAATTTTGTGCGTGGTCTGAGTCCCTACCCTGCTGCCTGGGCGAACCTGACGATTAAAGGCCAGACGTTTGAGAACGTGAAGATTTTTAAGGTCGAGATAGCGGACAAAGGCGATATCCTTGTGCCTTGCAAAGAGGGAAGCGTCAGCATTCTTGAGCTGCAGGTTCCGGGCAAGAAACGCATGGACGCAAAGAGTTTTTTGAATGGATTACATTAAGCTGATCGATAAATATTACGGAAACTACCCGGCATTACGGGAAGTGCTGGTGACCCACAGTCGTCAGGTAGCAGATCGTGCGCTGAAGATTGTAGATGCGCATCCTGAGTGGACGGAACAGGGCTTGGTGGATCGGCAGTTTATTGAAGAAGCGGCGATGTTACACGATATCGGTATCATCTTTTGCGATGCACCGAAAATTCACTGTAGAGGGTCGCACAAGTATATCGAGCATGGTTATTTAGGTGCTGAACTGCTGCGGGCAGAAGGGTATCCAAAGCATGCTTTGGTTGCTGAACGGCATACCGGAACGGGTATCACGATGGAGCAAGTGGAACGGGAAGAGATACCGATTCCGGAACGCGACTATTGTCCGCAGAGTTTGGAAGAGAAGATCATCTGCTATGCGGATAAGTTCTATTCCAAATCGCATTTAGGCGAAGAGGTGAGTATCGATAAGATCAAGTATAATATCTGGAAGTATGGCCACGCAGCATTCGTGCGTTGGCAGGAATTAGTGGAACTTATGGGCGAAGCCGATCGATAGCAGTTCCCGGAACTGTATCTTGGCATGCGTATCCCCTTTCATGACCACCGACGAGTCGTAACGGGGGTGTAACATCAGCCGCGCAGACATGAAGCGGTTGATGATAAAATCGCAGTTGACCTCCAGGTCTATCTCGACGTGGTGATAATTGGTGTAGAAATAGAATTTTGACTCCAGCGACACTTCACGAACGGGTTTCCAGGTATATTCAACACGAACAGACGAACCGATATTATGCTGGGTTCGTTGTCCTTCATCCAGTCCGTAATCCGTGACGGACACACGTGCCGTATCAGCCACATGAATCACCTTGTAGGACACCGGAGAAACGGAGATAGACAGGTCTTTGACGGGTTTGTAGTCAATACCGAATGCGGCATTAAAACGGAAGGGAGAGAACGGTGCTGACTTGAGTTCCATTGAATTGGATTTGAACGTCGGCAGCAGGCGTGTCTCGATCTCCGCAGAAATAGAAGTAAAGACTTTAGGAACGATCCGCAGGTTCGCTTTGGAGTAGATCCGGAAGAGGTCATCGGTGGTGTTGATTTTATGCAGGCTGTCTGCCGAGACGGTAGAACCACCCATACGCCATTCGCCGGTATTCTCCCATGTGAAACGGTCGGTGATATAACTGACCTGTCCTTTGGCGATACCTAAAGCGGCAAAAGAGGATGAACCGCCTTGGTACCAGTTGGAGGTAACGTAGTTTTGGGTGATCTGCAGCATGAGCGTCGCTTCCCGTCTCCACGGCGACTTCATCTCCCGAATGGCACGTAACACATCGTTCCGGTCTTCTTCCGCATCCTTGATCCAGGATTTCTCGACGGTGATGGCCGGCATCTTCTCGATCTTCTGCAAGGCCAACGAGGCATTAACGGTGCGTAACGAATCGATCTCACGCAGTTCCCGAGCAATCGAATCCAACCGCATCATCTCCGCTGCCACCATGACGGAATCCAGCGAATCGACCGCTAACTTTTCCATCGTCTGCGCCGAAACGATATCCAGCAGGTAAGCATCCGACTCCACGGCTTCGTTCTGTTCCGCCAGTTTGAAGGTGTCGGTATATAGTTGTTGCGCTGCCAGATGAGTGACAGCGCAAACAACGAATAATATCAAAAGTCTAAATTTCAAATTTCCAATATCCAATGGTTAAATGCCCGCATTTAACCTTCCATGACATTGTTTGTACTTCTTGCCCGAACCGCACGGACACGGGTCATTCGGACGCGGTTTCTTATCCACACGCATCGGTTCCGGGCGTTGTTGTTCCCGGGTGTCGCGACCGGCAGCTGCCGCAGCACCGGACGCTTGAGCGGCCTGTTGTACGGCATCCTTCTGCGTGCGGTAACGACTGTAGTCCATACGGCGTTGCTGTTGCGCCTGTTGCACGTTATCCGGTGCCGTCTGATGGATCTGACCACGCAGCAGGATAGCGATGGCACGGCGGTTAAGCGTATCCAGCATGCCTTTGAAGATATTGAAGGACTCGAGTTTATAGATCAACAGCGGATCTTTCTGTTCGTACGACGCGTTCTGAACCGACTGCTTGAGGTCATCCAACTGACGGAGATGCTCTTTCCACTCATCATCGATGACGTAGAGCAGCATACGTTTCTCAAACTCTTTGACCACCTCTTTGCAGTGACTCTCCGCTGCGTTCTTGAGGTTGACAGAGATGTTATATACGCGCTTACCGTCCGTGATAGGAATGAGGATATTCTCGTACTGCTGACCTTTCTCCTCATAGACACGCTGGATGACCGGATCGGCGATGAGCATCAGTTTGTCCATACGGCGTTTGAAACTGTCCAAAGCCGCTTCGGCTACCTGTGCACTCAACTCATCGACACGGGTACGATGGAATGCATCCTCGTCGAACGGCAGTTCGATAGCAAACGCCTGCAGCACATCCATCTTCAGACCTTCGTAGTCCGCCGCCTGACGAGCGTCTGCGGTCATCGCTTCCGATAACTCATAGATCATGTTCGTAATATCGACACCGATACGCTCACCCATCAAAGCGTGACGACGCTTGGAGTAGATGAGGTTACGTTGTTGGTTCATGACATCATCGTATTCGATGAGGCGCTTACGTATACCGAAGTTATTCTCCTCCACTTTCTTCTGGGCCCGTTCAATGGAGTTGGAGATCATTCGGTGCTCGATCATCTCGCCTTCCTTGAAGCCCAGACGGTCCATGATACCGGCTATACGTTCGGAACCGAACATACGCATCAAGTCATCTTCCAGCGAAACATAGAACACGGAACTACCCGGGTCTCCTTGACGACCGGCACGACCACGCAACTGGCGGTCCACACGACGGGACTCATGACGCTCGGTACCGATGATAGCCAGACCTCCGGCTTCTTTCACTTCCGGTGTCAGCTTGATATCCGTACCACGACCGGCCATGTTCGTTGCGATGGTTACAACACCTGCACGACCGGCTTCCGCAACCACCTGTGCCTCCTGTTGGTGCAACTTTGCGTTGAGGACGTTATGTTTGATCTTACGAATGGTAAGCAGTTTACTGAGCAGCTCAGAGATCTCGACACTCGTAGTACCCACCAGCACCGGACGACCTTGGTTCACCATCAACTCGATCTCATCGATGACAGCATTGTATTTCTCGCGTTTGGTGCGGTAGATACGGTCGTTCATATCGATACGGGCGATCGGTTTGTTGGTCGGGATAACGACTACGTCGAGTTTGTAGATATTCCAAAACTCACCTGCTTCCGTCTCGGCAGTACCGGTCATACCGGCGAGTTTGTTATACATACGGAAGTAGTTCTGCAGGGTGATCGTCGCAAAAGTCTGCGTAGCTGCTTCGACCTTCACGTTCTCCTTCGCTTCCACGGCCTGGTGCAAGCCGTCGGACCAACGGCGACCTTCCATGATACGGCCCGTCTGCTCATCGACGATCTTCACCTCGCCGCCGTCAATGATATAATCGACGTCTTTCTCAAAGAGCGTGTAGGCCTTGAGCAGCTGGTGAACCGTGTGTACACGTTCCGCTTTGATACTATAGTTGGTATAGATATCGTCCTTGCGTTGCTGACGCTCTTCGGGAGTAAGATTAGTCACATGCTCGAGTTCCGCCATTTCACTACCTACATCAGGCAGCACGAAGAAATGGGGATCATCGGTCGAACCGGTGAGTGCATCGATACCTTTATCGGTGAGTTCGATAGACTTGTTCTTCTCGTCGATGACGAAATAGAGTTCGTCGGTGGCGATATGCATGTTTTTCTCGTTCTCCTGCAGATAGAACTCTTCGGTCTTCTGCATGCGCACTTTGACACCCGGTTCACTGAGGAACTTGATGAGTGCTTTGGATTTCGGCAGACCTTTGAAGGAACGGAAGAGTGCCAATTCACCTTCCTCACGCACCTTGCTGTCCTCGGAACCCATCTTCGCTTTGGCTTCCGCCAGAAGCTTGGTGGTCAATGTCGTCTGCTGACGAACGAGGTTAGCGACACGGTCCTTGTATTCATCGAACATCTGGTCGTCACCTTTCGGCACCGGACCGGAGATGATCAACGGGGTACGGGCGTCATCGATCAGGACGGAGTCCACCTCATCGACGATCGCGTAGTTATGACCGCGTTGCACGAGGTCAAGCGGTGAAGTCGCCATGTTATCACGCAGGTAGTCAAAACCGAACTCGTTGTTGGTACCGAAGGTAATATCGCAGGCGTAAGCCTTACGGCGCTCATCGCTGTTGGGACGATGCTTATCGATACAATCGACGGTGAGACCGAGGAACATATAGATTGGTCCGTTCCACTCGGAGTCACGTTTGGCAAGGTAGTCGTTGACGGTGACCACGTGTACACCTTCGTGCGTCAAAGCGTTGAGGTAAACCGGCAGCGTAGCTACCAAGGTCTTACCTTCACCGGTCGCCATCTCGGCGATCTTACCCTGATGCAGGACGACACCGCCGAAGAGTTGGACATCATAATGGATCATATCCCATTTGATCTCGTTACCGCCCGCCATCCAGTGGTTGACGTAAATCGCCTTGTCGCCATCTATCTCGACAAAGTTGAAACGCTCGTCAGCGGCGAGGTCACGGTCCATCTGCGTAGCGGTTACTACCACTTCCTCGTTTTCTGCAAAACGACGAGCAGTGGACTTCACGATGGCATAGGCTTCCGGCAGGATCTCGTTCAGTTTCTTCTCATAAACCTCCTTGATCTCCTTCTCGATTTTGTCCACCTCGTTATATACTTTCTCACGCTTGTCGATCTCGAGACCTTCAATGGAGGCCTTGAGTTCGGCGATACGGTCTTTGTGCGGTTTGACGGCTTCCTGCAGCGTATCCATCAACGCCCAGGAACGGGCACGCAGGTCGTCATTGGACAACTTGTCAATGGACGCATAAGCTGCCTTAATCTGCTCTACTACCGGCTGAATGGCACGCATATCTTTCTGTGCCTTATTGCCGAATAGTTTGGTAATAACTTCTAAAAAATTCATATGTTGTTTCAGTATTTACACAAAATGCGCTGCAAAATTACAAAAAAAAATCCATATATGCAAGAACAAAATGCATGCCACGTCATTTTTCCTGTCATTTTGGCATATTTTCACCTGACATGATCGGTCCAATCCCGATCCATTCCCGGTCCATTCCCGATGCATTATCGGGAGATATCTTATCCTGAATTTAGTGCAAATTAGTACAAAAATACGGATAAGTAGCATCTAAAACCGCAATTTAGTGCAAATTAGCACAAAAATACGGATAAATATTTGCACAATTCAAAAAAATGTACTAACTTTGCAGCGAATTTAAAAATATGCAGGTATGAACTACATCAAACGTGAGATCTATCTCAACAAACTGATCGCTCGTCGGGATAATGGCGAAGTGAAGGTGATAACCGGTCCAAGACGAAGTGGTAAGTCTTGGATGCTTTCACACGTGTATATGGATTATTTACTGGAACAAGGAGTGCCGGCAGATCATATCATCGCTCTGTCTTTTGACCAAGACGATGAGAATATGCGTGACGACTTGTTGGGTGTAAAGGCGCTTAAAGCATATTTATATGAACGGATCAAAGATGAAGGAAACTACTACCTCATATTGGATGAAATACAAGAAGTAGAAGGATTTGAGCGTTTGATTAATGGTCTGAATGCAAAGCCGAACGTAGATGTCTATGTCACCGGCAGTAACAGTCATTTGCTTAGTTCAGACATCAATACTCTTTTCCGTGGACGAGGAGATGAAGTGCATGTTTATCCGCTTTCGTTTGGTGAGTTCTGTACTGATAGAACCGAGCCGATTAATGAACTTTGGAAGGAATATTACACTTATGGAGGACTTCCCGGATTACGGAACCATGCGTCTGCCGAGCAGAAAGTAAATTATTTGCAGCGCTTATGGAAAAAGACTTATCTGGCAGATGTAATAGAGCGGCATAATATCCGGAATACCGAACTACTTGAGAACTTGGCAGATGTTCTTTGTTCTGCCGTAGGATCGCTCAACAATCCGACTAAGTTAGCGAACACTATCCAATCCGTCAAGCAGATGAAAGCCGATCGAGAGACTGTTGATAAGTATATCGGATATTTAGAAGACGCGTTCTTGTTTGAATCCGCTAAGCGATATGACATCAAAGGGAAACGGTATTTTGAGTCCATTAAGAAGTATTACTCCGTGGATATCGGTTTGCGGAATGCACGTCTGAACTTCCGCCAGCAAGAGCCGACTCATATTATGGAGAATATCGTCTATAATCATTTGCGGATCTTCGGATATTTGGTAGATGTTGGCGTGGTGGAAGTGCGTGAAATGAAGGATGGTAAGCAGCAGAAAGTGCAGTATGAGGTGGATTTTATCGCGACTAACGGACAAGAGAAATACTACATCCAATCGGCATACCGAATGGACGATGAGTCCAAACGTGAACAGGAACTCAATTCGCTCAAACGTATAGACGATAGTTTCCGCAAGATCGTCATCGTGGGTGATGACATAGTTCCTTGGACAGACGAAAAGGGGATATCCTATATCGGATTATTCCAATTCCTCAAAGAGGGACTAATGAAATAAGAAATCCTGATAATCATATAGGTACAAAAAAAAATCGACATACGCAAATGTTATGCCGATTTTTTCATAAAATACCTTTCGCCGTTAGCTATTCGCCCTTTCGCCTTTATTGGCACGTTTACGCGCACGAATGATAAGGTACGCGCATGCGCAGAGCATCAACGGAATCAAGGCATCGCCGAGAGGAGCATTTGGATCTGTAGTCGGTGTATATACTTCAATCCTTCTGGGACCGTGCGGCTTTGTCGAAGTATTACTCTCAGTCGTTGTAGCCATCTCATCCACTCTTGCAGCTCCTACTGCTGTCACTTGCGAGCTATATGCACTACCCGATCCTTGCATGGTAGAAGTAGATTGCCAATCCTGGGCCATTACAGGCATGCCCACGAGGAGCATACCCATAACCCATAACCCATAACCAATAACCTTTATACTTTTCATAATATTCATAATATTCATAATATTTTTATATCCCTAAATCTTAAATCACTTTACCAGCAAACCTGTTGCATCATACAATCTGCCATTTCGGAAGATGAACAACTTGCCATCCTCAAAGAACTTAACCGCTCCGTTTGCCTTTACAGATTCGTTCTCGATACCAGTCGGGTTTTGCGGCATATTGCGCGTGAGGATAAAGCGGCTGTGCTCCGTTTTGTCGGTTGTTGAGAAGGTGTAAGTATTACCCTCCAATATGCGGGTATACTTGTTCTCCTCAATATCGTACAAGTAGAGCGCATCATCTTCGTTGTTATACTCAAACGAGAATGTATAGGTATTATCCTCAGTTCCGGACTTGAAGCCCATTACCGTTCCTTCGAAGTCAGGTACACAATTCACTGACATGTTTCCATCAGGCGTTATTGCATAGAACTGCGGAGCTTCTTTATCTCCGGCTATCTTGCGTCCATCCCAGCCGTTCTCAAATCCCTCGTTAAAGTCTGAACGCTCCCACATATAGATCATATCACCATAACCACTTTCTGCATTAACAAACAAGCGCACTTTATTAGCCTCTTCCTCTGCAATACGCTTGGGAGCTTTATTAGCTACTGGGTTGGTACCATCAACTGCAGGATCATAAACAATTTTGCTATAATCCAATGTGACATACCCGTCATAACCTGAAGTAAATACAGAGAAGGACTGCATTGCCGGGATAACATTACTGCCTGCCGAACCTATAGGATATGTGGAATAATTTCCTGTACCTTCCTTAGAAACGCTTGCACTTGTAGAATTAAAGATATAGATCGTAGCATCAGTATTCGTAAAATCTGTTGATTGCATTGCACCAATCTTTATCGGAGCAAGCCACGGGTTAGCCAACAAGTTCTCATTAGCAATACTAGATGCTGTCCCTCCATGATAACTCAACGAAGTGCATGTATGGTCTGCGTTGGTAACCAATGTACCTGACATATTATAAGTATGACCTGTCGAACCATTATAAATAACGCAGTAACCCTTGAATGGCTCCATTGAGTCGTCTACACCAAGCAGGTAGAAAACAGGAGCAGATTCATAATTCACTCCTAACACCCAAGAGTTGTAATAGTTATACAACCAATCACTAGTCTCGCTTGTAAACGGAGTTCCGATAAATTGGTTTATAGAAGTGTTAGAACCTTTAGATCCCCCTGATACCGAGTAGAAGTTTACCGTTGCTGCACCGGGAGACGTACTTGCCTTGCCCCATACCAAAGCGCCAACACCATTTGTACCATCCGAGTTGATAACCAAATCATCTTCTGTGGTTGCTATCTTTGTACTACCATCCGCTGTCTTCGCAATATCTTCTGCTACAATCAGTTTCTTTCCAGCATCCACCGTCAATTTACCGGTCTTCGTATCACCATCATTGTAAATTACCACACTCTTTGCCTTAGCATCAGTAACATTTACCACAACAGGCTTTTCGATAACCACATTGTGTGCAATTGTCGGTACGCAAGCTGGATTCCAGTTGTCCGTCTGATTCCATTCTGTTTCATGGCCTTCAACATCGCCTTCGAACGTCAATAGCACCGGTGTAAATGTCACCTCAACGGTCACATCATTATCCGGCATGGTGAAGGTCGTTGTGGCACTGGAGGCATCGGCCACCGTAGCACCTGTCACACTCCAACTACCAAAAGTATATCCAGCACCAGGCGTTGCCGCTAAAGTTACCGTTGTTCCGAAATCCACGTCTGCTACATCTGTACTTACAGCTGAAGCATCACCTGCCTTAATCGTATAACTGCCACCTACCGTCGGTGCATTGTAATCAATATCATGGTTATTTATTGTCCAATGCGCGTAGAGTTGCACATCGCCCGCATGAATCCAACTTCCAGAGCCGTTAATATAAGCTGTTCCTGTATTTAAAGACTTGTCAGCCTTAACAATCAATACCGGAGTAGCATCATCTGTATAGTATCCCGCAAAGGTATAACCAACCGCTGTAGGAAGACTGGATATTGTACCATAAGTGTTGGTGTTATATTTCGCCGTAAAACTTGTGGTTCCTGCTGTTCCCGAAGTACCGACAGGGGTGTTTTTATTCAATGTTATAGTATAGGTCTTCTCCGTCCACTTCGGATAAATTACTAAGTCAGTATTGTCATATATCCACTTATGATCTGATACATATGCGGTTGCCGGTTCTAGAATCTGTGCTATTGAAACCAAATTTCCATCAGCATCAGCGATTGGAATACTTGTTTCCGGATTAATATAATATCCTTCTACATCAAAACCGGCTTTAGTCGGCTCAGTATTGATTACAATACTACTTTCGCCATAGGTAGCCGTATATTGACCATCTGTATCACCACCGTTCTTATTGATATTATCGGTTGCCGTATAAGTGTTTGCTTCAAAGTTTGCCTTTAACGTTGCATCTTTTGCCGGATAGAAGGTTGTAGTTGCATCCGAAGCATCGTCAAATGTACCGGAACCTTCTGTAATAGTCCATCCGTCGAAATGATATCCCTCATTATTGCTTGCCTCGATATTAATACCGGTAACCTCACCTGCAGAAGTATCCTCGTCAGGATCCGTTGTTCCGTTTCCGTCATTCTCAAACGATACAGTATGCGTAATCTCGGTCCATTTTGCATAAAGAGTGATATCACCTGTAAATGCCGTTGCACCGAGTTGAGCTGCTGTAGTATTACCAATTTGTCCGCTTGCGCAGTTAGAAGCTGTAAACCAACCTGCAAAAGTATAATGCTCACGAGTCGGCATCATCAAATCGGTCGGTGTACCATAAGTATGCGTCGTTGGTGCGCCAGCCTGCGTACCGGTAAATGCAGCATTGTCCTTGTCTTTATATGTAATGTTATATACTTGTGCCTCACCAGCGACTGTAATAGTAATATTGCCAGAAACCTGTGCAGCAGGAATAGTAAGTACACCTGTCGATTGATCCCACGTACAATTGTCTGTGATATTCGTTGATCCACGCATTACAGTAACAGAAGCCGGTCGATTATAACCTGTAACTTGATTAAATGTTGCCGTATAAGCAATACCATATGCCGCCGCCTCAGATCCAGTTCTTCCTGAAGCCGTTGTCATATTAGTCAACGAATGGCTTACCGTGTACACATCCAATGCCTTGTACCACTTATGCGTTGCAGATGTATATTTTGTTCCATCTGTGCTATTGTAGTTATTCCACACATCAAGACTTATCTCATAAGTAGTATTATTGCCCAAACTGGTTTTGTTGAATGTACTACTATTTCCACTCTGCGCACTACTGGCCCCACTACCGGTATTCACTTTAAAGTCATACTTCTTCGTCATATTGTCGTCATCAACAGCAGAAGTTGCAGACGCACTTACCTTGATAGTGCCAGTACTCGGTACCAAATACGGATTTTCAGATGTTCCGGTTCCACTAGTCCACGAAATAACCGCTGTACTATTATCGCTAATCGACGCACTACTCATCGGCGGACAATAGGTTTGCCAGCCTGGCTCCCAAGTAATATCCCAATTGGCATTTTCGGCTTTAATCATCAAACAATTCTGTTTACTTGAAGATCTGCCTGTTCCATAACCATTATTAGAATATGCTTTTTGAGATCCGTGATTATTTGAATATACGCTAACTAATTGAACCTGTCCGACATGGTCTACATTCGGAACAGTAGTGTAGAATACACCATCCTCTAATTTTGTCTCTCCATATTGTTCCGCTCCAGAACTAAGATTACTCCCCGAGTCATAGTATTTATAGACATATTTCACATGAAAATCCCCCGTCCAGTGTTCATGGGTACTATTTCTCGCATCAAAATAGAGAACTTTATTTTTCGCTATATGCGATTTTGGATAATAGACTGCAACATATTTGGATGCAGTATTATACTGGAAATAATATGTACCTGCTTCACCTGTTGTTAAAGTGACCGTTTTATTATCTCCAGTAGAGTATTGTTCCCAAGAGCCATCTTTGGTTGCTCCTGTAATTGTCAAAGACGACTTACCATATTGATTTTCTCCATCTGCAATAAGAAAGGTATAATTGGTTGATGCAGAAAGCTCCACAGGAATAATTTGGACCTTATCCGAACTTGAATAACGTGATGATGTAGCTGGATTCGCTTCTGCTTTCCAACCATTCATGGATCCGACCACTGATGGAGTTGGAGCATACTTCGCCCAATGGCCATAGTTAGTTCCCCAATCTGAAGGAGATAAGTTATTAATGAAGTTTAAAGAAGCATCACTACCGACCGAGATATCTTTCGATTTTTCAGACCACGTCATAGTTGCAGATGTCGAAGAACGCACTATTGTAACATCTGTATAGGTACCCGCCGCAGGAGTGCAAACATAAATAGCCCCTTCTGCTCCTTCTGTACCAGAAACTAATGTAAGTTTCACATCACTTGTATTCGCATAACCAGAACGCCAAAAGTGTACCCAACCTGTTCTAGAAGCACATATCCAGCAGTCCCCCCATCCTGAAGGTTTAATGTTTTTAAAGAACACTCGTTCTGTGCCATCAAATGTTCTTTCGTACGCTGATGCAGTGTTAATACTTGTTATACTAAGAATGATACTTAGTAATAACCATTTAATTTTTGTTTTCATAATATTTTTATATTTTTTAGTTTATTATTTTGCTTACTTTATTCTACCCTCAAGCAATTGAAGTGTATCTATTTTACTCTTAACCCGTTGGATTAAATCATGAATCTCTTCATCCTTATATATTTTCATTAAGAAATGATCTGTCATTCCAAATACATAATCAGTAACAAGGAGAAACTTTTTATAGATATTAGTTGGAACATCTTCTCTTTCTTCGCATGCTATTTTTCTGTAATTTGGAGAAATATAGGAATATAATTGGTATTCTGGGAAATATTCCGGAGTTTGTGGAGTCAACAATAATATTGCGGATAAAAAGCCATCCAAGACATATTCTATAGCTTCCTTCCCTTCTCTTTCTCTTACAACTACCATTTCACTCTTGATGTTGACCTTTCCTAATTCCTTAAATATTTTTCTTAATATTTTTGCTTCTGAATTTTCTAGTAACTCCCCTTTATATTTACCTCGTATTATTTTATCAAATTTAAGACAAAACTCTTTCGTACAAGCCATAATCATTTTCGATTGCGCTTTAATACGCAAGGATTGAATATCGCATTGCAAATTCAATTCGTTTTCATCTGATATGTGCGCAACTAATTCTTTAATTTCTACGTATTGATTTCTTTTATCATACTTTTTGAAAACCTTTTTAATTTTTTCTATATCAATAACTCCATATCGAACTCCATCCTCCACATCACAAACGAGGTATGCTATGTCATCAGCAGCCTCGAGTAAATATGTAAGAGGATGACGTTGATGCTCCAACAAACAAAGACTTTCTACTATATCAACATACCTATCTTTTTCGGAGTTTAGATAACCAAATTTCTCCATTTCATGAGGAATGCCCTTACCCTTTTGATTACCTTCCTCTGATGAATAAGGATACTTGACTATTGTGCACAATGAAGGTTTGGTGAGATTAAAAGAGTATTCGTCTCTAGCCAGACCTAATTTACATAACACCCTAAAACCTTGTACATTTCCTTCTATATACTGCAAATCTTTTTGCTGAATCGGCTCCAATTGCGCAAATTGTTCGGCAAAAAAAGGATTATTCAAAATAGTTTCTCTGAAGAACGACTGTATCGTGTATTCACCTTGATGTCCGAAAGGAGGATTTCCCACATCGTGGATTAGCGCTGCTGTTTGCAGAATAGACACCAATTCTTGATGGGGCAAATCGTATAAACCATTCTCCCGCAATACCTTTTCTACTCCAAGCGCAAGTCCACGAGCTATACATAGAACCTCGACCGAGTGAGTTAATCGATTTCTAGAAAAATCATACTCGTCCATCGGAAAGACTTGCGTTTTATCCTTAAGTCTACGGATAGGGGCAGACATGGCAATACGAGAAAAATCGTTGTCGAAATCATTTCTACCATCAGTATCGTCGGGTGTACTTCCTGATATACGAAACCTCTTCCCATCAAGCATTTTCTCAAATTTTGCTTTTAGAGTCTGCTTTTTCCTATTTGAGCATTTTATCTCTAGCATACATCATTATATTATTGTTATCCTTCAATAGTTACTCCAGGTATCATCTTGTAGATGTACAATTTTGTAGTATCCTCATTGCTTCCGTTACCTGTTGCCCCGCCTGTGTAAAAACCATTTGATTTTGCTAACTCTTCCATTTTGTTAGCTCTTTCGTTAGAGGTACAATCGATGACGACCAAAAATGAAGCTTTGTGCTCCTTCTCGCGCTCCCTTACCCTGCCGGTGATACCAACATAGTATTCGTTAGTGTTGAAAGCACTAACATATTTAAATATATTTATTACATCTTGAGCACTTATCATATCGCCTTCTGCAACATTAAGGGCACTTAATGTATTTATCTCCTCTACTTTATAGGTGTTAACCAATGCTCTCGTCAAAGTTAGCATATCTTTCATGGTGTCTTGCTTATCGTTATTGTTCATTATATTATCCACTATTTCTTGAGCCAAATCTTTGCGTTTCGCCTTTAACTCTTCAATATCAAATTCTTTATTTTCGTGATCGACATAGTAGTGCGTAACTTCGTAAGATTTCTCATGATTATTAAGAGACTTTTTGGCATTAGAGTTCCCATGATTATGACAACATCCAACAAAGACATCTGGCTCTACTTGCTCAATCCACCAGAATGCATTATCTATAGGTAGTGCATAATCGCCGGCACTAAAGATAGCAATACGTTCTTCCTCTACAACAACTATTGCGCAGAAATCATGGGGCTTATTTGTCGGAGCACCCGCTTCGGCGGTGGCCATTTGTATATCTTCAGCTGGAGTTTCTGTCTTCTCTTTGATTTTATACCAACCATCTTTGAAGATCTGGAAGAATTCAACTTCACCCATCTTCTTTAATTGCAAATATACCAACCAAGCTGTTGTCGTCTTGCCGGAATTCGCATAACCTAATACGATATGTAATTTCGTTTTGTTTTTCATACTATTTAGATTTTAAGTTAGATTAATACTATATAATAGCCAAATTCTAATGGCTCATCTTTTTCTGTAATCGCCACAGCCAGACAATGGTGACTGTACGATATTTTTCTATAGATAGAGAACGAGAAACTCTCATCTCCTTTGTCATCTACATTTCCGAAAGATAACATTCTATGGTCGTACAAATCCGGATTATAGTTACTATCCGAGATATGATGAGGGATTTGTAGTAACCCTACCTTTGCCCATAAAGTTCCTAATATCTGTTTTAACTTGTCCAAATTGCTTTGTATGTTTGCTTCAAAATCGCCGGTATACAGACAATGTGCTGAGTGTTGTGCCAAAATATCGAAGTATCTCCGATAAAGAACGTCAACGACCCTTGCAAAAAGACACTCATTATATCTATACGAAGAATGGATATGATCCAGTGCTTCATCTACCGTCGGACCGGAATAAACCGGCATAGAGTAGCAGTTATGCGACTGCTCTCCCTTGCCCTTTGCCGGAAAATTCGTGTCGTATATATCTTTAATTCCTTTAATGTTTTTATATTTTGCCTCTCTCGGCTTTCGTTCTTCTTCCGGAATCTCTTCTAACAAGACATTTTTTACTTTTTTCCAATCAAGCTTTTCTTGATCATTAGTAATATCATACTTCTTTTGGAGAGCAACTAGTAAATCCTCGCATTTTTGCTTATCTTTATAGCAGATAGGTATATAATGCCAAAATACCTTTCTTAATTCAGTTATTTGTATTTCCTTTCCGGAACGAATTTCTTTCGGCAGTACAGAATTTACTTGCCCCGCCTCACCATTTCGCTCACCTATCTCAATATGATTTATCTCCACATCTCCTTCAGCGCTTTCTACCACCTCTGTTATATTCTCTTTATTATCGCTTTGTACCCAACTAATGAGCTGTTCTTGCAATTGAATTACATCAGCACTCGGTGTTTGATGTCCTCCGTGACTTGCTTTGATAAAGTTATAGACTATTGCTTCCAACACTACCTCTTCTGCCAATTGCGGCAAAACAATCCGCTTAACTAAACTATTAGCCAACAATGTCGGCAGACCATTGATATGATCCGAATGGAAATGCGAGATAAACAACAAGTCTATCGGTGTGCTGCCTCCATTAGTCGCCGCTCCGATTTGACCTTCTATAGTTGCCTTATCTTTACCGCCACAGTCATATGCCACAGTAAAAGTATTACCATGTCCTCCTCTAAACTGCTCCGTGTAGAAGGCTCCATGCCCTACCGGCCAAATCGTTCTCTCTAATCTAATATGCGCCATTTTCTATCCTTGTGTTTTTATGTTATTATTCGTTTTTTGCTTCTTTACAACATCTAGTGTCATAAAAAAACAAATTCTCAATCTTCGTGATCAAGAATTTGTAGAGTAATCAAGGATGTTTAAAGCGTCTTATCGCATCAAATCCGCTAATGTTACCTCGTTTTGAACAATGCTGCTATGCGTGTTGCGTTTGACACCATAACTAGTCACCATCGTCAAACGAATCGATTTACGAGGTTCTGCATAGCGTTGGAATTGAAGTATGCGATTTTCAATCTTATTTCTCTCTGCATCATCCATCTCATATTCCGAACGGCTGAACTTCATCTCGCATATATTCACACACCTGTCCGCACGGTCAATAACCAAATCGATTTGAGCACCCGGCGTAACATCCGCAGGAGTTCGCCATGAATAGACATCTGCCTGTATGCCTGATATTCCAAGTGCTTGCTTGATTTGCGGCACATGGTTTAGACACAACATCTCGAAAGCCAAACCCGACCATGCATTGAACAGCGGACTATTCTGCGAATGACTCCAGAATTGTTCATCGCCATGTTTGTTTTGATCAACAACATTACACCAAAAGTGACTTAGCGGATCAACCAACTGATAAAGTGTGTTACGCTGACGTTTGGAGTAGTCTTCATAATGGCGAATGAAACTGCATTTTTCCAATTCCTCCAAACGTTTAGAGAACAATGCATTGTTATCCAACTTAGTCTCTTCCAGTATTTCAGCACGAGTCAGACCTTTTCGCTTATCAGAGATGGCATCCAAGATTGCCACATAATCTTCAGAGTGACGGAAGAGCGAGCGAAAGAGGTTTTCCTTCTCATTACGCAACTCTCCTTTGGGACTAAAAATCAGTCTATCAACGTTTTGAGCAACACTCTGTTCTCTATCCATGAGCGACATATAATACGGCACTCCTCCGAAAATCATGTAGAACTCAGCCAACTCTCTGTCCGAATAGCCGAAATGGTACGCATCAAAATACTGCTTACAGAGCCCTAACGAGAAAGGCTCCAAGAACATCTCATGCGTTACACGATTATGTAATCCGCCATGATTATTGATGATGTTATCCAACATCCACGAGGTTGCACTTCCGCAGACAAACAGTTTGATGTCCGAACGTCCCGATGCCCATGCGTTCCAGAAATGCTCAAAAGCGGGCATGAAATTCGACTTCGGAGTATCTAACCAAGGTAGCTCGTCAATGAAAATCACCTTCTGCCCTTGATTGCAATTCTCCACATAATCGCGGAGTTGCTCAAACGCTTCTAACCAATTAGCGCTTGATTTAGCTTCCGGATAATACCGACGCAGCGTAATGTTAAAATTCAGCAGTTGTTCCGAATTCTTCACATTCGCCATTCCGGTAAAACTGAAACACAACGAGTCACCCAGCGTCTGTCTCAAAAGAAATGTTTTTCCAACACGTCTACGGCCATATACCGCAACAAACTCTGAACGATTACTGTTCAAATACTTTCTGATTAAACGGCACTCTTCATCGCGCCCAAACATCGGTTCTGTCATATCTCACTCTTGTTATAAGGTTCATGCCTTTATTAAAAATCGCTGCAAAGATACAACAAATATTCGGTTTGAGCAAATAATTTGAAGATAAATTGCTGAAATTTGCAAATTTTATATTGTTTTCAGCAATTCATTGTGCATTTTTTGCTCGCAGCGAGCCTATTACTCTACAAATATCTCAATCTGTCAAAGATCTTTTCACTCTTGTTTTTAAGTGCCGAGTGAGAGCACTATATATTTATGTGTCCATTTTGGACTAATCCTATCTTTTACCTTATTACTGCCTTATCATTACCTTATCACTACCTGGTCATTACCTATCACCGATTTTTAATCTTGGTGGTTTTATGTTGTGCTATTGTTCTCTTTGTAAGGTTCTCGGGACATGGTCCCGTGATGATCCTGTTCTATACAGCACATTACAAGCTTCCCTCTCTTATCCTTTTTTCTTATTTTTACTTTGCACTTTCTGCACTTTTGATCATTTTGTTGGCGTCAGCAAAATGATCATGACATATGTGTACAACAAAAGCAACAACCCCTTTCGGAATTGTTGCTTATAGAAATGATTTATTTTACTACTTACACTATTGGATATCTAATGCTTTTATCAGATCCTCTACTGAATCATAGTGGGTAACTTCTCCACGATCCGCTTCTGCAATTGAGATATCCAATGCATTCTTTATTTCCTCGCTCATGTTATTCTCCTTTCTTTCCAAATAAATAGGTATGTGTGCCTGTATCAGTCAACAGTAGCGTGAGCTGTTTGTCATTCTGACGCCATACCAATAACCAATCATCCTCAATATGACACTCCCAACAACCGGCATACTTATCATGTAGCATGTGAGGTTTGAACTCAGCAGGCAAGCAACCATCCTCCATAAGGATAGCTACCACATCCCATAAATCCTCCATGTGTTTGCCGTTACGCGTACATTCCTTAACCGATCTCTCAAACTGATCAGTAGTATCAACACTATACATCACTTGAATTTATTTATTAGTTCCTTCAAGGAAGTGTAATGATTGATACGACCGGCAGCAATATCTGCCATTGCGTAATCCAAACTACACATGGGTTGAGTCCGTACATTCGGATTGTTTTTTGCCGTTGTCGCTTGCATATCTGCCTCCTTTCGTTACCTTTGACGCTGCAAAGGTACAACAAAAATTTGACATATGCAAGTAAATCAGCAAAAATCTTTCATTTTTCGCTCATTTCTATAAGTACACAATATGTCAAAGATCTTTTCACTCTTGTTTTGAGTGCCGAGTGAGAGCACTATATATTTTTTACTTGCCCATTTTGTTAAATTTGGTTAATTTGTGGACAGTTAATTTTTGGATCATTTTTGGTCATTTTGGACTAATCCTATCTTTTGCCTTCTATTTACCTTTCATTCTCGTTCGCATCACATTCGCATCGCGAACGTCACCGTAGGGTGCTTTTATCTTATTTTTGCTTTGGCACTCTGGCACTCTTGGCACTTATTCTTTATCTTCTCTATTTCAAAATCACGGGATATATACTATGTATATATAAGGTAATGTGGGATACGATATTACCCCGATATACCCCCGTAACGACCACGTAACGACCACATAATTATCCCATCATAGGATTAACATTACAATGTTCTTTTGCCGGTTTTACTGTCCTCGGCGGGACACATGGAAAAAAAGTAATAAGAAATTTTTTTCCATAATATTTTTATATCTTCTTCTTTTTTGGTCCTTTGGACCAATGCCTATATAGATGTTGCCCTATTTTCTCGTCTCAGCAGAGAACTTTTCGTGCAGGCACACACCTTTGCGGGTGCAAAGGTACAACAAATTTTTGATATATGCAAATTATTTGGTAGAAAAAAATAGAATTTTTTGTAAAAATCAGGAAACACTTGCGTATGTGAAAAATATTTGTAGTATTTTCGGTCCTCCCTGATTATCAGGGGCCCACCGAAGATACAGTCGCACTTTTGTGCAAATAACAAGTCTTTTCCGCAAAAACTTTAAGTAAACTTAACTTTTTGCACAAAATCCTTGTGTATTTCAAATATTTGTTGTATCTTTGCACCCGATTTTATTTTGGCGTGTTGTGCGCACATGCACACAGGTGAATATAGAGGAGTTAGAAATATTATTCGGCCAGCATCCGCAGATAAAGGCGATAGGTAACGGGTTACGGGTTACGGGTTACGGGTTACGGGCGAAAGGGGACAAGCATGTGCTTGTCTCGGGTTTGCACGCTTCCGCACGCGCGCTCACGCTTGCACAGGTACGCACGCCATTATTTATCGTAATGGATAACGCGGAAGCGGCGCAGTATATGTACGCTGACCTTCGGTCATTGGAAAATGGACATTGGACATTGGACAATGGGGGAAAGACGAATGTAGGATTCTTTCCGAGTAGTAAGAGGCGGAGGACGATAGATGATGCGGCAGTTATTCAGCGCACAGAATGCCTGACGGCACTCTGTAATGGCGAAAGGGCGAATGGCGAAAGGCTAATGATCGTGACCTATCCGGAGGCGATTGCAGAACCGGTACCGGCGAAAGAAGAGCTTTCAGCGGTCAGCTTTCAGTTATCTGTCGGGCAGGAGATAAAGCAGTCAGCACTCAGTAGTCAGTTGGCGGATTTGGGGTTTGAACATGTGGATTTTGTGTTTCAGCCGGGACAGTATGCGATGAGAGGATCGATCGTAGATATCTATAGTTACAGTCACGATACGCCCTACCGATTGGACTTCTTCGGGGATGAGATAGACAGCATTCGGGAGTTTGATATAGAGGATCAGCTTTCGAAGAACCGTATCGATTCTGCCGAAATCGTAGGTTCTTCGAATGATGCAAATGGTGGGAATGATGCAAATGATGCTTCTATCGTGGACTATCTGACGGAGGAGTATGTGTGGGTGAGCAACGATTTTTCGATCGTGCGGTTTAAGTTAGAGGGGTTAGGGGTTACCGGTTACGGGTTACAGGATCAGAAGACCATTGAGATAGCCGAGAAGAGTACGTTTGCGGAATATACGAAGATCGGATTTGATACCGTACCCCAGCCTGTCTTCCATAAGCAGTTCGATATCCTGACGGATGACCTGAAACGGCATATCGACGACGGATACAAGATTTATATTCTTGCGGAACAGCAGAAGCAACTTGATCGATTAAAAGCGATCTTCGAAGGGGTTACGGGTGACGGGGTACAGGTTACGGGAATTCCTTTTATCGGTATCCAGGCAAGTTTGCATGAAGGGTTTGTGGACAAGGAGTTGAAGATTTGCTGTTATACGGATCACCAGATCTTTGAGCGTTTCCACCGCGTACAGATGACGAGTGAGAATGCGCGTCGAGGTAAGGCGATCGTGACCTTGAGGGAGATTAACCAGTTGCAGATCGGCGATTATGTCGTACACAGCGACCACGGAATAGCGAAGTTCGGTGGGCTGGTAACAACACCTGTGAACGGCAAGCCGCAGGAGATGATCAAACTGAACTACCGTGACGGAGCGAATGTGTTTGTGTCTATCCATAACCTGCACCGCATCAGTAAGTACAAAGGCCGTGAAGGATCGGAACCGACGATCGCACGATTGGGTTCGGGTGCATGGGAACGGCTCAAAGAGCGGACCAAGGACAAGGTCAAGGACATCGCACGGGATCTGATCAAACTCTATGCGACGCGCAAGCAGCAGAAAGGATTTGCTTATTCGCCCGACGGGTACATGCAGCATGAATTGGAGGCATCGTTCTTGTACGAGGACACGCCGGATCAGGCAAAGGCAACAACTGAAGTAAAACGCGATCTGGAGAGTCCGATGCCGATGGATCGGTTGGTTTGCGGAGACGTAGGATTCGGTAAGACCGAAGTAGCGATGCGTGCGGCGTTTAAGGTAGCCACGGACGGGAAACAGGTAGCGGTACTCGTACCGACAACGGTGCTGGCGCTGCAACACTATAACACCTTCACCGAGCGGATGAAGAACCTGCCGGTACGAATTGAGTTCATCAGCCGACTCAAGACCGCCAAAGAGGTGAAAGAGATCTTAACGGACCTCGAAGCAGGCAAGATCGATATATTGATCGGTACGCATAAACTGATCGGTAAAACGGTCAAATGGCACGACTTGGGATTACTCATCATCGATGAGGAGCAGAAGTTCGGTGTGGCAGCCAAAGAGAAGCTGAAGAGTCTGCGCACGAATGTGGATGTGCTGACGTTAACGGCCACACCGATCCCGAGGACGTTACAATTCTCCTTGTTAGGTGCACGGGACTTGAGCGTGATGACCACCCCGCCGCAAAACCGTTATCCGGTACAGACGGAGTTGATTACCATCGACGACGAGGATATCATCAAAGAGGCAATCGAATTGGAGATGGAGCGTAACGGACAGATCTTCATTGTCAACAACCGCATCGAGATGTTACCACGTATCGAGAAACGAATCCGGAAGTTAGTGCCGGAAGCGCGTATCGTGACGGCGCACGGTCAGATGCCTGCCGAAGAGATGGAGGAACGGCTGGAAGCGTTTATCAATTATGACTACGACATCCTGCTTTCGACGACGATCATCGAGTCCGGTGTGGACATACCGAACGTGAACACGATTTTGATCTTCAGCGCCGACCGTTACGGTTTAGCGGACCTGCATCAGCTGCGAGGTCGCGTAGGACGAAGTAACCGCAAGGCGTACTGTTACCTGATTGCGCCGGAAAAGGAACTGTTGACGGAAGATGCAAGAAGGCGACTGGAGGCATTGAGCACGTTTGCCGAATTAGGTGCCGGCTTCAGTTTGGCGATGCAGGATCTGGATATCCGGGGAGCAGGAAACATGTTAGGTTCCGAGCAATCGGGTTTCATTGCCGACTTAGGTTATGAGACCTACCAGCGGATATTGAATGAGGCGGTGGAGGAGATCCGTGAAGAGAACTTCACGGAATTGGAAATTGGTAATTGGAAATTGGAAAATGATACCCACCTCTGGTGTAACGATGCGCAGGTGGAGACGGACTTACCGGTTTGTTTTCCGACGGATTATATCGAGAACATATCCGAACGAATCACCTTATACCGGGAATTGGACACCTTACGGGACGAGGATCAGTTATTGGAATTCCGTAAACGTCTGATAGACCGATTTGGTGTACTGCCCGAACCGGCAAACGAGTTATTGGACGTCGTGCGCCTACGGTGGATATGTTGCCGCTTGGGTATCGAGAAGATACTGCTCAAAGGCGAACGAATGACGATGTATCTGGTGCAGCACAAAGAGGCGTACTGGCAGTCGGAGGCGTTCGGCAATATCATCCAATATGCGGTGAAACGACCGGAACGCTGTGCGCTGCATGAAGAGAAAGACAAAAAAGGGGTACCGACCGGAAGAAGGTACGTCACGATCATAAATGTGAAAACAATTAATGGAGCGATCACATTGCTTTCGAAGATCGAACGCAATGAATTGTAAATTGGATATTGGAAATTGGAAATTTATGAAATATTTTGGTATCATACCTTCCCGTTACGGGTCAAGCCGTTTCCCGGGAAAACCCTTAGCGGAGATCGGTGGTAAGACCGTTATTCGCAGGGTCTATGAGCAGGCAAGCAAAATACTGGATCCGGTGGTTGTAGCGACGGACGATGACCGTATCTACGATGCCGTGGAAGCGTTCGGCGGTAAGGTTATCATGACGCGCCCGGATCATAAATGCGGAACGGACCGTTGTCTGGAGGCGTACATGAAGATGACGACACCGACTTGGCGGGAACAAAACGACACGGACACCGTGGTGATCAACATCCAAGGCGATGAACCGTTCATCCAACCGGAACAGATCGAGGCGCTGATGCATTGTTTTGACCAAGAGGGTACGCAGATAGCGACACTCGTGCGACCGTTCACGGAAGCGGACAGCAAGGCGGATCTGGAGAACGTGAACACACCGAAAGTGAACTGGGACAAGACAACCGGGGAAGCGAAGATGTTCAGTAGAAAAGTGATCAGCTGTGCGGACGGAACGTATTACCGGCATATCGGAATTTATGCTTTCCGGGCCGATGTGCTGCAGCAGATCACGAAACTGCCGCAGAGTAAGTTGGAGATCGAAGAGCGGTTGGAACAGTTGCGGTGGTTAGAAAACGGCTATACGATCCGGGTGGGTGTCACCGAGACACAGACCATCGGTATCGATACTCCGGAAGATTTGGAGAAAGCAATAAATTGGTACAAGAACTCGTAATGACGTAATGACGTCATGACGTTATAACGAAAAATAAATATTAACCAATAAAAAAACACAAATTATGAGTAAAGAACAATGTCCTACTCCGCATATCGGTGCGCAGTACGGAGAGATTGCAAAGACAATGATCATGGCGGGTGACCCGTTACGTGCTAAGTTAATGGCAGAGCGTTTTCTGGAGAACCCCGTTCAGGTGAATAACGTACGTGGCATGCTGGCCTTCACCGGTACGTACAAAGGCAAGAAAGTGACGGTAATGGGTCACGGAATGGGTATTCCGTCGATCGGTATCTACACCTATGAGTTGTTTAACTTCTACGACGTAGAGACGATCATCCGTGTAGGATCCTGCGGTGCACGTCAGATGTATGTGAACCTCGGTGACCTCGTGATTGCACAGGGTAGTTGCACCGACAGTAACTGGGATGCACAGTATAACCTGCCGGGCCGTTATGCGCCGATCGCTAATTTTGACCTCTGCCGCAAGGCCGTGGATGCTGCTGAGAAACGCGGCTACAAGTACCACGTAGGTAATGTGTTCAGTGCCGATATCTTCTACTGTGAAGACGAGCGTAAGGCCAACTGGACGAAGATGGGTGTGCTGGCAGACGAGATGGAAGCGCCGTCGCTGTACATGAACGCCGCACGCGCCGGTAAGAAGGCACTGGTGATCTGCACCGTCAGCGATCATATCCTGACCGGTGAAGCCACCACCGCCGAACAACGTCAGAACTCGTTCACGAACATGATGGACGTAGCGTTCGATATTATCAGCGAGGAATGAGAAAACGACTGTACATCTTCTGGGTATTAGCACTGCTGTCCTTGGGTCTGATGGCCCAGGAACAGCAGGCTGATGCGTCGGGTAAGGAGAAGAAACGCGACACGAAAGTGTTTACCGGCTTTAGCGGCGGTATGATGCTGCACGCCGGTTACCTCTTCTCCGATAATCCGCAGCAGGTGTTCAGTAACACGGGACTGGGCGATTGGAACTACGTGAAGGGTTTACCCAAATCCGGTTTCTGTTACGGATTAGGCGGATCGTTGCGTGCGCATCTGATCAACCATATTCATTTGGGTGCCGAGGGATTTGTGAGCACGATGCCGTTAGCCAGCATGGGTACGGGATCGAATGTCCGTACCGGTTGGGGCGGTGTGCTGTGCGATTTCTACGGCAACTGGGGCAAAGCGCGCCCGATGATCGGTCTGACGGTAGGCGGTGGAACGATGAAACGTCTGTATGTACCTGCCGATGACTCGGGATTTGTGTCTGTCCGTTCCGACGGCGGCGACACGACGCATTACAATGCCTCTTATGTGAAGACACCGTTCTTCCTGCTCGATCCTTACGTAGGATTGGAGATCGACTTAAACAGCCATATGGCGCTACTTATTCGCATCGATTATATGCTTCCGTTCGGTACGACGAAGAGTAAACTGACGGAAAACGTAAAATGGAGTAATTTTATGACTCCTTCCGGACCACGCCTGTACGTAGGCATCATGTTCGGTAAACTGAAGAAAGAATAAACACAAAATAAGATAAGAAAATGGATAAAAACACTTGGATCGGCTTTGGATTAATAGCCGTTATCATCTTGGGATTCATGCGCTGCGGTGCTTCGGGAGGAAGTGACGCAGCACAACTGACTCCGGAAGATTCTATTCGTGCAGTGCAGCGTATGGACTCACTGCGTTTACAAAAAGAACGTCAACAGCAGTACAAGGCGGACAGCGCCCGTAATGCGAGTGCTAACGCGGATTTGGGTTTCTTTGAGGCAGCCAAAGAGGGTGTAGAGACCCTGGATACCTTGCAGAACGAGAAGATCCGTGTCGTATTCTCCAGCCGCGGTGGTCTGATCAAGAAGGTGGAGTTGTTCGACTACAACACCTTTGCGGACAAAGAGAATCCGTTGGTGCTGTTCGGCACCGATGCTTTTGGCGGCAATGAGTCCGATTTCAGTCTGTATCTTCAGATGCTGAAGGACAAGGACGATTCGACGAACCTGTCCACCATCGGTGTGTTCACCAACCGTCTGTACTTCAACACGGTTGAGAAAGACAGTTCGAAAGTGGTACTGCGTCTGCCGACGACGGATCCGGACGCATGGTTGGACTACGAATATACCTTATCGGAGGATTATATGGTTTCCTTCCGTATCCGACCGCATAACCTGAAGGACAAGTTAGTCTTTGCATCCGAAGTGATGCTGGATTGGGCACAACTCGTTCCGCAACATGAGAAAGGTCGTCGTTTTGAGGAGCGGAATGCACAGTTGCAGTACCGTTACACGGAAGGCGGAAGTTCGTCGTTAAGTGCAACCGGAATGGACAGCGAGACGGAGAAAGATCCGTTGAAATGGATTGCATACAAAGATCAGTTCTTCTCCACGATTCTCATTGCCGATGATGCGTTCATGAGTTCGAAGTTCACTTCCACGGCTATGCCTGCGCAGACGGGATACATGAAGGTGTACACGACGCGTACGTATATCCCGCTGGATGTGAAAGGAGAGAAAGCAACCGGTTTCCGTTTCTATTTAGGACCGAACCAGTATAATCTGCTCAAGTCGTACGATGCCGAAGTGCCGAGTAAGGAGAAACTGCATCTGGAAGATGTAGTCTATCTCGGATGGAGCATCGTAAGCTGGATCAACCGCATTCTGGTGGTTCCGATGTTTGACTTGTTCTTGGACTGGGGAATTCCTATCGGTCTGCTGCTGATCCTGATGACGCTGGTGATCAAACTGATCATTCTGCCGTTCGTGTTCATCTCGTATAAGTCGAGTGCGAAGATGCGTGCGCTGCGTCCTCAGATCAATGAGATCAATGAGAAATATCCGGCTGATAAGATGCGGGAACGTCAGCAGGCGACGATGGAACTGTACAAACAAGCAGGTGTCAGTCCGATGTCGGGTTGTTTACCGATGCTGTTCCAGTTCCCGGTACTGATGGCTATGTTCTGGTTCTTACCGACCGCCATCGAACTGCGTGGCCGTTCGTTCCTGTGGGCGGATGATTTATCGACCTATGATGCCGTGATTAATTTCGGTACCAGTATTCCGCTGCTCGGTGACCACCTGTCGCTGTTCTGCTTGCTGATGACGATCGCTAACTTCGGTTACACCTATATCACGATGCAGTCGCAAAACACCGATCCGAGCATGAAGTTCATGAAATATATCATGTACGCCATGCCGGTGATGTTCCTCTTCATCTTTAACGAATACGCAGCCGGTTTGAGTTTCTACTACCTGGTATCGCTCTTCATCACCATCTTCCAGACGATGATCTTCCGTTGGACGCTGAACGACAAGAAGATGTTAGCGGAGATAGAAGCCAACAAAAAGAAACGGGCAGGTAAACCCAAATCCCGTTTCATGCAGAAGTTAGAAGAGATGCAGCGTGAGCGACAACGCTTAGCACGCGAGAAGGCTAAAACGGCCGGAAAGCGTCGCTAACTCTTCCTTCACCAAAGCCTCACCTGCTTCGGATAGCGTGACTCCGTCCCGGTTCAAGAACCGGTCGTAGTTCGCTTCCGAAAGCATAGGGCTGGTGATATCGACAATATGGACACATTGGGTTGCTGCCAGGCGGAAGAGAGCGAGGTTGTACAAGTCATGCATATTACGCAGGCGCTCGATATGACCGCCGAGCCAATAGAGGATGTTCATCCGTTCCTGCATACTCATCCCGTTGGTGATATGCGCAAAGAAACGGCTCTCGTCGATAATAGGCAGACTGACCAAGACAGGCTCCAGTTCGCGTGCACGCGCCTGTGCGATCTTATTTATATATAGCGCTTTGAAAGCTACCAAATCCAATTGAGGTTCATGACGGCCACTGGGGTTGATCGCGATTTCCTTCCAGTTGAACTGCAAACCGCTTTCGGGTTGAATAATTAATGTCTTGTCCATAGTAGTAATTATTTAAAGATGATTAATAACGATTAGAGGTTCAATGCCAGATAGATAACTACAGCAGGCAATTGAAGGCAATATAAAGTGACCACGAGGTCAAATCCGATACGTTTCATTGTTTTCATTGTTGCGTTGTTTTTTAAAATCCGGTGCAAAATTACTGCTATTTGACGACCTGTGCAACAAAAAGTGATTAGGGACAAAAAATTGGGACGAAAAAGGGGTAAATGAGGACTAAAACGCAAATATAGGGACGAAATCAGTCTATTTTGTATTTCGTCACTTCATCACAATTGACTAAAAATATGGCTAAAATTCCTTCATCGGTACTATCTGTGAGTGCATTACTGGTACACGTGATCACGATTCCGCTGTTCTTTTTAGGATTCGTGTTGGTGTATGAGAGTAGTTGGATCAATGACTTCATCAGCGGTGGCACAGGCGACTTTGACCGTTTGGTGTTCAACACCCTGATGCTGACCTGTATATTAATGGGGGTACTGTTAGCATCCCGTATTCCGGTTACGGCCAAACGGAAGGAGATGTCCTTATCCTGGTGGTTATACATCTGCTGGTCGTTAGCGGAAATTACAGTGTTCTGTGCTTTTGCGGCTTTATATATGGCCTTAGCCGTTCCCTCCTACTCCTATTTTCCCGCTTTAGGCGAATGCCTGCATGTAGCGGTGTTTATCTTACCCTACCCTTACATCGTCTTTGCGCTGCAGATCGCTTTTCTCAAACCGAACAAGAAAGCGCCTGCCGATGATGATCTGGTGCGTTTTTCCGATAACACCGGTAGACTCAAACTGGTGATCGCGCACGATGTGCTGCTGTATATCGAGGCGCAGGAGAACTATGTCTCCATTCATTATCTGGAAGGCGAGAAACCGAAAGAGTACTCCTTACGGCAGTCGATGCGAGGAATAGAAGACCTGATGGACCGGCACGGCATCATCCGTTGCCAGCGTTCGTATTTCGTCAATCCCCGTCATGTGAAAGTGCTGCGTAGGGATAAAGAAGGATTCATTCAAGCCGAACTGGATATCGCCAACACCAAACCGGTTCCGGTATCGCCGAAGTATTACGACCAATTGAGTGAGTTGTTATAATGGAAGCATTGTTAGGCAAGACATTGGAGGAACTGCAACAAATTGCGTTATCGGTAGGACTGCCTAAGTTCACCGGTAAGCAGTTAGCGCAGTGGATCTATGTGCAACGCGTGCAGACGATCGACGAGATGACGAACATCAGTCTGAAAGGTCGTGAAGCACTGAAAGCGGCCTATACCGTAGGTCGTCATGCGCCGGTACGCGAAGCGGTGAGTGCAGACGGCACACGGAAATACCTTTTTGCCGTAGGCGATCAGTTTGTGGAGTCCGTTTACATTCCGGAAGAGGACCGGGCGACGCTGTGTGTGTCCACCCAGTTGGGCTGTAAGATGGGCTGCAAGTTCTGCATGACCGGAACTCTCGGTTTTCACGGACATTTACCGGCATCGGAGATCCTGAATCAGATTTTTGAGATAGATAGTTTTCAGACCATCTCAAACGATTTCAAACCTTTATCCAACCTTGTCTATATGGGTGAAGGCGAACCGATGGATAACTTGGATAATGTACTGCGGTCGCTGGAGATCATGACGGCGGAATACGGTTGTGCCTGGTCACCCAAGCGGATTACAGTATCCACGGTAGGTATTCCGGCCATGAAGCGGTTCTTGGACGAGAGCGAATGCCATCTGGCGGTGTCGATGCATAATCCGTTTGCAGCAGAACGGCAAGCGATTATGCCGGCGGAGAAGATGCTGTCCATCACGGAGGTGGTGAGTCTGCTTAAACAATACGACTGGTCGCACCAGCGGAGAGTCAGTTTCGAGTATATCTGCTGGCACGGTCAGAATGATTCGATCCGTCATGCCAAGGAGCTGATTCGTTTACTGAAAGGTCTGAACTGCCGGATTAACCTCATTCGTTTTCACGAAGGTGTAGATCGATCTTTTCCGGCATCAGACGAAAAACAAATGGCGTGGTTCCGCGATTATCTCACCGATAACGGCATCACCACGACCATTCGTCGTTCCCGAGGCGAAGATATCCTTGCCGCCTGCGGTATGTTGGTTAACGCACTATCTCAACGTGCGGATAAGCAAAGCCAAAGCCTTGTTTAGGCAGTTCGGAATAGAACCGTTCCTGAATATCAAAGAAAGCACCCCAATAGTCATCTCCACGCACCCAGGCACGAACCACAAAGGAGATGTCACTTTCATTGAGCGATTTCAACGCCACAAACGGTGCCGGAATGGCCTCCATGCGGTAGTTGACGGTGGACAATTGGAAAGTACTTACCTTCAATTCCTTATACAGTTTATTCATATCCGTGGTCTCCTGCAGAATGCGTTCATCGCTGTTGATGATCGCTAAGATCGCCTGTTTGCAGGCTTCGGCATCGACCCCGTATTCCACGCTCACCGTCCATTCGATACGCCGGATCGGACGACCGGAATAGTTGATGATCGTTCCGTTGGAGAGTGCTCCGTTCGGTAAGATGACGACGCGGTTATCGGTCGTCAGGATCTTGGTTGCAGTGATGTTCACTTCGATCACCTTACCCGATTGACCCTGTGCTTCAATGAAATCACCGGCTTTGAAGGGTTTGAACGCCAGTAACATGATACCTCCGGCGAAGTTCTGTACGGTGCCGGAGAGCGCCATACCAATCGCCATACCGCCGGCTGCTAACAGGGCAGCGATAGAGGTGGTATCCACCCCCAAGGTACCAATCGCAATGACGATGAGCATGACGGTCATCAGGATCGTGACGAACGAGATGACGAACGAAGCGATGGTCGGTTCCGAACTGCGGCGTTCGAACATCTGCTTGAGCGCTTTCTTCACCAGTTTAATCAACCAGGAACCGATTATATAGATGGCAAGTGCGGCTAAGAGTTTAAGACCGAACTGCACCAGCGAATCCATCAACGAATGCCAGAACGCATGCGGATCTTCTTTAGCCATCTGCACGAACTGGCGAACCCCTTTCTCCACCTGTTCCGGTTGGCTGAAGATAGAATCGGATACTTCTTGCGGTAACTCTTTTACTATATCCAAAAGCATCATATTATCTTCTCAGTCTGTCGGCTGCACGCACGAGTGCCTCATCTTTGAGTATCCGGCGGGTAGCCATGAGGGTTAATACAAAGCACACAGCAGGGATAGCCTGCCAAGCGGTGATATGCCAGCCTAAATCGTCCACGTGGATGTTCATGTTAGCGAACCACACGTAGATACCTAAGATTCCGTAGTATCCCAAGCACAGGAAGGCCAGGAAGATGTTAATCCGTGCCTGCAGCAGACGTTTCTTGTACAAGAAGGTAACCACAATCGCCAGAATCGGGATAAGGAGTGTTGCGATAAGCAGTCCCCATACGCCACTCAGATGTTCCTCCGTGAGCGTGTCTGCCAGAAGGAGTTGATCCTCCGTCAACTGCGTCGTTTCCGCAAAACCCGTCGGACTGAGTTCCCATGCACGATGGATGCCTTCTTCCGTTTCGGCATTAAACGTCAACACCGGTTGAAAACACAAGGTAATGCCTAATGCCACTACCAACAACAAATAAATCGTTTGAATTCTCTGTATCATAACCTTTAACCTTTAGCCATTAGCCATTAGCCTTTCATCGCTTCCTCGAGCGATGAAACCTTATCTCCATGTGCATTAACCCACCCTATCTGCCGGGCAGGGTTGCCTACCATCAGTGCATATGCCGGCACATCTTTGGTGACCACCGATCCGGCACCGATCAGGCAGTATTCGCCTAACTCATGACCGCAGACGATGGTGGCATTCGCTCCTACCGATGCACCGCGACGGATGATCGTCGGTTTGTATTCATCTTTGCGACTGACGGCGGCACGGGGGTTGATGACATTGGTGAACACCATAGACGGTCCGAGGAACACATCGTCCTCACAACGCACACCGGTATAGACGGAGACGTTATTCTGGATCTTGCAGTTACGGCCTAACACCACATCCGGCGAGATGACCACGTTCTGACCGATGTTACAGTCTTCTCCGATGATGCAGCCCTTCATGATGTGACTGAAATGCCAGATCTTGGTTCCTTTCCCGATCTGACAACCTTCATCCACGTAGGACGACTCATGTACGAAATACTCTGCCATATACGTTTGCGTTTTTAGAAGAAGAACCGTTTGATATCATTCATGTTCGCCAGGATCAGGATGGCGAGTAAGAGCCAGAAACCGATCTTATTGGCGATCTCCAGGAAGCGGTCACTGGGTTTGCGGCGCGTGATCATCTCCCATAAGAGGAAGAGCACATATCCGCCGTCCAATGCCGGGATGGGCAGGAAGTTCATGAATGCCAGGATAATACTCAGGAAAGCGGTCATGCTCCAGAATGCCTGCCAGCTCCATTGAGAAGGGAACATCGAACCGATGGTACCGAAACCACCCACCGACTGCGCTGCGTTGGCGTTGGTGAAGATCACCCGGAATTGCCGCACGTATTTCGCCAGCACGTTACTGCCGAATTTCACACCTGCCGGTAAAGCTCTAAAGAACGAATAGGAGGTGTGAACCGGTTGGAAATCCATCCGTGCCTGCACGCCTAACTTACACTCGTCACTCAGGAAGACGCGTACCGAATCCAGCACCTCACCGCGGTAATAGGCGATAGTGACGGAGTCACACGGGTGTTTCTTGAGTTGCTGCACCATCTGGGTGTAACTCGGTGTCAGCACACCAGCCACCGACACGATGCGGTCACCGGCTTGCAGACCGGCTCTCATCGCCGGGAAATCGGCATGTACCGTATCGAGTATTGACGGAATCCAAGGTGTCAGCAGGTTCTCCGGTACGGCATCTTTGTTAATCGTGAAATAGTGGTTAATGAAATCATCGGAGATGGTGATATTCACCGTATCCGAACCACGCAGTACCCGTACGTCACGCTTATCATCAATGATGATTTTCCATAGGATGTCACCTATCTCACGCGGTTCTTCTCCGTTGATGGTCAGGATCTTATCCTGCTGTTGGAAACCTTCGTCCACAAAGTATTCCGGGTAATAGAATCCGTCCTGATAGACGCTGATGGGCATCGTATCTTTTCCATACTGCCACAACAGCATCCAATAGATGACGAGTGCGCCGATGAAGTTGACCATGATACCGCCTAAGATGATCAGCATGCGCTGCCAGGCCGGTTTGGAACGGAACTCCCAGGGTTGCACTTCTTTTCCGAGGTCGTCGGTCGTATGGGTCTCATCCACCATGCCGCCGATTGCACAGTATCCGCCGAACGGTAACCATCCTATACCCCATTCCGTGCTGTCCGGATGCCGGTCCCATTCCTCATCTTCATTCTTGGCAAAGAACTTGACATGCCATTGACCGTCAAACTTCTTCAGACGCAAAAGGCTGAACTTGGGGTTAAAGAACATATAGAATTTCTCCACACGCACTCCGAAAATGCGTGCAAAGGTGAAGTGTCCCAACTCGTGAATCATCACCAGAAAGGACAAGGCTAATACCAATTGAATTGCTTGTATCACAAGAATTAAGAATTAAAAATTACGAATTAAAATTATAAATAATCTTCAGCAATGCGTCGTGCTTCGGCGTCGGAAATGACATAATCTTCGTACGCAGGCTTTGCGATAAAGGATGCATTGTCCATCGTTTTTTCAATGATGTCGGACATTTGCAAGAAACCGCATCGTCCTTCGCGGAAAGCGAGATTTGCTACTTCATTGGCGGCATTGAGGACGCACGGCATGTTTCCTCCCCGGCGCATGGCTTCATAGGCGAGCGCCAAGTTCGGGAATCGTGCCAAGTCGGGCTCCTCAAACGTGAGTGCGCCTAAGGAGAAGAGGTCCGCACGAGGGAAATCGCTTTTCAGTCGTTCGGGGAACGAGAGAGCGTATTGTATAGGCAACCTCATATCCGGTGCGCCAAGTTGGGCTTTGATAGCTCCATCGGTGAACTGCACCGCCGAATGAACGATTGATTGCGGATGCACAAGCACCTGTATCTTCTCCACCGGCACGCCGAAGAGCCATTTGGCCTCGATGACCTCAAAGCCTTTGTTCATCATCGACGCGGAGTCGATGGTGATCTTGGCGCCCATATCCCAATTCGGATGTTTGAGGGCATCGGCGGCGGTAACGGACTGCATCTGTTCCAGACTGAACGTACGGAACGGTCCTCCGCTGGCGGTCAGCAGGATCTTCTCGATCTCACTGCGGTCTTCACCAACCAGCGACTGGAAGATCGCGCTATGCTCACTGTCCACGGGTAAGATAGGCGTATGATGTTGTAACGCCAGATCGCAGATGATCTCACCGGCTACGACGAGTGTCTCTTTGTTCGCCAAGGCGATGGTCTTGCCGGCTTTGATCGCTTCTATCGTCGGACGCAAACCGGCATAACCCACCATGGCTGCCACCACGATGTCGATACTCGGCATTGTCACCACTTCGGCAATCGCTTGCGCACCGGCCCATACCTTACCCTCAAAGCTGATGGCTGACAGCTGACGGCTGAGTTCCTCGTACAGACTCTCATCGGCGATGCATACCACTTCGGGATGAAACTCCTTCGCTTGTTCAACCAGTTTATCGATACTGCGGTTGGCACAGATGGCATAGACGCTGTACCGGTCCGGATAATTCCGCACCACATCCAGCGTCTGTGTTCCTATCGACCCCGTCGAACCCAGAATACATAACTCCTTCATCCTTTCACCTTTCATCTTTCACCTTCCAACTACCATACAATCACCTCTTGTGGATCAACCGCCTGCCCGTCGTCCCACAGTTCCAATTCCAGTTCATGCTCCGTATCCATCCATCCGATGATCTCTCCCCGTTCGACGGTTGCACCCTGCATCTTCGTGCACTTCGGTACGTGCCGATAGACGGCCATGAACGCACCGTTCTGCAGGATGATGGTGAAGGTGTTATCGCTCATGCGTTCCGCAGAGATAATCGTGCCGCGCATGATCGCCAACAGGTTCTCGGTACGTGCCACCCGGATACGGTTGCCGTTAATCACACCGCGTACCGGTCGCATGAGTTGATAGACCTTACTGCTGGTGGTGTTATCGAACAACATCAACCGATCCCGTTCTTTCTGCTCGTACTGCGCCAAGAACGCATCGGTCACATCGCTGTTGAACTCCTGGATCTGCGCCCGTTCGATGAGTTGCAACGAATCCAAGTTCTGCGCACTGTCCAACCGTATATCGCCTGCCGTCACTTGCCGCAGCACGTCCAAGTACTGGCGTTGCACGTCTAAGTTAGATTGCAGACTGTCCACCCGTGCCGAGGCGTCGATCAGTTGCTGACGGATGCTGGCGCTGTAACCGGGTAAGATATTCCGTACCGGCGTATAGACGATCAGCAGGGACAACAGCACCAGCAGCACGATGAACGTCACCGCTAACATGCTGATGGCACTCATCGCACTCACCCGGATGTGGAAGACCTCCCGTAAGGTAGTGTCCTCCAGCATCGCCAAGCGATATTTGCGTTGTTGTTTAGCCATTATTTCGTCATTTCGTCATAACGTCATTACGACAAAATGGTGCAACCTGCACACGGCTTTAATTGCTTGAAGAAGTCGTTACCCTTATCGTCCACCAGGATGAATGCCGGGAAGTTCTCCACCTCGATCTTCCAGATGGCTTCCATACCCAGTTCGGGGTACTCGACGCACTCGATGGACTTGATGTTGTTCTGCGCCAAGATAGCGGCCGGACCACCGATGGAGCCTAAGTAGAATCCACCGTGTTTCTGACAAGCATTCGTCACGTCGATCGAGCGGTTACCCTTCGCCAGCATGATGAGGCTACCTCCGTGATCCTGGAACTCATCTACGTACGGATCCATACGACCTGCCGTCGTCGGACCCATCGAACCGCACGCCATGCCTGCCGGTGTCTTGGCCGGTCCGGCATAGTAGATCGGATGGTTCTTGAGGTACTCCGGCATCGGTTCACCGGCATCCAGACGCGCTTTGATCTTCGCATGCGCGATATCACGGCCTACGATGATCGTGCCGTTCAGGCTCAGACGCGTACCGATCGGGTATTTGGTGAGGATCTTGCATACATCCGCCATCGGCTGGTTGAGGTCGATACGAACAGCATCACCTTCACCTGCTTGACGCAGTTCTTCCGGAATGAGGGAAGCCGGGTTGTTATCCAGTTTCTCGATCCATATACCGTCTTTATTGATCTTACACTTGATGTTACGATCCGCCGAGCACGAAACACCCAGACCGATCGGACACGAAGCACCGTGACGCGGCAGACGAACGACCCGTACGTCATGCGCCATGTACTTTCCGCCGAACTGTGCACCGAGACCAATCTTATACGCCTCTTGCAGCAGTTGTTTCTCCAGTTCGATATCGCGGAACGCACGACCGGTCTCGTCGCCGGAAGTCGGCAACGAGTCATAGTAATGGGTCGAAGCCAGTTTGACGGTCAGCAGGTTCTTCTCAGCCGAAGTACCACCGATGACGATAGCGATGTGGTACGGCGGACAAGCGGCAGTACCGAGACTCTTCATCTTCTCCACCAAGAACGGAATGAGCGTACCCGGATTCTGGATACGCGCCTTGGTCTCCTGATAGAGATAGGTCTTGTTGGCAGATCCGCCACCTTTGGTTACACAGAGGAAACGATATTCCGCTCCTTCCGTAGCCTCCAGGTCGATCTGTGCCGGCAGGTTACATTTCGTATTCACCTCGTCGTACATGTTAAGCGGTGCATTCTGCGAATAGCGCAGGTTGCACTCGGTGTACGTATTGAACACACCTTTACTCAGCGCCTCTTCATCAGAGATATGCTTTCCCGTACCCGGTAACCCGTAACCCGTAACCCATACTTGCTGACCCTTCTCGCCGTGGATGATAGCCGTACCGGTATCCTGGCAAAGCGGTAACTGACCTTTGCAAGCCACTTCAGCATTGCGCAGGAAGGTGAGTGCTACGTATTTGTCGTTAGCACTTGCCTCCGGGTCACGCAAGATTTTTGCTACCTGTTCGTTATGCGAACGGCGTAACATGAAACTCACGTCATGGAAAGCCTGCTGCGCCATCAGCGTCAGTGCCTCCGGTTGTACTTTCAGAATCTCGTGTCCTTCGAACTCGCTGACCGACACATAGTCCTTGGTCAGCAGATAATACTCCGTTTCATCTTTACCGAGTTGAAACATCGGTGCATACTTAAATTCAGCCATAATATCGTGTATTTTTTATGTTCACATAAAATGCGGCTGCAAAATTACAAAAAATATTTGATATATGCAAGAATTTGGGGGCTTTTTTTTATTTGGGGGCTTTTTCTTCTTCTTTTCTCTCATCCATTTGCGTCTAAGAGCGGATAATCATTAGGCAGATTAGATTATCCGTGTCCTATCTCCACGATAGGACGTATTCGACCCTCGCGTCCGGCATACCCGCGTCATACGCACCCCTTTATCCATCCCTCCGTAAGGCCGCGGAAGATGCCGCCCTGCCCGCTCGGTCTCAATGCGGGTGTGGGCTCCGTGGCGTGTTCGCTCCGCTGTTGTTCTGTGCGCTCTAAAGCACGCTTTTGAAATTATTGGGAAATTTTGACTCCGAACCATCTCCAAAGAGAGGTATCAGACTCGCAGATATGGATGCGTTCTACCGTTTCCGGTAAAGATGGGAAGATGAGTGCGAAATCATGAGACATGCCCCATGCGACCGCCGTAGTATCCGGTGCAAATCGACATCCTTCGACATCTCCTATAGTATATCTCGTCTTCGTCAAAGCATCTTCTATATATGCATGTCTATCAATATTCATCCATCCGCCTACATATTGCCTGTTCGTCCATCGCAAATAGACCTTTGTCTCGCTTTCATTGAGACAAATCGCACGCAAAACAGTAGTCTTAGTGGTCGTACTATCGCATACAGGTGCAAACAACCATCTGCCTGAGTTGTTATACTCGATTTCAGCCTCTTTGCACCCCAAGTACGCCGCATCTGCAATCTTCTCCCATCCACTTACAGCATCAGCAGTAATCCCTATCCCATCGCGAATACAAATTCCCAAATAATACATTGCTGCAGGTTCTCCATGTTCAACTCCCTCCCTGTAGAGAGAAATAGCCTCAGCCATATCCACAGGAATACCTATCCCGTGCTGATAGCAGCGTCCAAGACTGGCGATTGCTAATGAATCTCCTGATAAATATGCACGCTGATACCAATAGAATGCCTTATCTTCATGCGAAGAAATATCCGTGCGGTATAAATAAGCATCTGCTAAAGTGCGCTGTGCAATAGGCATACCTTCTTCTGCGGCCAAGTTCAAATAATGCATAGCAGAATCAGATGTTATGTCTGAGTATGTCTGCGCTTTATCGTAGTATACCATTGGTTTGGTATCTCCATTTCCCAGCAATCCCCATAGAGATACGCAAATTACCCCTAAAAGCACCGCTAAAGCAATAGCCCTTTTATGCCGTCTGCAGCGACGTAAAACGGGTTTAATCCGCTGTTGATCCAACTGCTCTACAGACGCAAGATACAACTGCCCTGTGTCTAACGCTGAATATTGATGCTGTCCCAACCCTTTGCGGATAAAATCCGGTGTATTCTCGGGAAAGGTTGTAAACTGCTTGTCCGGAACAATCGGCACAATCAACTTGCCATGCGTCAGTGCGTGTTCCAACTCAAGGCGCACCCAGTCGTTCTCATTCGCACATCGATCCAAGCAATGCGCAGTCAATAAAAGGATATATACCGGTGCAGAATCAATCGCATCTAAGATACGGCGGTCAAATACACCGTCTTGCAACGCATCGTAATCCAAGAACACCCTATAACCCCGTGCAGCAAGCGATTCTTTGAGTGCTCGTGCAATATCCTTTCCATCCGTTCGGCGATAAGAAATAAATATGTCGTATTTCCGTTTAGCCATTATCTTCTCAACGGGATTACCTTTGCCGTCTTGTTATCCATTCCCGGCATGGTGGCTCCTATTGGAGCTCCGATATACGTCGGGTCGCATATAATAAATCGCCTTTCGCCTACCGTCACATAATCCCCTTTTACATCCTGATTGAAACATACAGCCGCAGCCAAGTGCCCCGGATAGTAAAGCAATACCACATCCAATCCGAGCAGATCCCTCACCACTCTCGAGAAAAGAATCGCCCTGTCTTCACAGTCCGCATACGGATAATAGAGTGACTCTGACGGGAAGAATGCCCTGTCTTGCCCCCATACTTTATCGTCGTACTCGTATTCAAAAGCCGTTTGTACCCAATCCAATAACTTCGCCACAGCTTGCTTCTCCGGCACGCCGCGTATAGCATTCTGCAATGCAGGATATAGGGTCAACCGCACACATTCTTCCATTGGAGCATTCGCATACGTTTCCCATCGTGTACCGCAATCGCCACCAATCTGTCCGGTCGGATAATCATTATAAAAGGCAATGGTGTTCTTGTTAATCGTACTGGATGCAACTACACCTTGACTGGATCGTCTTACTGGCGCTGATACATTATTAGCGGCCAAATGCTGTTCCGGATTGATGTATATGGTCATCGGTTGCTCCTTTTCAAAAGCACCGCTACATATCTGTAGTCCGTTCTCTATCTCTTCCATGGGATAGAAATACAACCCGTTTATTTCGAAATAACGCTGGTCATATAATTGGTACTGACTCCCTATCAACATATATAACTTCCCGGCTTCCGACATAGCTAACCGCATCGTATAGCCTGACTGCACAAAAATATATGCCTTCAGGAAAACCGCCTCATTTGTCGCTCCATAGATTTGTTCCGATAATGCCTTCAGCATTTGAATATATCCCCAATCGCATAGTTGATAATCTTCCCTTGCTTTAAGGCAATCGTATATCAGATTATCATATTGATCCCCGGATAACTCTTCCCAAGCATGTGCAAATAGTTCATGAGATGGATTACGCAGAGATATGCGATGGGTCTTCGGATGACGGAAGGATAGATTCGTCCCGTAGAAGGTGATCTTCACCACCATCGTCTGCTCGTCATTTTCTATAATCGGAGATATCGGTTCCGGCTGAGGCTGCGGTGCCGGCTGTGGAGCCACCTCCTCATAAGGTAACGGTTGGGGTTCCGGTGTTACATCCGGTTCCTCATACGGCGTCGGTGGCACCGGCTCTTCCTTGGGACGTTCAATCACCGGTCCTACTTTGTAATACTCCCATGCGGCACGCAAGAACCGCGCATATTCCGCATTCGCTTCATCTCGAAAATCTGCATAATTCTTCTTCGCTTCCTGCTGAAAGGCACGATATCGTTCCTCTAACGATTGCGCAGAAGCAAGCAACGTTGCGCCGCATAGCCCCGCTATTATTAATAACCGTTTCATATCTTATTTGAGTTTCCAATTTTGCCATTCCGTTCCTACCTCAGCCGACGGAGTAACGCAAGGTGTTTGTTTCTTATCATTCTCCTCTAAAGAACGTTTCTTCACTTCCCGGATGATATAATTACCTAATTCTTGCAGTGTTACATCTCCGCTCGTCTCTTGCAACTTTTTCAGCAAATGATAGGTAAACATACCATGTTGCTGCTCTCTGTACGGATATGCCGTCTCATCTCCTTGCGCAGCCGAGAACACCACCATCTTTCCTTGCGGCACACCTGACTTTGCCTTTAATGCCACACCACGTGCCGACGCTAACATACCCTCCTCACGTTTGCTTCCGCTAAAGCATGCATCCATGAATACCGTGATCTTCGATGCCGGCATATTTCCAAGCATAGCATACAACTCATCCAGTTTATATCCGGTCGTCACATCCGTTCCGGATCCATCAACTGGCAGTAAATACGCCGACTTACTTGCCTCATCCGGTATACCATGCCCCGCATAATATACAATTATCTGCGGATTATCAAAGGCCTCTGTCAAGTTAGCCAACCAGTTTACTCCCGCTTTAATCTGATTCCCGGTCGCATCTGCAAGGTATTTGATATGCTTCTCGCCGATACCTAAGGTCTTGATACAATATTCTTTAAAGATATTGCCATCATTCATGGCAAACGGCACTGATGCCTCCTGCAGATAATGTTCGTTCGCTACGATCAGGACAAAAGTGTTATTATTTTTGTTCTTAGTGGTCGGAATATTTCTGTCAACATCGCTCTTAATCATCGCCAACTGAATCTCCTTGCGTTCAACAACAGGTTCATCAATAGCTACTATTTGTATACTGCTTGACGTGGTCTGGTTAAGAGCAATATTCAGTTGTTTGTTCTCGGCGAACTTGCCATGTTTCTCCTTTACGTCAATAGTGATGGGGATATCCGTTGTAGAATAGTTATTGTTAGCCGCTAATGTAATCTGTACATGCTTTACTTCTCCGGATTTAATAGTCGGGTATGATAATTCGGCACTACCATCCATCACAAACACGTTTGCAGGCAGATTGACTTTCACCTTCACGTTCTCTGCATCTCCATACTTCGTATTCTGCAGGTTGAATGTGATTGTAAACGGCTCCATCTTGCGAATCTTGCCGGAATTAGAGGCAATATTATAATCAACGACTTGCAGGAAAGGAGGATTATACGCTTTGGTAGCTACATTCATCGTAAACGGTGCCACACCCCATCCCTGCGGTTCATATACCTCGATAGCAAACGAAACTAGTCCATCTATGGTATTGATGGACGATGTGACAGGAACAGACACTTCATAATTGCTTCCCGCCGCGATAGTTGGTAATTTAACGGTATTGATCGTGATGCCATTTGTAGCACCGGACAATTTTACCCGTGCCTCGCAGTTGGTCGCTGCTCCTTTGCCATTATTGGCAACTCTAAATTTTACCGTGCAATTCTCCTCCGCATCAATACGGTTGTTACCATTGCCATCCTTGAACGTCAAAGATTCATCGACGAGTGCCAACAAGGGCGGCTGAGTGGATTGGGTAGGCTGTGGTGCAGATGTAACAGAAGGTAATTGCTTAGGTTCTGATACAGGAGCTGCAGAAGGTGCTTGCTGGGGATTCGGTTTCTGTCCCTCTCCATAAGCAATAACTTTTGTCGTTGCAGGGATATCTGCTTCAGACAAATTCAAACCTTTTGGATATTTAAGTTTTTCTAAATGTTCACAACTATAAAAGGCCATCTTTCCAATGCTTGTGACGCTACTTGGAATCGTTATTGAGGTTAAACCGGTGCATTGATAGAAAGCCTGAAATTCAATGCTGGTGACTCCATATGGAATCGTTATAGAGGTTAGATTTTTACAATACGCAAAAGCTCCTTCTCCTATTCTCTTTACGTTTTGGGGAATCTTAGTATTCTGACAACCTGCGATAAGTGTATTGGTAGCAGTTTCTATAATCGCATTACAATTATTGCGACTATCATAAATCGTGTTCCCAATTTCTACTTCGATTGATTTCAACCCGCTACATCCCCAAAAAGTAAATTTTTCAATGCAGGCGACGCCAGTAGGAATCGTCACTGAGGTCAACCCGCTGCAACCAGCGAAAGCATAGCCTCTTATGCTTTTGACGCTATTAGGAATAGCAACTGATATCAAACCTTTGCAACTTTGGAAAGCATATTGTCCAATGCTAGTGACGCCTTCGCTAATTCTCACAAAAGTGATAGATTCTTTATACGTACGCCAAGGCGCCTCATTGTTTTTTCCGTAAGAAGAATAATCATACATAGGACCGCTTCCTGAAATCGTTAGTGTGCCATTATTATCCAGTGTCCAGTTGAGGCTATTTCCGCATGTACCGGATGTGTCAGCAAAGGTGACGAGGCTGCAAAAGAGAGTTGATAAAAGGAATGTGATGCGTTTCATATTCGTGAGTAGTTATTTCAATTTCCAATTTTCCCAATCCGTTCCAACCTCCGCAGATGGAATCACACTCGGTGTCTGTTTCTTGCTATTAAGCAGCAACGACTGCTGTGTCACCTGTTTCGTTACATAGTCTCCCAAATCCTTCAGCCCTACATTACCCTCGGTCTCTTGCAACTTCTTCAGCAGGTAGTAGGTAAACATACCATGTTGTTGCTCTCTGTTTGGATAAGCGGTCTCATCTCCCTGCGCGGCAGAGAACACCACCATTTTTCCTTGTGGTTCTCCCGACTTAGTTTTCAAAGCCACACCACGTGCTGAGGCTAACATACCCTCCTCACGTTTGCTACCACTAAAGCAGGCATCCATGAATACCGTTATCCTCGATGCCGGCATGTTTCCCAAAGTGGCATACAACTCGTCCAACTTATATCCCGTACTCACATCCGTTCCCGAACCATCTACCGGCAGTAAATACGCCGACTTGCTTGCCTCATCCGGTATACCATGCCCTGCATAATAGACAATAATCTGCGGATTATCAAATGCCTCGGTCAAATTAGCCAACCAGTTTACTCCCGCTTTAATCTGATTCCCGGTTGCATCAGCAAGGTATTTGATATGTTTCTCGCCAACACCCAAAGTTTTGATACAATATTCTCGGAAGATGTTTCCATCATTGAGAGCAAAGGGCACTGCTGCTACTTGCGAATAGTGCTCGTTCGCAATAATGAGCACAAAAGTGTTCGGGTTCTTTGATTTGGTGATAGGGATATTGCAATCTACATCCGAAATCAGCGAAGCTTTCTGTATATCAATCTCGCTATCCTTGCGTTGCACATTCATCGCAATCGAACTGCCTACATATTGCCCGAATTGGAGGGGTATCGTCGCATCTTTTGCATATTTCTTTTGCTTCTCTTCCAGTTTGATTTGCAGGTCTATCTGCTCATTTGCTTCTTGGTTGGCAATCAGTTCGTATTCGAGTGTACGGCTTTCGCCGGCAGCCAAGGTGGGCAGGGTTATTGTAGGCATATCGCCACCGATACGGTTGACATTGCGTGGCAGACTGATTTGAATCTGCACCTGCTCGGCAGTACCTTGGTCGAGATTCTGCACGACTATTTGCAGGCCGAAGGGTTTGCGCCGCTCCAATGTTCCGCCGCTTTCACCTACCACCTTATAACTCGCCACTTGGATATCCGGCACTTTGAGTTGGTGTGTACCTATATTGGCTTGTAGCGTTTCTGTACCAAAGCCGTTAGGCTCATTGATGACGATAGACAGGCTTACTTCGCCGGTCATGGTCTGCTCCGACGCCGTGATGGGAATCTCCACCCATATCGTTTCTCCGTGAGGGATTACGGGGAGTTTCACATCGTTTATTTGCAGTCCGGCGGTATGACCGCTTGCTTGCACGTGTGCCACACAACCATATCCGTCTCCACGACCGGTGTTCGCTACCTGAAACCGTATCTTGCACCGCTCGTTCGCGTCAATCACGCCGTTATTATCCGCATCGATGAACTGATAGGTATTCGGCACGATGTTCAATACCGGGGGAACCGAACCACGGACAATATAGAAATCCATGGGTTTCGTACGGTTGGACTGCGCAAACAGGAATAGCACACAGCCGCTTATCCAGAATGTTAACCAAAGACGTTTCATAATATATATTATTGAACTACTTGAACTAAACGGACTGATTTGCGCATGTAATAATGATCATCAGTCGTATTTCTTTGAAAAAAATATCCAAAACTAGATATGGCATTAAAGTCCAGATGATATGCATAATAGTAGTTATAATAAGTATCACCACCGTTGTTGGAGCTTGTCCAATAGTCTCCCATGACTCCGTAGGAGCCTTCATTTTCCCCAGCCGCCGGCAAGAACACAGCACCGGCTGCTTCCATTATCTTCCATTGGCTTGCCGTGTAGATATTGGTTACGTCGGCGGCCGTGCCTTGCGGAGTAAATGTCATTCCGGTAGGCAATACCCAGTTGTCCGGCAGCAATATCATTCCTGCCACATTATTCACCGTTGCAAAAGCACGTAACGAAGAAGCTCTACTACGTTCTACTATCATATAGTAAAACTCATTATATGATAAGGTAAACCACGCACCGGTAGTCCCTCCGCCATTGGATATGGCACAATACAATCCCCAATCATACATAGTACCGGTGATATTAGTCTTATTTCCGAACGCATAATCTTTGGAACTAGTTGAAGTCATGTACGGATACTTATTATTGTATCCGGACGTGCCCCATCCAAACAAATCTATCCAGCCATCATAGGTGGCACTTCTCATACTATTATTCTCACCTACATAATCCCATTGGTTTTCTGCAAAGCGCCAACTATTCGTAGATGCCTTATATTGCAAATTGCCACACGAGAAACGCACTTGCTTGGTTGCGCTCACAGAGAATACGCCGGGTAATGGGCCATGCTCATCCGTAGTGAAACTGATCTGGTCGCCATACGCTGTGCCAATACTATTGGTGGCATATGCCCGTACGTAATACGTTTGTCCTTCGATTAAGCCTGTTAACGACGTCGAGAATGCGCCAAGACCTTGCCCTACTGCTGTATGATCGTCTGTCAGCGTCGGATTGCCGGTCTGGTTCCAGCACACGCCTCGCTCCGTAACCTCCATACCGCCGTCAGCGGTCACCGTGCCGCCTACTGTGGCAGATGTGAAGTCAATGTCCGATGCGGTTGTCGTTGTTACGGTTGGCGCGCCATATGCCAAGGTAGTAACCTGTATAATCTCACCATACGCTGTGCCGATCGAGTTAGTGGCATACGCACGGGCATAATAGACCGTCCCAGCCTGCAATCCGGTGATGGATACGGAGTAGCTGCCGCTACCGGCACCTTTGGGTACTACCTGATTCTCGAGCGTCGGTTCCGTATTTGATTCACTATAGCAAATACCTCGAGCTGTTACCGTTTGACCGCCATCACTCTGCACCTCGCCTCCGATAGTAAATCCGGTATAGACGATATTGGAAGCCGCACCAGTTGTGACGGTTGGTTTGCTGTACGCCTTTGTTGTAAACGTAGCTGCCGGACCATACTGAACACCCTTTATATTAATCGCATACGCACATACATAATAGAGCGTATTGACGGTTAGTCCTTGCAATTGTGCCGTGATATGTTCGTTCACAGCCGTCTGCTCGACATGCAAATCGCTTAATTGCGGATCCGTATGCGTAGCATAGACAAATCCGCATTGGGTAACCGGTGCATCCGCCGCAGCACTCACATTGGCACTTACATCCGCCGTGGTATGCTTGGTATTTTCCACCGTCACAGCTCCGACAACAGGCAGGGTATAATCATTGGTGGTGAAACTAACCTGCTCACCATATGCCACCCCTTTCTTGTTGGTCGCATACGCACGGACATAGTACTGCGTAGCCGGTTGCAGACCTGTTAACTGGCTGCTAAAACTGCCGCTGCCAAATCCGTCGGATGTATGAGTTCCCAATATAGTGGGGTTCTCTTGCGTGCTATAGCATACACCTCGTTCACTGATTCCGCCGCCGCCATCGCTGGTAATCATACCTCCGGCGGTAGCCGTGGTAACCGCAATATCGCCGACTGCATTGGTGACCACTGTAGGCAATTCCGGTGCCACTGTGCGGAACTGGCGCACATTGCCATACGCGAGACCGATGCCATTAACCGCATACGCCCGTACGTAATAAACAGTTTCGTCCTGCAGGTTGACAAGCGGAATTCGATATGTGGTATCATTGGTCTGCGTTTCAATCTTAATGGCCGTTTCAATCGTAGGCATAGGCTGCAGCCCGTAGCATATACCTCTCTCGGTAATGGCGGAGCGACCATCGCTCTGTATGGTACCGCCTACCGTAGCAGATGTAAGGTCAATATCTGTAATCTCGTCTGTAAGCACAACGGGCATGTCACAGGTGATGAAACTAAGAATATTGCCATAGCCTATTCCCTTGCTATTGATGGCATACGCGCATACATAATACGTCGTATTCGCTTGCAGATTGGTGATAGGGATGTTATATTCATTATTCGTGATTGATTTCACGGACTTGTGCTCGTTCTGCGTAGTCGGTGTTTCATTGGTTGACCAGCAGATACCGTATTCTGTCACCTTGTCGCCTCCCGTATCCAATAGACTAGCAGAAACGGTAGCCCCTTTATCCGATATATCGTACACAGAGTTGGTCTGCACTTGCGGAATGGAATTCTCCAAGGTGGAGAACTCATACACATCATTATTGGTGATACTATTTACTTTTCCGGTAACGCGGAAGCGAACAAAATACGCCGTAGCCGGTTCCAAATCGTCTGCGGTGACGTTATAGCGGTTGGTCTTCCCGTCCGTAACCAACTTATAGGCTTTCACATCCCGGAAATCAGCGTACGTACCCAATTCCGCTACAACGTCAGACAGCTTAATATTGGCCGTAATCGTGGCCTTGATTCGGGCTGTAGTGTACGAAGGAACTATTTCCACATTGCTCACGTCCACAGATGCAGGCGTGATGTCTTCGTCGGGATTACACATGACGAAAAGCAAAGAGAGCGGAATAATGCATAGATATACCAGTTTTCTCACTTTGCACATCAGTCTGTTAGAAAAAGTTGTATTCATATCAATGCTTTTTAAGATTTCGTTAGTAAGATCAGAACATCCAACCGATACCAGCCTGCAGTTCCATATATTTGAAATTAATCGTATTTACACCAAGTTCCATCGTAAAACCCTTAATGGAGAACATCAGACCAGCCTCGGCACTGACACCCGTTGTCGAATTAGGCTGATAGAGCAAGAACTGCTGCTCGTCCGAGGTCTCATTGGTCAATTGCCAGTACACTTTTCGTTCGCCATAACCGGCACCAAGATATAAGTAGAGAGGGCACCCTAGACGAACCAGCAAACCCGCATCTACCAACCATTCCGTAGTCCGCTTATTGCCGTTCACGAAATACCCATCACGGTTCGTTTCGGTAATAACATCATTGCTGTAGGGCCTTGTGAACATAAAATTGCTTCTGGCATGGACATACCATCCGGCTTGTTTCACCATACCCAGCATAATACCGGCACTCCATTGCTGAGGCTTGAAACTATAGCCGCCATCCGCCAGAATAAACGTTTTCCATACCGGCTTGGCAATGATCTCAAATACAACGCCTTGCTGCTTGAAATCGCCGTCGGTTTCCGCTAGCACATCCCAGATGATGCGCTTATTATCTCCTGCAGATACCCTCTTGCCAATATCTCCGCTGAGGTGCGTAGCGGGAATACGTGTTTTGCCATTATTGGCCGTTACACGGAGGCTGACATCTGCTTGCTGGTCGAGCGAGTACGTAATCACAATATTCTGCCCACTCTGCAGCACTTGCACATTGCTCGCCTTCTGTGCCAACATGGTCAATGGCAGGATAAGAAGAAATAGGGCATATGTCAATTTGCGTTTCATATTGTATCTTATTTTCTAATTGTTATCAATGTAGACCGAACAACCATATCCGGATCCTTTGTCTGGTTCTTTGCCAACCATTTCATCAATGCCGCATAACTCAACTCTCGCGGCAACTGCTCGTCCCTGAAATTTTTTCCTCCTTGCTTATCGGCCGCCTTCGTGAACTCGTTCGGAGAAAATACCACCAACAGCATATTCTGCTCCGACGATCGTTCACAGTTAACCGTATACTCCTGTGCTCCTCGTTCATACCGCTCCGAGAAGAAAACATAGTCCTTATTCGCCTCTACCGGATGACTGCCCGTCTGTCTGCTCATGTACGGCAACAGACAGTATGCATTCTGCTCTTCATCCACTAAATACACACACATATATCCTGCTACCGGCGTCGAAAACCGCAGAAACAGATCATTGCCATCCCGGAATGTCACAGGCGATTCCAAGTCCTGCACATCCTTCACAAATACATACTGGATATCCGCCTTCTCCGTCGAGTAATTACGCGCCTTGCCTTCTACACGCACCTTAATCACCCAGAATCCGTTCACATAATTTTTCTCCAGCACCTTCTCCTGAATAGTCTCTATCCATTCTCCCCGCACCGCTGTCTCTCCCATCGAGAATACATTCGTCTCCGTCTTGGCTTCATCTCCCTCAACGCGGTTAACCATCAACGACTGCGTCACTGCCGTCACATCGATACCAAACCGGTCTTCCAATGCTTTGATCTTTGCCTCTTTAAACGCATTCGCCTCCGCTTGAATAGGTGTCTCATTCTGGTCATTCGATGCATACTCATATACAGCCGAAACGCGAACGATTTCGCCCGCCGCACAGAATGCCGCTATACTTGCTATCCAAAGAAAAGTCAGTATCCGTTTCATAGTCTCAATTTTTTAGTAAGTATAGGCGGTAATCAGCCGCCTATACCTGATGTACCCGATTAGAAACCGAGCACTTTATCCAACTGCTCGTGCAAGTTCTCGCCCTTCTTCTCCAACTCATCACGAACGGCTTTCTTAACGGCCTCACGTGCCATCTCGCTGTTGTATGCCAAACGAACCAGCACCTCGTTGTTCTTCTTCTTGTTGATACGATATACTTCCATTACCGGAATAGTACGACCGATAGATTGAGAAATCAAGTTCTTGCTTGCCATCACTGTCTCAACAATAGAAGCAGCATCTTCTGCCGACAGCTGACGGTTACCTACCGTGTTCTCAATCAGTGCCGTAACCTCCGTCTGAATCTGACCGGCAAGGTTCGTAATCGCCAACGAGATAGCAGCCGTCTTAGCAGCATCATAACTCTCACCTACAGAAGAAGCCTCTCCCATGATATACTTCGGGAACAGATTCTCATCGTACTCATACTGCATCAGATAGGCCTTCTCCAATTGTTTCTCCAGCGGAAGTGCTCCCGGCTTTACATTCCAACCCTCTTTCTTGAGACGCTTAGCCTCTTTCTTCGTTACTTTGTCTACCTTAGCCGACAATTCCTTCTTTGCCAACTTGCGGATTTCTTGACGCTCTTTGCGGATTTCTTTCTGTTCGCTCTTGTTGTCTGCGAAACTTACGCTACATGCTACGATTAAGGCCATAGCTGCCATCATGAATTTTTTCATCGTCTTAATTGTTTTTAAGGGGTTAGTGAATATGTGAATTAAAATTCTAATCGCATAGAATGATCTTGTTTCAACTGCTCGTACTTGTCTTGATTAAACGTGTACAGCTCCGGAGGTCGGTGACCATGTACATCCGCTTTCTTACCTACCGGATCCAATATACCCGTCGCCAAAATCTTCTTTGCAAAATTGCGACGCTCAAAACGTATCCCCAAGATTGATTCATACAAACGTTGCAACTGAGGAATCGTAAACTGCTCAGTCATCAACTCAAAACCTACCGGTCTGAAATGAATATCCTCCCTTAATTTCTGTTGCGCTACGCGCACAATCCGGTCATGGTCAAAAGCTAAGGTCGGAATCTCTGTCACCGGAAACCATCTCGCATCTGCCGCATCATCACCGCCTTTCACGTCCGCAATGCACACGAGTGCGTAAAATGCAGAAGTAATAATGCGTCCGCGTGGATCACGGTTTACATCAGAAAAGATTCCAAACTGCTCCATGTATGGCTGCTCTAAACCCGTCTCTTCCAATAACTCACGCTTTGCGCACTCCTCTATTGTCTCATCCATACGCAAAAATCCACCGGGTAATGCCCAATTGCCTTTAAATGGTTCTATACCGCGCTGAATAAGAAGAATCTGCAAACTGTTTCCGTCGAAACCGAAAATAACCGCATCCGTAGTCATTGCTGCACGTGGATATTCATATGCGTATCCGTGCTCTGTTTTTATATAATCTGGTGTCATTTTCAAGGTGTTTTGTAGATGCATTGTGTAATTTCGGTGCAAAGGTACAACAATTTTTTTATATATGCAAATAAATTTGTATTTTTTTCTTGTTTTTTTCATATTTTTTCCTAATTTTGATCTTTCCCGGTATAGTCCGGCTATGTATAACAATCAAATTTCAAACATTATGGAACTAAAAACTATTAATTCTACCGAACTCGCTCACATGGATGTGGAGCAAAACATCATGAAACAACTCATCTCCAAAACCGTCATCTCTGTCGATAGCATCGACTATCGGAGACTCGCCTACTTTCTTATAGAAACACGACGTGCCGCATACAAAGAGGCACACATCAAGCGAACACTCAAAAGCGTCCTCGATGAATTCGATGTGGAGTACCATACCTACTATAACTGGCGAGAAAAATGGTACCTTTTGCTTCCACGCGCGATAAGAAGCTTAGTCAAATAACTTTGTAAAAATTACAAATCTTATAACTTTATTTGCCCTACCTTTGCATCGCCTTTCGGAGAAAGTTCACGAACTTAATCGTGCCCTTGTGGCTAAGAACTAATCCCTCCGACTGGCGGTGCATATGAAATCAACAAAACCCAAAATTATCATCGTGTGGTTTGCGCACGATCTTTATGACCCTCGCGTCATACATGCCTGCTCGGCAGATGGCAGACAACTAACCCTCAACCAATGTGTCATCCCTGAAAAGCGCAGATGTAAATGCCCTCTTTATTCAGATGGTCAGAAACATTTCTTCTCGCTCTATCGCCGTAAACTCACGGAGGTTTTTGATTGCTTTGGAGTTTCCCATCGCACTATGGGACGACATTGCCATAACGGCAAACGAGGAAACGACTATCCGCAAATGAGACAATATGGCAACTGGTATTGCCATATCATCGTCCTTCTTACCTTCCAAGGACCGCGACCTATCGGCGATGATGGAATCCCCTTTGAAGCAGATCATAAGAACGGTGACGTCACCGACTATTCCAACGAAAATCTCGAATGGGTATCCCGTCAGGAAAATCGTTGGCGGTCCAACCATGTCCTCAAAGTCCTTCGCGTCAAAGGCATCGACCCTACCACCTACACCGGTTCCCAGATGGATAAGTGGTTCGCTCTCTTCCGTTGTTACGAAAAAGCCAACCGCCTACCCCTCCACATCCCTGCCGTCGATCTCCTTCGTGCCTTCGACCGCTTTACCCTCACCGACCCCCTCGCCTTCGCCGCCAAGGAACCCGCCCGTGACTTCGACATCTTCGTCGAACGAGATTAGTTCGTCCCCTGCTTTGAATGACAATTCAAAGGTAAACATTGTTAATTATCGTCGGATACCATCCGACAAATCAATTTGCATTTTTGTTTTATCTTTAAAACAACATCATTATGGAAACAACCAAATTATCAACTACCAACCTCGCAGCTCTCCGTGACCTGCGTATCCAAGAGAAAGCCATCAAGGCGCAAATCGAAACCGTCCTCCCTCTCGCCAAAGAGGAAGCCATTCTTATCACTGCCAATCAAGGCGGTAAGTTCACCGTCGATGGTGTCGGCGATTTTACCCTCGATGTAGTTCCCATCCTCGTCAAAGACCCCGACAACGAGAACGACACCGCACCCGACATCTTCACCAGCCGTGATGAGAGTGCCGTTAACTACCGCAAGAAGCTCAAAGAGCAAAACGGTTACAAGGCACAAGCGTCAGCCCTGACCAAGACCATCAAAGGCTTCTATGAGACCTTCCGAACCAAATTCGCCCATCGTGCTACCCGCTTCGATTACACCATCAAGTGCCTCGGTCTTGACTAGTAAAAGAAAACAGAAAAAGCATACGGCGAAGCAGATCGTTCGTTTCTGTAAAGAAAAAGAAAAGAACCAAAAGTAAAAGAAAAAAGCGTAGTAGAGAGACTCCCTGCATAGTATATACCCCTCTATAGTCTCCCCAACTTAATTTTTAAAAATTTATTTTTATGGAACCCGAATCGTTAAATATCGTCCTTATCAAGCGTAAAAGCTGGTCGACTATCCTCGACCTCCTCAAACCCTACATTGCGCCCAAATTTGCCAACATGGTTAACCCTGCGCATGAACTCTGGGACTCCATCCCGCTTGACCGACAACGTCAGATCTGGGTCACACTCTGGGAGAAGAAGATGCGAGGTGCGAAAATCAAAGACCATCCCTACTATGCGATCAAAGACTGTGTCCCGATGCCCTTTGACTGGAACGGCTCCGACCATGCGGAATCCATGATGGCCAACTTTAAAATGGTTAGTGCCAAGTACTACAACCATTACGGTCTGTTTACCCTCAAAGCCGCACAAGCCTTCCATCTGACCGACATCGAACCACGCAATTATTAACCTCAAAATTTTTATCATTATGGCAGATTGTTTATTTCCCGCCGGTATAGCTAATGTCTCCGGCACACTATCAAAAACCACTATCCACACCTCCAAAGGTGTCATCACCAAGCGCGTAGTAGCGCAAGTTCGAAACGGAAAACAGAAGATCTACATCCGCGAAGACAAACCGCGTCGTACTAAACCCACCAAGGGTGAGATAGCCGCTCGCTCATCCTTCGCTCTCATGGCTTCCGAAGTATCACGTCGCATGGCCAATGGCGACAAGCGTCCACGCAAACTCATCTGGGCAGAAGTCAAAGCCGAATTCAAGAAAGGAGATACCCATGCCGAAGTATAGTAAAACCGCCTTCCAACTCAGATCAGTTGACGGCAACTTGCGAGCATTGAGAGGACGAATAGATGACTTCATCTTTCGAACACGAAACGGCAAAATCTTCGCTTTCTACAAGCCGATTCGTAACCGACTCAATCCCGATGCAATCTCGGTCCATCTTCGGGA
>Ga0256404_1000807_pt1 | contig 80280 bp, 66 predicted proteins | sample RumenRJG_01DNA_FD_185990 | JGI IMG/M metagenome (GOLD analysis project Ga0256404, IMG submission 185990) | Bovine rumen microbial communities from Lethbridge, Alberta, Canada - RJG_01 | ecosystem: Host-associated > Mammals > Digestive system > Stomach > Rumen | place: Canada: Alberta | collected...
GCCTCTTGCAATACGATTTGCAAAAGTACAAAATCAAATCTCGAAAAAATAACATTCGCGTAACTCATTGAAAATAATTAATTTAAATCATGTCTGAGAATTTTTCTTTGGACAGCAGTGAGAAAAAGCATAAAATTCGTAATAATATGAAAAAACTACAATTAATTTTAACCATGACCTTAGCACTGGCATCTACAATGCCGGCTATTGGCCAAACGATTTTAGAAGAAGATTTTGAAACAGGATTAACGCAGCCAGCCAAAACCCCATTAACACGTACCGAAGGTTGGACGACCATTGATTCGTACAAAGGCACCAACACGACGTACAACTGGTACAACTACTACGCCGATCCCACTTCGCAAGCCGGTCCTACCCTTTCTGGTGCCAACTGCGCAGCCTGCGACGGTCCTATCTCAAGTGGCAACACAGTTGACGGTCAGGGACCACGTGAAGAAATCCTGCTCTCACCCGAGCTCGACCTGAACGACACCTACCAGCTGCAGTTCTCATGGAAGGTTAGTCCCATGAACAACCGCGACAACTCTCGTTACGACCTGCAGGTACGCGTAGTTACCAACAACGACATCAACAGCGCCGAGACCGTGTTCTCTATCCAGAACGAGGCTATGCTCCGCGAGAGTGGTGTCACCGTATTCCCCATCGACACATGGGATCCCCACACCTCAAAGATTGACCTGAGCGACTGGAAAGGTGAGAAGGTGAAGCTGGCTTTCGTTTACAAGATGCTGGCCCCCATGTCGAATGTAGCTTGGATTGACGATATCACCGTCAAGAAGTTCACCCCCGCCAACGGCCCTGTGGCCAGCATCTCAATGGATCGCTATGATTTCAAGGAGGTATATATCGGCGAGAAGGTTTACAGTGAGGTATTTACCTTGACCAATACAGGCAAGAACGGTCTGAAGATTACCGGTATGGACCTGCCCAACGGCATCAGCACCACACTGGATCCCGAAGGTGTTGACCTGCGCACTTACGACAAGGTAAGCTTTCAGTTGGCCTATACCGCATCGATGCTGACACCGGCCAAGGGCGAAGCCGTGATTCACACCACCGGTGGCGACGTAACGATTGCCTATTCAGCCAGCAAGATCGCCATTCCCGATGGCTACACCTTCGAAGGTTTCAACCAGTACTTCCCCCCTGCAGGATGGAAGAGCAACGGATGGCGCGGCTCTAGCGCAGCTATCGAGGGCGACCAGAGCGCCTATGCCGGTGGCGACTTCAGCGTGACCACACTGCGCTCTCCCCGTCTGGACCTGACCGATGGCGGCAAAGTGATTTTCACCTATTATAATCAGTATGAGGGCGACTATGCTCCCGAATATGACATCCAGCTGCAGCTGTCGACCGATGGTGGCGACAACTGGAAGACCGTATGGACCAGCGACTATCAGAACGGACTGAACAAACTGCTCACCGCCGAGGTTGACCTGGGTGAGGATGGTACAGACAACAGTTATGTGCGCTGGTACTACCCCGCTATCGAGAGCGACGACGAGGGTGCTTACGACCACTCAAACTTCACACTGGACCGCGTGCTGCTGCCCCATGTATATGGTGCTAACGGCGTACCCGGCAGTGCTACCCTGATTGCCCCAGCATCAAATGCCAAGGACGTATATCCCAAGAACGTGAAACTGGAATGGGGCCCTGCTCAGTTTGCCAAGGGCTACAAGCTCTATGTGGGCACCAATGCTGAGGTTAACGACCTAATTGACGGTGGCGACCTGGGTAACGTGCTGACCTACACCATTCCTCAGTGCGACTATGCGACGACCTATAAATGGAAGGTTGTGGCCTATAACGACAAGGGCGACGCTACGACAGCCAGCACATGGAAGTTCACCACTCAGCCCGACGCCTCTGTGATGGAGTTCCCCTATACCGAGAACTTCGATGAGTGCACCAATACAGCTCCCGTGCCTACAGGCTGGTTGAGCACTACTACAGGCAGCTATAAGTTCCAGGCCTGGACTCCCAACAATATCTATCCTTATGGTGGCAAGGGTGTTTCACTCGCTACCGGTTGGAAGGACGCCGGCCAGCAGTCTATCCTGACCTCTCCCGAATTCAACCTCCCCGCAGGTGGTCAGGGCATGAGCATCTCATTCGTTTGGGGTAATGACCATCCCAGCGACCTGATTGTTGACGAGACCGGTCTGCTGAAGAAGCAGAACGTAGAAGGCGGCAATGGTGTCAGCGACATCGCATTCGAGATCTTTGCCGACGGTGAATGGAAGCAGGCTTCATACCTGTCTGAGAACGCCATCGAAGGTACAGACGGTAAGAAATACTGGCGCAACGAGACCATCGACCTGACTGAATATGCAGGTAAGAAGGTACAGTTCCGCTGGGTTAACACCAGCTTCGCCAACCAGACCGGTGAGGCAGCTCTTGACAACATCGTGATCAACGGTAACGTAGACGATATGGCCGTATTCAACCAGGAGGGTTGGAATGCCGGCAAGATCAACTTCGGCAAGGCCGTTAACTCTGGCGACCAGTTCACCATGCTGAACAAGGGTAAGCGTGCCCTGAAGGTGAAGAGCGTCAGCTTCGGCACCAACAATTTCGAAAGCTCTATCGCCGCAGGCACCGAGATTGCCGTTGGCGAGGGTATCACCTTCAATCTGCAGTTCAATGCCGGCGAGTCTGCCAAGGCCATCGAGGACCTGATGACCGTTGAGTTCGAGAGCGGCAGCAAGGTGACCTTCCCCGTGAGCGGTGAGGGACTGGCCAGCGACGTGCTCTACTACGGTTTTGAGCTGAATCCTCTGGACTATGACTGGAAGAAAGACTTCACCACCATCGACGTGGACCGTAAGGTGACACACCAGTTGGGCTACTACCAGACCATTATTGAGGACGACGGCGGACGCATCGCCTTCACACAGGCTCAGCACTACAATGCCAACCTGAAGGCTCACAACGGTATCGGCACATTGGCAGCAGCATCGCCCGACGATCAGACAGCCGCCAACGACTGGCTTATCAGCAAGCAGATAACGCCTGCCGAGGGTGCTACCCTTGATTTCTATGCACGCAACCTCTCTACTACCGGTTCGGTATTTGTTGGCGACAACGACCTGCACAGCGTAGAGGTGCTGGTTAGCGAGGCCGGCAACACCAAGACCACTGACTTCAAGGCCGTGATGAACCCCACCGAGATGGCTTATCTGGGTGAGAACCAGTGGCACCACTTCAACGTAGACCTCTCTGCCTACGCAGGCAAGAACATCTACGTAGCCGTGCACCACACCACCAACAGCGCCAGCTTCCTGGCCTTCTTCGATGACTTCACCTTCAACCACGTAGGTAATGCAGACCTGACCGGTATTGAGTGCGTGAAGAATATCACCAGCGAGGATGCTCCCGTGGCTGTTTACAACCTCAACGGTGTACAGGTGGCCAACGGCAACCAGAAAGGCATGTATATCATCAAGACCGCCAACGGAAAGACCGTGAAAGTGATCCGCAAGTAATTTATACTGAATATCAGGGGTAATGGGTTGCATCGCATGCCGGTGCACTCATTACCCTTTTCGCTTAACATCAACCAATGAAAAAATATCTACCCTTTTCTCTCTTATTTCTATTACTGACGCTCACGGCCTATGCGCAGGAGCGAAACACCCAACTGACCATCCAGGTGACCTCTGTTGAAGGCGACAACCTGAAGGGACAGAGCCTGAAGATTACCCAGACCGACTACGAACTGGGATACGGCTCACTGTCACTTGATGCCAACGGGAAATGCACCCTGATGGTCTATGCCGGCAACCACCACGTCAGCCTGAACCGCGGCGGCTTTATCCCCGTGGAGCAGGACTTCGTCGTTGCTGAAGGCGAGACCACGAAGCAGATCAATATCCAGCTGACCGAGAAGACGCGTCAGCCCTTTGCCCTGAAGGCAGAGACCGTGCACGACATCTTCACCGGCAAGAACACCATCAACCTGTCATGGAACACGGAAGAACCGGCTTTCTTCGATGACTTCGAGAGCTACGAGCCCTTCGCCATCAACTTTGGCGGATGGACCGGCATCGACGTAGACATGGAAGCCGCCGCTCCCCTGGTAGGCACCTACCCCAACCGCGGCGTACTGCAGTATGCCCAGGTGATCAACCCGCTCGCCGTAGACCCTGTGTGGTGGTACGACTACCCCATCCTGCGTCCTTACGACGGCAAGCAGTATATCGGTTTCACCCGTACCAATAGCGGTAATGCCAATGACGACTGGCTCATCTCGCCCGTCGTCACCGTAGGCACCGAGAATGTGCTCTCGTTCTACGCCAAGGCTGCCGACCGCTTTCCCGAGCGCTTCATGGTATATGTCACCACGAAGACAGACAACCCTGCACAGTCGGACTTCGTACGCCTGGACCAGGACAACTACGAGAAGGCCGACTATACCGGCTGGAAGGAATACACCTACGACCTGAAGGCCTATGAAGGCAAGCAAGTGAAGTTTGCCATCCGCTATATCAGCCACTACAACAGTTACGGCTCGTTCATGCTGATGGTTGACAATGTGTTCGTAGGTATGAATGCCAAGGCCTCAGCCATTCCCAACGAACAGTTCCAGATTTATCTGGACGGTGAACTGGTAACCACCACTACCGACTGCAGTTATGTGCTGGAAGGCATTGCCAACGGCAACCATACCATCGGTATCAAGGCTACCTATCTGAAGGCTCAAAGTGAGACGACAACCATCGAGGCCAACATTCCCTCGGATGCCTATTCACACGTAATCCTGAACGTCACCGCCAACAGTAAGCTGACTGCCAACGGCCAGCACCTGACACTCACCAACACAGCTACCATGGAGTCGTACAGCCTGACCGTCACTGACGGAAAGGTTGAGCTGGCATCACTGCCCAACGGACAGTATGCGATCAGCACGGAGGAAGGTGCATTCCAGGCATTGCAGAAAGCTGTGACCATCAACGCAGATGCCACCATCGACATCACGCTGAACGACTACCTGCTGAAGCCCTACAACATCACGGCAAAGCTCAACGACGATGCCACCTACACCCTGCGCTGGAACCAGGAACTGATTTTCAGCGACAGCTTTGAGGACTACGACGACTTCGCCACCGGTACCTTCGGCGGATGGAAGAGCATCGACCGCGACGGATACCCCGTGTACCCCATCGCCCTGGGCTCACAGACCAACATCGTATCGTTCCCCGGCTCTGGTTCGGCCACCAAACCAACGTCTATCGCCCCGATGGTGTTCAACCCCTGGAAGACAACGCCTGCCATGATGCCTACCGACCCCGCCATTGCGGCGCCAACGGGAGAGAAATGTATCACGTTCTTCTCGCCTCAGCGGGCCAAGGCCGACGACTGGCTTATCTCGCCCGTCATTGACATCCACGAGAACTACAGCCTCACCCTGAAGGCTAAGTCATACTCTTCCATGTATCCCGAGACACTGGAGTTCTACGTATCCGACGGCAGTGACAATCCTGATGACTTCATGAAGATCAGTATTGCCGAGAATATTCCCGCTGAGCGCTGGACCATCTATCAGGTAGACCTGAGCCAGTTTAACGGCATGGCTATCCGCATCGGTATCCACTATGTATCCTACGACACCTTCCTCTGTCAGATTGACGACTTCACCGTAGGTCCTGAGAATGGCGAAGGCGAGGTGGTGGACTATGGCAACGTGGTACGCTATGATATTCTGGTTGACGGCGAGAAGATTGGTGAGAGCCAGACGGCCTCATACATCATCCCCGTACTGTCGGCCGGCACTCACACCGTGGGCATCAAGGCCATCTATCAGTCGGGTGAATCAGAAATCGCGACTTACACCATTGAGGGTACAGCCGGTATCGCTCAGACCGCCATCAATGCCGCCATGCCTACAGCCGTATACAGCCTGTCGGGCGTTTACATGGGCAACAAACTGGAGGCTGTGCCTGCAGGTATCTACCTCGTGAAGCACAACGGTAAAACCATTAAAATACGCAAGTAAAACAACACATGAAACTACGTCATATCTTTCTCACGGCCTTCGCAGCCGTCATGTCCCTCACCTCACTGGCACAGGGACTCTCAGAGAACCAGCGTCTGCTGGGCTATATCATGACAGACAGTATCACCGTGAGCGGTGGTGCCTTCGGTACGGCTGGTACATACCCTGTGGGTGCCGTGATGACACCACAGACCCTGTCCAGCTATGCCAGCTGTAAGATTGTAGGTATACGCATGGCTGCCGCACTGGATCTTGGACGTACCAGCACATTTGTCTGTCAGGCGAAAAGCAACAAGATGGACACGCTGTGCATCCAGAAGCAACGCCTCTATGCCGGGTGGAACAATATCTTCTTCAACAACGGCGGCTACGAGATCAAGGGCGACGAAACGCTGTTCTTCGGTTTCGACTACGTTGAGACGCCTGAGATGATTACTGCCGACCAGGGTGGTCTCTGCGGATTCGGCGACGACATGGAGGGTGCCCTCTATGCCTATGGCAACTTCGGTCAGGGGCTGAACCTCTACTCGCTGAGCGGCCTGGGTCGTCTCTGCGTGCAGCTCATCGTGGATGTCAGTTCGCTGCCCCTCTACGACCTCGACATCACCTGGTTTGATACCGGTTTCAAATACAAGGCGCCCGGCGAGAATATTGATGCGATGATCAATTTCTCTAACGTGGGCCGTAAGGCTGTTGGCCGCTATCAGCTGTGCTATCAGCTGGACGACAACGATCCTGTGGTGAGCAACTTGACCGACAGCCTGCGCACTGGCGTTCAGGCCGACTGGAAGTTCTCCTTGAAACTGCCCAACGATATTGCCACGGGTCTTCACACGCTGAAGGTCTTCGTAGGTCAGGTAGAGGGCGAGGCACTTCCTGAGAGGTCAAAGTACGACATGAAGAGTGTTTCCTTTGGTGTGTATCGCAACAAACTGGCGCGCGAGAAGGCTTACCTGGAGGTCTACACCGACCAGACATCAGCCATCACACCCTATCTGAATGACATGGTGAAACTGGTGGCCGACAATTCAAGTGCGCTGGTCACGGTCAATGTACACAAGCCCAACACGCCACTGGCACTGGCCTCAGCGGCCTATCTGCACGACCTGTATGCCTACACGCACCCCGCGTTTAGCATCAACCGCTCGTTCTTCCCTGGCGAAGAGCATATTGCCTATGACATGAACGACTACCTGCCCTCTGTAGGTGCTGAGTTCTGTGCAGGCATCCTGAGCGATATGCTGATGCAGGACTTCGAGTCACCTTCGTTTGCCTCTGTTGACCTGAAGCTGACTTACGACCCTGCCACACGCAAGGTTGGCATCAAGGCCACAGGCGACATGTTGCCCGAGGCTAAGGCCATCTATGGCGACGTGGCCCTGACACTGATGATTACGGAGGATCAGGTGAAGAGCCGTCAGACCACCATGAATGCCCTCACCGGACGCACGACCAACAACCAGAACTATCTGCATAATGATGTGCTACGTGCTTACGTCACCTCACCCATCGGTGATGCTGTCACCAGCAACGACAACAAGTACGAGGCCAACTATGAGTTCACACTCGAAGAAGAATGGAATCCCGACAACATCAAGGTCGTTGGCCTGCTGACGAAGAAGGTGGATGCCGTGACGGAGGACAACCTGTATGACATGGATGTCATCAATGCCAACTCGGCAGCACTGGGTACCATCACCGGTATTGAGACCATTCAGCCCTCTGTTGCCGTCAAGCACACAGGCTGCTATACGCTCGATGGTCGCCGCGTTGAGACAAAGAACCTGAAGCCAGGTCTATACGTCATCAACGGCAAAAAGACTGTCATCAAATAAAAGGAAGGCCTTCGGGCCTTTCTTTTTTTTCCCTTAATCCAATTATTTGGATAATTTCTTGGAGGATTCAGACAAAATGTGTAAATTTGCAGTTTGTAATCAAAAACGACATTTTAATCAACTATTATTATCAATATCAACTAAAAATAAAAAAGATTGTAACCATTTTATAGAAAAAAGCAACAATAAACCATAACGTGTACCACATCTGGTCTCACCACTAAGACTGGGAGATAATAAAAGGTTCGCAGATGGGCACAAACGACAACCATTTTATAGTATTTCCATGCGCTCACGAACCGGAAGGCGCAAAACCTAAAAACAAAACCAAATGAATAAAACAATACGTTTTTCATTGCTCACGTTATTGGTGATGTTGTGCGGAACGGTGTTTGCTGACAAGCAGAGCAGCCTGGTATTTTCAGCTGCCTGCGGCGGAAGCGGCACTGCAAGCGACGGAGCAGTTTGGACAGTAACATCTGATGGTACTGAGTCAAACTTTGACAACAACAAGGGCATCCATTACGGAACAGGCAGTGCCGTCGTGGAATACATTAAACTTTCAACAAGCGACATTGCTGGAACCATCACAAAGGTGGTGGTCAATGCATCAACAGCAAGTGGTGTATCTGCTACGGTCGATGTGACCGTAGGCGGAAACGCTTTTGGTGGTAATGCCAAGAGTCTGTCAACAACTGCAACTGACTACACTTTCGAGGGAAGTGCCTCTGGCGAAATTAATGTTAATGTCAAAAAACCTTCGTCAGCAGCAAAGGCCCTATATGTCAAGAGCATTGTAGTGACATACGCAGAAGCAACTCCCGAGCCTCAGCCTTACACCTACGACTTCAACACTTCTATTGCGACCAGCAACCATGGATTCATCCTTGGCAGCAACTGGGGACACGTTGTAGGTTCTGGCAACTATGATGGTTACGGACCTTACTACATGTCATACAGCTATACCGCTGATGGTGGCTTTAACGGTACAGGTTCACTCCAGGCTTATCGTCAGTATGCAGGCGACAGCCAGGGTGGAACCGTATGCTATGACCTGCTGGTAACCCCACTTGTATCTGGCAAAATCACCATGAAGGTGAAGGCCAGCAGCAGTGCAAGCAGCAGCAATCCTTCATTCGTTGAGATTTACAAGATTGATGCTGCCGGCACCACACGCGGTGACCTGATTCAGCGTTTCACTGAGTCTGAAGGCTATACAGCTATCGAAGGCCAGGACGATTGGAAAGAAATCACTCTGACTCTTACAGAAGAGCAGCGTATCGCTATCCGTGCACAATATGTTTACCTGGACGACTTCACTGCAGCAGTTGTCAATATCATTCCCCAGAAGGCACTTTCTGTTATCTCTGTGATGAACATGGAAGGAAAGACCGGCACTGAGGGTTCTACAACCTACTTTGAGCAGCAGGCCGATGGAACATTGAGCGTACCCTTGAAGGTATTGCTGAGCAACACCGGTGATGTGGACCTCGTCGCAGGCACTACCGAGAACTATACTCTGACCCTGGCATATGCAAGCTATCCAAGCGGCACCAAGACCTATTTCGACGAAGCAAGCGTTAATGTTCCAAAGAATCTTGCAGTGGGAGTATCGGATACTGTAGAGGTAACCTTCAACATCCCCTACTCTTCTGGTTGGAAGTATTTCTTTGTCAAGGAGAATATCACTGGTACCACATCTTCTACTAGTCGCTATGCAGGTACTACCGCATACGAGCCCATATTCGTGTTCCGCGCAGCCGAGAGCACCGCTACCAGCAGCATCACAGGTGCACAGGCCTACGGCTTGGTAAGCGAGAATACGACCAGGAACTTTGAGATTGCCAACACAGGTACTGCACCTCTTACTATCAAGAGCATCACGCTGCCTGAAGGCTTTACATCTGCCAACATGCCCGAGATTCCCACTGAGGGTCTTGTGATTGCCAAGGGTGCATCTCAGGCACTGGATATCACATTGCCTGCTACCACACTGGGAGATTTCTCTGGCGATTTAAAAATTGTTTATCTTGATAAGGACGGCGCAGAGAAGACCTTCACACTGGCATTCTCTGGCAATGTGCTGCCTGCCGGCACATGGGCAACCAACTTTGACAACACCAGCAGTACACCTGCCTATCCCGCAGGTTCTATTGCAGAAAGTGGTATCAATAGCGACTACAGCTACAATTCTGGCACCTATGAGATTTACCTGATGGGACGTAAACAGAGCAGCTATGCTTCAGGAAACAACAAGTTCATCACTCCGAAATTGCACGCTACGGCTGGTCAGCAGCTGACCTTCGATATCAAGGGTGCATATGGTAACTCTTACTATGCAAAAGTATATGTCTCTACCGATCGCAAGACCTGGGGCGAACCTGTTGCCACCTTCACCTATGCTGAGACCGAAGGCGCAGAGGCCATTGGTTCTTCTGATTGGGTGAACAAGGCTGTCACCTTCGAGACAGAGGGCGACTACTATGTGGCTTTCGCACTCTATGGTGAGTTCAAGATTGACAACATCATTGGTCTGACAAAGGTTGACGTGGCCCACGACCTCTATATCAAGAGCGTGAACTGGCCCGATGCATCTGTAAAGAGCGGTACTTCTCTTTCTAAGCCAACTGTCGACATTATTCCTCTGAGCGACGAAACTGCCGAGGCCTACACCGTGAAGTATGTATGCGGCGAGACCGTTTTGGCTGAAGCTACTGCTGCTGAGCTGACTGCAAGTGCAACCACTTCAAAGACCTTCAACTTCAGTTGGACACCTCAGGTAGAAAGTACTACGAAGTACGAAGGTTCTAAGATTGTATTTGAGTTCACCGACGGTACAAAGTACGAGACTGAAGGTTTCGACCTCACTGTGACCAACGAGCCAATCTTCCACTTCGTCAACAGCATTCCTTCAAGCAAGTGGTATGAGCCTACTGACTACACCACTCCTGTTGCATTTGGCAAGACAAACACTGCCGACAAGAAGACCTTCTACGTGTACAACTGGGGTTCTGCTCCTCTGACCGTGAAGAGCATCGTTGCTCCTGATGGCTTCACCGCTACTCCCGCTAGCGAATTCACAGTTGCAGCCTTCGATGAGAACGACATGAGCGCTGCTGCACAGGCCGTAGAGATTACATTCTCGGCTACCCACGCTGCCACCTATAATGGCGACATGGTTATCACCTATCTGGATGGTACAGGTACAGAAAAGACCTTCACTTTGGCTCTGAGCGGAACCAAGCTCGATCCTACGAAGTTCTATGCAAACTTTGGCACGGAGAGCGACCAGTGGCCTGCAGGTTCTGTATATCAGAAGAATATCAGCAAGACCAACGGTGGCACCTATAATGCTCCCAACTATTACATCACTTCAAGCAACACTACCGACAACATCTTCATTACGCCGAAATTGACGGCTGCTATTGATGACACGTTAAAATTTGATGCGAAGCTTTACAGTACTTCTTGGTCAGAAGGCAAGGTTACAGTCTATGCCGCTGCTACCCGCGAGGAAGTACTGAATGCAGAGGAGGGAACAACCCGTGTCATGCTGTTCAGCGTTAGCGGAGAAGATACAGAGAGGCCGATGACAACCGACTTCCAGACCTTCGAGGTAACTGTTCCTGAGGCTGGCGACTATTACTTCGGTTTCGAGATCAGTGGACGTCCATATGTAGACGAGATTTATGGTCTGAAGACTGCTGCCGTGGCCCACGACTGGATGATCGCTTCAAGCAACATTCCTACTGAGGCTATGCAGAATGTTCCTTCTGCAGCTACCGTAAACATTCTGAACATCGGTCTGGCAGCAGAAGAAGCTGACAGCTACACCGTAACAGCATTCATCGATGGAAAGGCAACTTCTACTGGTACTGCTGTTGCACTGCCTACCACAAATAAGCTCAGTGACGCTGGCACACAACTGACTGTAGGTATCCAGTCTCCAAAGGTTGGTACGTTCCCCGTATACATTGAGGTAAAAGCTGGCGACTATAGCATTGCCACAGAACCCGTCAATGTAGTGTTTACCGCAGAAGTTGCAAAGAGCGAGCTGACCGCAACTGCAGATGGTACAAGTTCTAACTCACCACTCAACCTGAGTTACTATAACAGTGAGTCAGTTTCTCTCTACACAGCAGATGTACTTGCAAATTCCTACGGTCTGACAAGCGGTGCCAAGATTAAGTCTATCACCTTCAAAGGCTATAAGACTACTCCACAAACCAAGTCAACATTTAACTTATGGTATGAGTGGAGTGATGATGCCGAACAGGCTAAACCAGCCGACGGTCTCTATCCTACGGAAGGTCTTACACAACTCATCGCTGACCAGGAAAAGACCTGGCCTGAAGCAGGAAGTGCTACAGAATTGGCAGACTTCATCACACTGACATTTGCAGAGCCTATTGTTTACGAAGCAGGTAAAGCACTGCGTATCGTGATGCGCTCTAATTCTGACGACTGGAAATCTGCAAACTTTGAGAAGAGTACTTCTGCAACAAGTGGCCTGACCTATTATCACTACAATGACAACAAGAGCACATTCGAGTCTAACAGTTGGACAAGCACTGTTCTCCCAGTACTGCATATTGGTCTGGCTATAGAGCCTGCCACCATCTCTGGTACTGTCAAGAACAGCGAGGGTGCTGCTATTGAGAATGCTACCGTGACACTGGTTAGTGCTGATGGCGACAATGTACAGTATGAAGGCACAACAGATGCAGAGGGTGCTTATAGCTTCAACGTGATTCAGACTAGTCGCACCTACAACGCTACTGTTGTGGCTTCTGAGGACTACAAGACCGCTACTGCAGAAATCTCATTTGCAGAGGGCAGCGTCATAAAGGACTTCGTCCTGGCTGACACTAATCCTCTTGGTGATGCGAACCTCGACGGTGAGGTAACCACCTCTGACGCCGTGGCTGCCGTGGCCTTCGCACTCGAGAAGGAAGTTCCTTCTGAGAAGGCTCTGAAGGTGGCCGACGTGAACAAGTCTGGCAATATCACCGTGAGCGACGCCGTTGGTATCGTGAACATCGCCCTGAATACTGAGACTCCTGCTCCTGCACGTGGCGAGATGGAGGCCGTAAACTTCCTGACGAAGAACGGCACCAGCCTCAACCTGATCAACAGCACTGAATTCGTTGGCTTCCAGATGGATGTCACACTGGTCGAGGGTGCCATGCTGAACGGCGTATCACTGAACGAACGTGCTGCCAGCCTGCAGGTTGTCTACAACCGCATCGCCAAGAACACCTACCGCATCATCGCCTTCTCTACCGGCAATGCCGCTATCGAGGGTAATGAGGGTGAGCTCATCTCACTCAACATCACTGGCAACGACAACATCGCCATCAGCAACATTGAGTTTGCCGATGCTGCCGCTAACGCCTATGCACTGAGTCTGACAGAGACCACTGGCATCAACGGTATCTATGCCGGTGCTGCTAACGTGGAGAGCTATACCGTAGGTGGTGTGAAGAACGACAAGATGCGCAAGGGCATGAACATCGTTCGTACTGCCGATGGTAAGGTGAAGAAAGTATTAGTAAAGTAATCAAACAATAAAAACAAAAACCAAGATGAACAAAAACACGATTTCCAAATGGTTCTCGATGTTCGTGCTCATGATGGCCGGTATTACGGGAGCGACTGCACAGCCGCTCACCGTTGCCGACGCCACATTGGTACCGGGCAAGACAAAGGTTGTTTCTATTAGCCTGGATGCAGCCGAAGGACAAACCATCTATGGTATTCAGACAGATATTACTCTGAGTAAGGGTCTTAAGATTAACGCTGCCACTGCAGCCAACACAGCCCTTCACTTCAACCAGAACAAGTTGGAAAGCGGTGCTACCCGCGTAGCCCTGCTGTCACTGGGTGGTGAGGCCATCCCTGCTGGTGAGGCTATCAAACTGACCATCGAGGCCGATGCCTCATTCAAGAATGGCACCGTAGACCTGGCCAACACCAAGTTGACCACCACCGCTACTGGTACAGAGATCAACGTTGACGCCACCAGCGCCATCATCGACACCTATGATTGTCTCCCCTATCAGAAATATATCATTGGAAATGCAGAGTCAAGCTTATTCTGGGGTGCTGGCAATGACTGGGGTACACGTGCATCACTCGTGGCTCATCCCGTGTATGTGAAGCTCGACTATAACGAGGCTGACGGCACATACAAGCTGGAGTCACAGGTGAGCCAGAACGGCTATTATTTCGATGGTGACTACATGGATACCAATGCTCCATTATCACTGACCATCAAAAAGATTGAAACGCCTCTTGGCTATGAAGACGACGCAGAGACCAAGCCCGTCTATGGCTACACCATTGCTAATGGCGACAACTATTTTGGTTGGGACGGCACTTCTACCATCCTTGGCAAGAACCTGACTGCAACCGACGAGAAAGCCATTTGGCTGATTATGCCTCTGGACGAGGCAAAAGCTGGTCTGGTCAATGCCACACTCGAGGAGCCCCTTGATGCTACCCTGCTGATTGAGGACCACGACTTCGGTCGTAACAACCGCTATCAGGACAGATGGACGATGGAAGCTGGCAACAAAAACCTCAGTGGTGGTAATAACATCAACAACTGCGCCGAGTCATGGCACTCAACATTCACCCTGAGTCAGACACTGGCCGACGCTCCCGCTGGTATCTATGCACTGACAGCACAGGGATTTTATCGTCAGGACGGTACAGACAACGAACATCTGCCCGTGTTCTATGCTAACGATGCCACCAAGACTTTCCCCCTGAAGACTGGCAACGAGGACAGCATGTCAAAGGCCTCTGCCTCATTCTCTGCAGGTCTCTACACCATTGAGCCTCTGGTCTTCGAATTGAAAGAAGGCGAGACACTAACCATTGGTGCTAAACTGGAAGGCAACACCAGCCTGTGGTGTATCTGGGATAACTTCAACCTGACCTACTATGGTAAGAATACTACCCTCGAGGATGTGGAGGCCGAGTCACTCCGCAAGGAAGTTGAGGCATTGCGTGAGAAAGCTACTGACATCTATAATGAGGTAGAAATTGAAAGCATCAAGACCATCTTGTATGATGCTATCTACTCTACAGGTTCTGTATCTGGTGCCGAGGCTATCAACAATGCCATCACAACTTTGAAAGCTGCCATTGAGCAGGGTGAGGTTTCTCTCAGTGCCAAGGCTAAGCTGGACAAGATGAAGGAACTCATCGACGCTACAAACGTTTATACAGCTGAGGCTAAGGCTGAATACTACGACCAATGGGTTGTGAAGTATACCGATGGCTCCATCACAAAAGCTGAGGTCAATGCACTGCAGGATCCTTTCCTCACGACCGGATGGCGCGCCAACACTACCGTTGACAACTTCCTGCTTTCTGCATGGGATACCAACCCTGACTTCCAGGATGCAGCATACTACATCAACACATGGAGCACCGAGGGCGATACCGACGGTTCTAACTTCAAGGTACCCTTCTTCGAGTACTTTGGCAACCCACTTCCCGCAAAGACCCTGACCGCTACAATGAATGGTCTGGAGCCTGGCAAATATGACGTAACCGCATGGGTACGAGTGGCACCTGCTGACAAGACTGCAACGTCAGCCAAGGGTGTTACTCTGCAGGTTAACGAAGGCGACAGTGTTAACGTATGCACAGGTGAGCAGTTTGACTGCGATGCAGAGCGTTTCTTCATCAAGGAGTACACAGCTACTGGCGTAGTTGCTGAGGACGGCGTACTGAAAATTAAGTTCAACGTAGCAGAGAACAACAACATCCACTGGCTGAGCTTCAAGAACGTGAAGTTCACCAAGAAACTGCCTACATATAAAGTTAACGAGGTAGCTGATGGCACAGTTGTTCGTACCACAGAAGGCGAGGCTGAACTTGGAACAGACGTTAAGGTGCCCTATCGTCACTATAACGTATTGGAAGGTAAGCTCTATAGCAAGGGCGTAACCAGCAAGGAGTACAACTACAAATTCAAGCTCAATGCCGACGAGCAGGTTGAGAATATCACCTATGCCGCTACAGACAAAGAGAACATCGTATTCCTGAGCGAAGGTGAGGATATCGAGGGTTTGACCCCCTGTACCAGTGGCAATACTGCCGTACGCAGTTCTAATTCAGCTTCGGCTTACGCTGCCGAGGGTGACGTGGCAGTTACGAAATTGCAGGCAGGAACCTACAAGCTGACTGCTGCAATCTTTGATGCGAGCAAGAACCCCAACAGCATGTGGTATTTCCTGGCAGGCAATGACACCATTGCCAAACTGAATTGCACTGCTGTGAACTATCAGGAGCTCACTTCTGGCAAGTTCACCCTTGAGTCTGAGACTACTATCTATCTCGCAAAGGGCGGCAACGGCAATATGGGTCTTGACCTTGTTTATATTCAAGCTGTTGAAGCAGAGACTCCTATGTTTGCCTATACCGTCAATGAGATGGTTGGCGAGCATGCAGTTCGCACCACCACAGGTACAGCAGAGAAGGGCACTGCCATGAAGGTTCCTTTCCGTGAATACAACACCTACGAAGGAAAGCTCTACAAGAAGGCACAGATTAGCAAGGAGTTCAACTACTCATTCACACTTACAACCGACAATCAGGTAGAAAATCTCGAATACAGCGAGGTTTCTGGTGTTGAGGATGTAGTATTCCTTTCTGAAGGTGAGGACATCAAGGGTCTGACACCTATCACTACAGGAAATGCAGCCATCCGCAGTTCCAACTCTGCAGCAGCTTATGCCGCTGAGGGCGACGTGGAGATTGTAAAACTACCTGCCGGTACCTACAAACTCGTTGCTGTTATCTACGATTCAAGCAAGACTCCCGACAGCCACTGGATTTTCAAGGCTGGTGGCGAACAGATTGCTGACCTGAACTGTACCGTTGTGAACATTCAGGAGCTGACCTCTGAAGAGTTTACACTCAAGGCTGAGACTGCCATCTCTATGGCACAGGGTGGAAGCTCAAGCATGGGACTTGACCTGATTTACATTGTGAAGCTCCCTGTTGTTGACGCTATCAGCAACATCGCTACCGATGTTCAGAAGACTGCCATATTCAACATGAATGGTCAGAAGGTGAACAAGGCTCAGAAGGGTCTCTTCATCATCAATGGCCACAAGGTCGTGACTAAGTGAGAATAAAGCAGAGCTCGCTCATGCTTTATCGAGCGTAAACGAGCTCGAGCAAACCAACAGGCCCTCACCGCTTCATGGCGGTGAGGGCTTGTTTTACCACATAAAACAAGCAAAAAAAGCAGTTTTATCGATTTGTCTCACAATCAGGTATGAAACAAAAGGCATAACAAAATGAGACAAAAAGGAAAACACCTTATTATCATATATTGTACCTTTGCACCCGAAATAAATCAATGTTATTATTCTTATTAACTTTTTACATTAACTAAAAACAATTAAATCATGAGATTAATTACAAAATTGTGGGCAACACTGTTGCTACTATGTGTAGCTGGTGTTGCAAGTGCCGCGACGGAGTATGAGGTCGATCAGAAGTTCACTAGCGTTGCTGCGCTGGAAGGTCAGTTGTTTGCTATCGTCAACGAGACAGACGGCAAGGCCATCTACAACAAGGACGCTCAGAACTTGGCTTATGACACATACGCCAATGCGATTGCAGGTACTGCTTATTTGTACAAGCTCCACAGCTTGGCAGAAGAATCAGATGCAAATGTCCAGAACGCCTATGCTATTGAGGTCGTTAAAGCCGATGGAAGCAGTATTGGTTTGTGGGGCAACCCAGCCATTTACCTGAACTCAGGAGCTGAGGGCGGCTTCGACGGTTGCTTTGTTCTTGGAAACAAGGATCAGTACGGCACCGACGTCAAGTATGGTGGCGCATGGGAGATTGAGTATGCCGAAGGTCAGGGTTTTGCTCTGAAGAACGTGGCTCGTGGCGGTTATTTCGCTGGTGTGAATCCTGCTCCTACAGGCACAGATCCTATCTACTGGACTCTCTGCACGATGAAGGAAGCTCCTCAAACCGATCCTTTGGCAGATCAGAAAGATGCTCTTACCGCAGCAATTGCAAAGGGTAAGATGTTTAATGCATTGGCTTACACCGATGCCACATTTACGACTCTTACTACAAAGATTGCCGATGGTGAAACAGCTTTGGCTGCTGAGGGTGCTACAGCAGAGAGTCTGACCGCTGCTACTACTGCTATCAACGACGCTATTACAGCTTTGGCCTTCAAGGAAGGTTTCAGCAGTCTGAAAGACGTTCCCTTCGGAAAGTGGGACGGTTGGGGTGCTGATGCCCAGCAGACAAGCACATACAATACTACATGGGAACTCTTCAAGACTACAGGACAGTCATACGGCGACCCTGGCGTAAACGATTATGCAGATCTCTCTGCTTTTGACAAGCTGTATGTTACAGTTGCCAGCGGAACACCACGTATTCTGTTGAACCGTGATGCAGACAATGGCCAATGGAACGCAACTGAGGCTGAGTCACATCTTATTGACAACACCGTGGGTGATGCTGATAGCTGGCATCAAAAATACTTCGCTAAGGAAGGTAATGTATATTCTGTTGATTTGAAACAATTGACCACAGACAAGGGCTTTGCTCACCTTCACTCTATCAAGAGTAGGGATAACAACGTCGTAACAGGCCTGTTCCTTTACAAAGCTCCTGCTGCAGCTGTAACGACAGAAGTCACATTTGATTTCGATGGTGGTAACCATGCTGCATCTAGCAACAGCTCACATGATGGCGACATCACTGAGGACGAAATTTTGACACAAGACGGTGTAACAATGACTATTACGCCAAGTGGAGGTTCTACAGCTAACCGTTATTGGGGTACAAGCCCAAAGATGCGTATGTACGGTGGTACAATGACTATCGCTGCTCCAGAGGGCAAGGCTATCACAAAGGTAATTTATAATAATGGCAAGTGGAATGCTGCTAACACTATTAATGGTATTGTTGCAGAAAAAGGTGAATGGACCGGTAATTCTACAAATGTCGTTCTTTCCGTATCTGCAAACACTCAGATCAAGAACGTTATTGTAACTGTGGCAGATAAAAATGATGAAACCACAACTTTCACTCCTGCAGAACCCGTTCACATTGCAAACACAGCTGAGACTGCTTACACTGTTGCTGAAGCTATTGCACTGATTGAAGCCGGTGAGGCTCTGAGCGAGACCGTATTCGTTAAGGGTATCATCTCTAAGATTGAAAAAGTCAACGTAGATGCCGAAGATGCCACTAAGAACTATATTACTTATTGGATTTCTGCTGATGGCACAGAAGAAGGTCAGCAGTTCGAATGCTTCAAGGGCCTGACCATGGAAGGTGTTGCATATACCGACATCAAAGTTGGTGCTGAGGTAATCGTAAAGGGTATACTGACCAAGTATCAGGAAACCTACGAGTTCAAGCAGAACAACGAGTTGGTAAGCTACGTGGCTCCAGTTGAGCCAACAGAGACAATCGCTGCTACTTTGATTAAGCCTACTACTGGTATCGCTACAGAGTTCACAAGTGTTGCAGATCTTACTGGCGTAAACTTCGCCATCATCAATAAGGAAGAAGGAAAGGCTCTCTACGGTTCTAACAATCAGAACCTGGCCTATGACACTTACGCAAGTGCTTTCTCAAGCTCTAACTCTGGCTATCTGTGGAAGCTCGTCAGCCTAGCTGATGATGCAGATGCAGACGTACATGAATACTATCGTTTCCAGCTCATTACTCCTACTGGCGCTGACTACAACTGCTGGGGTATGGGTGGTTGGCTGAACTCACAGCCTGCAAATAAAGACTGTTCATTCATTCTCGGTCTGGATAATAAGAACGGTCAGGATATAAAGAATGGTGCTGTTTACGATGTACAATATGTAGAAGGAAAGGGCTTCACCATCAAGAATATTGGTACTGGTCTGTATCAGGGTGCCAACAATGGCCCCGCAAAGAATGAGGAGCCTACTTACTTCACATTTGCTACCGTTTCCAACACCTATGTTCCTGCAGTTGAGGCTCTGCTCGCTGAAGGCGCTAAGTATAAAGCTATCGTGAAGGATGAGGCTGCTCTGACTGCATACAATACAGCTATTGCAGGTATCGACGTTACAGCTATCACAGGCGACGGTCTTGAGGAGGCTAAGAAGGTTGACGCTGCTATCACTGAGCTGGCTAAGGCCGTTCCTGCCGTTGCCGGACAGGTCTATACCCGTACAATCGTAAACCCAAGCTTCGAGTTTGGAAACATCGATGGTTGGACAAGCAAGGATGGCGGTAATTCTGCCAACAACGGTAACTTCCATCAGGCTACAGGTTCATTCTTCGTTGAAAAATGGACTAACTCTGCAAATGGTGGCAAACTCTCTGACGGTTCACTGACTCAGGTTATCGCCGGTCTGCCCGCTGGTAAGTATAAGCTGACTGCAGAAATGCAGAACTTGGAACAAGGCAACGGTGATGCTGCTGGTAAGGGCTTCTACCTCATTGCAAACACTGATAGCATGGCTGTAGCTGTTAGCGGTGAGACAGTTACCGTAGAAACAGAGCTCGCACGTAAGGCAGACCTGACTATTGGTGCTGTTATGAAGGGTTGTACCGGTAACTGGGTTTGCGTGGATAACTTCCAGCTCACTCTTGTAGAACCTGCTCCTATTCCAACATTGTATGCCATTACTATTGCAGAGACACAGAATGGTACTGTTACAGCAAACGACGTAGAAGCTGCCGAGGGTGAAGTGGTAACCCTTACTGCTAAACCTGCAGAAGGCTACATCGTTGACGAAGCTCACGTAGTATACGGAGAGAATCAAGAAGCAGAACTCACCATCAACGAGGCTGCCAATACCGCAACATTCACTATGCCCGCAAGTGCAGTTACCGTAACCATCACCTTCAAGGTTGATCCTATTGTTACTGCTAAGGCTGATTTGGAGGCTGCCATCACTGCAGCCAAGGCTATCGAAACCGAAGGCAAGAATGGTGCAGATGCACTGGCTACTGCTATCACAGATGCCGAGACAGCTTTGAATGCTGCTGACGCTACTGTTGAAACCCTCGCTGCCGCTAAGGTTGCATTGGCACAGGCCATCTCTGTATTCAACAAGGCAAACCTTGACGCCAACCTCATTGAGATTGCTCAGAGCCAAAGTCCTGAGATACAAGATGGTGCAAACCGTGCTGATGTTGTAGAAGGTGATGGTTATAATCAGTACACAACTAAGGGTGACATCAGCGTCATTATCAAGATGATGAACATTGATGTGAAGAATTGCGATTATGTCGTTGTGAAGTTTGCAGAACCTGTTCCTGCAGGTATCAGCATTGCATTCTGGAACGGAAATGACAACGTTACAATTCCTGAAGGTGCCACCGAATACAAGTATGTATTTGCAGAAGATAACAAGTGCGCCATCGCAAATGACGTACTCCCACAAATCTGCATATTAACCCTTTGGAACGGTGGAAAGGTTGTTAAGATTGAAGGTGTATATAAGCATCAGATTCCTGTAGAGATTACTCATACTTGGGACTTCACAAAGTGGAGCGAAGCTACTGTTGCTAACCTGAAGGCTGACGCTGCTGCTAGCAAGATTGAAGGTTGGAGCGATGTAGAGAAGAAGGCTGACGCTGAGGCTGATGTAGAGCCTACAGAAGCTTCTAAGGACAACTGCTTCTGGGCAGTAATTCCTGAGGGTGGCGAGTTGAAGGCTAACGGCGAAGTTATCGAGGAGCTCAAGGGCTTGCAGTTCGGTACAACCTTCGCAGGCAACCGCTCACTAGCTATCGCAGTGAACTACGCAGTTGCTGATGCTTCTAAGGACTTCGGCCCATACAATGGTCCTGCATACCTCTGGTTGGGTGGTGCTGGTTTCGAGTGCTTCACTATCCCCGCTGTTAAGGGTGGCACTAAGATCACTATGGGTGTTGAGTCACACAAGATCACAGATGCTCGTGGCGTACAGTTGTTCGCAGGTGAGACTGAGTTGAAGGACGCTGACGGCAATGCAGTTGCTGCTCCTAAGACTTACACCGAGCAGACTTGGGCTGTTCCCGCAGGTGTTGCTTACGACATCGTTGTGAAGAACACCAAGGGTTGCCACATCTACTTCATCGATGCTGAGCAGGACGAGGCTACTCTGACAAGCATCAACACCGTGAAGAGCAACGTGATGAACAATGCTATCTACAACCTGAACGGTCAGAAGGTGAACAAGGCTCAGAAGGGTCTCTTCATCATCAATGGCAAAAAGGTCGTTAAGTAATAGACATTCCCTACCCCTCCCCACATAGGGAGGGTACAAAACGGCCCTCACCGCAAGATGCGGTGGGGGCTATTTTTTATAGATAATTGCAAGAATATCAAGATTTATTATTACCTTTGCCAACAAAATAACCAAAACCATCATGATATGAGAAAACTATTACCTATTCTATTCCTGTTTGTCACAGTAACATCATGGGCTGGCAATGTAACGGAAAGTGAAGCTCTGCAGAAGGCAAAGGCCTTTATAGACAGTCAGCGAGCCACGCAATCACAACGCCAGATGAGACTGGCAGCCAAGAGCACACAAGTAAGCAATAAGTTGACTACCGCCGTAAAGGAGAGCTACTACGTGTTTAACGTGGGGCAGAACAACGGTTACGTCGTGGTTAGTGCCGACGACCGCACACCAGCCATTCTGGGTTATGCCGACGAGGGAACATTCAACGCAAGCAATATCCCCAACAACATGAAGGCATGGCTGCAGAGTTATACAGATCAGCTGAATTACCTGGAGAGTCATCCTGCTGCAGCAAGGGCTGCCGCCACGGATTATTCCGCTATCAGACCACTGATACAGAGCACATGGGATCAAGGCAGTCCTTATAACAACAAATGCCCCATGGATGGTGACAAGAGAAGTCTGACTGGATGTCTGGCAACCACCATGGCACAAATCTTGAATTATTATCAATATCCCGAAAAGACCACGAGCACTATTCCAAGCTATACAACAGGAACAAAAGGTATCACAGTCAATGAGATTCCTGTAACAACAATCGATTGGAGTAATATCAAGAACAACTATAACGGAAACGAGACTGCGGCTCAGAAAAATGCCATCGCCACACTGATGCAATTATGCGGCGCCAGCATGGAGATGGACTATACCTCCTACAGTAGTTATGCCTACATGATACCCGCACTCAATGCATTTAAGAATTACTTCGACTATGACACGAGCTTGAGGCATGTAAACCGAATTGAATTCAAAGCCAGCGAATGGGACGAATTAATCTACAACGAACTGGCCCAAAAGCGTCCCGTATACTATTGCGGACAATCAATTGGCGGTGGACATGCCTTTGTGATTGACGGCTATAGCAAGGATGGTCTCTTCCACGTGAACTGGGGATGGGGCGGTAGCTGCAACGGCTATTTCCTGCTGAGTATCCTCGACCCACATAGTAATACAGGTAGCGGCGCCAGCAGTAGCAGCGATGGCTACAGCTTTGATCAGGATGCTATCATTGGCATACAGCCCAACACCGACAACAAACCAGAATGGGGAGTAAGAATGACATCAGAAGGGCTATATACAAATTTAAGCGTAGTGAACAAACAGGGAAGCTATTTTCCCATCTCTCTGACAGCCACTTTCTATAACCGTACTGGTGCCACACAAGACTTTGACCTTGGCATAGGTGTGTACGACAAGGACAACAAGGAGGTATCCGCCCAGAAAATGAACGATGGCAGATTTGCTGAAAGTTGGGGTTATAATGGAATCACCTACAACTGCAACATTCCAGCCCTACCCGATGGCACCTATGCCATTACTGCTATCAGTCGGGAAAAGGGCACAGACACATGGTATCAGAATTCAAGAAGCTTCCAGTATTACATCACTGCAACTATCAGCGGCAACCAGATGACGCTGCAGAACCCAACTGTTGATGCGAGTGGCTCAGTAGCAGTAAACGGTAACATGGAGGTATACAGCACGCAAACAGCCAAGGCAACTATCAAAAACAACGGTACATTCTTTAACAACGTGGTATTCCTGCTGGTTAACGGTGAGCTCAAGGGTGGAAGACATCTTGAGATAGCTCCAGGAGAGACAGCCGACTTAGATATGAATTTCACTCCTGAAGAGACAGGAGAGCATACCATTGTATTTGCCCTGAAAACATGGGTCTTCAACGATGAGCAAAACCAATGGATGGAGCAATACAACGAGCTTGCCAATACCACAGTGACCATCAAGGCTGCCAAGACCAACGAACTGAAACTGACCAATGGCATGTTGCTCAATGCTGATGCCAATGGTTATATCAAAAGCAATGTTGCCAAGCTCAGGTTCAAGGCCCAGAACGCGAAGACAACCAGTGATTACTACGACAATATCCGCGTGAGAGTGCTGCAGAACAGCGATGGAGGTAATTATTACTGGGATATCACGTCAGTTGAGATTCCTGTACGTCTGGGCAAACTCAAGAGTGAGACCTTCGAGGTAGAGGTACCACTGGAAGTAGATGGATATTACTGGTTTAACATCTCGTATAAGACCGATGGTTACTATCTTGGCAATGACCTATGGGATGATCGTAATATCAACCTGATACCATTCAAGGTTGAGATACCTGCACCTACAGCCGAGGAGCTTGGTGTAGAGCCTATCACAAAGACCAAGACCCCAAGTATTGTCTACGATTTGCAAGGTCGCAGCATAGACAATAATATGATGAAGAAAGGTCTTTATATCAAGGACGGCAAGAAAATCATCAAGAGGTAAGAAAACCATCTTACCTCTTCCATCATCCATTTTACATCTTACTTTTTATCTCCAGATACTTGTTAATCACGTCGACGGACAGATTCCGAGGCGTGGTTAACAAGCTTTGTATACCATACTGTCGGAGTGTCTGCACAATCAGGCGCTGCTCATAGGCAAACTTCTCTGCGATGACATGCTGATAAACTGACTCAGTAGAAGGAGAATTGAAAGATGAAAGATGAGAGATATGATTAGAGTCTGTTGCGAACTGCGAATGATGAGCTATGAACTGAGATAGCTCTTCGTCCTCGAAGAATACCACCAACAGGCGATGACGCATGTTTAGCTGGCGCAAATACTGCAACTGGCGACGCATAGATGCCATTGAGGTAAACGAGGTATAAAGAATCAGCAAGGAACGGCGTGTTACGTGGCGGGAAAGGCCTGCCAGCAAAGCTGAATAGTCGGTCTCACCAAACTGTGTCTGTTCGGCATACAGAGCCTCTTGAATCGTCTGCATCTGTCCCTCCTGTTTAGAAGGCGCCACAAAGGTCCCGAACTGGTCGGCAAAGGTCACCAAGCCAGCTTTATCCTGCTTATTGATTGTGACGTAAGAGAGCACTAGAGCCGCATTGATGGCATAATCCAGGAGTGTCATCTCCTGAAAGGCCTGCTGCATCATACGTCCTTTGTCAATGACAGAGAAAACCTGCTGCGAGCGTTCGTCCTGATAGACATTGACCATCAGCTGATGACGACGGGCCGTGGCACGCCAGTTGATAGTACGGTAGTCATCACCCACGATATAGTCCTTAATCTGTTCAAAGTCGGTGTTATTACCTATACGACGGATACGCTTGATACCCATCTCCGTAAGGTTATTGCTCATAGCCAGCAGTTCATACTGACGGAGCATCATATAAGAAGGATAGACCTTAACGTCCTGCGGTTCACAACAGGTATAGCGGCGCTGCACAAGTCCCAACAGCGTACTCACAAAGACACGTACACGTCCAAAGCTATAGATGCCACGCTCCGTTGGGCGCAACTGATAGGTGATTGTAGTCTCACCCATTTTCCTGACGTCAGCCTTAAACAGAATGTCACGACGCTGGAAGACGGGCGGCACCTCGTCGATAACCTCCGTATGAACCCCGAAGGGATAACTGCTCTCCAGACGGATGCTCACAGGATTATCGTCGCCATTAGAGAAACGCAGCGAGAGGGTACGAAAAGCCCGGATGCCCCTCCTGCTCCACAGCAACACGATATCCACCACGACACCAGTCACCAACAGCCAAAAGAAGAGACGACCGATGGTGAACAGCGGTGGCACTGAGTATCCCATTGCTATAATCAGGATAACAGCAGATAGCAGATAATAAAAGCGATACCTTAAATACACTTGTTTCTTTAAAACAACGAATTCAACGAATTACACGAATTATATTCGTTCCTATATCTTAAACATGTTATTATGTTATTGTGTCTTTAAAACATGTTACTATGTCTTTACTTTGGTACTTCTACCTTTTCGATGAGTCGTCGTACGGCCTTGACGGGTGTGATGCCCTCCATCTCAGCCTCAGCCGTAAGGATAAGGCGATGCTGCAAGATGCTGGGACACACAAAGCGAACATCATCAGGCGTTACGAAGTCACGCCCCTGCAACAACGCATAAGCCTTAGACGCCTGCAACAAGGCCACAGAGGCGCGAGGCGATGCACCTAAGAACACCGCTTTGCTCTGGCGTGTCTGCATCACGATAGCGGCGATATAACGCAACAAGACAGGATCCACAAAGACACCGTCAAGCATCTGACGCAGTTGTACGAGCTCCTCCTTAGTGACAACAGGTTGGATATTCTCCAACGAAGTGAGACGCTGGTTGGCATGATGACGCTCAAGGATAGCCACCTCCTCCTCAAGCGAAGGATAGCCCATCGTTATCTTCATCATAAAACGGTCGGTCTGCGCCTCGGGCAACTTATACGTACCCTCCTGCTCTACCGGGTTCTGCGTAGCGAGGATGGTATAAAACTGTCCCATAGGATGGGTAGTGCCGTCGATGGTGACCTGACGCTCCTCCATCACCTCAAAGAGAGCCGCCTGCGTCTTTGCAGGCGCACGATTTATCTCGTCCACCAATACGATATCAGCAAATACCGGACCAGCATGGAAGTCAAATTCAGACGTCTTCATGTTAAACACGTTGGTGCCAAGCACATCAGACGGCATCAAGTCGGGCGTAAACTGCACACGACTGAACTTCGCATCAATCAACTTAGACAGCAGTCGAGCCAGTAAGGTCTTTGCAACCCCCGGCACACCCTCGAGCAGCACATGACCGTTAGCGAGCACTGCGGTAAGCAGCAGATCAATACTCTCCGACTGTCCCACGATGACTTGAGAAATTTGCTGGCGCAACTCCTCGATGCGCGCTGCAAACTGCGTAAGGTCTATTCTTTCTTGTTCCATAAACTAGTATTTTGTAACAATGGATTGCATGAATTCTTTATTTTCACAGATTCTTATAACGACTGAAGAATACGGTTCAGCTCGTTGATATAGTATTTCAGCGTCTTATCAGGAATGACATAATTCCCATAGGCATACTCACGAATCTCGCTGAGCTGTTGCTCATCTTCAGCAGAGATACGCACATTCTGCCGACGAATCTCCTCCGTGGCATACGCCAGTTTCTTAGCCAGCAGTCCCGCATTATCGTGCTGTTGCCAATAGAGAGAACCGATGAGACGCACAAACTCCAGGTTGCGGTTCTCAGGCTTCCTCACAACAGGAATCACACGTTGACGACGACGAGCCGTGAAGACACAAAACAGCAAGAGAGCCAAGATTGAGAGATAGAGTGACCAGCGTAATGGCGGATGCTTCAGCATCACGTAAAACAGACTCGACTCTGTCATCGCCGTACCACTGACATAACTCTCCATACGGATGACGGGATGAGCCTTCAACCTGTCCATCAGGCGCGCCTGCAACAGACTACCCTGCCCGCTGATAGTCATATAATTCGTGAAAAGCAGCGGTGCCGAAACAATAATCAGTTCGCCCCTACCACGCTTGGAAGAAAGGGCAACAGGACGTTCCCCCTCACCATCAATCGCTTGACTAATAGCTTCATACCCAGAGAACGCCAACAACGTGTCACATACCACACTATCATTACCTTCGAAGGTGTTAGGTATCAGTTGTGCATAAGCAGAAACAGCGAGTGGATGGTGCCTGTAGTTTCCCCTTTTCCCTTTCCACCGCAGCGCCCCCTTCTCTATATTTTTTCCAGCAAATTTAGAGATATTAAATGCACTGCTATTGAATACGGAACTGATATGCAGAGTATCACACAGAACAGCGAGACTCTTTGCAGCCAGGAGAACCGTATGCCCCCGCTGCACCAAAGCCAACAACTCACCCACATCTTCCTTACCCATTGGGTCCTCCGTAGCCACCAGTATAGACTTCGGCTCCTTGAATGTGCTGTCGCGCTGCAACTGCCACACCGTCTTCTTCGTGACGCTGTAGCCCCGAGGCATAGACGAATGCATCACACTATCAAAGAGCATACATCCGAAGGGCTGCCCGTCTGTATGACTAAACGTAGGTATCCACACGAACTTAGGTGAGGTGCGAAACTCGATGGCAAAGACGATGCCGAGGAGTACCAGGATACCGATGATGAACTTCGTGCGATTAGTCATGAGTGGCAGGTGTTAGCTGTTGGGTAACAGACAATTGTAAAGAAAGCATCTCTTCGAAAAGCGCCTGAGTAGCCTCAAAGTTACCATAGCGCACACGGATAAAGTGTTGCGACATGGCAGTAAAGTCAGACTTGTTGACCTGACGCATATATTCCACCGGCGTCTTCGACGGTTGCCAGTTAATCAATTCAGCATCTTGCAGATGCCATAACGTCTGCAGATAGACAAGGCGCACAGCCATACGATAATCCTGAGCCTGCACAGCCTTAGCGATATCGCCCTTAAAATCGACGCCATAGATAGTATCCTCCTGCACCTCATACGTCAGATCGTCCCCCTTCTCATTACGTATAAAGAGTTTGGGACGCAGTTGCCAGTAAAGGAAAACCAGGAACAGCACCACCAGCACACCTATACCTATTAATATATAATTGGTAACATCATCGCTCAGCACGATATCCAGGTGGTCGAACACCCATTCGTTGATGACACGCCGAAGCCACTCCAGCAGACTCTCGCCACCACTGTTTATCTCGCGGTCGTAGTCGTACTGCGAATCAGACTGCAACGCAGTCATGAGTTCCTGGTCCAGTTGGAGTGTATCTGCCGTCATCGTTAGAATACCAAGTAGTGCCAGTGGATATTAGAAATTATCAAACTCGTCAAACTTCTCGATGCGCTGAGCCACGCCCTTACCGTCAATCTTCTCGCTGGCATGCCCATACTGGATAGTGACAGCCACAAGCGTGAATATCTCTGAGAGCATATAGCCCAGATACATCAGGATACAAGTGAGATACTGGATGAAAGCAAAGACAAACGAATGCAGGAAAGGCTTATCCATATCATTGCTCAGCGTAAAGAACATCTTCACCATCGACAGGATATACCAAGGCATCATGGTGACAGTCTGAACAACACTCGACAGGATACCTACCACAAACAACAGGGCAAAGAGGCCGCCCCAGGTAGCAAAGCCCAGACGGAATCCCTTTTTATAGGCTGCAAAGACTCCTATCTCGTCTTCCAACAGATAGATGGGCGAAACCATCATCATTGGGAGGAGCACAATAACCAGCACGACATATAAGAAGATGACGCCTAATATGCTAATCACCGCGCCAAACTTCGCCCCTACGGAGAAGGCGATTGCTATCACAGCAACAAAGAGCAAAGCGACGACAACGGCCAGTGCCACACCCACCAGCGACTCTATACAACCCCGCTTGAAGCAGAAAAACAAATCGTCACGGAAATCGGCATAGATGATATCCTTCAACCGCTGTGGATTGCGCATATAGACACGAATCATAGCAAAGATGAACGCCTGCAACAGGATGACAGAAAAGAGACCAAGCACAACACTGGCTACAGTCGATAAGCCATATAGCCACGCATCCGAGGAACTAAACGCATTCGGATTCTCTGCGAGGGTAATCAATTTAAAATAGCCCTCAAAGAAATGATTGAACGGCAATGCCACCACGATACTCGTAGGCAGCATCAGATACAAGAAGTATTTCAGCAGAGAGCGCCAGTTGTCACGCAAGAAATTAAACGTATCTGTGAGTTTCTCTGTAAATGTACGAACACGGTACAACTCAATTTGGGGAGTTTCTATTTGCATGATTATCTTTGATTTGAGGTTTGAGATTTATTCCTGAAGTAAGGCAGTACTACATAATAATAGATGATAAACGCGGCAGAAAGCAAGATGATGGTCAGTCGGCCCATATCAGGCCACTCCGTATGACGGGTGAGGAATCCCTCAATGAAACCAGCCACACAGAATAGCGGCACCGTGCCAATCACGATCTTCAATCCACGCTTGGCACCACGTCTGAACGAATACAATCGGGAGTAAGTGCCGGGAAACAGCCACCCGTTGCCCATGGCGAGCCCTGCGGCACCAGCCACGATGATAGCCGATATCTCGATAGTGCCGTGCAGCCAGATAGCCAAAGCCGACTCCCACAGCAGTCCATGCTGTGCAAAGAAGGTCTGAAAGGCCCCCAACATGACCCCATTCTGCAGCAATATAAAACCCGTACCGAAACTGGTAAGCAGTCCCGATACAAAAGCCATGAACGCCACACCTATATTATTCTTGGTAATCATGAAGAACATGAGTCCCTCAGAACCACCGTCATAGACAGCCATCGGCGTACCATTCTCAATATTATTGAGCGTCATCTCCACATAACGGTTGCCCATCACCAGACGCGAGAAATCGGGGTCGAGCCATTGCGACAGCACACCGATGAGCGCACTTATCAGGAATATGATAAACGACAGACGCAGCTCCTTGCGGGCATCCCACATGATGAGCGGCATCTCCCGAGTCCAGAACGTGATGATACGCGACCACCGCTCCCGCTTGTTGCGGTAGATATTCTGATGGATGGCAGAAGCCAAGTTGTTCAGATAAAGCGTGATACGTGACTGGGGGTAGTGCGTCTGCGAAAAAGCCAGGTCGGAAGTGACGTCTATATAAGCGTCAGCCATTTCGTCTGGAGTAGAGAGTGCCGGACTCTCAGCCACCGTCTCGTAACTGCGCCATTTGTCAAGGTTCTGCCGAATAAACGTTACTTCTTTCATCAATTTCAAGTTATCGAGCGACAAAGTTACAAAATAATTTGATAATTATATGCAATATGTCAACTTTTTTATCTACTTTTGTCGCAAAAATACATATATAGCAAAGAAAATGGCAGAATCAGCTATCATCACAGGCCAATACGTGCGCCTTCAACCAACCGTTGCCAGCGTGGGCGACCGCATCCTTGCACAGATACTCGACTGGATTGTATTGTTTGCCTACGTCATGCTTGCCATCATTATAGCAGCAGATATCATCAAAACCGAGTGGTATTACATCATCACCATAGGCGTGATACCCCTGTTCTACACCCTCCTCATGGAAATATTCAACCAGGGACAGTCCATCGGCAAGATGATTATGAATATGCAGGTGGTGAAACTTGACGGCTCACGCCCCACGCTGGGTTCCTATCTGATGCGCTGGCTGCTGTTTATGATTGACGGACCAATGACCAGTTACATGGGACTCATCGTGATGGTACTCACCCGCAACAACCAGCGACTTGGCGACCTTGCCGCAGGGACGGTGGTTATAAAAAAACAGAAATACAAGAAGATACAAATCAGTCTTGACGAGTACGACTATCTCTCCAAGGGCTATGTGCCCCGCTATCCTCAGGCAGCAGACCTATCGCTGGAACAGATAGATATTATCACACGAACCCTCTCTATCCATCAGAGCGACTTTGCCGTTCGCACAGCAAAACTGGCCAGTAAAGTACGTGAGAAACTGAGTATTGAGCGAAAAGAAACGGACGACGTGGCTTTTCTGCGCCGCATCGTCCGCGATTATCAATATTATGCTTTAGAGGAGATTTAGAGCGTTACCTCGCAACCCAGACCAAGCACATAGTTGGTACGGGTGAAAGAATCCTTAATCAGCGGATTCTGCTGACTTACACGGTCATAGTTTGTATAGTTTGTCTGGAAATAGCCAGCCTTCAGCGTCACATTGTCGGTAGCCTTGAAGTTGGTACCGAAACCGATGCTGTAGCTATTGACCACAAACGACATATCATTCATATAAGCATCAGTAAGTCCATAGCGGGTCAGCTGACCACCCAAAGAAATCGTCACGCGGTCGTTGACATCCCACTCAGCACCCAACAGATACTCGTTTGTATCGTGATCCAGCAAGTCCTGCGAGTTGTTATACCATGTGGTGCTCTTATCGAAATAGTGGTGCCAACCAGCATTCAAACGAACCTCATCCATGGGGCTCCACATGACACCCAGCGCCAACTGCGCAGGCTGATCCTCGCGAATTTCCTCACCATCGCGGAACTTATTCACGGCAGCAATCTCGCTTGCCTGGTTCACCGTTGACTCGTTCTTCATGTGAATCTCGGTTTTGAACTCATACTTAGCGGCAAAGTTGAACTTACCCATCTTGTAGTCGACACCAACGATAGGTGCAACACCCACACTCCACTGATTACACAACAGGTTCACACCCTGAGAATACTTCTGCAAAGCACCAAGACTGGCCTTTGTACCTTCAAGTTGAGCCTTCTGGGCAACGAGTGCAGCATACTGAGGTGCAGCAGTAGCCTGAGCTGCCTCGTACTGAGCCATGCCAGCAACTACCTGCGTCAGGCTAGCATCTACCTTTGTCTCTGCGCCTTGCAGGAAACTACCGAAGTCAACATAGCCTCCAGCCGTATTCACCATGATATTGCTGATTTTAGCCTTGTAGGTAGCTGTGCCGTAGAGAACACGCAGACCACCATATACAGCTAGATTCTCGTTCACCTTATAGGCAGAACCCAACTGAAAACCAAAATAATACTGGCGTCCCTGCATATAGCCATCCATATCGTAGCCAGAAGCACCAAGCGGTTTCAGCTGATTAGCAATGGCACCTACCGTGCTCTCGAAAGAACCTAGACCGTCAGCATATTCACATGCACCACCGCCGCCAGGTAGTGAGAAATTGAACTGCAAACTCCAGTTATTCTTATTCCATGCAGCTTGCAAAGAAGGCAGAAATGGTGCATCGGCCACGCCTTCAAAAATCTTAGTATCAGAACCGCCATTCTTCTTGCCCAAAGCCAGCACAGGGTTGGTAGAAGTGATGGTACGCGTCTGGTGAGCATACTGCCAGTTGAAACCAAGATGGAAACCTTCAGGCAGGAAAGCCACACCTGCGGGGTTACTATAAACACCATCGAGGCCAATAGCTGCATCACGTGCAGGATTGCGCAAGAAGTCAATACTCTGGTTTGTGTTGGTTAAGATACCACCAGCCTGTGCTGTTGTGGCGGCTGCAGCCAGCATGATGCCAGCCAGAATTACTTTTGTTTTCATATCCTTTTTAAACAAATCTTAAAAAAATCGGCTGCAAAGGTACGCTTGTTGTCGCACACAAAAGAAAAAAGTGTGCATATTTTAAACTTCATTAACCTAATAAACATTAAATCATGCACAAACTATAGCAGTTTGTGCATGATTTAATTGCACATTTAGTCCCTTTGGTGTGCAAATTATTCACTTTTTCATCTCCGGATAACTGATACGGGTATGATAGATAGTCTTCAATTTCTCAATCAAAACCGTCTTGGCATACTGGATATCGCGGAAGGTGATAGGACATTCATGGAAGAAACCGTCGTCCACCATACCGTCAATCAACTTATTCACCAGCTGACGAATGGTCTGTTCGGTATAGTCGGGCAACGAACGTGAAGCGGCCTCCACAGCATCAGCCATCATCAGGATAGCCTGTTCCTTGGTAAACGGATTAGGACCAGGATAAGTAAACAGAAGGTCGTCGACAGGCTGGTCAGGGAATTCATTCTTGTATTTGATATAGAAATACTTGGCCTTTCCCTGTCCGTGATGGGTGGCAATCAGGTCGCGAATCTGCACTGGGAGATTGTTCTCGTCAGCCAGTTTCAGTCCCTCTGTCACATGACTGATAATCATCTGGGCACTCTCAATATACGTCAACTGACTATGCGGACTGATACCACCCGACTGGTTCTCCGTGAAATAAATGGGATTCTGCATCTTGCCGATATCGTGGTAAAGGGCACCCGTACGAACCAGTTGCGGATTACCACCAATCTTACGGGCAATCTCAGCGGCCAGATTACCCACCTGAATACTATGCTGGAACGTGCCAGGAGCCACCTCACTCATCCGGCGCAACAGCACCTTGTTCATATCACTCAACTCTATCAGCGTGATATCAGAGATAAAGCCGAAGAACTTTTCTATGAGGTAGAGCATGGGGTACGAACAGAACAGCACGATGCCGCTGATGGCCAGGAACACATATTCCCCGCCATCAATACTTGAGAAGTCATTATGACGAATCAGGAAGATACTCAGATTGGTCAGCATGGCCATCATCGTGGTGACGATAGCTGTCCAGAACAGTTGCGAACGACTTGACAACTCACGCAGAGAGAATACCGCCGTAAGACCAGCAGCCAGCTGAACAGCTATGAATTCCAGCGGTCGCTGCAGGATAGACGCACAAATCAGCACCACAGCAGCATGGGCCATCACAGCCGTACGTGAGTCCATAAACACACGGATAAAGATGGGCACAATGGCAAATGGCAGGATATAGACATGCAACAGCGAATGATCTACCATCAAGGAAGCCAGTACCGTAGCCAAAATCACCAATGTGTACATCATCGCAATATGACGGGTGTGCTCAAAGAAATCCTTCCTGTAGAGTGTCAGATAGATGGTAAACATCGAAATGATGATGAGCACGAACAGCGCCTCACCGATAATCATCGAGGCGAAAGTCGAGTTCGACTGGTCACGGCGTTCCAGTTCTTTCTGATATGATTCTATCACCTGAAGGATTTCAGGCGTTACCACCTCACCCTGATTCACGATTTTCTGACCACTCTGTACCACCCCACTTGCCAGCGGAATGCTGTTCAGCAGTTCCAGGCGTGCCGCCTCACTCCGGTCTTCGTCATAGGTCAGATTGGGCAACAGGAACTCATTCAGGTCCAACTGTGCCAGCAATGTATGATAAATCTGCAACGACGGCGTATTCAGCAGTTCTTCATAGGCCTCTCGTGGCGTATAGACTTGTGAGATATTGATGACCGACACCTCCCTATCATCGATACGACGCAGGTTCTTCATCGTATCCGTCTCAAGTTCAAGCGGTTTCTTCGTATCCACGATACCCTTTTCATAGAGCATATCGAAAGGAGTCAGCACCAGTCGCAGGAAGTCTGAGCCTAGTTCCGGATGTTTCTGCCAGATAAAATGCGAGAGGGCCGTTCTTTGCTGCTCAGCCACCGATGCGCTGTAGATGTAATAAGGCTCGAAATCCCGCATCACCTGTTCGCGTTCATGCTTCACGACACTGTCACTCTTATAGACAGGGAAATCAAAAGTTGCCGTCAGGTCACTGTAAAGCCACACCTTGTCGACCTCCATCTTGAAATTGGGCTTATTATCGCGTGGCATGAACCATACGATGACGGCCACCGTACACAACACCAAGGCCACACGCAGCGCAATATCACGCCAGGTCAGGTCTGTTTTTATGTCGAATTTACTCATATCACATCTAATTTGGTGGCAAAGATACAAATAATTCCTAATTCTTAATTCTTTATTCTTAATTTTTTCGTACCTTTGCACCCAAATTTGTATAATAATAAGGTATAATGACTGAAAGAAAAGTAAGGGTGCGCTTCGCACCGAGTCCTACAGGACCCCTACATATTGGCGGTGTGCGTACCGCTTTGTACAACTATCTCTTCGCCAAGCAGCACGGCGGCGACCTGGTGTTCCGTATTGAGGACACCGACTCTACACGCTTCGTGCCAGGTGCCGAAGACTATATCATCGAGGCCTTCAACTGGCTGGGTATCAAGTTCGACGAGGGTGTATCATTTGGTGGCAACTACGGTCCCTATCGTCAGAGCGAGCGTCGCGATATCTACAAGAAATACGTGCAGCAGTTGCTCGACAACGGCAAGGCCTATATTGCTTTCGACACACCAGAGGAACTGGATGCCAAGCGCAAGGAGATAGAGAACTTCCAATATGACAACAAGACACGCGGTCAGATGCGCAACTCACTGACACTGAGCAAGGAAGAGGTAGACCAACTGATTGCTGAGGGTAAGCAGTACGTCGTGCGCTTCAAGATTGACGCCGGCGAAGAGGTGCTGGTCGACGACCTGATTCGTGGTGAAGTGCGCGTAAAGAGCGATATCCTCGACGACAAGGTGCTCTATAAGAGTGCTGACCAGCTGCCCACCTACCACCTGGCCAACATCGTGGACGACCATCTGATGGAGATCACCCACGTGATCCGCGGTGAGGAGTGGTTGCCCTCTGCCCCACTCCACGTGTTGCTCTACAGAGCTTTCGGCTGGGAAGATACCATGCCCCGCTTCGCCCACCTGCCTCTGCTGCTGAAGCCCATTGGCAACGGCAAGCTCTCAAAGCGCGATGGCGACAAACTGGGTTTCCCTGTATTCCCACTGGAATGGCACGACCCCAAGACTGGCGATATCAGCAGTGGCTACCGTGAGAAGGGCTATCTGCCCCAGGCCGTTATCAACTTCCTTGCCCTGCTGGGCTGGAGTCCCGGCAACGACCAGGAACTGATGACACTCGAAGAGATGGTCAACCTTTTCGACCTTTCAAAATGTTCAAAGAGCGGTGCCAAGTTCGACCATATCAAGGCTGAATGGTTCAACCACCAGTACCTCCTTCGTCAGGCAGATGCTGACTGGTGTCCCGCTTTCGACAAGATCCTGAAGGAGAATGGCATTGAGGCCACTGCCGAGCAGGAAGCCGAGGTTGTGAGAATGATGAAGACAAAGGTGGTTGAGGTTGTCAACAACGACGGCACCAAGCGCAAGCGTAACATCTCGTTCGCCAGCGACCTGTGGCCCCTGACGAAATTCTTCTTCGTGGCTCCCACCGAGTTTGACCGCGAAGGCGACAAGTTCATCCGCAAGAACTGGAACGAGAACACGGCCGGCCAAATGCGCCAGATGACGGATGTGCTGGAGACCATCACCGACTGGAACGTGGAAGGTCTGAAAGCCGTTATCGACCCTTGGGCTGAACAAGCGGGCATCAAGCCCTGGAACGCATGGCGTATCGCCCTCGTTGGCGCCGGACAGGGTCCCGACATGTATGAGTTGGCTGCCTTCCTCGGTAAGGAAGAAACGATTCGCAGAACACGTAAAGCAATTGAGGTACTGGGCTAATGTATAATCTAGCAATATATCTCTATCTGCTCGGAGTGGCTGTCTACAGTCGCTTCAACGAGAAAGTACGGAAGATGTGGCGCGGTGAGCGCGACGCCTTCCGCATTCTCCGTGAGCAGGTAGATCCAAACGCCCGCTACGTATGGTTCCACGCAGCATCACTCGGTGAGTTCGAGCAAGGTCGTCCACTGATGGAACAGATGAAGCGCGAGCATCCTGACATCAAAATTCTGCTCACCTTCTTCTCGCCTTCAGGCTACGAGGTGCGCAAGAATTACGAGGGAGCCGACATTATCTGCTACCTGCCACTCGACACCATCACCAACGCACGCCGCTTCCTGCGCACCGTACGTCCTGAGATGGCTTTCTTCATCAAGTACGAATTCTGGTATAACTACCTGCATATCCTGAAGCATCGTAACGTACCCGTATATAGCGTATCCAGCATTTTCCGCGACGGACAGGTATTCTTCCGCTGGTACGGTCGTCAGTACGGCAAGGTACTGAAATGCTTCACCCATTTCTACGTACAGAACGAGAAGAGCAAGGAGCTCCTCAATAAGATAGGTCTCAACAACGTGACCATCACTGGCGACACCCGTTTCGACCGTGTGCTCCAGATCAAGGAGCAGGCTAAGCAACTGCCTGTCATTGAACAGTTCACCAAGGGACAGAAAGTATTCATTGCCGGTAGCAGCTGGCAACCCGATGAAGACATATTCATCAAGTACTTCAATGAGCATCGCGACTGGAAACTGGTCATCGCCCCACACGTTATCGGCGAGGATCATCTGCAGCAGATAGAAAAACTGCTGGAAGGCAGGAAGGTTGTGAGATATACCGATGTTTCTGAGAACTCAAAGGATTTGGAAAACGCAGAGGCTCTGATTATCAACTGCTTCGGACTTCTGTCGAGCATCTACAACTATGCCGGCGTGACCTATGTTGGCGGTGGTTTCGGCGTAGGTATCCACAACACGCTGGAAGCAGCCGTATGGGATGTACCCGTTATCTTCGGACCCAACAACAAGAAATTCCACGAGGCCCAGGGCCTGAAAACCTGCGAAGGTGGTTTCGAGATTACCAACTACGAGGATTTTGAACGCCTGATGAACCGTTTTGAGAGTGATGCCGACTACCTGAAGAACGCAGGTCAGCAGGCTGGCAACTACGTCAAACAGTTGTCTGGCGCCACCAAGCGCATTCTTTCTGATGTTAAACTATAAGACTAAACTTTATAAGATGAAAAAGATTGCTTTGATTTGTGCAGCCGCAGCTGCCGTGGTACTGCTGAGCAGCGCCAAGAAAGACGATGGCATCATGACCAAGGAGAATGGCGCCTATGTCATCAACACCACCGAACTCGGAAAACAGGTGGATGGCTACGTAGGTCCTACCCCTTTGAAAGTGTATATCCGCAAGAACAAGATTGAGAAGATAGAATTCCTGCCCAATCAGGAAACGCCCAAATACTGGAATGCCTGCAAGAAGCACCTGCAGAACAAATGGGATGGAATGAAGGTATCTGAAGCCAAGAAGACCGAGGTCGACGGACGCACAGGTGCCACCTTCTCAAGTAACGCCGTCAAGAAGAACGTAAAACTCGCTATTGAGTATTACGAGAAGAATAAATAAAGATATGAATTAAGATTTAAGATACTCTTTAGCATACTCCACGTAGTGGGCTGCATTATCAGTCTGTCCAGGACGCGTAGGCTTCAGATATTTCGCAGGAACACCGCCCCATATCTCATGAGGCGGTATTTTTGTGTTTTGCAGCACCAGTGCGCCAGCAGCCACAATAGCCCCCTCACCAATCTCACAGCCATCCAGCAACGTGGAGCCCATGCCTATCAGCGCACCATCGTGGATGGTACAGGCATGAACGGTGACATTATGTCCGATAGTGACATCACTGCCGATATGCGTAGGACCCGTGTCATGCGTCACATGTACACAACTGCCGTCCTGCACATTCGTACGGTCACCAATCGTGATAGGAGCCACATCACCCCTCACCACGGCGTTAAACCACACTGAGCACTGATCACCCATTGTCACATCGCCTACAATCGTAGCGTTCTCACTGAAATAGCAGTCTTTTCCCCACTTTGGAGAAAGTCCCTTGTAAGATTTGATTAAAGCCATACCACCAAAAAGCAAAAATCCCTTGTAAATACTAGATTCACAAGGGACTTCAAAATGTTTTGGCGGAGAGAGAGGGATTCGAACCCCCGGTGCCTCTCAGCACGGCGGTTTTCAAGACCGCTGTAATCGACCACTCTACCATCTCTCCAGTGCTCGAACTGCATCAAAGCGGGTGCAAAGGTACGGGTATTTTTTCAAACTTGCAAATTTTTCGAGCACTTTTTTGCAAAATAGATGTAAAATGATTAATTTTGCAGCATGATTTACCCTAATAACTTTGAAAATAAGATAGGATTCGACGATATCCGTACACTATTGAAGGAACGGTGTCAGAGTTCGTTGGGTCGCAATATGGTGGACGAGTTGGCATTTTCTTCTGATGCCGACGAAGTAAACGAGTGGTTGCAGCAAGCCAATGAGTTCCGTCGCCTGAAAGAGACGACTGACGATTTCCCCATGCAGTATTTCTTCGACATGCGCGAGTCAATCGCACGCATCCGTCTGACAGGCACCCATCTGGAGGAAAACGAAGTCTTCGACCTGCGCCGCTCACTGGAGACCATCAGCAATATTGTCATCTATCTGAATAAAGGAAACGCATCCGAGGACGAAGAGAAGGTGACCTACACTTACCCTGCCCTGCAGCGCCTGACTACCGACATCATGACGTTCCCTGCCATGATCCGTCGCATAGACTCCATCCTGGATAAATATGGTAAAATCAAGGACGGCGCCTCAATGACGCTAGCCAGCATACGCCACGAACTGCAAAAGACCGAGGGCAGCATCTCACGCACCCTCTATACGATACTGCATGCCGCCCAGCGCGACGGACTGGTAGACAAGGACGCTGCGCCCACCATGCGCGACGGTCGTCTGATGATTCCCGTAGCCCCTGGACTGAAACGTAAGATCAATGGTATTGTTCACGATGAGAGTGCTACAGGAAAGACCGTCTTCATAGAACCTGCCGAGGTCGTGGAAGCCAACAACCGCGTACGCGAACTCGAAGCCGAGGAGCGTCGCGAGGTAATCCGTATCCTCACCGTCTTCACCGACGAGGTACGTCCCCACGTCAAGGAGATTCTTGATTCCTACCGTTTCCTGGCTATCATCGACCTGATTCAGGCGAAGGCCGCCTTTGCCCAACTGACGAAAGCCTTTGAGCCCAAGGTAGAGAACAAGCCGCATCTCGACTGGATCCGTGCCATTCACCCCCTGCTCCAGTTGTCACTGGAGAAACAAGGAAAGAAAGTGGTGCCCCTTGATATCCTCCTCGAACAGGACAAGCGCCTGCTCATTATCTCAGGTCCCAATGCCGGTGGTAAATCCGTGTGCCTGAAGACCGTTGGACTGCTGCAATATATGTTACAATGCGGACTGCCCATTCCCATTGGCGACCGTTCCACCTGCGGCATCTTCAAGAATATCATGATTGATATCGGTGACGAACAGAGCATCGAGGACGACCTGTCCACCTATTCCAGTCATCTGATGAACATGAAGCAGATGATCAAGAACTGCGATGCCCACACCATATTATTAATAGACGAGTTTGGTAGCGGTACAGAACCCATGATTGGCGGCGCCATTGCCGAGGCCGTCCTGAAGCAGTTCTGGCAGAAGAAAGCCTTCGGCGTGATTACCACCCACTATCAGAACCTGAAGCATTTCGCCGACGACCACGAGGGTGTTGTCAACGGTGCGATGCTCTACGACCGTCACCAGATGCAGGCCCTGTTCCAGCTCAGTATCGGTCAGCCCGGTTCCTCGTTTGCCATCGAGATAGCCCGCAAGACCGGCCTGCCTGAGGAAGTCATCAAGGACGCCTCCGACATTGTAGGCCAGGACTATATCCAGAGCGACAAATACCTGCAGGACATCGTACGCGACAAACGTTACTGGGAAGGCAAGCGCCAGACCATCCACCAGCACGAGAAGAACCTCGAAGGACATATCCAGCGCTATGAGACCAACCTCGAGGAGATTGAGCGCGAACGCAAGCAGATCCTGAAGCGCGCCCAACAGCAAGCTGAGGAACTGCTGGCCGAGGCCAACCGTAAGATTGAGAATGCCATCCGCGAGATTCGTGAGGCGCAGGCTGAGAAAGAGCGTACCCGCGAGATTCGCGAAGAACTGCAGAAATTCCGTCAGCAGGTGCAGAGCGACGACACCCGCGGACTGATGAGCGAGGAAGAGTTTGCCAGGAAACTTCGCCAGATGGAAGAGCGCAAGGCACGCAAGGCGCAGCGCAAGGCCGAGAAAGCACAGAAGAAGGAGGAGAGCGACAAGCACCAACAGACCTTCGGTGCCGAACGCAACAGCGCCAACGACCTCAACCGTCCCCTCCAGAAGGGTGACACCGTGCGTATCAAAGGTCTCAACACCATTGGTACAGTGGAAAACATCCAAGGCAAGCAGATCACCGTTATCTTTGGCGATGTGCGCACGAAGATGAAGGCCGAACAGCTGGAGAGATGCGACAAGGGTAAGGTGAAGAGCGAGGACACCTCCGCAGCCAACAAACATGCCGGTCTGGCTATCCTGACCTCGAAGATGACGCGTGCCACCATGGAAGACCGCAAGCAGAACTTCCATCAGGATATCGATGTGCGCGGCATGCGTGGCGACGAGGCCATAGATGCCGTGATGCACTTCATCGACGATGCTATATTAATAGGTATGTCGCGCGTGCGTATCCTCCACGGCACGGGCACCGGCGTACTGCGCCAGCTCATCCGCCAGTACCTCCGCACTATCCCCAATGTGAGTCATTTCCGCGACGAACACGTACAGTTTGGCGGTGCCGGCATCACCGTTGTGGACATAGACTAAGAAACACCCATTTTCTAACGACGAAAATTAGAATACAATTGACGAAAGTCATGAATTTAACTTAAATAAATACAAAATCAGGCTTCGCTATTAGGAATATTACGAATAATTTCCTACATTTGCAAACAAAGAAAATGGTAAACGTCCCCATCAACGTCTCGTGACGAGACAAGGACGAATGTTTCATCAAGGGCCTTGGCAAAGCCCTCCAAACACATACTAGCCATGATGAGAATAGCGAAGCAACTATGCCTGAGCTTATCGATTCTTACTTTGTTGCCCCTCGGCGCTGGGGCGAAAAACAAAGCGGTAAAATCAGGGCCGTTTGACTGGTCATCTGTGATAGAGGCCATCATTCTGGTAGAAAGCGAAGGAAATCCCAAAGCCGTGGGCGGACAGTCAGTGGGTGCCATGCAGATTACCCCTGTTGCCGTACGTGAATGCAACTACATTCTGAAGACACGTGGTAGCGAGAAGCGCTACACCCTGGCAGACAGATTTGATGTGGCCAAGTCAAAGGAGATGTTCCTTCTGATTCAGTCAAAGTACAATCCATCTAACGACATTGAGAAAGCGATTCGTTTGTGGAACGGTGGACCCAACTACAGTCTACGCGCTACCGAAAGATATTATAAAAAGGTACTGAGACGTATGAAGTAATCATTACTAATGTTACTTAGAGATGTTACTTAGAGAAAACACAAAGAAGAAAAAAAAAAAAAAAATCCAACAGCAGTGATTGAGGTCGTGCTGTTGGATTTTTTTTGCGATTTATCCTAAAAATCCTTCCTATTTTACAATTTTCTGCTTATCTTTGTCGCATGATTAGGAAAAACATCATATTCTTTACTGCCCTCTGCCTTTGTATGCTAACCGCAACGGCACAGGCACAGCACGTCAGCTATCGTTCTACGGACCACTACAACAAGCGTGTGGCACAGTTTGAACGCGAGGGCGGCATCAACGAGAACAGTATTGTGATGCTCGGCAACAGTCTGACAGAGAACGGTAAAAACTGGGGCGAGCGTCTAGGTATGGACAACGTGGTGAATCGCGGCATCATTGGCGACAACACCATCGGCATGACGGAACGTCTCTGTCAGATTACACCCCACAAACCCAAAGTCATCTTCCTGATGGCTGGCATCAACAACATGGTAAACGATGCACCGTGTATTGACGTAGCCCAACAGGTCATCGGCTTGATAGAGGCTATCAGACAGCAGACCCCCAACACGAAACTCATTGTGGAGAGTCTGCTGCCCATCAATGAGAAATCGGGGCGTTGGCGCACACTGGCAGGCCGCACCGATGACATCCCCCTGACGAATATGTATATCCGCGCCTATTGCGAATCAAACGACATCACGTTTGTGGACCTCTTTCACCAGATGACCTACCCCACCAGCAACATGCTGAGAGACGAGCTGAGCTACGACGGGCTACACATCACGGAGGCGGGATACGAAATATGGGCAAAAGAAATCAAACGGCAATTAAACCATTGGGAACGTTAGGCGTCTATAAAAACATAAACCCAACGACTAAAATAGATGAACTTACGTTTTTTTACCCTACTATCACTCATCTGCTTGTGCGTGCTTCATGTCAACGCTCAAACAGACAACGTATCAGGACGTGTTATTGACAAGGAGACCAAAGAGGCCCTTGCGAAAGCCACCCTACAACTTTATCGAATCGGAAACAAAAAAGACACCACCTTTGTTGGGGGAACCCTCTCCAATGATCGCGGTGCCTTTTCATTTAATAATGTCAGCGCAGGCACCTATATGCTTAAAATCACTTTCCTGGGCTATCAAGAGCAGAAGAAAGCACTGACAAAAACGAGCACACGTGCCCTTGCACTGGGTAGCATCGCAATGGAGCCCAATAGCGTGCTCATCAACGAGGCAGTGGTAACCGCCAATATTCCCAAGATGGTAATTAAGGACGACACGGTGGTCTATAACGCCGACGCCTTCCGTGTGCCCGAAGGATCTGTCATCGAGGCCTTGGTAGAGGTACTGCCCGGCGCTAAAATTGACGAAGACGGAAAAATCAGCGTCAATGGCAAAGAGGTAAAGAAATTCAAGCTCGACGGGCGCGACTTCATGACAGGTAATAATGATGCCGTGATGAAAAACCTGCCCTCATACGTCATCGACAAAGTAAAAGCCTATGACGAGAAGAGTGACCTGAGCAGGATGACAGGCGTTGATGACGGTAACGACGACTTCGTGTTGGAATTCACCACAAAGCGTAGCGCGCGCAACGGCATACAGGCCAATCCGGACTTGGGATATGGTACCGATAAGCGCTATGGTGTGCGCCTCACGGCCATGAAGCCCTTCGGTGATATGCGCTACACCTTCATGGGCAATGCCAACAATGTGAACGACCGCAACTTCTCCGGTCGTGGCGGACGAGGCCGTGGCAACAACAACGGACAGCGCCATACGAAGACGGCCGCCCTGGATATCAGTTATGAGAACCAGCGCAAGGAGAACGGCAGTCAGGTGAAGATGAGCGGACGTGTGACGTGGAGCCACGGTAATACCAACAACTGGAGTCGTACAGGCTCTGAGAGCTTCGTCAACACGCGCGGTGGTGCTTTCTCGAATAGTGTCAGTCAGAGCTACTCGCGCAACAACTCGTGGACTGGCAACATGAATTTACAATGGAGCATAGACTCTCTGACCACACTGTCTTTCCGCCCGAACATCAGTTTCTCAAGTAATGACAACCAAAACGCCTCCAACTCGGCCTCGTTTAATGTGGACCCCTTTGAGTATGTGACCGACCCGCTGAGCACCATGGGACTGCAGGAGCTGAGTCAGGACAGTCTGGTGGTGAACAGTCGCAGCAACAAGTCGCTGAGCTATGGTACCAACAAAAACCTGAGGTCACAACTACAACTCTATAGACGATTGAACAACAAGGGACGCAACATCGCCATCAGCACCAACCTGAGCTATGGCGACGGCGACAACCGCAATGCCAACCTGTCGGGCGTGCATCTGTGGCTACAAAAGAACAGCCTGGGTAATGACTCTACCTATCAGACCAACCGCTACACGACCTCAGACAACAAGAACTACAGCATCTCGCTCGGTACCACCTATACCGAACCGCTCTATATCTTCAAGAAGAAGGAAAATCCTGAGGATACCCTCCAGCAACAAAACGGACGCGGTCCGTTTGGCAATCGTGGCAGAAGGATGGTGGGACAAGAAGGCATCTTCCTGCAGTTGAACTACAACTTCAACTACAGCTTCCAGAAGAATGACCCCAGCACCTACGACCTGCTAGGCATCAGCGAAGAACAGTTTCAGAACGCACTGCTGGACTATCGAGATTTCGGTTTCCTGCCCGAGGACTATGAAGACCGTCTGTCAACCAGTCTGAGTCGCTATTCTGAGCGTACGGAATATGCACATAATGGTGATGTGCAAATCAGACTGAACCGCGAGAAATATAATCTTAACGTGGGTGTGAATATCCAGCCTCAGCGCTCACACTACATCCAGCAGTATCTGGGTAAGCCCGTTGACACGGTGCGCACCGTGGTGAACCTCTCGCCCACCCTGAACATGCGTTACCGTTTTGACCAGTATACCAATCTGCAGGTGCAGTTCCGCGGACAGACTCAGCAGCCTAGCATCACGCAGTTGCTCGACATCTACGATGACACCAACCCACTATCGGTGACAATGGGTAATCCAGGATTAAAACCCTCGTTTACCACCAACCTCAGTTTCAACTTCCAGAAGCAGCGCAAGCCCACCCTCGTGGAAGACAGTCTTGGTTTCCAAGTGCCCAAGAACCAGCGCCATTGGAGTTTCAGCAGCAACGGCTCGTTCCAGCGCACCACCAATTCCATCGGCAATATCGTGACCTACGAAGAGAATACCGGTCGCCGCATCAGTCGTCCGGACAACTTTGACGGCAACTGGAATGCCAGTGGCGGTGTGACGTTCAACATGGGACTCGACACACTGAACCGCTGGGACGTGAGTGGTAGCATTCGTGGTAGCTACCGTCACCAGGTAAGCTATGTCAACCTGAACCGCACGGCAACGCCTGATCGCAACGTGACGCATAGCATCAACGTGTCGCCCGACGTATCGCTGAGCTATCGCAACCGCTGGCTTAACTTCTCACTCAACGGTCAGACAACATACGCTCGCACAGAGAACCGACTCCAGGCTTCACGTAATCTGGACACATGGAATTTCTCTTACGGCGGCAACACACGCATCGATTTAAATCAGCTGAACGGACGCCAGTCGGCCAACGCTTCTTCATGGCCCGTACTATCTACCGACTTCCACGTATATAGCAAGCGCGGCTATGCCGATGCCACTCTGAATACAGACGAACTAATATGGAACGCCCAACTGAGCTATAGTTTCCTACGTGGCAAGGCTCTCACCGTGATGCTGCAATGGTATGATATCCTGCGCGAACAGACCAATTTCAGTCGCACCGTCAATGCCAACGGTTGGCGCGACCAAGAGGTTAATGCCATCAACTCGTATGCCATCCTCCACATCAGCTATCGCATGAACTTCTTCGGCGGCCGCGGCAGCAGCGGATGGGGTGGCGGCGAAGGCGGTCGAGGCAATCGTAGCGAAGGCTTTGGCGGAGGCCGAGGCGGACGCGGCGGCTTCGGTGGCGGTGGACGCAGATAACAGAAGAAAAGAAGCCCAGCGGTTGCTGGGCTTCATCATTATCAACAAAAAAAAGAACGCAAATGCGTTCTTTGTAGTTGCGGAGGCAAGAACTGAAAGAAGTCCTTTGTCTCTTATTTAACCGCGTACAAAAGCCGTTTTTAACGCATCTTCCTGACAATTAATACTATTTCTTGTCCGAGTTTTGTCCGAGTTTAAGAGCCAAATCAAGTCTGGTTCCCAGTTCATCCTTAACCTTTTTTAAATCATTGATACGCTCATCTTTCTCCTTTATAAGCAATCTCAGGGCCCTATTTTCTGCCTGAAGTGATTTCGGATCCTGATTAATGACGGAGGAATTTATGATGTTTTGATTTCCGACAATAAACGGGGATGCCCCGATTTTGTCCGAACCGCCGAAGAAGTCATCCAGAGATATATCCAGAATGTTACATACCTTCATGGCGGTTTCTATAGTCGTATTTGGACGCCTCAGGAAATCGTTAATTGTTCTGTGGGTATCCTCTCCCCACATAAGAATAGCAAACTGTCGCTCAGTCATGCCACGAGATGCTATGGCTTTCCTGAGGAATTCGAGATTGACATTGACACATTCGTACCTCATGTTACACCTATTTATGTTAAATCCTCTTAAAGACGGAAAGATTTTTCCGTCATTATTAGGATTATTCCGTTTTTAATATTAATTTTGCCACAAATTTAAATATTTAATCCGAAATAAACAAGAAAATTATGGCAGAAAATCAGAGCATTGACGTGAGGGTTTATTACCAGTCACTAACGAAAAAAGAGAAAGGAAAGTTCCTTCGCTACCTCAGTCAGAGGTACGACTATCCCACCGCAACTATGAGCGGGAAACTCAGAGAGAACAACGTCAGCGAATTACGTCGCGATGAGTTAGAGAACATCACCAAGACAATAGAGACTGGCATATGGATGCAATAGAGTTTAGGGTTTCCCCAGATGGAAAGGTTTATTACAAGCAGGGAAAATCAGAAGAAAAACGGCTAACGAGGTTCTGTACAGGTATCTGTTTGGAGATGCTGGGTATTATCAACGATAGGTTCCCTGGAGCATGGGCAAGGCTTTGCTTGTTATACAAGCCTAAGAACAATTCGTCAGCAGCTAAGGATGTAGCCGCATTCTCTATTATTGAGCGCTTTATCCGCTGCAACTTTGGGGAACACGATTTGCTTACTCCAGATATCGAGAGGGACATTCTCCATTTTGAGGAAGTCCGCTGTCCTCTTAGGGGAATATGCCAGGATGAAAATATCATCTGTAAACCTCAGAGTCTATACAGATTGACACCTGCAGAAAAGGAAGTCGCCAAACTGTACCTGAGGGGTGACACATTCGATATGATCGCAAGAGAACTTGGGAAATCTCCATCTACAGTTAAGCAGCAGCTCTGGAAGCTTAAGAAGAAACTAGGCGCCAAGAACTGCAGGGAGATCATTCGAGTTTTACGAATTCACAATATCTGAAACAGAGACCGTCCCGCCAGGCCATAATAAAATTAATACACTAACACTGTCGATAATCTTTTTGGCGGGCGGCCTCTTTAAACTTAAAACAATGCATCCGGATTGTCAAACGTGCAAAGACAAACGCAACTGCATCAATGGGGCAAGGTGCATGAAGTGCGGTTGCTATATAGACCAAATAAAAACAAAACCGTGTGAATATGAGTAAAAGTGATCTTCTAACAAAACTAATAGTCATAGAGACAAAGGGGCGCTCTATGGGTATGCAGATGAGAAAAGAGGCAGCTGTGGCGCGTCAGGAACTGGCCGACCGCCAACGCAAGGGCCTCACTGGTGATGCTGCCATCGCCCACTATAATGAGTGGATGCAGCGTTATGGTATGGAACATCTGATGGTAAGGGAGGAGTCTGTATGAATGTTGTAATAACCCTTCCCAAACAATTGATTATAGCCATCATAGAAGGAACAAAGACTTTCGAGATGCGCAAATGCAGACCCAAACACATGAAAGTTGGAGTGGATGGTTTCTTTGTCGTCGAGAAAGGCACGAAGAGAATACACTGTTGGTGCCGCGTCGATGAGATACAGACTGTCAGCGGCTTGTTTTCCCTTACGAAAGAAACGTGTAAAATGCTTGCTGTGTCTAAAGAATACGTTGACACGTATCGCTCTAACGCAAAGTTTATTTACCTGTGGCGCATAGGCAAGGTAAAACGGTTCGAAGATGGTGCGGTAACATTAGAGGATTTAGTTGTTGACAGGGCACCTCAATCTTTTGCTTATTGCCCTTTTTCTTTTGGTGAATCATATTAATTTTTTGATAATGGATATTATTGAATACATACGAGAGCAGTTGAATTATTGCAAGGAAATAAATGCTGAAAGCGCGATATTTTCTTTCGAACTTGAAGAATGCAAAATTGAAATTAAGGTGAAACGTAAAAAATAGGGATTATGAGTACAGAAGAAAAAATAGATGAGTTGTTCTACTCGATAGGCAGAACAAAGAAGGTTGAGTTTATTGACAAATATATAGACTATGCATCTGACAGGGCAATTGTCAGGCACGTCGGCAATTATATTTGTGACATTCTGGAAGATCTTTGGGAAGATGGAAACATCGATGGCGTAATTGCTTTCTTGAAACAAAAAGGTTATCAAGTAGAGAAACCAAGCGTATGAGTTATTTTCCTGAATTTGACAAGCACGGGCGCTACATCGAGTCACCCTGCTATGGCTGTGACCTTCCTGATTGCAGCTTCTGCCCAAGAGAAAACAAATCTGTCGAAGAATGAAAACCCCTATCACATATTACGGAGGCAAGCAGATTCTCACAAATGAGATTCTGGAATTGATGCCAGCCCACAAGATATATGTGGAGCCGTTCTTTGGTGGTGGCGCGATATTCTTTGCCAAAGGTTCGTCATTCCTCGAAGTTATCAATGACACCAATGATCTGCTGATTAACTTCTATCAGCAATGTGTGGATAACTTCGAGGCCCTGCAGCACAGGATCCAGAACACCCTTCACAGCGAAAGTGAGTTCAAAAAAGCTCGGACAATCTACAACAATCCCAGATATCGGAGCAAGCTCGATAAGGCCTGGGCTGTTTGGGTGATGACGAACATGAGCGTGATGGCCACCCCTCGAGGTGGATGGAAGCGGGACAACGGAACGGGTGGCTCACATATTGGTATCGGAATGGACAATCACAGGAAGCGCTTTACATCGCAGATTTACGATAGGCTCAGCAAAGTGCAGATCTCCTGTCATGATGCCATCGACGTTATCAAGGAACGTGACACTCCAGATACATTCTTCTACCTCGATCCTCCGTATATCGGTGCAGAGCAAAAGCACTATAAGGGCTATAAGAAGGAAGACTTCAAGCAGCTACTCGATGTCCTTTCCGGAATTCAAGGAAAGTTCATCCTATCGAATTTCAGCAGTGATATACTGCAGGAGTATTGCGAGGCCAACAATTGGAATATTAAGGTTATCTCTTTGAAGAGCATGATACCAGCTCTGATTCACAAACCACGTAGAAAGTACGAGGTTTTAGTTTGGAACTTTACACAGGAACAAAGTCAATTAAAATTTGAATAATATGAAATTTTACGTTTGCGGAAAAATCGGCAAGGACAATCCAAGTCCGGAGACACTTGCCAAGTTCAAGAAAGCCGAGGACATGCTAAGAAGCAAAGGTCACGATGTGTTCAACCCTACAACCAGCGGCCTAGGTCGCCATGCCGAGAGTCTGGCGCAAGCAGCAGACTATGATACTTCCTTTTATCAGGAGATCATGCTACTTGACCTTGTGCAATTGGCACAATGTGATGCCGTGCTTGTGCTGGGAGATTGGCATAATTCGCCAGGAAGTAAGCCTGAGCTGATGCTTGCAATGGCTCTTCAAATGCCAATTTACCAAGAGGCTCCAAATGGTCGCCTGTTCCCGGTTAAGTTCGATGTCAGAAGAATTATCGAGTACCAGGATCCTAATAAGGCGCTGACTGTCGGAGAGGTTATGGAGAAACTAAAGGATTTCTCGCCGGACACTCCCATGGTGATGAGTGCAGACTTTATGCTAGGTGAACCTTTTGTGCAAAGCTTCGACCGTCAGATTCATGGGCCAATCTATGAGGTAAGGGCGAATGATGATCTGAGAGTAAATTGTGGAATGACAGCAGTATTGGATGCGTACATGAGTTGCATTATTAGCTTTGATTGATATGACTAAATGGAAAACCGTTTATGGTGAATTAGAGGTTCCTGATTACATTCCAGAACCTGAAAATCTCATGCAATGCTTTGATGGATTCTACAGCATCTTAGAGAAAGAACGGTTCTGCCTAAAATTGCAGCAACAACAGCCTGACTTCATCGAAAGGAACAAACGTTTGATGAAAGCAGGAAAAATTGAATTTGACGAATATGAAGAAGTAAAATGAAAATACCCACCCCACTATATGTAGTTACAGGTCTATGGCACGGCAAAAAGCGCGAGGCCATCAGCCTGCCATGCAGCCGTCTGAAGGCTGTGGAGTTGAGAGACTGGACGCGCAGAACGTTCCAGAACATCAACGTGTATGTGGATATTCAGATAAGGGAGGTAGTAAGGATTTGAACGGATAAACCGTGTATTTTACATCCTGCCTGACAATCACTATATTTGCAACCGCAAGTAAGACCGAAGAGTTATGATAGACCAAAAGTACATTGACATGATCATCGACCGCGTAGACCTCGAGAAGGTTGTCTCGGGCTACGTCGGTGATATGAAGCGCAAGGGACATCGCTCATGGGCATGCTGTCCCTTCCACCAGGAGAAAACTCCATCATTCTGTGTTGACACCGCTAAGAACCTGTGGCACTGCTATGGCTCGTGCCAGGACGGCGGCACTGTCATCAAGTTCATCGAGAAGATAGAGAACCTGCCTTTCCCGCTGGCGGTAAAGAAGCTGCTGAAGGATGAACTGCACATCGACCTTCAGGATGCCGACATACAGTCAACGCCTGAGGAGGAAGCCAGGCACAAGAAACTGGAGTCCATGCGCATCATCAATGACTATCTTTCCCAATGGTTCTATCATCAGCTGTGGCAGAACGACCCTGCGGCAAAGGCGGCAAAAGACTACATGCTGGGCAGATGGGATGAAGAGTACTGCAAGGAAATGCGCATCGGCTTCGCCCCTGAGGACGGCAGGAAGGTCATCGAGTACTGCGAGAAGAAAGGTCTGAACTTCGACTTACTCCAGGAGATGGGTATCCTGAAGATGAGCGAGAAATCCCATCAGTTGTATTGCGTCTATCGTAACCGCCTGATGATTCCCATCCGCGACCGCTACTCGAACATCATAGGCTTCACTGCCCGTACCATGGACGGGGAGGATGACCGCAAATACATCAACTCCAGCGAGAGTGACCTTTATAAAAAGAGCCAGTCCATCTTCGGCATCGAGCAGGCAATGACAGCGGCCAGACGTCAGGAAAAGATGTTCCTGGTCGAGGGAGGCCCCGACGTCATGAAGCTGCAGTCTGTTGGAATTCTCAATACCATTGCTTCACTAGGTGGCGCATGGACAAAGGATCAGTTCCTGCTATTGCGGAACTACCGCATGCAGAACATCACGCTCTGTTTCATTCCGGACAGCGACATTCCCAAAGCTGGGGAGAAACTTGGTGCCGGCTTTAAGAACGTCTTGAAGAACGGAGCACTGGCTATGGAATGCGGCTTCACCGTCAGCGTCCGAGAGATTCCGAATGACCTGGAAGCAGAACATCCTAAGAAGGTGGATCCTGATGAATACATCAACCGCGACACAGACCTCGCCGGACTCACAGAAAAGGAGTTCCTGCTGTGGTACGTTGAAAAGTCACTTGATAAGGAGGCCACTACGGAAGACCGGCAGAAAGTCATCAACAGCGTGTGCGACCTGCTGGTGTGCATCAAGGATGAAGACCTGCAGGAAACGTACCTCTCGAAACTCGCACACTACGATGGTACCAAGCAGCTGTGGCGCAACGCCTTCAACTCTGCCAAACGACGCAAGCAGGAGAAACTGTCGAGCAAGAACAAGCGTGGCGATATCGATATGCTCAGACAGTTCGGCTTCATCGAGAAACACAACTGTTATTTCGGTACCACAAAGGACGGTGATGAGACTCAGTGGTCGAACTTCTCCCTGAAGCCACTCTTCCACATCAAGGATGACCTGAGGCCTGTGCGTCTGTTTGAGATCAACAACAATGAGGAAGAGGACAAGCCGGAGATCATCGAGCTGGACATGGAAGTGCTGACATCCTCGAAGTCGCTCAGAAAGAAACTGCTGGGTATCGGCAACTACATATGGATGGCCAGTGACCAGGAACTGATTAAGCTGCAGTCCTATCTGGCGAAAGTGACTGAGACAGCCGTAGAGATCAAGCAGCTTGGATGGCAGAAGGAAGGCTTCTATGCTTTCTCAAACGGCGCACTGGAAGACTCCGACTGGCACGATATCGACAAGATGGGTATTGTGCGCCTGAAAGCGGGAAAGTTCTACCTCCCTGCCCTTTCACAGCTCTATAACACTTCCAAGGAACTTTATGTTAATGAGCGCAAGTTCCAGCTCACGAGGTACTCCAATATTTCCCTGAATGAATACTTCACGAAGATCTGCCGGGTGTTCGGCCCGAATGCTAAGGTCGCACTTACCTTCTATATGGCATCACTCTTTGCTGATATCATACGACAAAGAGGTGTGAAGATTCCGTTACTGAACCTCTTCGGCCCTCCCGGATCCGGAAAGACCGAACTGGCCAGGACGCTGATGGGATTCTTCCAGACAGACTATGATCCGCCAAATATCGAGAGCAGCATCCCGTCTTTGGCAGATGCCGTTGCCTCCGTGTCGAATGCCCTGGTATTCCTCGATGAATACAAGAACGGCATTGACATCAAGAAACTCCAGTTCCTGAAGGATATCTGGGGTGGTGTCGGTCGTATGCGCATGAACATGGATAAGGATAAGAAGCGTGAGCAGGCCCGTGTGGACTCGGCAGTCATCATATGCGGCCAGGAGATGCCGACAGCTGACCCAGCCTTGTTCACACGTCTGATATACCTTACTTACGACAAACACTCGTTCAGCGAGCAGGAACGGCAGGAGTACACCGACCTGATGCACTGGCGCATGCTGGGCACATCACATATCACCGTCGAGATCCTGAAGCACCGCGATAAGTTCGAGGCTTCTTTCGGTAATGCCTGGCGCAAGGCAGAGGCAGACGTGAAGTATGCCCTTCGTGGCGAAGGTGCCATCGTTGACCGTATCCAAGGCAACTGGACGGTGCTGCTGGCCACCTACATCGCACTGGAGGATGTGCTGCAGCTGCCATACTCCTACGACGACCTGCTGAAACTGTCGACGCAGGGCATCCTCCGACAGAACGAGATGTCGGCCAGCGTCGATGAGGTGGCAGGATTCTGGAACATCATCAGCTCTGCCATACAGAAGGGCATCCTGATGAAGGACCAGGACTACAAGATCCGCTACAAACAGAAGCTCCGTACATCGAAGCAGAAGGATGAGATGGACTTCGAGAAGAACATCCCAATCCTGATGATCCGAAGGAACGTGATGATGGCAACCTACAGGGAACAAGGCCGCAAGATGGACGAGCAGGTACTGCCTCAGGAGTCGATGCAGCACTATCTGGAGATCACGCCGGAATACTACGGATACACCACCAGTCCGGAACGCTTCAAGAAGTTCAATGGCAATGGGCTGGCGGAACGTGAGGAGATAACCGACGAAAAGGGTAATATTACCGGTTACCGAACCGTCTGGAGCCAGGACAGGCCGATGTGCTTCAACTACGAACTAGTGAGCCAGAAATACGGCATCATCCTCGACACCTATACAGGTGGAGAGAACGACACACCACCCCGTCCGGAGCCGGAACAGGGAGAGCTTTTCAGGGAGAATGACGAAGATGCACCATATTAGTCAATTACTCATAGGTCTATTTGTTTTAGGTTGGGGTGGCTGTCGTGAGGCAGCCACCTTTTTCGTGCGCTGTGCGGGCGCGCATTAGGCTCTAACGGCTAAAAAAACGATTTTGAGAAATGAAAAACATGGTGTTACATTTGTAGCAACGTGTAGCAACTTTGTAAACGTCTGATTTTCAGTACGAAAACAGATGTAGCAAAAGCGAAAAGTTTGTAGCAACAATGTAGCAATTTGTAGCAACGGACTTTCTACTATACTATTTTGTAGCATTGTAGCAACAAATATGTAGCATGCTACAAAGATGCTACAAACGTAACTCGTTGATAATAAGCACTTATGCTTTATGCATCTCGTTGCTACACGTTGCTACACATAATGTCCTCGTGTGCGCGAGATTTTTCCGCTTAAAAACGGAAAATTAGAAAATTATTACTATCTTTGCACCCAAAACCTGATGATTATGAGTAAATTCGTCGTTTATCTTAAACTACAACCTTTCGTTGCGCAGTGGCTTCACCACCACTACGGAAACCCTGTCCAGTTCCAACCTAAGTCGGTTGAGAACTCGACCATTCTACAGTTCACGCAGAAGCTTCCAGAAGGTCGGCAGCCTGATACGGCTGCCGATGGCCTCACTGCTGTCCGCATACCAGACAATGAAAAGAAGGATCCTTCCGTTTACAACTATCTTGGTCCGAAAGGAAAGGAGGCAGTAGTTGACTGCATTGAACGGACATTCAAACTTATGATGTGGAGTGAACTGAATGACATGTCAGATGTCGGATGCTCAGTACTGGGTGCCATTGATGCCTGGTGTGAGATGCACGGCATCAATATCGAATATGACAGGACTATACTCATGCGGTATAACAGAATCCGGAATTCGTATGTGAAAAAAGGGGTGGATCTTCGCAGAAGGATGCGGAACCACGATAAGTTGTTTAACAAAAAATAACTCTGTTTTTCTCTCCTATGATAGACCGTTTATTTTTACTGGGCATGAAAGCCCATTAAAAACCGTAATTCCCGTTACTGCCCGTTAAACATAGTGCATATCCGTTAACTCACAATAAACAGAGACAAAAGATGAAGCAGATTAGAATCATTACCAAGGTGGAAAGAACACCTATCAGGAATCTCAATGGATTGACCAGAATTTCAGAAAGGAAGGTTCGTCTTCCTTCAGGCATCACCTGGCAGCCGTTAGATATCAAGCCACACGCGCAATTGTCTATTACTGATAAAACAGAAGACAACAATACCGTATGGTCGGCAAAGTTGTCTTTCAAGACATGTGACAACTTCAAAAGCAGGGGACGCTGGGCTTACCGCTGTCTGATGTCAAGCGGTCAGTATCGTCTTATCGGCACGGATGGCAGACCTTACCCTGTTACATCAGTGAGCGATAATGCGCCTGAGAACGTGACCGAAAACCAACTTATTGAGGTTACAGTGAACTGGCAATCACCGCAATTTGTACCGTTTATTACTGAATAATAGGTATTTTTTTATATTTTGTCCATTGTCTACCTTTGCCGTAGAATTTGCAAAAGTAGACAATGGAATATCAATTTATCATTTCCGGAGAAATCGGTGTTGCCTTCGACTGGTGGACTGGCCAGCGTGGTACCACCGCTAACCAGGTTAAGAACTTCCTCGATGCCCACAAGGATGAGGACGTTCATATTGCAGTCTGCTCTCCAGGCGGATACGTCGATGCAGGCCTGCAGATCTACCAGCATATCAAGAACCATGGCCGTGTTCACTGCCACATCATTGGCATGACGGCCAGTGCAGCAACCTTCCTCACCATGGGAGCCAAGGAGGTTGACATGGTTGACGGATCACTCATGCTCATCCACAATGTCTCTACTGAGGTGTGGGAGTGGCAGATGGCAAACAAGGAGCAACTAGACCAGCTCATTGCCTTCTTCCAGAAAGAGCGCAAGGATCTTGATACCATCGACCGCGTCATTGCTTCCCTCTATGCCAAGAAAAACGGCAAGAGTGTTGAGGACTGCATGACTAAGATGACGGCTGCCGCTTGGCTGTCACCTCAGGATGCTCTCGACTTCGGACTGATCGACCACATCGTAGAGGATGAGGACGTGAAAAAGAAGTCGAACCGCTTACGCACAACTTTTACTAATTCCATATTCAAGGATTTCGGTCTTCCTTCCCTGCCTGCGGACACGACGGATGGTCTATCTGCCGTCGTGGACCAGGAAGGTAATCCAGCTGAAGGTTTCATGCAGAAGGCGACTGCGTGGATGCAGAAGCGATTTCCTAAACTTTTCGCCGAAGAGAGTACAAACCCCATGAAGAAAGTCTTTACTTGCCTGTGCGCCTTACTGGCTGTACAGGACTTCGAGGTGACTGACGGTAAGATTACCATCACCGAGGAGAATGCGGGCAAGATTGAGGGACAGTTGGATCAGCTGGGCAAGGATCTGCAGGCAGCCAAGGATGCACAGGCCGACCTCCAGACGAAACTCGACCAGGCTCTGAAGGACGTGCAGGAGCGCGACAAGCAGATTGCCAACCTCAAAAAGGCCTCAGGGGCAGAGGACGAAGTCCCTGCCGGAGAGCATGTAGACGAAGGTGCCGGTGAAATCACCGCACAGTCGATGTTGAACGAAATCAAGGACATGTAATTATGGCAACAGGTTCAGTAGTTCAGATCCAAGAGCCGGAGGTAACCTTTGAGGAACTGGCTCAGAGTGCCCGCAAACTGCGCAAGCAGCTGTTGCAGATTCCCGTATATCGGGCTGAGAAGGCACTGAAGTTTATGACACCCCGTGTGGGTATCAGAGTGGCAGAGACCGTCGGTACGCTGACTGGTGACATGCAGTTCGGACCTTATAACGAGGACCGTGAGGATAACCAGGACGTGAAGATCACGCCACGCACCCTCTTCACATATCTGGGTAGCGTCGTGAAGAACTTCCGTCCCAACACCATCGTTCAGAGCATCTGGGGTCCCTCAGTGCTGCACGGTGAGGGTATGAAGAATACCGAACTGGCCCGCATGGTGCTTACCATGCTCACCCGCCAGATGGGTGACCATCTCTATAAGGAGCTCTTTACCGCCGTGCGTAACGCCAATGGCGATACCACGCACGATCTCTTCAACGGCTTTGACACCATTGCAAAGACCGAGATGACCGCCATCGAGGCTAACGTAGCTCAGGGCATCGAGGCAAAGCCTGCTGCTATCACCACCGCTCTTGGCAACAAGGTGGTCATTGAGGCCATCACCAAGAACAATGCCTATGATGTGCTTCGCGCCATCTGTAAGGCAGCCAACGAGCACCTCATGGATGAGGAAGAGCTTCTGCTTTTCTGCCCGAAGCACGTCGTTTGGGACTATGAGGAGGATTACAAGACCACCACTGGCGGTACTGCGTACAACCGCGAGTTCCACAAGTACGTCATCGAGGGCTTCGAGAACGTCACCTTCGTTCCGCTGTCATGTAAGAACGGCTCACCGTTCCTGCAGCTGACCACCAAGCGCAACATGCTCTATGGTGTCGACCAAATCTCTGATAAGGAGAATGTCGAGGTGGCACGCTTCAAGGCATTCGTGCTCCAGTTCATCGCCACGATGTTCTTCGGCGTTCAGTACGAGAGCATCGACGCTGAACGTATCCTCTTCGCTACCATCGATGGCACAACCGCCATCTGATGAATAAGGTATCAGGGGTTGGCGGCTGTCTGACCTGAAAGGCCCGGTGCCGCCGCCCCACTTTCATTCACATCAAAAAACGAAAGAAAATGCCACAAGATTGTTCAAACGAGAAGACCTTGCTGCAGGATGTCAAGTTCTGCCAGGGCAAGAAATCGCTTCCTGGTACAAAGAAGCGTGTATATCTGGCAGACATCCGTGATATCGTGAAGTTCCCAAAGTTGGCAGACCGCTCAGCAAATGGTACTAAGCTCTCGGATGTCGCAACATATCCCGCCACTATCGCGTCCGGCAACTCCAATGTTGCCAACAACTTCGTGATGGCTGAGGGAAAGTTCTTTATTCAGGTGGACATTATTAACAATAATGGTCAACTGACCTGTGAACCTCAGGGCACCTTCGGTTCGAAGACCTACAAGAATACCTATAAGGGTAATGCTCCTGGCACTGAGGAAGAAGTCACAGGCTTGATTGCCGAGGTGCTCAATGCAGAGATTATTGCTGTGGTTCCTACCCGCACCGGTAAGTTCCGCGTTGTCGGTTCTGACGAGTTCCCTGCAGAGGTGAATCCCAGCCAGGACACTGGTCAGGCTGCCACTGACACCAACCAGACGGCTCTCGAGATTGTTGCCGATGATGAGATGCCCGCTCCTTTCTATTTTGGAAAGCTTCCTGTATCAGATGGTGAGTTGGACTGCACCACAGGTGAAGTCACCGTAACTCCTGGGGAATAAGGGTATGCCCATTTTTAAGGTTAGGGATAATGTAAAATGATGGGGGCGGAATGGGCGTACAGCCTCATTCCGCCTTTTTAATTCAGTTAATTATGAACGGAATAGACAAACTTTTTCGAGCCAGAATTGAAGAATGGCTCTCAAAGAAAAAGCACACTGAGGCCGATTTGGCCAACGGTGCAATGATGGTGCTGCAGTGCAACCGCAACCGCGCCATGTACAACACCATGATGCGAAAGCCTTCTCACTATGAGGAGAAAATGGTCTATGAACTGAAAAAGCACCTGGCTTATCTTCAGAACGATATGAACCTCGATGACGTGAAAAAGCTGGAGAAAAAAATCCTCCCTGTCATCGGCAAGGCTATCGCCGACACGGAGGCTGCCGCTGATAAGGCAGCAGAACCAGACAACCCGGTTCCTGAAGATAGTTTCCTCCCTGCTCCGGCACTCTCTTCTGAGGAGCCATACAAGCAGACGGATGCCATCGTCGCACGCGGCAAGCGTACCGACCATGACACACTTCCTGAAACCATCCGTGCCATCTGGGATAAGAACGCAGAGCGCTATAAGAAAATGAAGCAGGCACACGAGACCTGTAAGACCCTCACAGCAGCCTGCGACCGCTATGAGTTCACATCGGCCATTGCCGAACTGTGGGATGCCTATAAGAAAGACTTCGATACCTACGACCACTATGTGCTCGTTGACGTAAACGAGGAAGCAGGGACTCAGACTCCTGATACCGAAGAGATGCAGTTGTCTGCAGAGGATGTGAAGGCCATCAATGCCGCACGCCCTTATATCTCCAAGAACATGCCCAAGTTGCTTGCCCTGGTTGCTGCAGCCAAGCAGGAAGGATTCAACGATGCACAGGCTAAGGAGCTGGAGAGTTTGCGCGACCGCATACAGCAGCGCGTCGACGTGCTGATCCGCACGAAACAGGTCATCACGGATGAACTCCGCCAGCAGCTGACGGAGGCTGATATCAAACTCGAGATTTCTGATTCAGATGGGCAGGGGAAGGAACATAGCGACGATACTCCAGCCACTGAATAAGTGCGCCTCTCAGTGCTATCTGGGTACTGGACTTCATACGCTCGGTCTCTTGAACTGGATTCTTCAGCAGACCGGGCGTGCTGATGTATATGTCAGCACCTTCAGCACCAGCGAGGCTTTCCTGAATGGCTTCTACAACCTCCGTAAGAAGAAACTCATTGGTCACAGCGTACTGTTAGCTGACCTGAAGGCCTCTAAGAAAACGCTGCATCTTTACCGTCTGATGCAGGCGTGCTTTGATTCCGTATATCTGGGGATGAACCACTCGAAGATCGTACTCGTTCAGAATGACACACACCTGGTGTCTGTCATTTCCTCACAGAACCAGACATACGGCGACCGTGCGGAATGTACCATGGTCACAACTGACCAGATGGCATTCTATGACCTCTACAGCGGATTACGAGATATCGTGGATAAGAACTCAATTCAACTCAATGGAATATTCAACCGAATTACTGAAAGAGATAACCAGGTGCGCGAGAACACTAATGACCCCATCGATGGTGTCTTTCCGTTTGGGTATTGATGAAGTGCAACTTCATGACGATATCAACACCCTCGGGCATCCAGCCCGACGTGCCTACTACTCAGGACTGGAAGAGACCGATAAGGAACTGCGCCAGCAGCAGCTGGACCTGATGCGTGCCGGCAGCCCGTCAGCCATCGCTGACTGTCAGCAGCGCATCGAACGCATCCTGAATGAAATAACCGTCTAAAAACAGATGCTATGCCACTGCCTACCAACCTCGATGATTATACAAAGTACATCGTAAAGAGCGATGAAGAACTCCTCGAAGAACGAGTGAGTCCTACCATTATCCAGCGGCTTCACCGCCTGCGTGGACTGTACGCCTATTGGCTCCAGTTCCCGGATAAGTTCGAGCGTGATATCATGCAGCAGGACATGGCATTGTTTCAGGTCGGCAGGGCACAGGCTTACGATGACGTGCGCCTGGTGCAGATCATCCTGGGCAACATGCAGCAGGCAAGCCGTAACTTCATGCGGTGGAAGATCAACCAGGATCTGGAGCAGGATCTGAAGGCAGCACGCCGTGCCGGAGAGCACAAGGCCGTGGCAGCCATCGAGAAGGTGCGTGTGCTTAACAACCGCACCGATAAGGAGGATGAGCCGGATACGAACTACGACCGCATCCCGCTATTTGGTGTCGTATTCACCAGCAATCCTGCTGCGCTTAAGATTCCCGGCTACGACAATGAGGCCTCACTGCGTAAGGATATCGATATGATGAACAAGCGCTATAGCCGTGAGATAGAGAAAGAGAAGGATTATACGGATTACGAAGAGGTAGAAGAGGATGGAACAGCAGGAACCGATATTTGAACAGTACCTGAACGATGGGCAGGCTTACATGCTGATGATGATGCCGCGCGACCTCGTGGCTGAGTGCGGACGTGGCTTCGGCAAGGGTCCTGTGCAGGCCGGACGTTTGCTGAAGGCCTCACAGATGATGCCTGGATGCTGTGCCGCAGGTGTGTTCCCCAGCGTCAAGCGTGGCATGATCAACATCATACCTTCGTGGATGGTCCACTGGGAGAACTGGGGACTGCGCCGTGATCGCGACTACATAGTCGGCAAAAAACCATGGAAGGCCCTGGGCTGGAAGAAACCCATCTTCGAGCCTGCCAACTGGGAAAACTGCATCTCTTTCTACAACGGTTCCGTCTGCATCATGATATCACAGGACCGTAGCGGTACCAGCAACTCCATATCGCTCGACTACCTAGCACTCGATGAAGCCAAGCTTCTCGACTTCGAGCAGCTGAAGGATGAGACCTTTCAGGCCAACCGTGGCAATCAGATGTACTTCGGCAAGTGCTATATGCATCATGGCATGACCATCACCAGTGATACGGCCATGACCAAGAAAGGCTCCTGGTACTTCCGCTATGAGCAGGAGATGGATCCGTCACTCGTGCGCGTCATGGAGGGACTGGTAAACCATATCTGGGTGCTGCAGCAGAAAATGAAAAAGCACCCTGAACGTGCCATCTACTATGAACGGAAGATCAGGAAAGAGGAAGAGCAGCTGAACTTCTTCCGTTCGAAATGCCTGCTCTATTGTAAGTACACCAGCATCACCAACCTCGCAGTTCTGGGCAAGGAGTTCGTGCACCGCATGAAGCGTGAATTGCCGTTACTCACCTTCATGACGTCCATCATGTGCATCCGTGTGGGTATCTCCCTCGACGGTTTCTATGGCGGTATGCGCGAGTCGGTGAACCTCTATACGGCACCGAATAACTCCGTGCTCCAGCTTGAAGCCATCAATAATGAAGGTGGCATCCCGAATGACTGTCGCACCGATGGCGATCTGAAGCCGGACCAGCCGATTATCATTGCCTTCGATGCCAATGCGCTAATCAACTGGCTGGTGTGTGGCCAGGTGGGTGATGACGGGAAACTCCGTGTCCTGAAATCGTTCTTTGTCAAATACGACCGCAAGCTGGAGGAACTGTGCGAGGATTTCATGGCTTACTACTATTACCACCGCACCCATCGCGTCGTCTTCTACTACGATTCCACGTTCCTCGGGCAGGAATATGCGTCTTCCAGAGGTCAGAGCTTCGCCGCGATCATCAAGAGCATGTTCCGTCGTCATCAGTGGGCTGTCCGTGAAAAATATATCGGCAATCCTTGGGACCATATCAAGAAAAACGAGCTGATCAACCGTATGTTCCAGGGACGCGCCCAGCATCAGGTACTCATCAACCGTGACAACAACCCTGATTTGCTCATCTCCATACAGTCCGCAGGTGTCCGTAACGGAAAGAAGGATAAATCGGGCGAGAAACTCGCAGAGACAGAGGAAGACCGCCTAGAAGCCCGCACCGATGGCTCTGATGCTTTCGACACCCTCTGCATTGGCGTGGAGCGTTATCCTGTCGCCTGGGGTCGCGGTGGTCAGACGAACGAGTACCCGAATAAATAGTATAATCTTTGGGAAAGATCAGTATCATCTTTCCCGAAAATCAATATAATCTTTCTTCATGGTTCACCCAGCGCATCGACAATGGTCTGTACCTGCTGGGGTGTGAAGTTGCGCTGATTGCCGTCATAGCCCACCTGTCGCAACCGCTCTTCCAGTCCGGGAAAGCGTCCTATCCATGTCTTCAGCCGCTTCCATGCCGACATGGGCGCTATATTGGGGCTGTATGCCTGTGCCAGTTCGGCACGTCCGTATTCTCTTATCTGAAATCCCATTATCCTTTGCTTCTTTATTCTGGATGCAAAGGTAACGATATCTTTCTGAATAGAAAAATACTTTGCTCGACGCGATTTGACGCAAGTGGATATAACTCGATTTGCCACTCCAGGAGTGTTTACTTTTGCAGCGGCAATAGTGCCAAACAACTCATTTATTATTATCAACTATGCGTTACAAACTTTATCAAAACAAGAATCCGAAGTCGCTGGCTTATGGCAAGTGGTATGCCCGCGGACTTCATGAGGTGATGACTTTCTCTGAGTTCGTCAAGCACATGGCAGAGCACCACTGCGTCTATAGCGAGGCCACCATCCGTGGCGTATTGCTCGAGATGGAAATCTGTCTGCGTGAGCAGCTGCTGGAGGGCAAGGCTGTCTATTTCGACGAACTGGGCATCTTCAAGCTTGGTCTCCAGTCGAAGGGTGTGGCCACTCCGGCCGACTTCAACGTGCGTACCCATGTGCCTGCCGTGCGCATGAACCTCTTCCTTGGTGCACGCTTCCGTGCGAAGGATCTGCGTAAAGACGTGAAACTGACGGAAACCGACGTGAACACTGTTACCTACGATGACGAAGATGATGGCGAGAATGCCGCTCAGCCCTCTAAGGGTGGTAACACGTCCGGCAGCGGCAGCACGTCCGGAAACGGCAGCACATCAGGAAACGGTGGTACATCCAGCAGCGGTACTGGCACCGTGACGCCCAGCGGTGGCGGTTCCCAAAATCAGCAGGGTGAGCCCGGAACCTATCGCCTGGCCATCTATAAGTACGGCAACGGCACGTCAACCGTGACAAACGACAGTGAGCAGGAAATCAATAGCAACGATAACATTGCTTCCGGCTCTAACGTGAACGTCAGCGTTGTGCCTGTGGGCGGCAAAGAGCCTATTGTTAAGGTTAACGGCAACCGTATCGCGCTGACTGAGAACGATGGTGTCTATGTCGGCTCATTCCAAATGCCTACCAAGGCCACTGTGCTCGAGATCAACTCTGAGCCTGATGAGGGGGATTACGCCGATGAGAACTAATCGTCCATTGTCTATTTTTTTCTACACGTGGGGACGTGGCGCAGAGATGCGCTGCGCCCTCTTTTTCACTCCAGGAGTAAGCACTCTGAAAAGAAAAATGCACGGTTAATATTAAATTTTCCCCAAAATGCTTGCAAGTTTCAGAAATAATGCCTATCTTTGCAGCGTTAAAACAGTATTGCGACACGAAGTCGCTGCCTCAGGGCGGCTATTTTTGTGTCAGAACATCAGGTTAAAAAGATATCGCAGCACCCGCGTCGTGGATACGGAAACGCCCACGGAGTCCAGCAATACTGACTTTAACAGCGCGTAGGGCTGCTTTTTTATTTGTTAAAACAGTATTGTTATGGTAACAATGACCATTAGCCGCACGGCTCAGCGGGCGCTCGCTCTCCTGGAGTGGTGGAACGCAAAGAGTCAGTCATTCACCGCCCTCTGCGGAACCGAGGGCGACGTGTTCACTCATGGCGATGTGGTAAAGGCTCACCTTTGCCTGGCCGCAGTATTAATCTTAATAGGAATAGGAGGTGCATTATGATGACACGTTTGCAGTACATCGAGCGCAAGATGAACATCGAGGCTCAGATGAAACAGACCCGCAGGGAAGAGAGTGAGCAGCGCAAGGCCATCGGCGACGCACGCGTCGAGCAGGATAAGCGCGAGTACCAGGAGTTCCTGGAGCGCAAGCGTCAGCGTGCAGCCGAGTGCAAGGCTAAGTGTGACGAAATCAGCGAGCACTTCAAGGATGTGCGCCGCGAGTTGTGGACGCAGGATGTGGCGCTGGTAGAGGAATGGCGTGCCGGACTGCGTCAGGACGAAGTAGAAGTTACCCCCCCCCACGACGGACGGCCTTACGTCCGGCTCTGCGACGGGCAGCCTAACGAAGGAGGAACCGAAGAATGAGTAAGATGATTCTCACACCGGAACTGACAGAGGCCCTGTGCAACTTCTGTTTTGACGTGGACTGCATGGAGACCCGCGTGGATCTGATCAACTGCATCGAGGACCACTACATCGAGGAAGATACCGACGAACCTGCCCAGGTACTCGACACTCTCAAGTCGCTTCGCAGTCTGAAGCGTGATATGATTGACATTCTAAAAGCAATGAGAAAAGCAGAATAACGATGGAAGAAAAAGATTTTGTAAAGGAGTTGCTGGAAGTGTATATCTCTTCCCGCTCATCAATGCCTGCAGACGGCTATGTGCCCGCATTCCGCACCACCGTCCAGATTCAGGACGAACTGGAACCCATGATTCATGTAGGAGGCATAGAGATCGTGGAGTTCATGTACGAACACGGATATCGCCCCACCGCTGATGAAGACGGCTCGCCTATCTGGGCCATCTGGCGCCGTGTGGAACCTCTCGAATAACACAAGTATTGGAGCATTTTTTTGGATGGCTGTCCCCGTCGTGATGACGCGGCAGCCGTTTTTTTTCTATTGGCCCCACCCTCATTCCCCTGCGCACCTGAACGTTCATAATCCGACACTGTCAGATGAACAGACAGAGTCATTCACGTTCACCATACAGGACGTACACCATGCCACCACGCCCCTGCTGCCAGTACCTTTGTTGCGATCCGTTCTGCATGAGATGCCGAGAGAGCCTTATCGGCTGAGATGTGGTGGTTCGCATCGAAGAGAGCATGACATGACGTCACACACACATCGATGACGTGCCAAGGCACCACCGCCACGTCTCTGCCAGGCACACCCGTCATCTGATGCTCCACTATGCTCCACGTAGGTATTGGCTGCAGGGGCGGATAGCATCGTGCCACCCTGTATGCACGTATTGCTACGTGAAGGTGCTTGCCTTGCTGTGTCCTATAGCTGGCCACGACCGCGGATATGGTTCGGCTGACGTGTTCGGCAGCGACACAAGGCGGCAATTGTCACAAGTAAAAAGTCCTTACATATACCGCTCGAACAAAAAGGGCAATTGCCTCGGGAGCGTAGGGCGGTGGAGGCTGCTAAAGCAGGCGCTTCGCTCGTTTCCCGCACTCAAACCTCTAAAGTGGGCTTTTTATCGAGGTTTTCGTGCGGGCGATAGTGGAATTTTTGTAAAAAACGACCCAAATTGCCACTCTCCGAGATGACAATTCGGGGCCCAAAGCGGAAAAACGGGGTTAGTTGCCTGTCGCCCATGGGCGATTGCCTCCCGTTTTGGTTGAAAAATGAAAAAGTCTGCAAATGGTGCTTTCGTATCAGAAAAATTGTTTAAATTTGCAGCCGTGTATTAATTTTATTATGTCAGTTATGAAAAGAATCCTATTAATTTGCCTGTTGGCTGTAGCAGCCACAGGTGCATTCGCTCAAAGCGAACAGTATGCTTACTGCGTAGCACAGTGCTTTGGCAAAGCCTTTAGCACAAAGTACACAATCACCCTTGACTTCTCTGAGAAAGCAAGCAAGCGCAAACAGATCTATGAGGATGGGAAGAAAAAACAGTTCGACAGTACTGGCGCTTTCCTGAACTACATGGGAAGACGTGGATGGGATGTCGCTGCCGTTTATACTGACCGCGACTTCAAACAGCAGCTTGTTCTCTACTTTGTCTTGAAGAAAAAGATATCGGATGAAAAACAAGTTATGGAAGGGCTTGAAACCCAAGATTCTGAAGAATAACAAGGAAAATAACCTTTTTTTTAGTAAAAGTGAAGAAAATCCTAAAATCTCTTGGAGGTTTCGGGATTTTTTCATATCTTTGCCATCGCTAAACATCATAGAGCGGTTTGCTCCGGGGGCGGTGAAAGACGCCCGAGTAACGACTCAGGGCATTTTTTATGTCCATACTTCCGAGACCTGCCAGAGGTCTCACTACACCAATAGCGGTGGCCACCCAGTAGATATAAGTCCTCGGACAAAGTCTATGATGTTTAGCGACAGGGAGGGCTGCCGCTTTCTCTGTCTCATAGGGGAAGGCGCTCCTCGCCGCGAGGCAGGAGGAAATAAGAGAGAAGTCCGAAAGGATCCATATCCGAAAGCTTGGCCCGCCTTCCTCTCCTGGGGAGAGTGTTCCGGCCGTGAGGCGGAACTGGAAGATGAACCGTAAAGTGTCTTGATAGCGTGGGAGCTCTCCCCTTTTCCGAGGATTCAAACCGCGCAGGGCGGATCCCTGTATAGCTAAACATCATAGCAATATGCAACAAACAACAATTCGATTTGACGAAGCGCTGCAGGTGCAGCAGCCCGTCGACGTGATGGCACCGGCACGAAAGGCGGTGAAAGTAGTAAACAAGTGGCTTGACTCAAAGAGCGAGTTCTATAGCCGTATCCTCGGACAGAGCATCAGCTGGCGTAAGGCACTGCGCATCGGTGTGGTTCTGCCCCTTCTCGTAGTGATTGTAGCTATTTGCGTAATTGAAGCACCTGTGGTGGCTGGTACCAGCCTAGCGAGTGCAGGATGGATCGTGTACAGGTTGAACAAGGAAGAGGAGGTGAAGAGTGATGAATAAGATGACGCTTACCCCAGAACTGACGGAGGCTCTTTGCAACTTCTGTGGCGATGTGTCAATGATGGAGAACAACGTGGACCTGATCAGCAGCGTGGAGGATCACCTGATTGATGAAGAAACCAACGAGCCCGCCAAGGTGCTCGACACTCTCAAGTCGCTTCGCAACCTGAAGCGTGATATGACGGATATATTGAAGGCAATGAGAAAAGCAGAAGGAGTATGAAAGAGATGAGTGATAAGATGAAAGAGCGCGTGAAGAAATGGCTGGAGTCGCTCGATGAACAGGAGCGCTGTCAGGTGGAAGTGCTGGATGCCTACTTCACGTTCCGTACGAACATGCCTGGTGAGGATCCCGGCTTCGGCAAGGCCTCAGAGGAACCGAAGACTACGGAGGATATCATGGATGACCTCACGCCGATGATGACCATGAGCAAGGATGTGGTGGCTGGGTATATGCGTTCCCACGAATACGGCTTTACCACTCTGCCCGACGGAACTGTCAGGTGGGCCATCTGGCGATACATGGATGTAACCGTTCTGACGTGAACATACATTAATAATTTTTGGAAACATTTGTGCCGGTGGTGCGTCGTGATGATGCGTCACCGGTTTTCTCGTTGTATTTTTAGTTTGAAGGATGTCTTTGTACCTTTGCCGAAAAGAAAAGATCGCAATGGAACATGTCAGTCTTTCATCACTCAACGGCAAGATATATTTCACTTCGGGGATGCCCGATGTGACAATACCCGGTACTGACGGATCACCGCAGCTGGTGACTGTCACCTGCGATGGTGAGCAGCTGCTGCAGGAATCGCTCTGGCCAATAAACAATGTCATCACACTTTCAGATCTCGGAGAGCTGCTGGAACCGTATGCCAGAAAGCAGCTGGTATGCAGCGTTTCGATATCTGCCGACAGTTCCTCTTCTGCCTGCACCGTCCTCTACGCCATGGTCGATGTGGGCATCAGTGCCAACGAGTTCTATAACGGCTACTTCCTCTCCATCCTGATGGGGACGAAGATCACCGCAAGCGGACGCCGCGAACTGTTGTGGTACTATGGCAGCGACTCTGCCTCAGTCGTCGCCGAATATGCCGACGGCACAACAGGATCCTTCTCGGCTTCTACTGCCGGAGGCAGCAGCACATATACTTGCATCGATGTGAGCCCCGATAACTTCGTGACCTCAGGAAAGCAGCTGGTGGCATACACCGTTATAGCCGGAAGTCGCAGACAGCGCTTCGAGATGGACTTCTCAGAACCTGACTGTGCGCCTATCCTGGAATTCTACAACTCCTTCGGTGTCTGGGAATATATGTACTGCACGGGCACGCATCATGTGGGTAGCGACTTCAAACGCTCTCAGGCTCGTGTCGGCGGCAAACTCAGGAACTATAAGATTGAGGAAACACGAACCTTCAAAGCTGACACCGGCTTCCTGAATACGGCAATGGCCAACTGGGCAGAAGACCTGTTCCGCTCTGATGAGGTGTATGTGGTCAATGTCGTGAACGGCAGCGTACAGGATGCCAACGGCGGTAAGGAGGTTGTATTGTCCGACTCGAAGTCGGACAGAACCAACGAGGATGACCACATGCCGCGCTTCACCTTCTCGTACCAGTATGCGCAGCGCATCCAGAACGTGCTGCAGATGGACCGCGTCGGACGTATTTTCGACAACACGTTTGACCATACCTTCAACTAGGATGAAAGAGGCTTTACATATCAACGACGTGCTGAAGCTGCTGGATAAGGCAGGCGAAGAGCGTAGGAAAGTCAACGTCAGGGCTTGGAAAAAGGATGGCAACGAGGTTGACTATATCGGATGGCTGCCGCTCACCGGCCACTGGCGAGGTGGCATCCATCGCCTGATGAATCCCCAGAATGGGCAAGTGAGAGCCGTCATTGACGTGCTGATTTATGAGTTTAACGGACATACAGTATATCTATGAACGAAGAGAATAAGCAAGAGATGGTGCCAATAGGGCGCCGACCCGGATGGACACGATACTGCGTTGCCCCTGCAGGCGTGGTAGATATCGCTGAGGAGGGCAGCCCTGCCACCAAGTACCAGGAGAGCCGCGTCATTGTTCAGGACTTCGATGAGAAACTGAATACCACTCCCATCACTATCGGCAAGCTAAACTACGAATATGTGCCTTATGGCGATGATAACCAGCTGCCGTTCAAGGTGATGCAGCGCATAGGTGAGAACATGGTGACATCGCAGTGCCAGCTGTTCAACGTGCAGGCCTGCTACGGTCAGGGCGTGCGCTTCATCGACCGCGACACCCGCGAGGACACACAGGAAGCGGACATCCGCTCCTTCTGCCTCAGGAACTCGCTGCACGAGCTGTTCCTGGAGCAGGCCACGGACATGAAGTTCTTCTTCACCTCCATCACGAAGATCATCCTCTGCCGTGACCATAGCCGGATAGTGAAAGTGCGCCACAAGGAGATGTGCTATTGCCGCTTTGCCCGTCTGGCAGGTAAGAAGCGCTTCGAATATGTGCTGTATGGTGACTGGCGCGACGGTGCTCCAGACCCAAACGATATCGAGGTGCTGCCGATGCTTGACTTCTACGACCCCTTGGGCGACCTGATGGTCCGCATGGGCAAGGAGGTCGACCCCATGACAGGCGAGAAACGTAACGCTCCAAAGGACGGAAAAGACTGTGAGTTTGCCATTGTTTGCCGTATGGCTACACCTGGCCGTCAGGTTTATTCCAGACCCTACTATTTCTCGGCCTTCCGCGATTCATGGTTTGATATCTACGAGCTGATTGGCATCGGCAAGCGGTTCATGATTCAGAATACGTCTGCCCCGCGTCTGCAGATAGAGGTGCATGACGACTACTGGGACGTTGTCTGTGACAATGATGGTATCACTGATGAAGATGAGCGCAAGGCACGTATCAAGGAGGAAAAGCAGCGTATCATCGACTTTGTATGCGGTCCGAAGAATGCAGGTAAGGCACTCATCAGCGGCTACTACGTTGACCCCTCAGGCAAGGAGCACTCCATGGTTCGTGTCATCAACCTGAACCAGGGAAAGAAAGAGGGTGGCGATTGGGCCGACGACATGCAGGAGGCAGCCAATACCCTGTGCTTTGCTTTCGGTGTACATCCTAATTTAATTGGAGCCACACCAGGAAAGAGTCAGATGAACAATTCGGGCTCAGATAAGCGCGAGCTGTTCACCATGAAGCAGGCTCTTGAAAAGCCGTTCCACGACGTGATGATGAAGCCTTACCACGTCATCCTCCACTATAACGGCTGGAGCAAAAACGTGACTGTCGACGTGCCCATGCTGATGCTCACCACCCTCGATGAGAATAAGGATGCTAAGGAAGTAACCAATAATAATGACGGCAATGGAAATAACCAAGAGTGAATTTGAAGCGATACTGAGTGTTGCGACGTCCTCCCATGTGGAGGTATATGAGAAGGTGGAGCCACATTTTACGGCTTCATATGACGAATGCAAGGCTAACGTTCTCGGAGATGTGGGGACGTCAGCCGCTGAGGGGGAGAATAATGAAAAGCTGACTGTGGCCGTGAAGCAATGGGTGGCTATCCATGCATTCCTCGCCGTGTTCCGACAGCTCGACCTGGTACTGACTCCCACCGGCTTCGGCGTGGTCAGCTCCAATCAGATGGCTCCTGCCTCTAAGCAGCGTGTGGATGCCCTGATAGGTCATCTTCGTGACAGTGCGCTGCGGGCACATGGTGAACTCCTCTTCCGTCTGTGTCACGTAGAAGGATGGGGCTCAACTGACCAGGCTAAGGAGAATATCGATACGTTATTCTACGACTTCAGGATGCTGCAGAAGATGCAGGGCCCTGCGGCTTCGCATCTTGAATGGCAGGCTGCTCAGCGGCTTATCGGACAAGCAGACGAAGCACTGCGCCTGAAACTGAGCAACCAGTATATGGATCATCTGCTAAATGCAGTCCGATGTGGCACGGTGACTGTCGATGACAAACCGGTCATCTTCCAGTGCAAGCACATCATCAACCTCTGGATTGCCGGTGACCAGGAGGCCGTCAAACTGAAGATGCGCCGACTGCTGAACATGCTCGACGCAGATCTGGAGAAATATTCTATCTATGGAGAATTCGGATACCCAGTAAACCATCATGAGACTTTTCAGAACACTAAGGACGCACCGGCCTACATATTTGGCTGATGGCAGCATAGACCTCTATGCGCCTACTTCATGGCAGAAGATGACGCAGAGACAGCTTCGCTATGTGCTGACTCTGCTGTCACTGTTTGACAATCTGGCGACAGTCAAGACGTACATGCTTATCCGGCTGAGCGGCATACATATCGAAGGCTATACCGTGCGCACAGCACACGATGAGCCACAGAGCTACCGCTGCTGGTTCCGACCTGCATGGTGGAAGCCCCGCCGCTGGTTCACACTGCAGGTGTGGCAGGTGCAGAGCTTCATCCGGCAATTCGACTTCATCGATCCGTTCGACGGCATGGATGTGCGGCTGGAGCGCATTCACGGCTGTCGGGCGGTCGACGATATCCTGGACCACTACCCGTTCGGTGACTACCTCCTGGCAGAACAATACTACCAGTTGGCAGTCAGCAGCGGCAAGCCGGAGATGATAGAGAGGCTGGCAACGTTCCTGTATGTGAAGCGTAACGGCAAGCATCCTAAGCGACTGTCACTCTCTCCTGCGGAACAGATGGGCACGCTGCGCTGGTTTGCCCACGTTAAAAGCGTCTTCGCTGAGCGTTGGCCGCACTTCTTCAGGAAGGTGGATGCAGATATCGAAGAGCTGGACATTGACCTGATGGGCGCCATGGACGCACAGATCCGCGCACTTACCGAGGGTGACATCACCAAGGAAGAGACCATTAAGGCCCTTCCCTGCTGGCGTGCACTGACTGAACTGAATGAGAAGGCCCGAGAGGCAAAGGAGTTTCACGAGAAATACGATAAGAAATGATATTCGACGCACTAGAATACTTTAAGACGCTGGGTGAAAAGAACCGCCTGTGTAAACAACACGGCTTCAAGCCAGTTTTCTGCTCAGGCCCCGACAGCATCGAGGGTGTGATGCAGGAGTTTCAGAAAACGGCCAATTTCGTGATGATCGATGACACCACTGACGGGAATACGTTCAGTGAAGGCGTCTCTTTCTTTCAACGCCGTGTATATACCGTGTTCATCCTTGCTGCATACCGCTGGGATGACATGGAAGACCGAAAGGCAAAGTTGAATTTGTGCAGGGAGATCTTCAAGCAATTCGTTCGCCGCATGATCTTGGATAGGGCAAGGCTTGAAAATGAGGATGAAGATGATGACTTCACCTTCCTGAACGTAGAGAAGATCTACAGCAAGGAATTCGGACGCTATACAATGAGCGGTGTCACTGGTCTCTACTTCATGGTAGAGAACGATGAGCCGGAATCGATGGAATATGAGGATGAACTCCAGATGGAAAGTGAGTGGGATATAGATTAATGTACGACGATGGGAGCACATGCTGAGCGGATGAGGGCGCAGGAGCGCGGCGGCTATGGCCGTGGCAAACTCTATCACTTCACAAAGGAGCAGATAGAGCAATACGAGCGTGGCTGGTCAAGAATGATGATCGATATCTGGAGAGAGAAAATCATCCAGCTGAACATCACCGACTCAGGCGCCCTGCAAGGATCACTCCAGGAACTCGTTTCAACGGGGCATGTGACCACCATAGAACACAAGTTCCTGCAATACGGTCTCTTTGTTGCTGCCGGTGTCGGCAAGGGCTTCGCCCATGGTAACGGCGGCAACCTGCTCTTCATGGGCGATAAGTTCCGCGAGGGCAAGCATGAATACGGAGCCCGTCAGGTGGGTGCCGGACTGTCGGAGGAACACATGCGAGGCCCGAAGTTCAAGGAGGTGACCGTGCAGCGTGGCCCGAATGCCGGCAAGCGTGCGGCTCTTACCTCCGGAGAGAAACGCATGCCCCGCGACTGGTTCTTCAAGAAATACTACTATAGCATCCGTCGCCTGAACCTCACCGAGGCGGAGTTCTACGGCAAGGCATACCAAGGCCTGATGTCCTCGTTCCTCGATGAACTGTTTACGGGTACCATCAGGAGCAACAGATTCTAGGTATTTTTATACCAGGCACGATTTTCATAATTTCGCAGAAAAATAACAGATATGGCAAAAAAGACGCTTGCAGAACTGCAGTCGATGTTCAATACGATCCATGATGAGAGACGGACGCATGCGAACACAGCGGAGAGGATAGGTAACGCTTTCCTCGCCATATTGCCATATCTTGGCGAATACCTCAGGAAAGACCAGCCTGAGACGCTGGAGTACCTATTGACCCTCCTGAATGGTGCCGTCATCGGCAACAGTCGCCAGATAACCCTCAATCCCGATGGCAGCATCACCTGCGGCAGCATCTACGTGGAGGGAAGTGCCATCTTCGAGGAACTTGTTATAAACAAACAGTCCGTCAACGAAGGTGACCAAGTGTTCTCTAACAGAGGTATCATTGAGATAGTTGACCAGACCTCTGCTAACCAGTTTCGTCTTACTTTCCGGAAGGAGTATGAAAACGACAGGATCTCATTCAAAGAGAATGACTGTCTGAAATGCAAGATCAATAATCTCGATACCGAAGGCACGGACTTCACAAGCTGGTTCCGTGTTCTTTCGGTTGACTACGAGAATAACACCGCAGATGTCATCCTCTATCCTGACAACGAGGTTCCGGGTGGTCACAACTATGCGCCCATCGAGGGGGCTGTAGTGGCCAGATGGGGAAATCCAGTCGAAACAGACAGGCAGCAGATGTTCTATCTGAGTTCCACAGACGGCATCTTCGCCTTCCTGCAGGGTGTCACAAAGCCTATCATCAATGATGTAGGCAGTAATGTGACCGCCTATATAGGACTTCCCAATGACATTCCAGCAGTCCAGAAGCTCATTCGGGATGGTATGCTGCAGCGCAACAAACCTATCCTGTATGCAAAGACGGCCGTAGTAGAAAACCTGATAACCGTAAAGCACGATGGTTCACCTGACTATATCCAGCGCGAATGGGACTCGTGGGATAATGAAAAACAGTATATCATGGGCTTTGACAGTACCGAAGAGCGGTATGTCCAGGATAACTGTTGGCATGGTGGTTCCCTTTGGCGCTGTATCGTACCTCAGGCACGAATTGGGGTGGAACCGTCGCTGATGAACACAGACTGGGCCTGCATACGTAGCGGCGGCCTGGTGCTCGATATAGAATCAACAGAAGGTGACTGGTATAATGGTGATAAGAATTTCACCACTATCTTAGTGGCAATGTTGGAACATGGCGACCTGATCATATCAGATGAATATATAGAGTCGGTTGTGTGGACCCGTGAGTCGGGTGATGCTGCAGCCGACGAAGCATGGAACATCAACCAGGCTAAAAAGCCACAGTCGATGTCGCTGAGCGTGACATACAACCTTGACCACCCGGAGATGTCCGACATACCAGTAGAGACAGGCTATGGCAGCAAGTGCGGCTTCCGCTGCACCGTCATGATCGCTGGCAAACCGATAACGAATATACACAACATACAATGAAACTAAGGAAAAAAGAAGGTAATATCATACACCAGCCGCTCGACCCGCTTTTCTCGATGCAGGAGTTGTTCGGATCGCTGCAGCAGAAGTACGATGCTGTCGCAGGCACATACATTGCCGACCGCACTAAGACGCCTATGGTGCTTAAGCCACAGTTCTCTGTATCGGACAAGGAGGGCAAGATATCGGGCGATCATACCGCCGAGCTTGTCAACGTCGTCTGGGCGATATCGGCAAAGGTAGGTAAGAGCGCTCCTGTGAAGGGCACGCACTACACGATAGACGAGAAGACGCATGCCCTGACGCTGAAGTTTAACCTCGACCCTGACACGGCAGGCACCGTAATCTTCGATGCCGACTTCATCGACCCGCGGCGCAAGGACGTGATCAAGGCGCACTGGAAGGGTTCGCTGTCGTGCGTCTCGGCAACGGAGTGGCGCATGACTCTGCAGACGCTGTGGCCGATGCGCACGGACCTGGTACCATGGAAGGACAGGGGGACGTTCCAGATACCGGTGCAGCTGATGAACGGCGCCACCAAGGTAAAGGATGATGCCAGTGTGTACCGCTGGCAGGTGTTCGAGGACAGCGAGTGGCGCGACGTGGACGTCGAAAAGGATTTCTGGTGCAGGGGCGGGGCTGCCACGAAGGCGCTCACCGTTGAGCAGAGGTTCATCCAGCGCATACTGATCAGATGCCTGGCATACCCCAAGGACAATACAGCAGAACTGCAGGCGGCTGCATTCTTGCTGCGCAGGTTCTACGGATACTATGATGACGACCTCGACATACTCGAGGGGCAATATATCTTCCCGGAGACGTCACGCGCAGTGGCTGAAGCCTACGTCGTAAACAGGCAGGGCGGACGCATACCCGCTCCTGAGCAGTATTTCGACATGGAGATACTCTACAGCCGAGGCGACGGCACTTGGTGGCATGTGGCGCACGGCAGCAGGGGCGAGGTTCCTCGCTCCATGTTCCCCGTCGACGCTACGATGAAGCACCAGTTCGGGTGGCTCACGCGCGAGATATCGGCTCTCTTGCCATTCACCATCAATGGAGAGGTGTTGACGCTTGACGGCGAAATCCTCGTGGGGCATCACCCTGTCATAGACAATGATTTCGAAGAATAAGATATGAAGTACTTTATCATTCCACAATCGATTGCGGATGCACTGGGCATCACTGCCTACCGCTATGGCAATGCTGCCGACGGATACCTTGTAAACATCGGCGACCTTGCAGTATACGGCATGGAGAAGGCACTGTCGGAAGGTGCCAGGGAAGTGTCGGAGAGAGAGGCAACAGAGTTCGTTAACAAAAACATGAGATAATATGGGACAACAGATAAGCAGAATCAAGAACCTCTTCAAATATGAGGACGGTGATCAGATCACTCCCCGGATGGGAGTGAGCATCGACGAGGGCTTCGGCCTTACGCAGTATTGGGACGAACAGCAGGGCAAGGTCGTCAACACCGACTTCACCAAGCACCCTGCCACTCTGTACCCGCTGCCGTACTCCTCGAAGAGGGGACAGTATATACTGCCGGAAACGCAGGGGCAGCAGTGGTATTATAACAATCCCGAGACGGAGACTGCAGGAATACTCGACGGGAACGGCAACGTGAAGGCAGCCTACGCCAGCCTTTTCGAGAAGACAACCATCGTCATCAGCGGTGCTACCTATCCAGCCCTGAAGATCAAGGGCAACCTCTGCAGCGCTCAGGATCTTACCGACAAGCACATCTATTACAAGAGTACTTACAGGGGCAAGCCTTTCACGTGTTCAGAGCGCATCCCTGTGCAGACCACTGTAGGCAATGCCAAGGAGGTGCTCATATCGCTGACGACCGAAGACGGCAGCGGCAGCAATGTACTGTCGAACACCAACAGATGGGTTGAGATGACAGCCGTCCTGCAGCGTGCAGGCGCAAGCATCTCGGGTGCCACATTCCAGTGGCAGAAATGGACTGCCGGAGCGTGGACTAACGTCACAAGCCAGCTGGGCGTGATAGAGGTCCTTTCGTCAAACAAGATAAAGGTGTACGGGGCAGGTGTCGACGGAGAGGAAATCTTCCGTATAGTCGCCACACATGATGGTGAGTCATTGTATAAGACTCAGCAGCTGACAGACATCGCTGATCCTTACTACATATATGACGGATGCAGCCAGGCCGGCGATGCCGTCGAGGAGGGTGTGGATGTCACATTCCACCCCGTAGTGTATGACCGTACGAAGAACGTTCCGGACACTACGAACACCTGGTCTTTCTCATATCAGATGCTCAACATGGTGACAGGCGCTCAGGTAGGATCTGTCGCCACTGGCTCGTCATTCACAGTTTTACACACCGTGCTCGACGAGGAGAAGGGCGTCTCGGTGGTAATATCAGCAAACAACGAATAAATGAAACTTCGTAAAGTAAAGGATCTGCTGCTGGCTCCGAAGGATGCCGAGGGGCTGTATCTTGTGGTCACGCCCTCCCAGTTGGTGCTCGACAAGGATACCAACTGGAAGGACGGCCGCAGTGCGGTAAGCATCGAGGTGTGGCGACGAAAGGGCAATGCCAATCCTACACAGGAGGGCATGGGTGACTATTCGGTCAGCGTGTTCAAGAACGGATCGTCAACAGTGTCCGTGCTGAAGCGCAACACTCCGAGCTTTTCCGTATCTGCAGCCAAGACGGACAAGTCGCTGGAGATAGTCCTGATTAAGGGCGATACCAAGGTTGACACCAAGACCGTGACTGTTAGCAAAGACGGCAAAGACGGCACAGACGGCACTCCAGGTGGCAACACGGCGACCGTTTACCTTTTCAGGCGCAGCGCGTCGGCCATCAGTGCCATCGACTGGTCGGCGACGCTGACCTATACGTTTGCCACCCAACGGCTCGACTCGGTGCCTACAGGCTGGACACTCAACAAGATTCCTTCTGGAACTGACCCCATCTACGTGACAGCAGCCACCGCCTACAGCACCGGGGCTACAGACACGATAGCCGCCAGCGAGTGGGCCACGCCCGTCCTGTTCGTCGAAAACGGCGAGCAGGGCGAGCATGGTCTGAACTCGGCACCCGTTTTCCTTTTCAAGCGCAGCGCGTCGAAGCCCAGCAAGCCGACGACCACGCTGACATACACCTTCGCGACAGGCAAGCTCAGCGGCTCCCTGGCTGGATGGTCACAGAACATCCCCGCCACAGACGGCAACCCGTGCTGGGTGATTCAGGCGACCGCAGTAGGAACCGGGGCCACCGACACCATCGCTGCCAGTGAGTGGAGCGACCAGCAGGAATATGTCAAGGACGGTGACACAGGCGGGACAGGGCCGACAGGACCGACAGGACCTGAAGGTAACGGCGTCACAGGCCACAAGACTTTCTATCTGGCTACGACGATGGCAACCGGCGTCACACGCAGCACCGAAGCCTCCAGCTGGACGGAGAACTACCAGACGGCCACTGCCGACAAACCCTTCGTGTGGCGCTATGAGGTGACCTATTACAGGGATACGTCACCCTCGTATACAGACTGCGAGCTGATATTCTCTTACTCCGCCGGGGCCAACCCGAACCTGCTCGAGCAGACCAACTTCTCTTCGCTGCAGGCTCTAGACAAATGGACCACAAGGAACTCGTTGAGTCCCTTGTCCGGCGTTTCTCTTTCACAAGAGAACTATGCAAGCATTACAACGGGCATTCAGGCGCACAACGCCTATTATGACCGTACAACTAAGACTACTGCTCAGATTCAGTATAAAGAAGTACTGCAGCAGTGCCTGTGGAATACAACCGGAACGATCAAGAAACTGGAGCCTAGCACATGGTACACGTTGTCGTTCTGGGCGAAGGGTGTCAACGTTGCGACATTCATCTATCCCAGCGTGTTCGACAATACGGTTATCAGCTATAAAGACGGTGTTATGCAGAACGCCAATACAATGGGTGCAGATGCATACATCCTCTGGAGTCTGAGCAATACCTGGAAGCGACACACATTCACTTTCAAGACTAAGAGCACCATTGGCAGTGCAGACCAAAAACTGTTGTTCCGACTTTACCCTAAAGCAAGCTCAAGCACATTGAATGACGTGTACTTATGTATGCCGAAACTGGAAGTGGGTATGCAGGCCACAAGCTACATTTCCAATGAGGAAAGCACGCATTTCGGACAAGTGAGAAATAGGAGGTGGGCTATAAACACTCAGTACCAGGCAGGCAAGGTGGATGAGCAATTCGATGATACCGTCCTCTTCAGAGAATCGGGGTTCTTCCATTGTATCAAGTCACATATATCTACTCTAGACAATGCTCCGAATGGGACAAACGGTAGCATTTACTGGGAAGCGACATCAAAGGTTGCTGTCCTGGCAACAGACATTTTCTTTGCAGAAAAAGCCCTTATCAATAACCTCGTAGCCACCCTGATTCAGACCGGCTATAGCGGCAGTCCGCACATCGAGGCTGAAGGCTCTGAGTTCAAGATCTTCGGCAAGGGTCAATACCCTGCCATCTACCTGGCCGTCAATAGTGACAATAAGGCCGTGCTCAGATTCCAGAACGAGAACACGGGCGAGTTCCTGTATGACCTCGGCCCGGACGGCATCATGAAGGAGTTCAGCGAGGTGTCCGACTCCTATACGGAAATCGAACTGCACAAGCTGACCAATGTAAAGAGAGTGTCGGAGGTGCTTGAC
>Ga0256404_1000808_pt1 | contig 80190 bp, 80 predicted proteins | sample RumenRJG_01DNA_FD_185990 | JGI IMG/M metagenome (GOLD analysis project Ga0256404, IMG submission 185990) | Bovine rumen microbial communities from Lethbridge, Alberta, Canada - RJG_01 | ecosystem: Host-associated > Mammals > Digestive system > Stomach > Rumen | place: Canada: Alberta | collected...
ATATGCGGATAACAGTGGCAGCCTCCTCGTCGGTCATGGCAGGATGGCAGGGGAGTGACAGTTCTTCCCGATGAATCTGTTCTGTGACGGGCAGTTGCAGATGTTTCCATTCGCTATAACATGTCTGCTGGTGAGGTGCCACGGGGTAGTGAATGCTTGTCTGTACGCCGTTCTCTTCCAAGTATTTTTGTAATCGGTCGCGTTCGGATAAGAGGATAGGGAAGACGTGGAAGACGTGGTCTCTGTCTCCATGAGCGAACGGAACTTTAATTAGCGGATTGTCAATATGTTGATGATAGGAGCGGGCGATTTCCTTCCGTCGTTCATTCTCCGTATCAAGATACTTCAATTTTACCGACAAAACGGCTGCTTGCAACTCATCCATGCGGCTGTTCCGTCCTTTGAAGTCGAATACATATTTTTGCGGAGAGCCGTAGTTTGCCAATGCCCGTATGGTTGTTGCCAATTGCCTGTCGTCAGTGGTCACTGCTCCCGCATCGCCAAGTGCCCCGAGATTTTTGGTGGGATAGAAACTATGTCCTGCAGCATCGCCTATGCTGCCGGTTCTCCTGTTATTATAGGTGCATCCGTGTGCCTGTGCATTGTCTTCGATAAGTTTTAGCTGGTAGCGTCGGCAGATGTCTCCTATGGTGTCAGTGTATGCGCATTGTCCATAGAGATGTACGAGCATGATGGCTTTTGTTTGCGGAGTGATGGCACGTTCAATCAACGTGTCGTCTATCTCTAACGTTTGCACGTCGGGCTCTACGAAGACCGGAGTGAGCTGGTTTTCGGTAATGGCAAGAATGGATGCAATATAGGTATTGGCAGGAACAATCACCTCATCGCCTTTGCTCATGATTCCTAATTCGATATAAGCCCGCAGGATGAGTGTCAAGGCATCCAGTCCGTTGGCGCATGATACGCAATAGTCGGTACCGATGTATGAAGCATATTGTTCTTCAAATGTCTTGACCGCCTTGCCTTGCAAATACCATCCGTCGTCCACCACTTGGGAGACGGTTTGATGGATTTCGTCAGCATGCAACGCTGTAATCCTGTTCAGGGGAAGGTAGTCTATCATAGTGTCCATTCGTAAGTGTCGTACGTAACAGTTCTCCCGCCATATCCCTCCTTATGACTGATGAGCCCTTCGTTGAGAATTTTTCCGCCGTCTTCGTTGGATGTTCCGAAATCGAGATATTGGAAATCCTTGAAATCGTGATACATCACTTGTTCGTAGATGGCTTCCATCGCACCGGTACGTTTCCCGATGTCATTGGTAGCACTGTACTGACCGTGCAAGACGTTGCCCATGACATAGAAGGTGATGCCACCGACAATAACGTCGTCTTGATAGGCATTATACTGAATGATTTCATCCGGGAAGCGCGACTTGAGCAGTTCCATCTCCTGTAAAGTGTGCACAGGACTGGCATCGAACCGCTGTTTAAGATTCTCCTCCAAGATTTCCCAAAACTCAGCCATGCTTCCGTTGCGCACCACTTGCAGGCGAGCTTCATGGGCATCATTCAGTCTGCGACGATGGTCCTTTCGCCAGGGAAGGTTCTCTTGCATGAATATCACCGTTCCTGCCATTCGCCGTTTCAGGCGTGCACCACATTTCCAGAAAATGGCATACAGGTCTTCCTCTGCAGGTAGGCGGTGGAATATCCAGGGTATGGTGCGGTAAACCACTTGTGTGAATCCCTGTTTGCGCAGATAATCGTTCAGTTCGGTAAAGAGTGTCAGCACTGCGCTCGTCGTCACTTCTTGATTCATCAGCAGTCCGCCATACGTGAGCCCGAGGTGTGAACAGAAAGCGGTTCCTTCCTCGTGAGCAGGGAGAATGGAATGTAGTCGGCTGCCAACGAAAAACATCAGTGAATGGTCGTGGAATCGTTCAGCATGATAATCCATATAGCGGCGATAGAACAGGAATGTAGCGTTTTTTGACGAGGCTACATATCGGTCCCATGCTTCTTGCTGCTCAGGTGAATATCGTTTTATCTCGAACATCCGACGTATTTCAAGAAGTCATCGTAATCATAAATGTAATCACTTTCCTCAAATGGTTCTGAGGCGAGCACTAAACACACAGCACCGCTCGAGAAATCCTCCAACGTCCGCCAGATGCCCGTTTCGATAAGCAATCCTTGCCACGGGTGGTTCAAGAGATGCGTCTCCCTTTCCCTTCCATTGTCCAGCGTGACGTGAAAAGCCCCACCGACCGGCACCAACAATTCCCTGCACTGCCGGTGAGCGTGTCCCCCACGACTCTCACCGCCGGGAACATCATACACCCAATATGCCCGTTTGATGTCGAACGGGATGTGCAGTGCACCTTCAGCGACGGTCAGATTGCCGCGCGGGTCCGTAATCTTTGGAAGTTCAATGAGTTTGCCTATCATTACCTCTGTCGGTTGAAGTGTTCATCTTCATGCGGACCTTATCTGTCCTTATACATATTCTCGTAATACTTCTGATAGTCACCGCTCGTCACGTTGTCGAGCCATTCCTGATTGTCCAGATACCAGCGCACGGTCTTTTCGATGCCCTCCTCGAATTGCAGCGACGGTTCCCATCCGAGTTCACGCTGCAGTTTCGATGAGTCAATCGCATAGCGCAGGTCGTGTCCGGCGCGGTCGGTGACGAAGGTGATGAGGTCCATGTCCTCGCCCTCTTTGCGTCCGAGCAGACGGTCAACTGTGTTGATGAGCACATGGATGATGTCGATGTTCTTCCATTCGTTGAAGCCGCCGATGTTATAGGTCTCGGCAATCTTGCCTTTGTGGAAGATGAGGTCAATGGCACGGGCGTGGTCTTCAACGAACAGCCAGTCGCGCACATTCTCTCCCTTGCCATATACAGGCAGTGGCTTGCGGTGGCGGATGTTGTTGATGAAGAGTGGAATCAGTTTCTCCGGGAACTGGTAAGGACCATAGTTGTTCGAGCAGTTGGTCACGATGACAGGCATTCCGTAGGTGTCATGATAGGCACGCACGAAGTGGTCGCTCGATGCTTTGGCTGCTGAATAGGGTGAATGTGGATTATACTTGGTCGTTTCCAGGAAGAACTGGTCGCCGTACGCCAGATGGTGCTCGCTCGACGATGCTTTCGTCGTGAATGGCGGCTCAATGCCCTCGGGGTGTGTCAATTCCAGAGCGCCGTACACCTCGTCGGTAGAGATGTGGTAGAAGCGCTTGCCTTCATACTTCTCGGGCAGTGACTCCCAATAGAGTTTGGCTGCCTGAAGGAGCGAGAGCGTACCCATGACGTTGGTCTTTGCAAACGTGAACGGGTCTTTGATGCTGCGGTCAACGTGGCTCTCGGCAGCAAGGTGTATGATGCCGTCCACCTTCTTGTCCTGCATGAGCTGGTAGAAGGCGTCGAAGTCGCAGATGTCCATCTTTACAAACTCGTAATTGGGCTTGTCCTCAATGTCTTTCAGGTTGGCAAGGTTGCCCGCATAAGTCAGACTGTCGAGGTTGATGATGTGATACTCGGGATACTTGTTCACGAAAAGGCGAACGACATGGCTTCCAATAAAGCCGGCTCCGCCGGTGATGACGATTGTTTTCATATCTTATTATTGTTTTTTTGTTACTATGGATTAGTCTTTTTAATCACGAAAAAGAGCGCCGAAGATGTGAGCACAACTGCCAGCAGCAGAAGTGCGATGAATGCTTTCAGCGGTATGACTGCTGTGAAAAACAGCATGGCGATGATAGCGAAAAGTATCATCTCGATGATTGCAATGAGCAGAATGCCTTTTTTCCGATTCATTTGTTTTTCTCCTTTTTTTGTTAGCCAAATGTTTCCTATCCTAATGTAATAACTTCACAATCAGTGAATTTATTGCCTTCGATGGTCAATCTTATCAGTGTTCTCTCTTTCTGCCATCCCTGGATGCCTGCGGCTCCGGGATTGATGTGGAGGAGGTTGAGCGTTTTGTCGTACTGCACTTTCAGTATGTGCGAGTGTCCGCTGATGAAGAGTTGTGGCGGTCGCTCGTACAGTTGCTGGCGGACAGACGGGTCGTAGCGTCCCGGATAGCCTCCGATGTGTTTCATGAGCACATCCACGTCCTCGCATTTCCACCGGAGAATCTCCGGGAACATGCGTCTCAGGTCGCCACCGTCGCAGTTGCCACACACTGCTCGCACGGGTCGGAATGCCTGAAGCCGCTCAATGAGTTCGGTGGAACAGATGTCTCCGGCGTGCCATATCTCGTCGCAGGGTTCGAAATAGTGCAGGTATTTCTCATCCCAAAACGAGTGTGTGTCGCTGATGATGCCGATACGTTTCATTTCCTGTTGATGGTTTTTAGGGCGAAATCCATGATATAGTCGGCAGTGCCTTCCAGTCCGAGCAGCGACGAGTTGATGCAGAGGTCGTAGCTCTCTGACGAGCCCCATCGCTTTCCGGTATAGAAATTATAGAACGATGCCCGCTGGCTTTCCTTGTCTTTGATGATTTTCTGTGCCTTTTCCCTGCTGCACTGATGGCGTTCGGCGATGCAGTTGATGCGCTCGTCGAGGTCGGCAGTGATAAAGACATTGACCGCGTTCGCATAGTCGCGCAGGATATAGTCGGCGGCACGTCCCACAAAGATGCAGCTTCCTTCTTCTGCCGCCTTCCGGATGGCATTGCTCTGGAATTTGAACAGGCTCTCTTGCGAGAAGTTGTTGGTATAGTAATTGCTGCCTCCGCTCCCGATATATGGTGCGCGGAGATGGAACAGGGAGCGGAGGAATCCTTTGTTTTCGTCATTTTGCTCAAAGAATTTCTCGCTGAATCCACTCTCCTTTGCTGCGAGATTGAGAATCTCTTTGTCGTAGAACTTGCAGTCCAGCCGTTCTGCCAGTATGCGGGCAATGGCAAGTCCGCCGCTACCGAGTTGTCGTCCGATGTTGATGATTATTTTCTTGTCGTCCATATCTCACACGTCTTGATGTTGTTGCTTAAATTGTTTCATATATCTCATCATGATGATGAGCGCCGTGAAAAATGCGAGTGCATCGCTGATGGGCAGTGACCACCACACGCCGTCCACGCCCATGAATGGAGGGAGGATGATGAGTAGCGGCAGCAGATAGATGAGCTGTCGTGAGAGTGATAGGAATATGCTCACTTTCGCCTTGCCGATGCTTTGGAAGAAGTTGGTCACAACCGCCTGATAGCCAATCAGTGGGAAGGCAATGGCGTTGATGCGAATGCCATGTTCGGCTATCCGTATCAGCTCTTCGTCGCTGGTGAAGAGGCGCACGCAGGGGTAGGGAAGCAGTTCGCATACGAGCCAGCCTACGGTCAGCACCGAGACACCTGCGATAATCGACAGTTTCAGCACCTGGAGCATGCGGTCGAATTTCTGGGCACCATAGTTGTAGCCGGCAATGGGTTGCATGCCTTGGTTGATTCCCATCACGACCATGAAGAACAGGAATACGAGGCGGTTGGTAATGCCGAACGCCCCGACGGACAGGTCGCCTCCATGGCGAACGAGCGCCGTGTTGATAAGTATGACTATCAGACAGGCACAGGCGTTCATCGAGAATGGTGAGAGACCGATGGCTATGATGTTTTTCACGATTTGCTTCTGCAGCCGGTAGCAGCCGCTTGTGAAATGGAGCATTTGCCGCTTGTCGCTGAAAATACGGAACTGCCAGCAGAGGGCTGTCGCCTGCGAGAGTATCGTGGCCAGGGCTGCCCCTTGGATGCCCATGCCGAATGTCCAGATGAAAATAGGGTCGAGAACCGTGTTCAGTATGACGGTGAAAATCGTGGCGTACATCGCCTCGCGAGGCTTGCTCGCAGCACGGAGCACGCCGTTGAGCCCGAAGTATTGATGGGTGATGACGTTTCCAAGCAAGATAATCGTCATATAGTCGCGGGCATAGGGAATAGTGTTCTCCGTCGCTCCGAAGAAATAGAGTATCGGGTCGAGAAACAGCAGTGCAATGGTTGCGAAGGCGATGCCGATAATGAGGTTCAGGCTCACCGTGTTGCCGAGGATATGCTGCGCCGTCTGATAGTCTTTCTGTCCCAGTTTGACCGACAGGCAAGTGCTGGCACCCACGCCAATCGCTGCTCCGAAGGCTGCCGAGATGTTCATGAACGGGAAGGTGATGGCAAGTCCCGAGATGGCAAGTGCTCCCACACCTCGCCCGATGAAAATCGAATCGACCATGTTGTAGAGCGACGAGGCGGTCATCGCAATAATAGCCGGCAGGGCATACTGCAGCAGCAGTTTGCTCACCGGTCGTGTGCCTAATTCGAGTGTTGCTTGTTTGTTGTCTGTCATCACCAACTGATATAGTGCTGCAAATGTACGAATTATTTTTCATTTTCCGAGTAAATCGCCCATAATCATTTCCATTTATCTTTTAATCCCTATCGGTCATTTTTGTGGTATGATGATCGTTTTTTGTTAATCTTCTTCTTCACGGCAGCACATAATTGTCAAATTCCGTTTTGTATATTTATGCGCAACGGGCGTCACTGAGAGGTGCTTTGTAAGCCGTTGGTTTTCAGGATATTATAGAATACTTTCCAAAAGTGCCACTTTCGCATTCCAAAAGTGGCACTTTTAGGAGCCAAAAGGGGAACTTTTGGAATGCGAAAGTTGGACTTTTGGAATGTGAAAGTTCAACTGTATATTTATACGCCCTTTCCTGTATGTTTATGCAGGGTAGGTGAAGGCAAAATGATTGCTTCGTTTTTTCCAGGAATCTATCCCGCCTGGATAGCCTGGAAAGTATAGATAATCTATAGCCTTTAGATAGTCTGGCGTGCCCGGGAAGTCCGGTTGGTTAAACAAAAAACCGTATGCCGCCTTGACAGCGGCATACGGAGATTCTGTTATTAGCTTCGACTATCGTATTGATAGTGCGGTTTATACGTATTCTTTCGCTTCGCGCTCTCCGCGCAACACGGAAAGGGCGTTGAACGAAAGGGCTTCCAGCTCATCCTCGCCGGGATAGCGATAGGTGGGTGCGAGATAGTCAACGCGGCGGCAGAGCTCATCCACCACATATTTCCAGTGGGCAATGCCGCCGGTGAAGAGGATGGCATCGACCTTTCCGCAGAGCACGGCTCCTTTGGAGGCAATCTCTTTAGCCACATGGTAGATCATCGCATCGACGAGGAACTTGGCTTTTTCGTTGCCTTCGTTCACCCATTGCTCGATGAGGCGCATGTCGTTGGTGCCGAGATGAGCGGCGAGTCCGCCTTGTCCGGCAATCATCTTCTCAATCTGTGCCTGTGTGTATTTGCCGCTGAAGCAGAGGTGCACGAGGTCGCCTGCGGGGAGCGTACCGGCGCGTTCGGGAGAGAATGGTCCCTCGCCGTCGAGCGCATTGCTTACGTCAACGGCGCGTCCGTGTTGATGAACGGCAACGGAGATACCTCCTCCGAGGTGGCATACGATGATGTCCATCTCCTCGTAGCGCTTGCCTTGGTCTTTTGCGAAGCGGCGGGCAATGGCTTTCTGGTTGAGTGCGTGCCAGATGGGTTTGCGCGGCATGAGCGGCGAACCACTGACGCGTGCGTAGTCGCACAGCTCGTCAACGAGCACGGGGTTGGCGATGAAGCTGCGGCATCCGATTTCTTTTGCAATCTCAAACGAGATGATGCAGCCGAGGTTGCAGGCGTGGTGATGGAGTGTGGCACGGGTGTCGTCAATCATCCGCTGATTGATTTCATAGACACCGCCCTCAACGGGTTTTGCCAATCCGCCACGTCCGATGACGGCATCGAACTTGAAAGGGATACCGGCTTCGTTTACTTCTTTTACAACCAGGTTTTTGCGGAATTCATACTGATCGATAATGTTTTCGTAGGCGCTCAGTTCCTCGATAGAGTGCGAGATGTTCTTTTTCAGAATCTGCTTCTCGTCTTCATAGACGGCAATCTTCGTGGACGTAGAGCCGGGATTGATAACTAATATTAGCATAAGATTTCAGAGTATTTTTTTGATTAAGGTTATGCACTGATGATTGCCAGGGCGAGGCTATAGAACTTTGATTTGATGCTGTCGCCCCTGGATGTCAGTACGACTGGAGCGAGCGGCCCTTTCAGCGTGGCTGCGGTTTCGGCTCCGCAGAACAGGGTGACGGTCTTGTAGAAGACGTTGCCTGCCTCGATGTCGGGGAAGATGAGTGCGTCAGCCTCTCCGGCGATGGGCGATTCGATGCCTTTGGTCTGCATGGCTTCGAGGTCGCATGAGGTCTTTACGTCGAGCGGTCCGTCAACGATACATTTGCCGAACGTGCCTTTCTTTGCCTCGTCAATGATGTCTTTGTAGCCGATGGTGAACGGGAAGAATTTCTCGTTGGGCTTCTCTGTGCAGTGAATCAGCGACAGGCGCGGCTCCTCGATGCCGAACGAATGGCAGAGGTCGGCGACGTAGCGCACTTGTTCCATGCGCTGCTCCTGTGTGGGATAGGGTATGACAGCCGGGTCGGTAAAGAAAATCAGTTTCGGATAGGTGGGGATTTCCGTTGCCGTCACGTGTGTGAGGACTCTTCCCTTGGGCAGGATGCCAGTCTCTTTGTTCAGCACGGCGTGCAGCAGGTTGTCGGTGTTGATGAGACCTTTCATCAATACGTCTGCCTTTCCCTCGCGCACCAATGCGACGGCTTTTGCCGCAGCATCGTCCTTGTCGTCGGAATCGATAATGGTGAAGTGGTCGGCGTAGGGACGGAGCAGGTCGCTGCTCTCAATCTCTTTTCTCGCACCAACGAACAATGCTTCTACGAAGCCGCCCTTCAGTCCTTCGGCAACGGCTTCCTGTGTGTGGTCGTCAGATGCCCAGACGATGGCAACCCGTTTTCTTTCACCCTTTTGTGAGAGGTGAGCAATCAAGTCATCAAAGTTTTTAATTGTTTCCATAGCTTACGCTTTTCTTTTTGTATTAAGATGTATAGATTATGTTTTTCGTGGTGCAAAGGTAAGCATTTCATTTTAATTATTGCACACTTTAGTAGAAAAAGTGCAAAAAAACTCCTTCTGTTGTGAAACGGAAGGAGTTTCCTAATAATAAAATAATAAAAGTAAAATATAAAGTCATTTAGAATGACCCTATTCGTTTTTGTCAAAGTCATCGAAACTGTTTGAAGCGCTCCATGAAGTGAAGCTATTCCAGCCTCCGTCTCCTTCGTCTTCAAAGATGTTCTCTTTGCCTTCAATCTCACTTGAGTCAACCGTATTGGAGCCCACAGGCAGGTTGTCTTCCGTAATGTTTTCACTAACGTTTAGGCGAACGACTTCCGCCATGGGTTGTATATATTCTTTGCGTATCATCTGATAATCTCCTTTTTGCCGTTATGAATGTAAATACCTTTTTCTGTTGGTGTGCCGTAGAGGCGCTGTCCGCTGATGGTGTACCACTGGTCGCTCTCTGTATTTTCACCATTGTTGTTGCCGATGTTTTTGATGCCAGTTGTTTCGTTGTCATCGTCCACAAAGCTCATAGCGATTTTTGCATTCTGTCCACCCTTTCCAGTCATGCTGTTTGTCTCGCTGGCGGTTGGTTTCAGATAAGCGCGGTTGTAAGGTGTCAGTTTTCCTGTGTTTACAATGCGCTGCCATTTGCCGCTGGAGAGTCCCCATGTTTGCAGTCCGTCTTCAGTGCCTTGCACATGACTGTTAACTACTACGCCCACCAATCGGTTGGCTGTGGTCTCCACGTCAGCGTCCGATGCGTCTTTGAATGCCACCTGTTGGCTGGCGCTATTATAGTCGTTCTCACCGATGCGGTAGGTAACTACAGCATTGGGGTCTTCCATGCGGATGATGACACCATGATACTCGTCATTTTCTGTTCCTGTTCTCGAAGGCACATAGTTCACCTTCTGCATTTTGTAACCACCTGCTCCTTCGTTGACAGAAGCATCATAGCTTGTAGCGATGTATGCGGAAATGCCTGTAGCGTTCGAGAAGTCCATATCGAAGTCGCGGCACATGGAAGAAACCTTGTTTTCTCCCACCTGCGCATCGCGGAGGGGAATTTCTTCAGAAAAGGTTTTGGCTTTTGATTTCAGATTAGTAAATTTAGCATCGTTTATCAAACTCGGCTTTACATAAATTGCCAAGTCATCGTTCGTGAGATTGTATTTCCAGTTATCGGTCCTCATAGTAAAATTAGCACCACTTGATTGCATTGTCTTAACTTCTGTAAGGGCAATCGTTGGGGCGCCCATAAAGAAAATATTTTTTATAAATGTCCTCTTAGTTGTTCCATATGTCTGTAAAAAAGCAGAAGCATGTACACTACTCACTTTCGCAGGAATGGTCAATTCTCTTAGTTTATAGTATTCTGTAGCAATGGTTTCAAGGTTACTTCCTTTAGGAACCAGTGATGATGATAGATCCCTATAAAAAGCCAATTCTTCTATTGTCTGTAATTCAGAAGGCAATACCAGACTCTCTATTATGGGGCACAGAATGAAATGTATAGGATAGAGATAGCGTAAAAAGTAGAGGAATGTGTTTATTTACAGCGAGTTATGGGTTATTTGTCAGTTGTGGTGGAATAAAACGAGATGTTTCATTGGTTTAATTTGGCTTTACATTTGAGGGGTTTTTATTTAGTTTAGACAGTGAAAAGTTTACATCAACAGGGCTGCACGTTTGCGCGTGTGGTCTTTTTTTTGTTTATAGTCGCGGAATCGTTTATTTGTAGGCGTTTTGCGTGTCTGTGGGGCTATTACCCAGTCCACGTTTGAACGGTGTTCTGATGGCATTAAAAGGGGGAGGGTCCGAATCTCGGACTTTTCCGGACCCGGGGTCTAAAATGAGCGAAAAATAAGGGGTGGATATTCAGGTGGATATTCTAACTGGATATTCATTTTGTCGTAGGTGGATATTCAAAACTCTTGCCCGAGGGGGGTAGGTAGAGGGGTAGAAACGAGCCAAAAAAAGGGGGGTAAGTATAGGAAACTGACACTTTTTGTACAACTTTTAAAGGGGTGTTTTGTGGCGGAAAGTCCCTGTTTATAGGGGTTTCTGTGCTTTTGTGGGGAGTATTTAAGGGGGGGACGCCCCACGAGGTGCATAGAGGGGGCTGTAAGAATATCATAAAGATGGTGGAATAAAAAATGGCAACGTGTTATGCGCTGCCATTTTTTATTGTTAGTCAAGTTAAAAAACTTTTCGAATATGGTTACTGTTTTGAGTCGTACATCTTAATGACACCGCATAATTCTTTTTCATAATTAAAGATGTCGTTAAGGTCAGTAATCTCATGTTTGATTTCCTTTCTTTCTGCGTCAAATGTGGAAATATACTTTTTGGACTTGCTATTGAAATATAAGCGACATATAGGCTTACGGTTATTATCATCTAACAGAATAGCGAAGTATGATTGTGCGTCACGATATACAACACGGTTCACATCCACTACTTTTCTAACGATGGCTTTTACAATCATAAAGCCATCCAGCTCCTCCTGTGTGGTAATGATTTTTCCATCTTCTTCATCTTGTTGTGCCGACAATTGTGTCTGTGAGTTTTCAATTTCCTCCTCAGAATTCAGTGCCGTTTTCAACCGTTTAGATATTTGTTCGCTGATGTAACTGCTTATTGCCCTTTTTACTAATTCGGTAAACTGCTCTTGTAGTTTTGCCGTCAACACCCCATCATAAACTTTTTTTGCAAAATATTTTACGATCTCTGGTGTTGGATTGAGAATTTCTGTTGCAAAAATATTTTTCAGTTCTGAAGCATACTTTAGTTCACTGGCAGAGTTAAGGATATTTTCAACATCGAAATAAGACTTATGGAATTTCTTCAATTCCTCTATCTGATAATCCTTGATATCTGTGATGTCAAAATCGAGGAAAGGTTTCTCGTCCATAATATTCTGGTTCTCAAGGTCAGTATAAAACAAATATCTGATGCCGTTTGTCAGTAGTCCGAACTTTGCTTTTGAGGCAACGAAATAGCGTGCAAGTTGCGTGTTATGTAAAGATAAGTTCTGCTTCCAGTGCTTACACTCTATTAAAATGATGGGTTGTCCGTCTTTAACGATGGAATAATCTATTTTCTCCCCTTTCTTTTTTGTTAAGTCACAATCAAGTTCTGGAACTACCTCCAGCGGATTGAACACATCATAACCTAATACGTTGATAAATGGCATAATAAAAGCATTCTTTGTCGCTTCTTCTGTTTGGATACCATCTTTTAGCAGTATTACTTTGTCCGCTAATTGTTTAATTGAGTCTTTGAAATCCATAGTTATATCATTTAAAAGAATTTACTAACAGAACCTATCACTTCGAAAACTTTAATAATTCGAGTAATGGGAAATTCCTGCTCCTGATAGCTCGGCTGATTGATAGGAACAAAAAGAAGTTTTTTAGAATTAGAGCCTCGTCTAATTATTTTAATAGTACGGAGAGTATCAAGAACTACGGCATATATTTCTCCGTATTGTATATCCTGAATGGTACATTCACGTAGGGCTATGATATCTCCGTGATTTATTTTCGGTTCCATGGACTGTCCTGTTACGTTACACCATACTGTCGCCTTTTCAAAGCCTGGCACGATGATATTGCGAGTTGGAATTGTTGTTTGATTATTGAATAATTCCGCGAAGCCACCTAAAAAGTCTACATCGTAGTAAGGAATACCGATATTCCTGTCAAAACTTACCTTAGCAGGCATTTCATCGTCCTTATACATATTTCCCTTACCTGTCAAAAGCCATTCAATATTTAAATTAGGGAATCTCTCTAAAATTATTTCTATTTTGTCAATACCTATACTTTTACTTATAGCATTAACGTAGCCATTTGCAACACCAATAGCAGTCTCAAATGCTGAAATAGTTGATTTTTCTGCTTTACAGAAAGCCTTAATTCTATCTTTTACACTCATATCAAAAATATTTTTTAGAAAAAACCTCTAAAATTATTTTGTAAATAGAGAAAATCTCTATATCTTTGCAGCGTGTTAATATAATAACACCGCGCCAAAGTTACGAATAAATGGCGAGATAAGCGAATATTTAATAGTTAAACTTAAAAATATGACACGAAAAGAGTTTGAAGAGCGCACAGGCTTACAGGTCAGCGCAGAGGAATTTTCCGAAGTAAATGAAATCTACATGGCAGTGGGTGAAATGGATAAAGACACCTTTTGTAAAGAATGGAAGCAACACGGCAAAAGTAAGCTGCTTGCAAAGTTGTGGAATACAGCAAATCGTGAGCATAACATGGGTATGGAGAAAAAAGAAGAATGTGACAAGCTGTACCGTGAACGGTGGGATCTTGTGGATTTTCTGCTGGAACGCGCCCAGAAATTCGGTGACGAAGAGCTGCTTATTAAGGCTATTGACATGGTTGGGCATGCAAATGTCATACACAGGAAGCTAACGTTGGAAATGCCATTGTGGGAGTGCGACCGCAAGTATATTACTCACAACCTTAAATAAGTCAAGTATGAAAGTAACGGAAGTAAGGGTCAATAAGACCGAGAAAAACAAATTGGCGGCTTTTCTTGCTGAGGTGAACGAGTGCAAAGATACGGCAGCATCCCTTAAGGAAGGCTATTATGATGACACCCTGACGATAGCTGCTGTTGGCTCTCTGTCAATGGAGCGCACTTTGCGCAAGGTAGAATGCACGTTTAACGAATATTCGATAACAACTATTAAATAATATAATGTATATGAAGAAGTGTATTTATGTTGACAAGAACAAGCAGCGTGCCATTGCTGACAGCTGCAAGTGCACGCAGGCGATGGTTTCTTACGCTTTGAATTTCAAGAAGGATTCTGAGCTGGCTCGTAAGATCCGCTTCGTCGCCATGTCGCAGTATGGTGGTGTTCCTAACTGGCAGATTGTCATGGACACGGTGCATACGCAGCGCGAGATGATCCAGTGCTTCGGTGAGGAGGTACGGCTGGTACTTGACAAGAAGAACCGTCGTGTCCGTCTGGAAGAATGCGGCAAGGTGCTTACTGAGAGTTCCGACCCTCAGATTGAGGAATATGTGCGTCTGCAGGATGTCGCTCGGAAAAGAGCGGTACTGGGGTGATTTTTTGGGGTGTCGTTATTTCGGGAAACGGAATAACGTTATGACGAGGTGATAAATAATTGAGAATAGAAAATTATGATAAGAGTTTTAAAGTTGTTTCGCTGGTTGTTTGCGATTGTCTTGGGGGTGATTGCTTTATGGTGTGTCTTCAGTCTGAAATGGAGTCGTGACGAGATGAGTACGCTTGATGTAATTATCAGTGTGGTTTATCTGTTACATGTTGTTCCTGTGTGGTATTCAGTTGACGAGTTGATGAGTGACGAGTAAACGGTTTTAGTGATGGAGTATTACAATAAGACATTGTGTGTGAGCGCACGGGAATTGGTGGATAGTGGCGTAGTGAGTCAATCGAACTACCGTAACTGGGTCAATCGCGGTCGTATTGATGTGGTGCGTCGCGGTGGCGGTGCTGCCGGAACCTATGCCCTTATTGCCGTTGACAGTCTTCCTCGTGACTATAAGGCGAAAGTTATAGAACTCTACCCAGACGGCGACCTTACACGTCTGAAGGGTTGGGTTTGCAGCAACTACGAGGTTGATCAGCAGGCCGTTGCCTTCTTCCACAATAGGGAGCAAGCCGGGCTTGACCTGCCTTCGGATAAGATACGGGAGTATGTGGTGAACGCCAGCGTGCTGAACTGCTGCATCCGTCTGTATGAGCGTGCGGCAACAGCCCAGAAATTGTTTGGGGGAAAATACAACTGGGAGCAGATGGCCAAGGCTATTGAAGCTCTTCGTGAGGAGTTCGGTCATACCCTCCCTGCGAGTACGCTTCGTTTCCGCAAGAAGGTGAACGAGTACAAGAATGCCGGCTATGGCTGTCTGATTAGTGGCAAGTTCGGCAACCAGTGCGCCAGGAAGGTTGACTACAAGACCGAGCGTCTAATTCTCGGTATTGCGATACTTCCCAACAAGCCATTCAATACCAACATCGCTGAGATGTACAATATGTTTGTTTGCGGTGAGTTGGAGGTTTATGATCCCAAGACAGGTGAGCTGATGAACCCGGAGGACTTTGTCAACACCCAGACAGGCGAGCCGAAGGAACTAAGCCAGAGTACCATTGCCAATTACTTGAACAAGCCGAGCAACAAGGCGCTTATCGACCAGAAACTGATGAGCTGGACGACATTCATGCACGAGGCTATGCCCCACGTCCACCGTCATGGTGGTGACTGGTCTCTGAGTCAGATTACGATGGACGACGTGGACCTGACAAGAAAACTGAAGGACACCAAACAGCGCGTACACGCCTACTATGCGTACGATGTGGTTAGCCAGTGCGTGGTCGGTGCTTCCTACGCCCGCAAGAAAGATGAGGTTTTGGTTGTCGAGTGTTTCCGCGATATGTTCCGGCTTATTGAGAAGCAAGGTTGGGGAATGCCTGCAGGAATTGAGGTTGAGAACCACCTGATGCGTCAGTATAAAGACGGTTTCCTGCAAGCCGGTGTCGCTTTCCCATTCGTTCATTTCTGCGCGCCTCAGAACTCACAGGAGAAATATGCCGAGCCTCTGAATGGTGCAAAGAAGCGCAGTGTGATCCACAAGAACCACGAGGGTATCGGCCGTTTCTATGGAAAAGGCAAATGGCGTCAGGAATACAATAAAGTGAGCGACGAGACGAACGAACTCTACGAGGACAAGGAATACTTCACTTTTGAACAGTTGGTTGCCGATGACCGTCGGGACAGCTATGAGTGGAACCATCAGTTGCATCCCAACCAGAAGAAGTTCCCTGGCATGACCAGGTGGGATGTCTTGTGTGATCGCGTCAACCCAATGCTTCAGCCGCTTGACAAGTTGACGCTGGCACGTTACATCGGTGAAAGCGTGAAGACCAGTGTACGCAGGAACTCCACCGTCAAGGTATGTTATGATAACTGGTGGTTGAGCGACACGAGCATCTTGGAAAAACTGCAGCCCAATAACTACGAGGTTACGGCCTACTGGTTGCCCGATGAGGAGGGTAAACCAACGGAGGTGTTCATATTCCAGAACGACAAGTACATCGATCAGGTTGAGAAGGTGGAGACTTACAACCGCGTGATGGCTGAGCAGACCGAGGAGGATGCTGTGAACTATATTGAGCAACGCAAGAAGATAGCCAAGTTCGGCAAGTACGTGAAAGAACATGCCATCGACGAGCTGGGCGTTCTGAAGAAAGTCGCAGTAGAGCCACAGCCTGCGGAGAAAGATGAGCTGGAAGTGGTTGCTGTGGTACCGCAACATAGGGAGCCATGCGGCGCGATTACATGGAAGCTCGACCCGATAGCAGACATTTAATAACATTAAAATACCATTATAAGATGATTGAAACAATACAGAAAGAGCGGATTTTGGATGCCATTGCCGCCAACCGCGCAAACTACCCCAGCGATGCCAAGCACGCAGCCGCGTTAGGAATCAGTGCCAGCGTTTACAACATGCTGAAAAAAGGACAGACCGAAAAGGCTCTGAGTGATGCCAACTGGGTAAACATCGCCCGTCGTCTGGACGTGAACCTCCGCGACTCTATTGAGTGGAAGGGAGCGAAGACAGAAACGTTCAAATATGTCTGCACCCAGTTGGAAGCATGCCAGGAACGAAGTCTGAGTGTAATACTGTGCGATCTGCCGAATATCGGCAAGACGTACACCGCCCGATGGTATGTGAACGAGCATCGCAACGCTGTGTATATCGACTGCAGCCAGGTGAAAACCAAACGTGCGCTCGTGAAGAAAATAGCCAAGGAGTTCGGAGTGGGAGCCACTGGCAAGTATCAGGACACCTACGAAGATTTGGTTTATTACCTCCGTTCAATGGAGCGTCCGCTGGTGGTCTTGGATGAAGCCGGTGACCTGCAGTATGAGGCTTTTCTGGAGCTGAAAGCCCTGTGGAATGCCACCGAGATGTGCTGCGGCTGGTATATGATGGGAGCCGACGGACTGCGTGCTAAGATAGACCGCATGGTGGAGAACCAGAAGGTGGGCTATGCAGAGATCTTCTCACGTTACGGCGGTAAGTACAGCCGTGTCACTCCGGATCAGGAAGATGACCGCCAGGCGTTCCTGCTGGAGCAGGCGCGAGTGGTTGCCAGCGTGAACGCCCCGGAGGGAACCGATATCGGTCAGATCGTGCGCAAAAGCCAGGGCGGTTTGCGGCGTGTATATACAGAAATTGAGAAAATCAAGAAAGGAGCATGATGATACTTGAACTTCCGCTAAAGAAAGAGTGGTACGATATGACTGAAAGCGAGGAAAAGCCAGAAGAGTATCGTGAAATAACACCCTATTGGATAAGTCGGCTGACATGGAATGAAACAGGACCAGATCCCAATATGATTGATCCACAACGCGCGTTCAAACCTTACACCCATGTACGTTTCCGCTATGGTTATACCAAGCGTACGATGCTTAGAAAGATTGTGAGCATGAGAGTAGGCTTTGGAAACCCCCAATGGGGAGCACCTACAGACAGAAAAGTTTTTATTATAAAAAATAAAAAAGAGATATGAAGCGCGCCTACAGTCCGAAAGAAATAGCCAAGAAGACCTACAAGACGCTGCCGTGGGGTGGCAGGTGGGAAGAATCCTTCGGTCTGCCGGAAGAGACCTCGACTTGGTTTATCAGCGGTGCGTCAGCCGGCGGCAAGAGTAGCTTTGTTATGCAGTTAGCTTATGAGCTGACGAATTACGGGCTGGTACTCTACATGAGTTATGAGGAGGGGTTGAGTCAAAGCTTTCAGGAGCGTATGCTTCGTTTTGACCTTAACAAGAAACAAGGCAGGTTTCGGGTTGTTACCAGTGATACCATTGAAGACCTGACAGAGCGCCTGAAGAAGCGCCACAGTGCGAAGTTCATCATTGTGGACTCGTTCCAGGACGCAGGCTGGGAATGGCCGGAAACGAAAGCCCTGCTTGAAGCATTCCCAAAGAAAAGCTTCATCTTCATCAGCCAGGAAGCCAAGGGACAACCATTAGGGAAACCAGCCGTCAGGCTTCGCTACCGTGCCGGTGTCAAGGTGAGGGTGGTCGGTTTCCGGGCATATTGCCAAGGGCGTTTCAATCCTGATGCAGGCAATAGTTTCGTAGTGTGGAAAGAAGGCGTATTAAGAACAAGTAATCATTTTTAATAGTTATCGTAAAAAGAAATAGTGAGACAATGAGTAAGACGAAGCAAGTTTTGGAATTGAGCAGCCCCACCATGAAGACCATGCATGAGCGGTTGACAGGGTTCGTGCAGCCGTGCAACTACTGCGGCGGCAGTGGGTGGTTCTGGGGCGAGGATGCATTCGGCGAGGCAGTGAAGGAAGACTGCCCGCTATGTAAAGGTAGCGGTAAGTTGCGCCCGGTAGTAACGATTGATTGGGAAACGGTGAAGACGGAGGGACTATGAGCAGTGCAGAATTGACGCAGGAGCAGGTGGAATGGTTCCGTAAGAACTTTGAGAATATGAAAAATCAGGAGTTGGCAGACACACTCGGTATTTCTCTCAGCTCGGTGATACGGATGGCCCGTAAACAGAACCTTCGGAAGAGTAAAGAATTCATGGCAGCTATGCAGCGCAATGCCAGTGAACACGGTGCGCGTGTTACCCGTGCTATGGGCGGCAATGCTGGAGCGGTGAACCTGCTGAAGTATGGTAAAGCTACCCGCTTCCAACCAGGTGTGAGCAACAAAGACCGCATGGGCGAGGACGCTTTTACCGAGATGTATAAACGGATGGGCAAAACACGCAGTGAGACATTCCGCAAGGAGAAATTGCGTGTCCGGTGGGGACTGGAACAGAAGACCCGCCTACGTGTCACGACATGCCCACCGGAAAAACTCCGTCTCCGCTCAGCCCTCCGTCGACGCGGCTATGATATCGCCCGTGCCTCCAATGAGGTATTCTTCAACCAGCAAACGCAGCGGTCAGAAAGAATGGAAGCACATGCCAGGAAGTTGAAGATGGTGTTGATCGATATGACTGCTTCTGGTGATGTGGAAACGGTATAATTTTCTGACAGCAATGATATATATAGGTGATAAATTCCGTGTACACTGGGTCGGGCATGAAGAATGCTATGCCGGGCGGTTATACCAGGTGTCAGGATTCAGTGAAGGCTGCACATGTGCCAAACCCTACTTTGTGACAGGCAAGCCGGAAGTTCCCCGACGTCCACACCTGCACGTATCCGCCAGACTGGTGGAAGCTCCAGCTAAATATATGGTAGGCGAAGGTGGTTTTTTGTTCGGTCCGTTAGACATTGATACACTACGTGATATTGAGAATCCTGACGAATACTGGATAGAAATAGTCCGTCAGGGCGGTGACCAACTAAGTTTGTTTTAAATTAATTGATATGAGATATTTACGTTTTTATGGTCTGCTGGACAAGATGCCAGGAATAGACAAGGATGAACTGAAGCGCACTCTTGTCCGGCAATATACCGACGGCAGGACAGAGAGTCTCCGTGGTATGTATGACTGGGAGTATGATGCGATGTGTGACGATTTGCAGCGGCGTATTCGTCAGAGTGAGCCGGCTGCAGTCGTTGAGCGTCGGAAGTGGCGCAGTGCGGTTCTTCACCAGCTGCAGCTGTTGGGTGTGAACACTGCCGACTGGACTGCGGTTGATGCCTTTTGCCTGGATCGTCGCATTGCCGGCAAGTTGTTTCGTGCGTTGACCATTGAGGAACTGATGGCGCTGATGCCTAAGCTGAGGGCTATCGTCAAGAAGAAAAGCCACCCTAACCCTCTCAGGGGAAGGGCTCAAAAACTCGACGTGGAGACAGTTGTGGTTGACATAACGGGTTATCGTGATGATGTAATAACAAATTAAGAATTGAAAATTATGAAAAAGAGAAAGATTAAGACGATTAACGGGCTGTTGGGCGGACTGGTCATCAGTACGCACCCACCCAAGTGCGAAACTTGTAAGAACGACGCTGCCGGCTCGAACTGTGTGAAACTGCATGTGTATGGCGGCAGCGTGTGCGTGTGTGGCAATTAGTGGCAACGATAGAATCGTTGCTCACGGGAAAGGCTGTTTATAATTGAGAATTAAGAATTAATAATTAAAAATCAAGACTATGGCAAGAAAGAAAAAGATGGTTATCAGCGGTGTCTCGAGAGATGCTGCTGAGGAGGCATTCGCACAGTATGCCAAAGCGGATGCGAGTATGAACAAGTTGAATGCGGAGATAGACCTTCAGTGTGCTAAGATCCGCGAGAAGTGGCAGAACCGTCTGGCGGAGCTGGCGACGGAGAAAGAACAGGCGTTTGACGTGTTGCAGGGATTCGCTCTGGAGCACAAGTTGGAGTTGTTCACCAAGAAGAAGTCGCTGGAGATGACACACGGCACTATCGGCTTCCGGACGGGCACGCCGAAGCTGAAGACCTTGAAAGGCTTCAATTGGGCGAGTGCGCTGGAACTGGTGAAGCGCGTGTTGCCTGGCTACGTGCGTACGACGGATGAGATTGCGAAGGACAAGCTGCTTGCCGACCGTGAGCTGGAGGCAGTGGTGATTGGCAGCAGTGATGAGTCTGTTTCTATGAGTGAAGCGCTTGCCGGCTGTGGTATCACTGTTGTGCAAGATGAGACATTTTATGTGGAGCCTGTGACCATTGAGAATTGAGAATTAAGAATTAAGAATTATGGGAAAGCGGAGACGTGGCAGGAGTTATGAGATGCGTGTGGCGGCAGTGAACGAGTTGTATGACAGGTTCTCGCGCACGGGTCTGAGCAACCGTGAGATATGGCGGCGCTATATCTATCCGCGGTTCGGTATCGATGAGAGTACGATGTACCGCATGTTGAAGGCTGCGGGTCGTGAGGAACTGCGTGACCAACGCTCGATGACTGCTGAAGGTTTCCTCTTTCCGGAATTCGAAGAAGAGCAGCGGGGGTTGGAGTTCTTCAGGAAGAACCCCTCCCCGTAGCCTGCGCTACCCAAAGGAGAAAATGACGAAAATGATTGAGGGGAGCTGCCCATCGCGGGTGGCTCCCCTCTGTTGAAACAATATGAAAAAAAACTCACTGATTATATCTATAGGCATGCGCTGTCGTCGTTCAGCTCGAACTCAAAGATATACTCATAGACTTTGATGCCTCCTGGTAATGGGTAGAAGCGCGTTTTAGTTCGGTACATTGCTCCCATATTGTCGAGCGGTTGGAATCCCTGCAAGGCAACATACAGATTGTTAGCCATGCGCAGCCGTTCCGCCACGTATGCCTCTGTTCCGGAACCTGCATGTGTATCGTCGTAGCAATCGATTGCCAGCCGTGCCGACATTGTCGCTGTTCCCATCTGCTTATTGAGACCTATATCGTTCCAGTCAGCCTCGAGGTTGCCGATGAGCACACAGGGAAAAGTGACGGGATAGGTGTCCTCCTGAGTCTCCAGTTGTCCGTAGTCCTCGTCGATGAGCGAGAGTTCCGGCATTTCGTTGCGGATTTGCTCCAGCATTTTGATAAAAAGTTCTTCCATGGTTATTGATTGATTATTTTGTGGATTTCGTTTTCTATGCGTTCATTGATTCTTTGGTTCAGTTCGTGGCTGTCGCCGATGAACTGTCGCTGCGGGATATTGATGCGCAGTCTTTTCTTCTTTGTCAGCGCCATATTCTTCCAAAACTGCGCAGATGGGCTTCCTTTTTTCTCTTTTCCTCCTCCCTGTTGATAGTACATTGCCCAGAAGAAGCGTCTCATGCGCGGTGTCACGGTAGGATTGACCATTCCTCCCCAGTTATGTATGGCTGCATACGGTAGATCGTTGGCTACCAGTACACGGAAGTCAGACGGCACATATTTGAGAGAGCTGAAGAGATGGTTTCGTCCGGAGAGTAGCGGTCCGTATTGTCCTGCAGCACTTGTCATTCCCGAAGTCTGGCGACGTGTTTGTTTCCACCGTTGCAATCCCCTGTTTTGGAAGCCCCCTTTCCGGAAGTTCTGCTGATAGTGGTCTTTTGCCATACGTCCTACGATGACCGGCAGTCGACGGCGCATGAGTTGTTCTATTTGCGCCCGGTGTGCAGAGAGTTCGTTTGCGAATTGTTTTACGTTCATGATTGGTATTACTTTTATCGTGGCATGGCGGTGTAGAGAGCTTTGGAGCGGTAGTATTCCGGCGTTCCTTTGATTTGTTTTTGCTTGATAAGCTCCCGTATGCGCTGCATGGTTGTTACGACGGGCTTGCCGTTGATGTTCAGGATAAGCACTTTGCAGCGCAGCTGTTTTGCGAGCTCGTCAGCGCGTCTGATGGCGCGCTTCATACGGATGTTGAAAATCCATGTTTTGATTTTTTCTTTCATATTTTTTGGTGTTTTAAAAATTATTGTTATCTTTGCAGTGTGTTACCCGAAAGAGCGCGATAACTTCAAGCTGTGGAACACTTGAATTAAGCAGTGATGACTCACTGCTTTAATTCTTTTAAGATTTTTATGATTGTTTCTCGACCTTGGGTTGAAGAGTTGATACAAACACCTTTCCCTCTGTAAATGATATAACACTCTTTTATTATATTGTTTTCAAAGTCAGCATGTCTCCAGTTAATAAATTTTGCCAATGAACCAACTGGAAGGTGTCTATTTCCCATGTGTTTATCAAGGTCTATCACTACAGCTTCGCATCCTTGTCTGATTGCTTTCTTGAAAGCACTGGTAATACCTTGTGGATTTTTTATTCCCTTTCTATCTGCAATGAGTTCATTGATTTCATATTCAGGATTTGATATTCCATGTTCAAGTACATGTTTTCTTATTTTAATTTTCATATTCTCAAAAGAGGCAAGTAATACACGAGCTGTACGGATGTTGTCGTCCAGTTCTGTCGTATCAGCATTCATGCTAATTTTTAACCGTTCTCCATATATATTATCTATCTTCCATTCTTTTACATTATTGATACACCCATTAATATACGGGCAATTGTTGCAGTCTTTTGCCCTGTTGAGGAATAAGTGTTTAAGCTTCGCCTTGAATCCTGGCTTGTAGAATGGGCAATGTTTGCAGTCTGACGGGAAGTACGGGTGTTTGTCTGAGAAGACGGCGGCGTCTTTGCCTGGATTGTTTTCGAGGCCTCTTTGTGGCGTGTTCTTGGGTTGCTGTGATACAGCAACAGACGGAACGGGTGTTGTGGGTTCGTCGGTACTAGTGAGACTGCATTTGCAGTTCCAGCGGTCGCCTGGGCGGTGCTGGTCCCAGAACGGGTCGTCGATGGGGCGTATGGTTCCCCAGAACGGACGGTGATCCGCTCCCGGATTGGCTGACGTTGACGGCATCCATTTCAGGTTAGGCAGCACGTCACGCTCCCGCTCGAACTGCTTCCAGTCGGCAGCCTGATGCGCCCTGATGACTGCCGTGTCGTATTCCGTCTGGAACCATGAGCGGCACTGGTGGCTGGCGATTGGTTGCACGTCTTTCAACCACTGTTCGAATGGCTTTAGATTGCCGTTGGAATCCACGAGCCTTGCCGCCATGTCGCGCTGCGCACGGTGCACCTTGAACGCCGAGAACACCTCGTTGGAATGTCGCAGCGCACTGATGAAGTCATCGTCTGGATTGACACCCTCAAACCCTTCTGCCACGGCACGGTCAAATCCCCTGCAGAACTCACGGAAAAGATGCTCCTCGATATAGGTAGGCTCTTTCCCTTTCTTGGCGTAGATATTGCGCAGTGCTTGGAGCAGTATTTCCTCATCGAAGGCGAAGCCCGACGATGCAGGTTCGGCAGCGTCGTAGTAGAGACGGTTGACTACCAATCTAAATCCGCCCCGCGCCTCGACGGGGCCCATGCGAAAAAACGCCGCCACCAGTTCTTGAAGCCTTTTTTAGTGGTTGGAGGCTCGTTCAGCTTCTTTTTGTCATCGTCCTCCTCATCGTCGTCTTCGTCATGGTGTGGTTCCTGAAGTCCCATCTGCTTCTGTTGCTCTTGCAGCCACTGCAGCATATCCTGAGCTTTCTTCTGTGCCTCGTAGTCCTTGGGCTTTTCAATGCCGAACTCCTCATAGAGCCAGTCGTCATCGACGGGCAATTTGAAGTTGTTGTGTAGTTGGGTGAGGATGTTGACCTTGGTGTCCATATCGACATCCTTCTTCTCCGGGAAGAAGAACTCGCCCCCTTGGGTGTCAATGCCCATAGCAGTAAATATGTCTGCCATATCATAATTGAGGATGTCTAGAATATAGAGCCTGTCGGCACTAGCTATCCGGTCCTCCACCTTTTTATGCACCGTTCCGAGCGCCTGTGTGCCATTGTCGGACGCCTCCGTGGTGAGCGTGTTGCCGAGAATCAATTTGGATATCTCGTTATTGCATCGCTCTACCAGCCGTTCGTACACCTCCGCACTGCCCGTCTTGTTGCCTGCCTCTACGAGCCGGAGCTGCGTATCCTTGCCGTGAATAAACTGTGCGAGCGATCCGAGTGATGCCGCATCCTCGACCGCCCGTCTGCGGCTGTCCTCATCATCTGTCTCGTAGGTGTATTCCTGTATCGGCATGCCGAATACCTCCGAGAACTGCGCCCAGTCAGCCGTTGTGTTACGTTTATAGATGACCCACGGTGCTGCCTTAGCCAGCAGTCCTAGATCGTCAGAACTTCCAGCGAATAGCAAGTCAGCAAACTCATCCCATGACGTGCCAGTGATGTCCGTCTGCTGTCGGAGAATCTGTCTGCGTACAGGATCGACATGCTTACGAGGAATAAGGTCGTAGTTTACCCACTCACCATTGCGGTAGAACTGCAGGAGAGAGAATCCCCAGAACTTCGCGTCGAGCAAGTCGGATATCATACGGTTGAACCATGGCGACTGGATCTGTTCATTGATATGGTCGTCCGGTACCCCGTCTCGCTGGAATCGGATATCCGAGCACAGTACCGCATTCTTTCTTTTCTCGATGACACTGGTGAGGTGTGCGTCGAGCAGAATATCGCTGTACAGGTCGTAGAGTTTAGCACGCTGTGAGTAGTCCACGTTCTCTGCGGCGCGTATTGCCGTCATGAAGTCCGCCGTATCGATGCCGAAGCGTTTCGGCTGTGTGAGCAGTATGACTGCCGGTTGTTTCTGTCCCGGTCGCGGCACATTGCCGGAGGCGGTGATACGCTGTTTTTTTCTTTTTGTCATTTTTTTATTTCGTTATATCGTTATAATCTGTTTACCCGCTTCGGGTTGCTGCGGAACATGACGGATGCCTTTGCAGCCCTTTCCTCTTCCGGCAGGAGCGGTGCCCCGTCGATGGAGATATCCTCATTGGCTACTGCCTTCATCCACTCTACTGCCCGTTCGTAGCGGTCTTTCCGGACCTGTGAGAGCTTCTGCGGATTGTGAATGCAGAAGATATGATATACAGCGATGTCGATGACCATCATGAGGATGAGTTGGTTGCGGTCTTTCCCTTCTGCAGAGAAGATGGCATCGCAGTCATAGCGTTTGGATAGGTAGGAGCGCATCTCCTCGATGGCACGGTCCTCACATATCTCGACGAGTGCCTCGTCGTCACGCACGAGCGCGTCCAGTATTTCGCGGTGGACGCTTGCATCGTAGTCTTCGATGTTTACAAATTGGCTCATAGTTTTGTTGTTTATAATCGGTGTGGATTTTTCCGGCTTGCTGTATGTCGGGAGACTGTGACCGGTCTTTCCGCCCGTTTAGCCGTCTGGTCAATCTTACGGTTGCCTCCCTCGACGGCGTCAGGACCGTCAGCCGGATACTTCATATTCATGGTGAAGAGCTTGAACTGGTCTTCGAGCTCACGCATGTGTGGGTTGTCGCGCTCTGCCACATTGAGAATCAAGTTGCCTTCGCGGTTCATCGGTTCCAGGTTCGCCTCGATACGCGTCGCCTTGTCCGTCTTCTTCTCGGTATCGCCCTGTATGTATAGCGTGATGTTACGTTCCTTCCGTGCTTTCCTGACGAGAGGCTGGAACACCTGCTGGAAGAATGGGTCTTGCAGCTTGTTGTTCTCCATCCAGCAATAGACGGTGGAGCGTCCGGCGACATATTCGAGCAGCTGCACATACCAGTCAATAAACTCTGCGTTGAGCGCCTGTGCGAGGCGTGCCTTGATGACGTAGAGCTTGCCGTCGTGCTTACCGAGCAGCATGACCGCCTTAAACGATATTCCCTTCTTTCCTTTCGACTCTCCCGGCGCCGGGTCGCCGTAGATGACCAGGAACTTGAACTTTGACAGCGGCGGCACCTTGCCATAAACGACCTCCTTGAAAATCTCCCCCTCCGATATCGGGTTATTGTAATACTCGTGCTGTTGGCTGAGCGTCGATATCTTCGACAGGGTGCGGTCGATATGCTCCTCCGTGTTCTTCTCCGGCCATGTTGATCGTCCGTTCTTGTCACGGATGTTGACGATATCCCAGTGGTCTGCCATTTCGCCGGCGCGTGTGATGCAACAGTCCTTTGCGATGATATTCCCGCAGAAGATGACCAGTGTCGGCTCTGAGGTTGAGCGTGTCGGATAGAGCGCCTGTTCCCACCATTCCCACCGCTTCTGTATGATGTCGGGATTCTTGGTGTCCTCGTCGGTGTCGAAGTCGTCAATGAGCAGCACGTCGGGACGTATCGCCTCATTACGTGCACCACGCGGTGACTGTCCTGCACCCAGAGCCCGGAATGCCACTCCTTGCTTGGTGATAAACTCATCCTCCGTCCAGCTGCCGAGCGTCTGTTGCCTGCCGTAATACGCCTCGATGCGTCCGTTCGCCTCAAAGTTGGCACGATATGGTGCCAGCAACCGGACAGCATTATCCTTGCTGTTGGAAGTGAGGATCACGTTTTTCTTCTTTCCCGTGAGTGTGAGGTAAGAGACAATGAACATGGTGATGGTGGATTTTGCCAGCTCACGGCTCCAGGACAGCACCTCGAACCACTCGTCGTGTGCGAGGATGCGCCGTATTGCCTGTTTCTGGAAGTCGGCGAACTCATACTTGGCATATCCAGGGAAAAAGAACTTGACCCACTCGATGGGATGCGCCTCGAGGTATATGCGATGTTTTTCCCGCTCTGCATGTGTCATGGTCATATCGACCGGTGTAGAGCGGTTGATATCCTGCTTGTATCTCTCCCAGTTGAGGAGTGCTGTTTTGTCGATGTATTTCATGGTGTTATGGCGGTATATCGTTATATCGGTATTGCGTTATGACGTTATCGTGTTGTCAGAGGATGGACTTGATGAAGGCATCAGCGAGCCGGGTGACATCCTTTGCTTTTTCGAGGTCAATCGGTCGGAGGAAATCGATGAAGCGAGTCATGACGCTGATGACCTCAGCGATGCCTACCTCTGTCTCCATCTGTTTGATGGACTTGGACAGTTTTCCGATAATGTCCGCTTCCGCTGATGTGGCGAAACGTTCTCCTTCCGGTCGTTCCTCTATCGCCTTGTTGATGGCAGCCACTTGCCGGTATAGGCTGCGTATTTGTTCCTCGCGTGTGAGTGTGATGCCCGCTTTCTGTTCCTCCCATTTGCCGTCGCGCACCCAATGAGACACCGATACGCGCGATACTCCCACGCGGTCGGCTATCTCCTGTTGTGTAAGATTGTCCTTGAGGTAGAGCGTCTTCGCCCATTCCCGCTTTTGCTTGTTGGTTAATTCTCTGGCCATATCTTTTCTTTATTAATTTAAATTTTGTGCAAAGGTGCCAAATTATACCATGAATCAGAATAAAGCGTGGCATGATGCCATCATATTATTGCACGGTGCAATACTTACTTGCGTAGGTTTCGGTAAGTGCGTAATATTGCACCAGCGATTGCCTGCAGTACCTCAGTGCGACTGAGCTGTCCTGCATGTCAATGACACAGGAAATATAAGTTTTTGCTACCGCAAAAACAGGACGACGAACTTTAAAACGTAAGAAAGAAATGAAACAATTTTTCAACATTATCCCTGGAGAGGACACCTGCTGCATACTGCTGTATGGTGATATTGGCGACAGCTATGGTAGTGTGAGTAGCGGTCAGGTGGTACGTGAGCTCCTGGCAGCCGAAGCCGCCTACAAGCATATAGACGTGCGCATCAATAGTAACGGTGGTGAGGTCTATACCGGCATTGCCATATTCAATGCCCTGCGCAACAGCAAGGCCGATATCCGCATCTATGTGGACGGTATTGCCGCCAGCATGGCCAGTGTGATAGCCCTGTGTGGCAAGCCCGTCGAGATGAGCAAGTATGCCCGTCTGATGCTGCACAGCGTGAGCGGCAGTTGCTACGGTGACAAGAAAGAGCTGCAGGGCGTGCTGAAGGAGATAGAAGGTCTTGAAGACACCCTCTGTCAGATGCTTGCTGCCAAGTTGGGGCAAAGTGCCGATAACATCAAGGCCGCCTATTTCGACGGCGAAGACCATTGGCTCACTGCAGAGGAAGCGCTGCGTCTGGGTCTTATCGACGGTATCTATGATGCCGACCCCGTTCCTGAGGACAGTACCCCTGAGCAGATATATACAATATTCAATAACCGGCTCCAGGAGCCACAAAAAGTATTAGACATGAACATTGACGAATTGAAGAAGCGTCCGCAGTTCAAGGACTGTGCGACAGAAGAAGATGTGCTTAAGCGCATCGACCAACTGGAGACCCGAGCCGCCGCGGCTGACGGTCTGGAAGAAGAGAACGCTACGCTGCGCGCTACGGTGGAAGCCCATGAGGCTGCTGCCGAAGAAGCTGCTGCCGCTGAGCGTGCGACCCTGCTTGATGCTGCAGAGGGTGACGGTCGTATCAACGCCGAGACCCGTGCAGTGTATGAGAACCTACTGAAGGAACATCCTGAAGACGGAAAGAAAGCCCTTGCTGCGCTAACCCCAAAAAAGCGTATAATGAACGTACTTGACGACAATGGGTCAGCCAAGAAAGGTCCGTGGGACAAGCGCCAGGAAGAGATCAAGAACAAGTTGAACCCTTAAAAAATAAGAAAGAATTATGATTGAAATCAAAAACACCAATTACAACGGTGAGGTGCTGGAGCAGCTCCTTACCGTAGCGACCACCTCCAACGAGATTGTGGAGAAAGGACTTATCCATGTGATTCCTGGTGTGTCGAAGAAAATCTCCATCCCCCGTCTGCGCACCGGCAAGATGCTACGTAAGCAGAAAGAAGACCCGAAGGTAGAAGACTCCAAGGGTAACTTCTCGTACTCTGAGCAGGTGCTTAATCCTGTTGACTTCATGGCATTCACCGTTTTCAACCCCCGCGTGTTCGAAAGCATCTGGCGCCCGTGGCAGCCGAAGGGCGACCTCGTGTTTGCTGAGTTGCCGCCGAATGCCCAGAACGCATTGCTCGACGCCCTGTCGAAGCAGGTGCAATTTGAGTTGGGCGGTCACTATGTGAACGGTGTCTATGGCAATGACGACGACCATCTTTTCAACGGCATCCTGACGCAAGCCGCCAAAGATGCCGACATCATCGTGGTGGAAAGCGATGCTACGAAGATGACCGACCGTCTGAAAGCCGTGCGTGAGCAGATACCAGTTGCCATGATAGAGAATCCTAACCTTCGCTTCCTGATGTCACCGGCAGACTTCAATAAGTACGATGACGAACTGACTGCTCGCGATGCGAAGAACCGTGACGAGACTACGCGCAACATAAAGATGTATAAGGACATCAAGATTGAGACCCTTGCCGCCTGGCCAGACGGTCTGATTGTTGCCACGCTGTGTAGTCCTGACGCGATGACCACCAACCTCTTTGCCGCTGTGAACCTTCAGGATGACGAGCACGTCATCAAGATTGGTCCGGTGAGCAACATGAGTGAGCTCTACTTCTTCAAGATGTTGATGAAAGCCGATACGAACATTGCCTTTGGTGAAGAGTTCATCGTGCTTGACAGCCGCGAAGAGCCAACATTCGTGAAGGCCTCCGATGGTGGTGACAACCAGGATAATGTTCCGGAGGGATAGGAACCCACCCTAACCCTCCACAAGGGAGGGGACTCCGAGTGAAGAAAAAACATTACTTAAAAAAAAACACCATGAAATATGAAACTAATTGTAAAGAGTACATTCATAGACAAGAACGACCACACCACGATGTATCGGGTGGGAACAGTTCTCGACTTGAACGACGAAGAACGCTGCGCTGACCTGATTAAGCGTGGGTTGTGTGAGGAAGTGAAGGCTTCTAAGGAGTCGGACAAATCTGAAGCTCCAAAGGTAGATGAACCTAAGGCTGCTAAACCAAAGAAAGGCAGCGGTTCAAAGGGCGCGTCTAAAAAGTAAGGCTATTTTCCGATGCGACGACGGTTACGATATCTAGTGATCCATTGTACTGCCACCAGACCTGGACAGGAAGTGTCGGCTGCGGACATCCGTCGCTGGCACCTCTCTCCAGAGTCGAAAGGCGGCCGTGGCTGGAAACAGGTAGGCTACACTGACCTTATCCATTTGGACGGCCGTGTGGAGCGCCTTGTGAACAACAACGAAGACGCGTGGGTGGATAACTGGGAGATCACTAACGGTGCGAAAGGTTATAACGGAGTAAGCCGCCATGTGGTGTATGCCGGTGGTGTGGATGCCAATGATCCGAAGAAAGCCGTTGATACCCGAACACTCGCCCAGAAGGAGGCGTTGAAGCAGTATGTGCTGGCTTTTCACCGGACACATCCTAAAGTGAAGATTGTTGGCCATAACCAGTTGGCGGCGAAGGCCTGTCCGAGTTTCGACGTTCCGTCCTGGCTGAAACGTATCGGAATTAACCAATAATTAGAGGATATGAGTTGGAGTGTTGTTCTGGATCTGCTGTTGGGTGGCGGATTGATAGCTGCCTTGGTGAATATATTCACTTTGCGTTCGACTTTGCGTGAGGCTCAGGCGAAGGCCGACCACGCGCATGCCGATGCCGATACTGTGAAGATCACGAACACGGAGACGGCAACCCGTATCCTTATAGAGAACATTGTTGAACCATTAAAAAAAGAATTGCATGCTGTACGTGAAGAACTGGCTATTTACAAGAAAGAGATGTCTCGTCTGCTCAATGCCCAGAAGCGTGAGTTGGCGCGGCTCCGAAAAGCTATCGAAGGTGCGAATAGTTGCGATTATCGTGACGGCTGCCCTGTCATTGACCGGTTGCGCAACGAAAAAGCAGACGACAAGGGTGGAGACACAGGTGATGCAGACGTCGTTGACGGACAGTCAGCTGACATTGACTGAAGTGCGGCGTACGCCTGTAACTGTTCCGGAATCGAAAGTAACACTGTCGATACCTATTGACAGTGTGCTGACACTGCCTACTGGTGCGAGCTATTCTCAGAAGAGCGGTCAGGCTCGCGTAAACATACAGAGGGGGACTGTCGCCGGTGAGCAAGGCGAGGTGATAGTCGTTGAAGCGACGTGCGACAGTCTTCAGCTGGTTTGTGAGGAGTATATGCGTACGATCCAATCGCTGAAAAAGGAACTTGCTGCCGAACAGCATGATTCGAGCGAGCAAATCGTCAAACGTGGTTCGGATGGCGTTCGAACAGCCATTGAAGTGATAGGTTTAATAGTGATTATACCATTCCTATTGTTTAACTATATAAAAACAAAGACATGAAAAAATTTATTTATGGTATTGCCGCAGTGAAGTTTGGAGACTTCACTATCGGCTACATTGAGAAAGGCAGTTGGGATTGGGGAGGCACCAAGCCCGAGAGTGTTGACATCGAAGCGGAGCAGGTTCCGGACGCACCGGTTCTGACGCTACTGCAGAAGAACGGTCAGGTAAGTCCGACGTTCAACCTGATTCAGTTGGACTACGAGAACCTGCACAACGTGCTTGGCGGCAAGTTGGTAACTACTGGTGAGGGGCAAAATGCCACCGTTACTGGATGGAAAGCCCCGACGAGCCTCGTTGAGAAGAGCGGTGTGTGGACCATTGACTTCGTGAGCGGTCGGACGATGACCATTCCGAACGGTACCATCCTGGCGAACCTTGGCGGTAAGCTGACGCTGACCGAGGTGTCGAAGCTGGAGTGTCAGCTGAAGGTGAACAAGCCTGATGACGGCAGCGCTCCTTACGAAATCAACGATACCCCTGCAGGATGATGAGTAACGAGCATCTTATTCAGAAAGAGGCAGCGGAGGCACTCCTTGACATGGGTGTCTCCGTGCCGTTTAAGTCTGTACGCATTCCGTTCCGCAAGAGCCCGATGGTACTTCGTATGACGATGCGGCGTCCGTGTCTTGCCGATCAGATTAAGATAGCCCGTATCTATCTGGGCATGGGCGTAACCTCCAAAGAGCTTGAGGAGTTGAACAAAGATGGTCAGATGAAATTTATCGCCGAGCACGGCAAGGACATATCGCGTATGGTAGCGCTGACGATGTGTCATAGCTGGTGGAAGCCTGTATGGCTTGTTGCCTGGCTGTTGCGTCGTTTTGTCAATCACCTGTACCTTCATGCTGCGATGATGAAGTTCGTCCTGCTGCTTGGTACGGAATCTTTTATGAATATTATCAGATCAGCCGAGATGACGAATCCGATGCGGCTGAGACTGAGCCACAGGATGACGGGGAGTTAAGGAGTGAGCGTGAGCCCTCCCATAGCCCTTTTGGTTTTGTTTGGCAGATTGCCGATGCCACTGGCTGGAGTGTCGATTACATTCTGAGAGGTGTCAATTACCAGACCTTGATGATGATGCTTGCCGATGCACCGCGCTATGTCAAGAAAAAAACAATCATGAGCGAAAAAGATGAAGCGTTGGATATTCTTTCCAAATTGTAATTATAATTGATGATTGATGAAAGCAGTAGAGATAGAATTTCTGTTAAAGGACAACAATCTTCGTAGCGGTCTGCATGAAGCTGAGCAGGGTGCTATGAACCTTGATAGCACGCTACAACGTCTTGGCGGTACTGTTGCCGGTGTTTTTGCCGTTGACAAAGCCAAGGATTTCATAAAGACTGTGATGGACGTTCGCGGCGAGGTGGAAGCATTGGAGATATCCTTCGAAACCCTTGCCGGCAAGACACAGGGTAAACAACTATTTGGCGATATCAGGGAGTTCGCTGTGAGCACCCCTATGATGATGCAGGATCTTGCGAAAGGTGCTCAGACGATGCTCGCCTTCAATATTGAAGCCGAGAAAGTTATGCCTCTCCTGCGGCAGATTGGCGATATCTCTATGGGCGATGCGCAGAAGTTCAATTCGCTGACATTAGCTTTTGCCCAGATGTCGAGCACAGGCAAACTCATGGGACAGGATCTGCTGCAGATGATCAATGCCGGTTTCAATCCTCTGACCATCATTGCCGAGAAAACTGGCAAAAGCATTTCCGAGCTCAAAGAAGAAATGGCCGCTGGCAAAATCAGCGTAAAGATGGTAGAAGAAGCCTTCTCCAGTGCTACCGCTGAGGGCGGTAAGTTCCACGGTATGCTGGAGAAACAGAGCAAAGGTCTGAAAGGTGCCATGAGCAATCTCGAGGGCGCCTGGCAGGATGCGTTGAACGGTATGGGCGAGAAGAACGAAGAAATGCTTGTCGGCCTTGTTGACCTTGCCACCGATGCGGTGAAGAACTTCGACCGTCTGGGAGCCGCTATCCTTACTGTTGTTGCCGCCTATGGAGAGTGGAAAGGCAGTCTGATGGTAATAGAAGCCTACCACAAGATGATATCGAAGCAGCAGGCCGCCATTGAAGCGACCCGCATGAGCGGGCTTCAGGATGTGGTGAACCAATTCAAAGGAGGTAGTGGTGACACCAGTGCTATCGATAGCGACACGTCTGCCACGAATGCGAATACCGCCGCCAAAACAGCGAACAAGACAGCCATAGATGCTGAAATAGTTGCAATAGAGAAAGAACTTGCCGCCAAGGTAGCCGTTGCAGATGCCAATCATACTGCTGCCGTGAAAGAAATGGAAATTGCCACGGAGCTCGTCAGTAAGTCTGCTGAGAGAGTAGATGCCGCTGAGACAGAGATGAACGCGGCATTAAATAGTGGTGATGCCGAACGTATCGCTGCAGCCAATAAAGAACTCGGTGCTGCAAAGGCTGACATGTCTGCCGCCGCTGAGATAAAGAATGCCGCTGCGAAAAATGTTGCCGCTACTGCCAACGAGAGAGAAGCAGCAGCGACGAATAAAGCCGCTTTTGCTACACAAGTTGACAAAGTGCAGAAGGATGCCAATACCACGTCAACAGGATTGTGGGCTGCAGCTACGAAGATGGCCACTGGTGCGCTGCACTCCATGAAAGCAGCCATCGCCTCCAATCCGCTTGGTATGGCCATGGTTGCCGTGACCAGTATTATTGGGTTGTTGTCCGTTTTCAAGAAAGAGACCGATGAGAGTACCGACGCGTTGGAAAACCTGAAGAAAGCTAGTCAGGAACAGACGCAGGAACTCGCGACTTACAAGGCTGTGCTTGCCACCGTCGATAAGGGTTCGCAGCAATGGAACAGCACCCTTCAGAAGGTTAATGCCATGGCCAGCGAATACCATACCACGCTGCTGTCGGAAGAAGATACCGTGGAAGATATGGCCCGCAAATATGACGAACTGACGGTTGCCATCCGTGCAGCTACCGCACAGAAGTTGCTGGCAGAAGCCGCTTCCGAAGCCACGAAAAAAGTGATGGAGACCGAGAAGGAAGCCCTGGATGATTTAATCGAGCGCCTGTCTAAAGGCTTTATACACTATGAGAAGGATATGGATGGAGATGATGTCTATGTGGGGCGTTTGGATAATTTCAGGAAAATCACCACAGCAGCATGGGCCGCCATATCCGAGGAAGTGATGAGCAAAAGCGAAGAAGTTCGTCAGGCTGCAGAAAAAGGTCCCTTGGCATTGAGTAATGCCGTAAACAAAGAAGTTGCGCTCATTGAGAAGATGTTCCGTGAGACAGGGCTTGTGACCGAAGAAGAGATTACCCATTATCATGACCAGATAGAAACGTATGTCATAAAAGTCTTTGCCTCTTTCGTAGAGAACGGAAAAAAGCTGGAGCGTTCAGAAGGACAGCTCCGCGGTTTTGCCAAAACCTCCGAGCAAACGACAGATACGGTGAACCGTGCTATTGAGGATATGAACTACGAACAACTGACTGAAGAGCTGGAGCGTGTGAAAAACAAGCTGGAGGAAGCTGGAGTGAAGACAGACGACCTGAACGGAAAGGAAATCCGTATTCATACCGATAACACGGAAGTGGACAACCTGATCAGCAGATTGAGACAAATAAGGAGTCTTCTTGGTGGAAAACTGGTTGAGGGTTCGGAAGCCGACCTTTCAAATCGCCTGAAAAATGCAAAAGAGCGCCGTTCGAAAGCCAAACCAGGAAGTAAAGAATATGAGGAAGCTAACCAAGAAGTTGGGCAACTGGATAAAGCCTATAACCAGTTGACAGCTACCCATGCCGAGAAAACGAGCAACAAAAGTAGCGGCAGTCGTTCTGGTAGTGGCAGCGGTACCGACCCCGCCAAGGAGCGTGCCAGGCTGAATGAGTTGCAGGAGAAGCAGAAGAAAGAAGCCGCGCGTGCAGCGAAAGACCTTGAGATGAGTACGACGCAGGCACGTATTGACGCCATGCATGAAGGTACGGAGAAGACGCTGGCACAGATTGCACTCGACTTTGAGAAAGAAAAAGAAACCATTCGCCGGGAGTATGAAGACTTGCGCGAGAAGAAAAAAGACAATTTGCGTAAGTTGTGGGAAGCCGACCCTGCGAACAAGAAAAAAACATTCAGTATAGCCGATGACGATGCGCGTCTTGCCTATACCGCTAAAGAAGAAGAGAACCGTGTAGCCAAAGAAGTGGCCGCATTAAAGAATTATACCCGTAAGATTGAGGAGCAAAGCAAGGCAGAACGCCAGGCAATGAACGACTACCTGAAAGAGTACGGAACCTATCAGCAACAGAAACTCGCTATTGCGGAAGAATATGCCGAGAAGATTAAGAATGCGCAGAATGAAGGTGAGCGCATGAAGTTGACTGCTGAAGGTGAGAAGGCACAGCGTGACCTTGACATGAGGGTATTGATGGAGGATATAGACTGGGCCAGTGTATGGGGTGATTTCGGTGCCGCTTTCCGTGGTGAGACCGAGCAGCTTCTGCAGAAACTGGACAGTTACATGAAGAGTGACACATTCCGGAAGCTGCCTGCAGAGAGTCAGAAGCAACTGACGGAAGCCATGTTGCAGTTACGCAGCAAGAGCGGTACCGATTGGGAAGACGTCAACTTCCGAAAAATCGGTCAGCTGACGAGCGAATACCAGTCAGCCGTGCAGCAGCTCGTTTCCGCAAAAAATGCCGAGCAAGAAAGCAGTGAGAAACTGCGTAAGGCTATCGAAGCTCGTGAGAAAGCCGAAAAGGACGGTGACCAAGCCGCCATTGCTCATGCGAAATCTCAGGAAGAGGCAGCGCGAGCAGAAGCCGAAGCAGCAGCTACTGCTACGAAGGATGCAGCCAACCATGCTAATATCACTGGAGCAATGCTGGACACCGCCGGTAAGAAAGCAGTCAACGTAATCAATGCTACAGCGGAAGCCTTGCAAAACCTTGCAAGCGGCAGTCTTCAGGGAGCATTTGAAGGTTTGAAAACACTATTGAACAACAAGCAAGTACAGAAAGTCATCGGAACAGGTATTGCCGATGCTTTCGGTGGTGCTACTGGCGAGATTGTTGGTGCTGCTCTGGGACTTCTTGACTTGCTGAAGGATGGTCTCGGTGGCATCCTTGCTAATCTGAGCGATTTGATTTGGGGAGCTATCAACGGTATCGTTGGAGATGTTTTCAGCGGAGATATCATTTTAAAGCCTCTCAAGTCGATGAAAGACGGTATCGGCAATCTGCTTGACACCATCAGTTTCGGTGGATTTAGCAGTGTGTTCGGTGCTAACGGAAATGCTAAGGAAGTGAATGCCCTTCTGGCACGTCTGAGCGCTTCGAACGAAGCCCTACGTAATGCTATCGACCACTTAAGGGAGCGTATGGAGAAGACAGGTGGTGATAAATCTACCGCAATCTATGAGCAAGCCTATAAGGCTATGCAGGAACAGACGAAAAACAACCAAAAGGCATTGCAGGCTATCATGGGATACCATGCTTCCCACAGCAGCAACAATAAGTATATTTACGACAATTTGAAGAAAGCGGACTTTGTCCGTATGGAAAAGAAGATATATGAGAATACCGGTCATAAAGTTAGTATCAAGGGGGCAGGTGACATCTGGAAACTCAGTTCAGAAGATTTGTCGCAGTTACAGGAATTGAGCGATATCTGGCAGGTGATAACGACAGCAGGCAGGTACAGCGAAAGGGCAATGCCCTACCTTGAAGAATACATTGACGATTATAAAGAGTTGAAAGATTTGCAGGATGCCTGGCGCGAAAGTATCACGGCAACCTCGTTCGACAATGTGCGCAGTTCGATGGACTCACTGCTTCTGGATTATAAAAAAGGAACTGCTGATGCATTGGCCAGCGTTGATGACATGTTTAAGGCAGCTATTTCCCGCAGCTTGTCTAGTGGTGACTACTACGACGAACTGGAAGACTGGTATGAGAAGTTCGCTGAGTATATGCGTGGCGGTCTTACTCAGGCTGAAGCCACTGAACTACGGTCATTGTATGAGCAATATTACAAAGAGATGTCTGCCGCCAGAGATGCTGCCTACGGTGCTGCAGGAATCAATCCTGACCTCGAGGGTGTAACACAGAGCGGAAAAGCTGGAGCCTTTACAACAATGACGCAGGATCAGGGAACGAAACTCGAGGGATTGTTTACCAGCGGACAGATACACTGGGCAAGCATGGATAGCCTGCTGGGCCGCATCGCCGACTACTGGTCTGTGGCTGCCGACAGGCTGGCACAGATAGAAGATAACACCAGCTACTGCCGAGAGTTGAAGGCGATAGCTGAGTATATAAGAGAAATAAAACGTGATGGAATGAAAGTGAGGTGAACTATGGCACATGTATTAGAAGGACAATGTTTTATCAACGGAAAGGATATTTGGAAAGAGTATGGGGCTTTCCTAAGGGCAGACCGCAATGGCAGTTATGAGAACATCAACTCACTGCTCGCCCCTGCGAAGATGAAGCCCCACGTGGCTGTGAATATCAGGGAACAGGACGGAGAGCATTACAGCCAGCAACTGACGCCGAAGAGTGAAGGGCGTGATATTACTCTGCACTTTTGCATCACCGACGAGACAGCTGGAGGATTTGTAGACAAGTACCTCTCGTTTATTGAGCTTCTCAAAAAAGGCAACAATGGATGGTTGGAAATTGGATTTCCGTTGTTCGGATTGAACATCCACGTCTATGCAGACCAGTTTCCAAGCGGTTTCACGTCTATTAGTAACCTATGGAATGAAGGTAGGCAGGCCGGCGCATTCAAGGTAAAATTCCGAGAGCCCACCCCTCTGCTGTAATTGATAATAAAAATAGATATGCTTACCATTTATGATAAGACCGGTGCTGTACGCTGTACGGTAGAGCCAGAAAGCAACAGCCAGCAGGACAAGGTTCTGCAGGGTGACAACAATCTGTCGTTATCGTTCACGCTGCCAGAATATGTGGCGTTGGACGTGAACGACTATGTCGATTTCGAAGGCGAGCGATACTGGATGACAGGTCAGTACCGTCCGAAAGAAAAGAGCAGTATGGAATGGGCGTATGACATCCAACTGTTCGGCATTGAGAGTATGATCAAGCGCTTTCTTGTTATCCATAACACCGATGGTGCCCCAGAGGCAGTTTTCGCCCTGACAGCTCCCGCCATTGAACATGTGCGTCTTATCGTGCGGAGTATCAATGAGGGCATGGGATGCCAGGATTGGAAGGTTGGCGCCGTGATTGATACAGCGAACCTGACGGTGGACTACGAAGGTACCTATTGCGACGAAGGATTGGGGAAGGTGGCCACTGTTGCCGAGACTGAATGGTGGATAGATGGAACAACCGTCAATCTGTGCCGCTGTGAGCAAGGTGAAGAACTGATACTGCGTTATGGCCACGAGATTACTGCACTGGAGAGAGACAATGCCGACGGTGTCAAGTTCTATACCCGATTGTTTCCTATCGGCAGCAGCAGGAATATTGATCGGGAACGCTACGGTCATGTTCGTCTGCAGCTTCCAGAAGGTCGTAAGTTCGTGGATATGAATACAGCGGAGTATGGTGTCATCCACCACTATGAGGAGCAGGCTTTTTCGCACATCTACCCTCGCAGAATAGGACATGTGAGTAGTGTGCGCCATGAAGAAGTGACTAATCCAGACGGAGAACCGTTCACAATCTATTATTTCAAAGACGCTGCGCTACCGTTCGATCCCAATGACTACGAGATAGGAGGTTTGGTGAAGCATGTGGTGTTTCAATCTGGTGAGTTGAATGGGCGCGACTTCGAGGTGAACTATCACAGTGATACGCAAGAGTTTGAGATTATCACAGTCTGGCCCTATGACAATGATATACAAGTTCCAGGCAATACGCTGATACCTCAAGTCGGAGATGACTATATTCTGTGGAACATCCGCATGCCCGATGAATATTATACGCTTGCTGAGCAGGAGTTTCTCGAGGCGGTGGAAGCCTACAACCAGAAGCACGCTGTGGATGTGTCGGTGTATAAATGTCCGACAGACCATACATGGGTGGAAGAATCCCAAGAAGAACTATTGATCGGTCGCCGCGTGCGCCTGGAAAGCAACGAATATTTTCCTGCGACAGGCTATCGGACCAGTCGTATCACCAGGATTACCCGCAATGTCAATCTCCCAAGTCAGATGGATTTGGAGATTAGCGATGCCCTCTCATCAGGGACGATGACAAAGATTACCGACAGTATTCAGAATGTACGTGTGTATGTAAAGGAGTCAGTATCGAATATTCCAGATGTGGTTCGAAGTACGGATTCAACACCGCTGACCGACAACAATATATTATCAGCACGCAGGAGTCAGCAGGAGTTTATCAGCAAGAAAAGTGATGATGTTGTGCAAGGGTTGATTACTTTTACAAAAGGCTTTGTTTCAAAGATTAAGAGTCTTTTCGAGAAAGGCTTGCAGATTGGTGCAAACTTTATTTCCGGAACAAAGAACAGCGGGGCACAGATAGACGAAAGAGGTAATGGTGAGCTGGAGAGCTTGGTCATCCGTTCGCTGTTGCAGTCATCGGGCTTCATTGGTGGGTTTGGCGGGCAAGGCGTGCGCATCTACCAAGACGGGAATGGGGAATGGAACATCGAGAGCGACACGCTGACGGTAAGAGGAACGCTGCGGGTGTATGAGCTGCTGATTGACCGGCTGAGAGCTGTCGGCGGTCAAGTGGTCGTGAGTAAGGCGAACGGAAAGGTAAAGGCCGTGGAGATTGTGGACTATATCAATGGAGCGGAAGAGCAACCGGAGGAGGTCGTGGAAGAGATTGTGGGTGGCGATGGTATCGCCACTTACAAAAAGGCTCTGAGTGCTGATGATATTGAGCCAGAGCCTGTGGAAGAGGAACCTGTGGAAGTGGAGACGTATTATAAGATGTCGTTTGAGGATGAATGCCCGTTCGTGATGGGCGACCTCATCCGCTGCCAGAAGTTCACGGGCAAGTCGCTGAAGCACTACTGGGTGAAGGTAGTGACCGTTGTCAGAGGCTATGCTTATGTGTCAACTTCAGATGAAGGGTTATATAGCGGAGTTCCGGCAGCCGGCGATGAAGTAGTCCTTTGCGGAAATGTTACAGATACGACACGGCAGGCGGCAATACTTATCAGTGCTGCACAAGAGGCAACGGGCGAACCTATTATATCCGTATTGAGCGGCATCAATAGCCGTTCTTTCGCAGGTTGCCTTAGAACACGACTTGGTTATCTGGGAGATATTAACGACGCTGCTTTGGGACAATTAAGAGGTTATGGTCTATATGGTGATAATGTCTATCTTAGAGGCACGTTCATGCTGTGGAATGGAAATACCTACGTGGAGGTAGGCAAAAGCATTACGGCTGCTGTGAACAACTTAGAGGTTGGTGGCAGAAACTTATTACTGAACTCTGACTTCTCGAATGAGAATTACAAGCATTATTACGGCTGGAACTATATCTACAATACGGTAGAACATATTACAACAGACCTTCCGCAAGGTTTTTCGAGCGGTGTGCAGTTTGTGGCAGAATGGGGTGGTTATGGTGTCTATACTAAAGGTGATATTGTACCAAAGCAAACATGCTATCCGTTGCAAGCAGGACAACACTATACCCTAAGTTTCTACGGAAGGGTAACATCGGGAACGCCAGTAGAGAATAATTTCTATTATGGATTAGAGAATGTTATCACTAATATCGTCAGTCTTACATCGGAATGGAAACGTTTTAGCATGACGTTTACACCTACACAAGCACAGGTAGGCGAAGCACTTGTCTTTTATTCGCAAACGGCAGGCAACTATGCTATCACAGGCTTGAAACTTGAACGAGGAGACAAAGCAACAGATTGGACGCCGTCAGAAGAAGATAAAGAAGCAAAGATTGAGGTGCTGTCGAATAAGATAGAATTGTCCGTTACGAAAAATGAACTAAAATCGGCAGGTATTACGATTGACGGGGAAAACTCAAAGATAAACCTTAATGCAAAGACTACGGAAGTTAGCGATGATTTAGTCGTCAAAAGAGTTCTTACCAATAGAGGTTCTTCGGGGGTCGTAGCAAGTATGGAGAACGGTATCATTAAGGCAGAGTTTGGCGACCAAAAAGCGATGTTCGGTATCAATGATAATGGTCAACTCGTTTTGCAATTCTGGCAGAATAATCGGATTGTGTGCGACCTGTCCCCTGATGGTTTGGTCTCACGATTTATAGAGGTACAGGAGAGTTGGACGGAATTCAAAGGGTTTATTTCACTTGGAAATGCAGCAACTCCGGGTGATTGGATAATTGATACAAAAACACTGTCTGGTACTAAATACTATCAGTATAATGCAGGGTTCAAACAGATTCAAAACGAGAAGTATTATTATAATCCACAGACGGGGGAATATGACCTTCGTGAACCACCACAGCAGAATGGAAAGGTATTTAGTAGTAAGAGTACAACAGGTGCTCTTATTGCCAATGGTTGGTATCGAAGAGAAAATCTTAACGGAGCATGTCCTGCTGAAGCATATACAGACAAGGAAGATATATTGCAGGTGTATTGGTTTGAAATATTCAAGTTTTGGAATGGCAAACAAGTGGATAATGCCTATGTGTGGTTCAGAAAAGACTTTGCTATTGAACCAGATAAAGGAAGGCTAACGACTAAAACGGGCGAACGTCTTTGGAACGCGGATTCATATCCATACTTGTATAGTTATTACAATACGATTAGAACGGACAAAGAGGATAGACCAATAGAGGAAGGACCGCAAGAATAAAAAATAAATTAATAACAAAAGAAGATGGCGAATATAAACTTTACAGAAGGCAATGACGTGACGCTGAATGCGACGTTGATGCGTGACGGGGAGGTGTTTCCCGTTGAATTGAGTGAGGAAGTGCATGCGGAGGTGGTGTCGCGTATCGGCGGCAGGACTTCCTGTGGGTGTGAGGTGACGGATGTGGGCATGGTGCTCGTCGATGTTCCCGGGTCTCTTCTGCCGGGAGGATACATCGTGGCAGTGTATGGAGTGCTTGACGGTGCGAAGTGGCGTTCAGCGTGTCGAGGGCTTCTTGTTACGAGAGTGACTGAGGGGACGTCGGAGAAGGCAGAGAGTATCGTGTCAGACGGTGACGTTTATGATATCACGATGGAGGTGCAGATGTATAAAGCTGACGTGCCGGGTGCTATTGCCGCACATAACCAGGACAAGACGGCGCATGCTGATATACGCGAATTGATTCCTACGCTGCCGAAGCATATTGTCACGGATGCAGACTATGTACATACGGACAACAATTACACGAATGAAGAAAAAGAAAAATTAAGAGGATTAGCGAACTACGATGATGCAGAAGTACGTGGATTGATTGCCCAAAAGCAAGACGTTATTTCCGACCTTGCTGCTATCCGCAGTGGTGCAGAAGAAGGTGCGTCTGCCTATCAAAAGGCTGCAACTATCGAAAATTTGATACCCGCACAAGCGAGTGCCAACAACAAACTTGCCGATGTGAATTTCGTTAATTCCTCGGTAGAGACGAACACAGCCACCTTCAGAGGAACCTACAATCTTGTGAGTCAACTCAGTCTGACGGTCAGTGCCACGCAAGCGCAGATAGCAGCCGTATTGAACACGACCGTTCAGGTAAAAGACAATAACGATTATGTGTTTGTGTTGATTCCTACTGCCGATGCTACCCCGACGGAGATTAGTCGTGTGGACAGGTACAAGTATAATGGCAGTACCTTTGCCTATGAGTGGTCGTTGAACAATTCCTCGTTTACAGCGGTGCAATGGGCAGCGCTGAATAGTGGTATTACGAGCGGATTGGTGGAGAAACTTAACCTATTGCCGACGCTTGTTCAACTTAACAGCCTGTTGAATGGGAAAGTTGATGCGGTGCAAGGTAAAGGACTATCGACCAATGACTACACCAACGAAGAGAAGAACAAGTTGGCAGGCTTGAGTAACTACAATGATGCCGCATTGAGGGCGTTGATTGGTGGTAAGCAAGACAAAACGTCGGTGGTTCCGGTTGTTTTTCCTGCTGCCGGTTCTGCCGCTCCAGAAGAAGAAATCGAGACAGTAACTCTTTTTCCAAACACTATTGTAGAGGCTACGTTTGTAGATCGTATGGCTTTTACGTTTAATATTCCGTATAATAATGAGAAGTGCGAGTATTGTTTGAAGTTTGACGTGGGGAATAGTGTTCCTTCGTTGAATTTGGAAGAAGAAATCAGTTGGGCGGAAGCGTTGACCTTGGAAGCGAATAAGCACTATGTGATTGTGGTGACGTATGAGTGCGGTGCGCTGTATGGCGATTGGAAGAGTTATCCTGTTATCGAACAACAAGAAGAAGAGGAGGAAGCATGAGAAGGAGGATGATGATGGGAAAGAGACTGCCTTATGATGCGGAGGTGGAGTATCTCGAAAGTGCAGGAAATTGTGTCATACGAACACCTATCATCCCGACAGGAGATGATATTAGGGTACAAACAAAGGTGTTATACAAAGGATACACCGATAATACAGTATGGGCAGCGTGGTTTCAGGCTTATACTAATGAAGAATCAAACACTTATAGAATTATTAGGAATGGTGCTAATAATGCTAATATACTTCTGTATAACGGTGATATTGCGAGAGGTGGAGGTAAACCATTTACTGCTGCTTTGAATAATATCTACAATATAGACTTTAATAGAAATAGATATACAATTAACACCAGTTCGGGAACATTAAACAACACAAAAGGAACTGAAAATAGGGGGTATCTAAATTTATTTAGTCCTAAATTCAAGGGTGCATTTTTCTTTTTTCGCGTGTGGAAAGATGACGTCTTGATGTTAGACCTCATTCCCGTCCGCAAGGGAAATGTTGGCTACATGTACGACAAGGTAAGCGGGAAACTATTTGGTAATGCAGGGACAGGACAGTTTATTCTCGGACCTGACAAAATGGGGGGGTAATTAAGTGGTTAATTATTAATACTTTACACGGATTATTAAATCCTTCTTTGGAAGAAAGGAGGGTAGCATGAGAAGACGAATGATGATGGTGAAAGGTGGATTGTTGCCGCAAGGATATACGCAACTTGACTATGTGAGCAATGGTGGTCAAGTGTGTTATATTGACACAGGAGTACCTGTGTCTGACGTGTCCTTTGAGTTGAATATCAATGTGTATGCTCAATCTTCTGGTCAAGGCGTCTTTGGCAATGGCGGCAATATCAACCAAAACAGAGCCTCACTTGGCTTGATTGTCAACTCTTCTAATGATATTGTTTTTGTCTATCGTATTTCACAAAACACCAATGCTGCATTAAGAGTCGGTAGTTGGAATAATATCAGATATGATGCTACAGCAGGCATCTTATACAAGGATGACGTTCCTATACACACTATCAACAAGCAAACTATTAGTAGTTCGTCAACGCTTCGTATAGGTACTTATTCAACAGTTACAGCGAAACCAACATACTTTGGTGTTTGTGTTGTTGGTGGAAAGACCTTCATCCCTGCTCAACGAGACGCTGATGGTGTGGTTGGATTTTACAACATTACTGATAAGGTGTTTTTGTTTAGTCCTACTGCTAATCAATTTCTTCCACCGGAGTAACCCCGTAACCATAATATAACCGATAGATTTTAGGAATAATCCGATTATGAAGACATACAGAATAGGGGGATAAAAGCCCACAGCCTGTTAATTGCAACGCCAATCACCCTTAACATAAAACGCCTAACCGACGTAGCTGGAGGCATAGACCATCTTCGTCAGTTAGGCATTTTTTATGTGTGTGATTGGCGTTGCAAAATTACATATTTTTTTTGACATGAAATATTTTGAGATATTAAAATTTAGCAAAGAAATAGTGAACAGGCTAAAAGAAGCTGGATACATCCAGGGAGATCAACAATACATTGAGATGTTTGATGATTTTGAGAAAATGCGCCAAGCGGGAGAAAAAGTGACATACATCGTTGCTATTCTTGCCGGACAATACAATGTGAGTGAACGAAAAGTCTACGATATTATACGCAGATTCCAAAAAGACTGCAACTCTTTTGCAGCGGAACCTTCTCCTTTTTGAGTGATATCCTCATCAATAATGGCGATTTTTGCAGCCATTATGAGAAAGCAATATCTATCGGCACCGCTTCCTTTTCAGGGACAGAAGCGGATGTTCGTCAGGGAGTACATCAATGTGCTCCAGCAGTTCCCTGACGGAACGACGTTTGTTGACTTATTTGGCGGCAGCGGTCTGCTATCGCACATAGCCAAATGCCAGAAACCACACTCGACCGTAGTATATAACGACTTCGACGGCTATCGCCAACGGCTTGAAGCCCTGCCTGTCACCAATGCGCTGCTGGCAGAACTGAGGCAGATTGTGGATGTGCCACGCCACAAGCCCATATTGGGAGAGGCAAAAGAGCGCGTGCTTTCGTGCGTCCGCAAGTATGAGCGCGACTACGGCTATGTGGATTATATCACGCTATCATCGTCGATCATGTTCTCTATGAAGTATGCCACCGAGTTTTCGGATCTGGAGAAGGAGACACTATATAATAATATAAGGACGACCGACTATGAACCGTGCGCTGACTACCTCGACGGGCTGACCATTACCTCCTGCGACTACAGGGAGGTGTTTGAGCAGTACAAGGACGTGCCAGGCGTGGTGTTCCTGGTTGACCCTCCGTATTTGAGCACGGACAGCAAGACATACAAGATGTACTGGAAACTGTCAGACTACCTCGATGTGCTGACCGTGCTTGCCGGGCACAGGTTTATCTATTTCACTTCCAATAAGTCCTCTATCATCGAGCTGTGCGACTGGATGGGACGTCATCCTCATATCGGTAATCCATTCAAAAAAATGTGAGCGGAGAGAGTTCAATGCTCACATGAACCACAATGCTTCATACACGGACATCATGCTTTATACTACTATCTGAACACCATTTTAATACCATTCAAACAATGAATAAATACTACGACATGCTGGATAAGATTCTCGTAAACGGGAAAATCCAGACGAACAAAAAGGGGAATATTAAGTATCTACTCAACGAGCAGCTGTCACTGACACCAGCCGACCTGCTCGACATATTCGAGAGCCATGGCATAGCCAGAAAGAAACTGAAGAATGAACTGCAACTGTTTATGCAGGGTGAGCGAAATGTGGAGCGATATAGAGATGTTGGTATCAACTGGTGGGACTATTGCGGTTCTGTCCTGGTGAACAGTTATCCGACCTACTTTGAGAAACTGCCTCCACTCATTGCAAAGATAAACCGCGAGAAGCGCAACAGCAAGAACTATGTGCTGTTCCTCGGTGAGACTGGTGCAGAGAGCAACCAAGCCCCATGCCTGAGTCTCGTGCAGTTCCAGATAGACAACGGGGAACTTGTCGTGTCCGCTTATCAAAGAAGCAGCGACGCGAACCTTGGCTTGCCGGCTGACATTTACCATCTATACCTCATGGCTCGGCAGATAGATTTGCCTCTGAAAAGCATAACGCTGAACCTTGGCAACGTACATATATACGAGAACAACCAGGAACGCACACGCCTGTTGCTTGGCGGCGACGAGAATGTGAAATTTGATTTGAACGTCTAACATGGAGAAAAAGGAAACGCCCCAGAGAAATCTGAGGCGTTTTTTCGTTGTAGGGAGGGAACCCGAAAACGAAACATTTCGTTTTGCGGAACGAAACGCTTCGTTTTATTTTTTCGAACATTTCGTTTTGCGGATTATACTATGTAATGCTCACCCATACTTCCAGCGCAGATTTTCTTAACAGAGTTAGGTATAATCCATTGTTTAATCATCGTCTTGTTGTTGGCACCTATTTTGTTCTTTGGAATAAAGAACACCAATTCGTCCATTTCTCCATTGCTTCCTGAGTTGCCATAGAGCACACCCTTGTCGAGTTTTCCGCCATCGTTATCGAGCGTATAGCGTTTGTTGTTTGAATCAACGGTAATTGTTTCCAGATTAGGACATGCTGTGAAAATACCCTTTCCAATTTTGTTCAAACTGGTTGGGATGTTGATGGATGTCATATTGGTATTAAACATGAAAGTATAGTTCCCTATCGTCTCTAACGTTGAAGGTAACGTTAAATTCGGCAACATCGTACAGCCTGCTATTGCAAGTAACCCTATTGATTTTAGACCTTCAGGCAATGTCATGGAAGTCATTTTGGGAGTATCCATGAAAGCATATTCCGATATGGTTTCCGTTCCAGGATTCAAAACAACACTTTCCATTTCCTTACAATGTGAAAAAGTAGATATTAGGATGGTATTCACGCTACCAGGCACATTAATTGAAGCAAGTCCCGAATAAATAAATCCATACGCACCTATATAAGTCAGAGTTGATGGTAATGATATGTTTCTTAAACTTTTTGTATCTCGGAAAGCAGAATTTCCGATATGGGTAAAACCTTCTGGGAAATTGATATCGTTAAGTTTTTCATTGTAGGAGAAAGCACAATCATCTATTTTTTTTATCGTAGAGGGCAAAACGACTTTCTCAAGAAAATCGACATGTTCTTGAGAAAATCTCGTGAAAGCAGCATGCTCTATTTCCTCTACACCCTCAGGCACGGTGTATGATGTTCGTGTATTTGTTGTGGGATACAACAGTAACTTTGTACCATCTTCTGTAAAAATAACATCGTCCACTTTTTCTAAATAGGGATTATCGGCATCTATAATTATTTCAACTTGTTTAGGAAAATCGCTATTGCCCCTATTATATAAGATATTGCTGCCATTATCAGAAAGAGATATTTTGTTTCCTCCAGTTGTCCAATAATAACCTGCAGTTGTGATATCTTTAACTGTTTTGGGGATAATTAGTCTCTCCAACTTTTTCATATAATAAAATGGTGTCATGAATTGTTGAAGCTCACTTACACCATTCATTTCCTTTTTGGCATCAGTTTGGTTTGATGCCACCAATTTACTACTCTTCCCTGATGCAGTAGTCACACTACGATAATTCGTAGCGATTGATGCTACTGTAAATGTTTTCCCGTCAGGGTGAGTAACTGTTTCTGGAATCGTGTATTCCGTAACATCATTTTGATTCAGTACACCAGTTAACATCACTTCGGTTTCGCTAATAATTAGATAATAGCAGCCTTGTGCGTCTTTGAACATGTAACCTTCAGTGTCTTTATCCGCCATTGCCGTTGCCGACATCAGCGCTACACTGATTAATAGTAAAAATTTTCTCATGATTTTATTATTATTAAAATTATTATTCTACTTCTATTTGCATACTGTTTGGCTGGTCGGACTCTCTGTGGTTCGTTGAACCTGTTACGTTGCTTTTTAGCTATTTCGATCTTCCTATTGAGCCTTAAAAGCAGCAAATCGGCTGCAAAGGTATACATTTTTTTGTAAATATATACCACGACCTTGTTAATATATTATAAATAATCATTAAAAGAGAAGGTGTAGAACCCATGCTTTCGAAAAAAGAAGTTTTATGCTGAGTGCTTCTTTGTACTTATCCTATAAAAAATGAAAAAAAGTACGTAAAATTGCACGTATTCGGAATAAAAAGATTACTTTTGCACCTCGGAAACGCCAAGGAGAGATGCTCGAGTGGCTGAAGAGGCACGCCTGGAAAGCGTGTAAACGGCGAAACCGTTTCGGGGGTTCGAATCCCCCTCTCTCCGCAGGTAGAGTGGGATTCAAAGCTTTTCTTCGAAAAGGTTTCCTCTCTCCGCAGGCAGAGTGGGGTTCAAAGCTTTTCTTCGAAAAGGTTTCCTCTCTCCGCAGGTAGAGTGGGATTCAAAGCTTTTCTTCGAAAAGGTTTCCTCTCTCCGCAGGTAGAGTGGGATTCAAATCTTTTCTTCGAAAGGTTTGCCTCTCTCCGCAGGTAGAGTGGGATTCAAAGATTTTCTTCGAAAAGGTTTCCTCTCTCCGCAGGCAGAGCCAAAGATGGTAAGTCATATACATTATTATATATAGCCAGAATTTAGATTTATCATGAAAAAGATATTCTTTTATACTATACTGACAGCGTTCTTGTTGACTTGCACGTCCGTAGTCGTGTTTGCACAAGATTCGCTTTCTAACGCACAGCTTACTGAGGTGGTGGACGACGATTCCATATCTGTCGCATCGTCGGACGATGAAGGGGTGGTTGTGGCACCAGTGGAGAGTGCCGGTCTCTTTAAGTCGTTGAAAACCAAGTTTATTGAAGGGACGCCGGGCTTTATGTCGCTGGTGGCATTGGCGTTGGTGCTGGGACTTGCTTTTTGCATTGAACGGATCATCTACCTGACCCTTTCCGAAATAGATTCCCGGAAATTCATGGAGGATGTGGATGCAAAAATCGCGGCAGACGATATTGAGGGTGCAAAGGAGTTGTGCCGAACGACGCGCGGTCCCGTTGCTTCAATCTGTTATCAGGGATTGTTGCGGATAGACGAGAATATCGGCGACATAGAGCGCTCGGTGGCATCCTACGGCTCGGTACAGGCAGCCAACCTTGAGAAAGGTTGCTCATGGATTACGCTTTTCATTGCGATGGCACCTTCGCTGGGTTTCCTTGGTACGGTTATCGGCATGGTCATGGCGTTCGATCAGATTCAGAACGCCGGTGACATCAGTCCGACTATTGTCGCTGCAGGAATGAAGGTGGCGCTTATCACGACCATATTCGGTATTATTGTGGCACTGATTCTGCAGGTGTTCTACAACTATATCTTGACAAAGATAGAGCGGCTGACGGCAGAAATGGAGGATAGTGCCATCTCACTGCTTGATGCCATTGTGAAATATAAACAGCATAGATAATGGCTTTTTTGACAGGGAAGTCGGTAGGAACGTCCAAGCGTGTTTTTTATGCGCTGATTGCCCTCACGCTTGTGGTCTTCGGGGCATTCTTTCTCGTGGGCTATCATCGTCCGTATGAGGAGAATCCGGCATTTTCCGCCCCTGCGTTGACAGACGCACTCCTCGTGTTCATGCTGTTGCTCGTTTTTGTTGCTGTCGTGGTGACCTTATGGTCGGTGGCAAAGCATGTGCGCTGCCGCAGCGATGTAGGTACGGAAAACCTGGTGCCGGTGCGGAAAACGGCTTTCCTGGTCATCGCCGGGACGGTTGTTCTGCTTTTGGGAGCATTCCTGTTGGCTCCGTCGTCAGCAATAAGAATCAACGCAGAGAATTATGAAAACGCATTTTGGTTGAAAGTGGCAGGCATGTTTGTCGCGGCATCCATCGTGATGATACTCGTCGCCCTGTGTGCCATTTTCTACGATTACGTGAAGCATCGTCGGTAATACGTTAAACGCTGTCTGATATGATTATCCGCCGTGAGAAAAGAAAACTTCCTTTGCTGAACACGACTTCTACAGCCGATATCTCGTTCATGCTGTTGATTTTCTTTTTGGTGACCACCTCAATGGATATGGACAAAGGACTTTCGCGGCAGTTGCCACCGATAGAACCGCCCGAAGAGATGGTGACGGAACGGCAGGTGAGTGCACGGAATGTGTTGAGAATTCATGTCTTAGTGAACAATCAAGTGGCAGTGAACGACGAGCTGACAGACATCAGCGCGCTCAAAAGTAAGGTGGAAACTTTTGTGGAGAATGCGCAAAACAGCGCCCAACTGCCCGAAAAACATGAGCGGACCATCGCCTTGCTCGGCAAATGTATGGTGACCGACAAGCATATTATTCAGGTGAAAGCAGAAAGAACGTCATCATACGACACCTATTTTTCGGTTCAGAACGAAATCGTAGCTGCTTATCAAACGTTACGCAACCGCTTGGCACAGCAACGTTTCGGGCGTTCCTATGTCGAATGTTCGGAGAAAGAGCAGGAGGCTTTGCGTGAATATTATCCGCAACGCATATCAGAGGAATACGTCAAGGAGGAAGGAGGTGCCCGATGAACATCTATCGCCGTGCTTCCCATCAGGTGCCGGGTCTGAACACGGCAGCGTTGCCCGACCTGATATTCACCGTGCTGTTCTTCTTTATGATAGTCACCCACATGCGCAAAGTGGAACTGAAAGTGAAATATCAAGTCCCTGCAGGAACGGAGTTGTCCCGTCTGACGAAGAAATCCACCGTCACCTATATTTATATAGGGCGCGGAGTGGGAGGCTCCGATGCGAAAATGCGCGTCCAGCTGAACGACAAGCTGTCGGAAGTGTCTGATATTGTTGATTATATCGTTGAGGAGCGTAAGCGGATGTCGCCTGAAGATGTGGGGAAAATGACGGTCTCCATCAAGGCAGACCGACAGGCAGATATGGGGCTTATCACCGATGTCAAGCAGGCTTTGCGACAGGCGAATGCGCTGCGAATCAATTATTCCGCTGTGTCAGAAAAAAGATGATTTTAGTTAAAATTTGTACATCTTTTGATGATTAAATAGTGAGAATGTTGCAAACTTCAAATATTTTTTATATTTTTGTGCCAAGTTATAAGAAATATTATGGCACAACATTATTTAGATTCGTTGGATAAAAAGATCCTTCGCATGATTGCTGATGACGCTCGGGTTCCTTTTTTGGAGGTGGCAAGGGCGTGTAACGTAAGTGGAGCTGCAATTCATCAGCGCATTCAGAAGTTAACTGCTCTTGGTGTTTTAAAAGGTTCGCAGTATTTGATTGACCCGGCAAAGGTGGGTTATGAGACATGTGCGTACATGGGTTTGTTCTTGAAGAATCCCGAGAATTTCAAGGATGCCGTAGATGGATTGAAGAAAATTCCTGAGGTGGTGGAATGTCATTTCACGACAGGTGACTATGACATGTTTATTAAAATCTACGCAGAAGACAATTTGCATCTGCTCAAGATTCTTCATGAGAAGATTCAGCCGTTGGGATTGGCTCGCACAGAGACGATTATCTCGTACGACACAGTTTTCTCACGCATGTTGCCCGTCAGTGAAATGAAGAGCAACAAACTGCTTCGGGTGGAAAAGAAATAGTCAGCTTCCGCTTCTAAGTTTCTGGGAAAGTTTTAGCTTTGAGGGGTAAGGGCAAACGATGATTTTGCGGAATATAATCCCATGCTGCCATTTTCGTATGGCAGCATCTCCATCATGTCGCCCCTACTCATTCGGTTTCATTTCGTCTTGATTGTGGGGAGCAATGACTGGCGACTGGCGATGAAGGTCGGGAGTGGCTTCAGTCTTCTTTTACGATAGGGTAGAGTTCAATGAATTCGCCCTGATGCTTTTTCCCGTCGTTGATGAGTTCAGCCGTTTTTTTACCCACGGTGTCAATATCGTGGAATCCGGGCAGGCTCATGTTGCCATTAAGGTCAGTGGTCGTTGGTCCGGGATGTACTGAAAAGATTTCCAGTTTTTTGTCTTTTTGCTGGCATTCGATTGCCATGACACCCATCATTGCGTTTTGTGCCGCTTTGCTTGTGACGTAAGCCAACGGGTGCCAATAGGGACTGATTTCAGAAGGTACTGTGATGTTGACGATTCTTCCGTTGTTTTTCTCCAGCAGCGGCATCATGGCTTTTGTAAGCAGGAATGTGCCGACAAAGTTTACCTGAAGGGTCTCTTCGATGTCGCTGAGCTGTGTCTGCTGACTGTCAACGCTCATGTCGCCGGGTATCCCTGCGTTGTTTATCAGCAGCGAGAGTTGCGGATGTTTTTTGTTGATGTCGTCGGCAGCCTTTTTGATGCTTTCTCCATCTTTGAGTTCAATGTTTACCCAGCCCGCGACGTCAATGCCGAGCGCTTTAAGTTGGTCGATGGCTTGTTCTGCCCGTTCTTGGTCTCGTGCTCCGATGATGATGGTCCATCCACTCAGCCCTAAATGTTTGGCTATTCCAAATCCGATGCCCTTGTTGGCACCAGTAATCAATGCTGTTTTGTTCATGCTATTTTTTGAGTTACTTTTTGTGATTTGTTTATTATTGGTTTCACGCGGACAAAGATACACATTTTTCTTATTATTATCGCCGAACTGTAAAAATTGTTGACAGAATCAGCGGTAATAGATAACGGTATCTGCCGAGGTGTGCAGCTTTCTATTGTTTCTCTTCTTTGCGTATGTAATCTACGAAAGCATATCGGTACTGATGTTTCTCGTCAGTATCGTGTGCTTCGCGTGTCACTTCCTTCCAGTCCTCGTAAGGAGGGAAAAAGGCGTCGGCGTTTTCCGGTTCGTCGTCGATTTCCGTCAGCAGCAGCCTGTCGGCATGTTTCATGGCTTGTTCATACACACTTTGTCCGCCGATGATATAGATTTCTTCATCGTCGGCGCAATGATTCAACGCGATTTTCAGCGACGGATAGCAGTCGCATCCCGGCAACTCTTTGACCGTGCGGCTGAGCACGATGTTGCGTCGGTTGGGCAGTGCGCCCTTTGGCAGTGATTCGAACGTGCGCCGTCCCATCACGATGGTATGTCCGCTGGTCAGTTCCTTGAAGCGTTTGAGGTCGTTGGGCAGCCAGTAAATGAGCTTGTTCTGGAAACCGATGGCACGATTGCGTGCAACGGCGGCGATAATATTGATTTTCATGGGGCAGTCAGTTTGTGTTTATACAGCAACCTCTCCTGCGATATGCGGATAGGGGTCGTAGTTTTCCAGTGAGAAATCTTCGTAGCGGAAGTCGAACAGCGACTTCACGTCAGGGTTGATTCGCATCGTGGGCAGCGGTCGCGGTGTGCGTGTGAGCTGCAGCTTCACCTGTTCCATGTGGTTCAGGTAGAGATGGGTGTCGCCCGTCGTGTGGATGAAGTCTCCGGGTTTGAGTCCGGTCACTTGCGCCATCATCATGAGCAACAGGGCGTATGATGCGATGTTGAACGGCACGCCGAGAAACGTGTCGGCACTTCTTTGGTAGAGTTGCAGACTCAACCGTCCGTCAGCCACATAGAACTGAAACATCGTGTGGCACGGTGGGAGCGCCATTTTCTCCACTTCAGCCACGTTCCATGCACTCACAATCATCCTTCGCGAGTCGGGATGGTTTTTTATCAGGTCCAGCACGTTCTGTATCTGGTCGATGGTGCCGCCCTGATAGTCGGGCCATGAGCGCCATTGATGCCCATAGACGGGTCCCAGTTCGCCGTTCTCGTCAGCCCATTCGTTCCATATCCTCACGCCGTGTTCCTGCAGGTACTTCACGTTGGTGTCTCCCTGTAGGAACCAGAGCAGTTCGTAGATGATGCTTTTCAGGTGCAGCTTTTTGGTCGTGAGCAGCGGAAAGCCGTCATCCAGATGAAATCTCATTTGGTGTCCGAACACGCTCTTCGTGCCGGTGCCCGTGCGGTCGGTCTTCTCGATGCCTTCCGTCATGATGCGGTTCAATAGGTCTAAATACTGTTTCATATCAGTTGAGTGATTGTTTTTTCGTCAGGTATGTGCGTACTTCTTATTCTCCATTCCTGCGGATAGAGGTTGTTGGCTCGCCGCCCGATGTTTTTTGCGAATCCGATGGGGTGTCCGCCGTAGGTTAGCAGCACGATTCCGCAGGGCGTGTCGGGAGGGAGTGTTACCGCTTCTTTCCGCAGATAGCCGATGGCTTCGGCATAGTCCAGGCTCACGTTCGGAAACGCTTCGCGGTCAAGTGCGCAGGAGAGTGCCAGCGACTGGTCGGGCACCATGTCCTTTCCCTTGAGCGTTCCCACCTTGATGCCAGCATGCATCACTTTCAGCAGTCGGCTTGCCGTGTCGTATTCGTTTCGCCATGCAGCGGGAATGGCATAAATGTCGTTTCCCCGTTGTGTGATGTCGAAGTCCTCTTTCCCCAGTATGGGAATGTTGTGGGCGGGCAAATCGCCGTTCTTCCCCTTCTGTTTTCCTTGTTTTTTCTTGTTCCCTTGTTCCTGCTTTTCGTGTGTTGCTGCTCCTTTTCTGAGCACAGCCATGAACAGCCCTTCCCCCTTTGTCCATCCAGGTATGAATCGGTAAACCGGTTTGTCGAACCCTTCGAGCAGCGAGCCGGTGATGTTCCAGTCGTCTTCGGTCTGTACCGACAGGACTTCAGCGCCCATCTCGCTGCATATCCACCGGATGTTTTCCTCGTTTTCGCGGGTGTTGAACGTGCAGGTGGAGTAGATGAGCAGTCCGTTTTCAGCCAGACATTCCCATGCGTCGCCGACGATTTCCCGTTGTAGCCGCTGGCAGTTGTCCGTCTTCTGAAGGCTCCATTCCGCCACAGCCCCCTCGTCCTTGCGGAACATCCCTTCTCCGGAGCAAGGCACGTCGCAGAGAATGATGTCGAACGTGATGCCCGCCTTGCGGTAGTCCTTCGGATAGTTGTTGGTGACGATGACGTCCGTTGCACCGAATTTCTGTATGTTCTCAACGAGAATCTGCGCCCGGTTGTGCATCGGTTCGTTGCAGAAAAGCAGGCTTCCGGCGGGCAGTGCCGCCCGTGCGGCGGTTGACTTTCCTCCCGGTGCGGCACATAGGTCGAGCATTGTCAGCGGCTTGTTGGCGTATTGGCGCAGCACCTGGTCGATAAACATCGACGACGCCTCCTGCACATAGTAGCAGCCGGCATGCAGCAACGGGTCGAATGTGAAGTTCGGGCGTTCATTCAGATACACGCCGTTCGTGCACCAAGGCACCGTCTCTTCCCCGTCCCTCCCGTTTGTCGTAGTCTTCAGAGGGTTTCGCCGTATGCTGACAGGTGGCATCTGTCCCAGCGCATCCTTAAACGTCTCATAGCGCTGGGTTCCGAGCAAATCCTGCATCTGTCTTTCAAAATCCTCCGGGAGTTTCATCTTTTCGCCACAAAGTTACGATTAAGCGAGAACAATACAAAATAAAAACTTGATTTTATTTTTATTGTCGAGCGTGAGTAAGTTATGGAAAGTTAGTGCAAGTTGAGAGAAGAACAAAATAAATTCATTTATTTTTTCTTCCGAGACGCCGCCTAACTTGGACGCCAGTCAAAGTTACGATTAAGCAGAACACGAGTTGTTGAGCGACAGCGAACAATACAAAATAAAAACTTGATTTTATTTTTATTGTCGAGCGTGAGTAAGTTATGGAAAGTTAGTGCAAGTTGAGAGAAGAACACGATTTTGTCCTTAATCGGACAAAATCTTCAGAATTCATTTATTTTTTCTGCCGAGACGCCGCCTAACTTGGACGCCAGTCAAAGTTACGATTAAGCAGAACACGAGTTGTTGAGCGACAGCGAACTATACAAAATAAAAGCTTGATTTTATTTTATTGTCGAGCGTGAGTAAGTTATCCAGATGAACGGCTTCATGACCATCGCCTTTAGGCTTCTTCAACCAAATTCAGTGAAATTGGTGACCAAATTCACCGAATTTGATGAGTAAATTCACTGAATTTGCTTTCGAAGAGTTGAACTTCATCATTTCTTTTCTTTCCGTATTTGTTGGATTTGCGCCAACTTTCAAGTTGAGAGAAGCCACAAATTTCTTTGATTTTTACCGTAAGAGCGATGTTTTTTCAATAATTTTGTGTAGCTTTGCAGATGTTATCGGGAGGAGAAATTCCCGATAAAGAAAAAAGCATTCGCTATTATTTCGCGTTCAGCCAAAAGCCTCGGAAACTTCTTGGAAATAACAACGCAACGAGATAATACGTGGTGGGGTGTTCGTGTATGGAATATCTTAACAGTCTTATATATGGCGATGCACACACTTAGGTGTGGTGCATACTTGTAAGACTGTTGGGGTTTCCATCCGAGGCTGCCTCGAAGCTGAACGCAAAAGGTGCATCACACTTTTTGCGTCTTGGCGTGATTGATAGTCGATGCATGAACTTAAAACTATCAATCGCATTATGGCAAACGACAAATTATCTAAGGCAAAAAAGGCAAAAAACGATGAGTTTTATACTCAGTATCATGACATTGAACGTGAAGTAACGGCATACGTGGAATATGACCCGAACGTATTTCGTGGGAAAACAGTACTTCTTCCCTGCGATGATCCAGAATGGAGCAATTTCACTCGTTATTTCGCACAAAATTTCGAGCGACTTGGTTTGAAAAAACTTATCTCTACGAGCTATGCTTATGACAGTAAGAAGCACAAAGGTCCTGTCCAACTGACACTTTTTGAGACGGAATCGCCACAATTTGATGCAAGTAAAACTCAAAGTCATGGAAAGATTTTTGTGCTTGACCGCGACACGACGGGCGATGGGCGTATCAATATTGACGACCTTGAGTGGCGCTATCTGGAGGGTGATGGTGATTTTCGTAGCGAAGAAGTTTCTCGCTTGCGTGATGAAGCGGATATCATTATTACCAATCCGCCGTTTTCACTATTCAGGAAGTTTTTTAATTGGCTTATGGAAAGTAATAAGTATTTCATCATGATAGGCAATAAAAGTTGTGTAACCTATAAGGAAGTATTTCCTTTCATCAGGGAAAACAGGTTGTGGACAGGTCGAAAAGAGTGGGCTGGTGGCATGTGGTTTGAGACGAAAGATCCTAATGATGTAGATAAAGTCATTGATGGAGTAAATATGAAGAATGTACCGTCAGTATGGCTTACAAATATAGAGCATGGTCGTCGTCATCAGCCGTTACAGTTAATGACTATGGAAGAGAACTTGAAGTATAGCAAGCATAAAAAAATAAGAGGTAAAACAGCTTACGACCATTATGACAATTACGATGCAATTGAGGTTCCTTATACCGATGCGATACCTTCTGATTATGATGGAGTGATGGGAGTGCCAATATCTTTCCTTGATAAATACTGTCCAGAACAGTTTGAGATATTGGATGCAAATAGTTATAGGAAATACGAATCTGTTCCGATTAAGGCTCACGGACTTATTAAGGATAAGGATAGTTCTATCAACGGAAAAGCTAAATACGCTCGAATACTAATTCGCAAGAAGAAATAAATTATGGAAACAAAATTGAGAACATACACTATAGGAGAAATCTGCGAAGGTTTTGTCTATAACGAACTGGAAGGAAAAGGACTTTACGGCTTGGCAGGAAAACTGACTATTCAGCCTGAGTATCAACGTAATTATATCTATGCTGATGGAAAGAAAGATGTGGCGGTAGTACAATCTGTTTTGCATCAGTATCCATTGGGGATATTTTATTTCAATAAGACTGATGACGGGCGTCTCGAGGTGCTTGACGGACAGCAACGAATTACCTCGCTGGGACGATACGTTACCGGTAAGTTCGGAATAGTAGATGATAGGGGAATTACTCAATATTTCGAAGATAGTCTTTCTGAAGAATTAAGGCAGCAGTTTCTTAATACAGAACTGTTAGTATATGAATGTGAAGGGACAGAAAACGAAATACGCAAGTGGTTTGAAACAGTGAATATAGCTGGCGTTCCGCTTAATAATCAAGAGTTGCTTAATGCTGTTTATAGCGGAAAGTTTGTCACATTAGCCAAAGAGGAGTTCAGCAATTCGCAAAATTCAAAAATACAGAAATGGAGTCACTTTATAGCGGGTTCAGTCAATCGGCAAGACTATTTGGAACGAGCCTTACAGTGGGTCAGTCGTGGTAATGTCATGGATTATATGAGTCGCCACCGGCGGGACGACAACATAACAGAGCTGAAACAATACTTCAATTGTGTGATTGATTGGATTACCTCTATCTTTACAGATGTTGAATCGGAGATGCGAGGACTGGAATGGGGAAGACTTTATGAAACATATCATACAAAACCATATAATCCGACAGAAATATCGCAGAAGGTTCACGAACTTTATGGTGATCCATTTGTAAAAAGTCGCAAAGGTATTTTTGAATATGTATTAGGAGGATGTGAAAACAAGAAATTGCTTGATATCCGCATTTTCGATGAATCAACAAAACGCAAGGTCTATCAGCAGCAGACAGACAAGGCGAAGGCAGAGGGAGTGAGCAACTGTCCATATTGTGCTATTGGTCACGACCAGAATGCCCGTCGTATTTGGAATTTGGCAGAAATGGATGCTGACCACGTGACAGCGTGGAGTAAGGGTGGAAGTACGGATATTGAAAACTGTCAAATGCTTTGTAAGACGCATAACAGGGCGAAGGGGAATCGGTAGAACCTCCATCTCTCAGAAGTCGAAGTAGATGTCTTCTTCTTCGAGGTTTTCCTTTTGTTTGGTCTTGGGTTTCGGTGGGTTTTTCAGTTTGCCGTCTTTGTCGAACAGTCCGTAGGTCGTTCTGAGGACGGAGAATTCTGTCCGTCGGTTGATTTGGTTGGCTATCTCCTGCTTGTCGGCATCCAGATTGCTGATGTATTCCTGCGTGAGGATGTCGCCTTCTTTGAGCCACGGGTATCGTGAGGCTTGCTTCTTGCGGATGGTTTTTGGCCGTTCCTTTCCGTAGCCCTTCGGTGTGAGGCGTTCCGGGGCGATGCCTTTTCTGATGAGGTATTGCACGACGCTCTCTGCCCGTCGTTGTGACAGTCGCAGGTTGTATTGCTCGGAGCCCTTGTAGTCGCAATGGGCAGCCAGTTCGATGGTGATGTTCGGATTCTCGTTGAGCAGCTTGACGAGTTGGTCGAGTGCTTCTGTGGATTCGGGTCGCAGTGTCGCTTTGTCGAAATCGTAGAAGATGTTGTCGATGAGCACGGGCACGCCGATGTTTGCAAGCGGGAACTGCAGCACGTATTCCTCCGACTCTTCAGCCGTGTTGACGTGGAGCTGCTGTTGGTGGTTGAGATATCCGCGGCAGGAAGCGAGCAGGATGTAGTCAACGCCGGGCTTGACGGTGTATAGGAACGAGCCGTCGCTGCGCACGCTGAGTTTCGTGTTCGTGCCGTCGTTTCCTACGATATAAACCTGTGCGGCGGGCAGTTCGTAGCCTTCCAGCTCATAGACCCACCCTTTGATGGTCTGTATGACTTCGGGGTTTTCGAACGAATAGATGTGTTCCCATCCGCGTCCGTCGTTGCGGTTGGAGCAGAAGAATCCGCGGTTGTACGGTCCGTCGAACGTCATTCCGAAATCGTCGGCAGAGGAGTTGAGCGGATATCCGGGGTGGTCCAGTTGGTAGCGGATGATGACTTTTCCTTCTTCGTCAACGTCCTTCACTGGCGTTGCGATGTAGATGTCGAGTCCGCCCATACCGGGATGCCCGTTGCTGGAGAAGTAGAGGTCGCCGTTGGGGCGGAACGTCGGGAAACATTCGTCGCCGGTTGTGTTGATGGATGGTCCGAGGTTCTCCACGCCGCCGAGTCCGGCAGGCGTGATTCGTACCCGCCAGATGTCGAGTCCGCCCAGTCCTCCCGGCATGTCGGAGGTGAAATAAAGCCATAGTCCGTCGGGCGATATGGCGGGGTGTGCGTAGCTGGAGAGCGTGTCGCCGGTGATTTTGAGTTCGGTCGGCTTGCCCCATGTGGCATCTGCGCGGTTGGATACGACGATTTCTGCGAAGCGTGGCGATGCGGGATCCGTCTTGCATTGTGTGAGATACATCTCGCGGTTGTCGGTAGAGAAGCAGCATGCCCCCTCGTCGTAGGCGGAGTTCAGTCCGCCAGACACTGCTTGCGGTTTGCTCCATTGTCCTTTGTCATCTTTCGTAGAAACGAATATGTCACCAGCTTTTGCTCCAGTAATCAGGCTCACGTCATCGCCCTGTGCATCATTGCGTGTGGAGGTGAAATACAGTTGTTCTGCTGGATTTCCGTAGAGCATGGGGGAGTAGTCTGCCCGTCGGGAGTTGAACACTTCCATACGTTTTACGGTGTATCTGGAGCCAGCCTGTTTCCATTTCGGTGCCTGTTGGGCGGATAGGAGTCCGTTCTTTGCCAGTTGATGGTCGGGCATGGAATCGAGAACGATGTTGAACTCCTTTTCTGCTTCTTTATAGTTTCCGTTTTTCAGGAGTTGGTGACCGAGCCGCAGGTGTGTTTGCACATCATCCTTTTTATATCGGATGACGTTGCGATAAGCAGCGATAGCTTTTTGCGTGGCATTGATTTTGTCGTAGCAGAACGCCAGTTTGGCGGCTCGTATGCCCCGGTTGTCGCGCTCCTTGGCAGGAGTCTTTGAGTATGCCTGTTTGAATTGGTTGGCTGCCTCGTGGTATTCGCCGAGTGCCAGATGTTTCTCTCCGTTCCTGAGGTTTTTGTCTATTCCGCAGGAGGCGAGAAGCATCATGATGAGTATGAAATACAAATACCGTTTGCAGCTCTTTTGAAACATCTTTGTCGTAGCGTTTACTTATTCTTAAACGCATGAATCGTCGTTTTATTGTAGGATGTCAGGACGAAGAGGGGGCTAAGACTTGAACGGCACCCGATAGTTGCAGCCTTCTTTCCACCGCGAGCATCCGTAGGCTGTCTTCCCTTTGATGACGGTTCCCTGCTTGCACACTGGACAAGTGGTGCCCTCGACGGGAGCAGCCCCTTCTGTCTTTTTGGCTGTGGCGGCAGTGGCTTTCGTCGTCGTGCGTCGGACTTTTTTCAGTTTTTTCAAGTCCTCGTCGGTCGTGATGGTGATGCGCTTGTCGTTTCTGTCGGTCAGCACCTGTCTGACGATGTCGTTGATTTGTTGTTTGAGTTCGTCGATGAACTGTGCGGCATCATACTTTTTATGTTCAATGTCACGCAGTTTCTTCTCCCAGATGCCCGTCAGTTCAGGGCTTTTGAGCAATTCGTCGCGTATGGTTCCGATGAGTTCGATGCCGGTCGGTGTGGCGATGAGGTTCTTGCGTTCCTTTCGGATGTAGTGACGGCGAAAGAGAGTCTCGATGATGGCAGCCCGGGTCGATGGCCGTCCGATGCCGTTCTCTTTCATGGCAGCGCGCAACTCCTCGTTGTCCACCAGTTTTCCAGCCGTTTCCATCGCCCTGAGCAGTGTCGCTTCGGTGTAGGGTTTGGGCGGTGTGGTCATCTTCTCGGTGAGTGTCGGCTGATGCGGTCCGCTCTCTCCCTTTTCGAATGATGGCAGCGTGCGCTCCTCGTCGTCTTTGTTCTCCTCCTCCGTGTCGCTTTTCTCTGTTTTCTGATAGAGTGCTCTCCATCCCGGGTCGAGTATTTCCTTTCCCGTCACCTTGAACTCCACCTTGTCCACTTTTCCCTGTACGGTGGTCGTTGCGAATTTGCAATCGGGATAGAACACGCTGATGAACCGTCGTGCTATGAGGTCATAGACTTTGCGCTCAAGGTCAGATAGCGCAGTCGGCGGTACGCCTGTGGGGATGATGGCGTGGTGGTCGGTCACCTTGCTGTTGTCGAACACCTTCTTGCTTTTCGGAAGTTTCTTCGCACCGAGGGGCTTGATGAAGGCTGCGTAGGGTGCTTCGCCGGCAAATTTCGCCTGGTACAAGCCGTTGAGGATTGCGGGGCACTTGGCATATACGTCTTCGCTGAGAAACTGTGTATCGACACGCGGATAGGTGGTCAGTTTCCGTTCGTAGAGCGCCTGTATGGTGTTGAGGGTTACTTCGGCACTCATTCCGAACTTGCGGTTGCAGTCCACCTGCAGCGATGTGAGGTCGTAGAGGTGGGGTGGCGCTTCCTTGCCGTTCTTCTTTTCCACCTTCGTGATTTCAAACGGTTTGTCTTTGATGAGTTCAAACGATTTCTCGCCTTCTTCCTTGTTGGTGAATCGTCCTTTTGTTGCGGTGAAGGTGGTGTCGCGGTATATCGTGGAAAGCACCCAGTAGGGCTCCGGTTTGAATTGTTCTATTTCTTGTTGCCGTTTCACGATGAGTGCCAGCGTCGGCGTCTGTACGCGTCCAATGCTCAGCGGGTGTCCCGGTTGCCCGTATTTGATGGAATAGAGCCGCGTGGCATTGATGCCGAGCAGCCAATCGCCGATAGCGCGTGAGAGTCCTGCCATGTATAGTTGGTGGTATTCCTGTTGGTCTTTCAGGTTCTCAAATCCTTCGCGTATGGCTTCGTCGGTCATCGATGATATCCAAAGTCGGCTGACGGGACATTTCGCTCCAGCCTTTTGCATCACCCAGCGTTGGATGAGTTCGCCCTCCTGTCCTGCATCGCCGCAGTTAATGATGCGCTCGGCTTTGCTCATCAGCCGTTGAATCACGTCAAACTGCTTCTTCACACCTTTGTCGTCCTTGAGTCTGATGCCGAAGCGCGGCGGAATCATCGGTAGGTATTCCTGTCGCCATGATTTCCATTGGGGAGCGTAGTCTTCGGGCATTTTCAGTTCACAGAGATGGCCGAACGTCCATGTCACCTGAAAGCCGTTGCCCTCCATGTAGCCGTCTTTCGACTGATTGGCTCCGATAATGCGTGCAATATCTTTTGCCACACTAGGCTTTTCTGCAATACAAACAATCATCTTTGAATAACGATTTTTTGAATGAATCAATACCCTAAGTCCTCGCCCACAAGGATGACGACGTGGCGTTTCTCGGGATAGGAGTTGCGTAGGAAGTGCACCTGGTTGCAGATGCTTTGCGGCGAATGGCAACTGTGACAAATGCCATCTTTCTGGCAAGGCGTGTTGATGTCGAACCGTGCAGCATTGATGGGAGCTGCCGTTGAGCGGGCACGTGTCCATGCTGCGTCAACATCCCTTGCCACCTTGTTCATGCCGACAATGAAAATCACCCGCTTCGGTCCCCATGTGATGGCTGCCACGCGGTTGCCGTTGCCGTCGATGTTGACGATGACGCCATCCTCGCTGATAGCATTCACGCTGGAAAGGTAGAAGTCGCATTCGAAGCTCTTGCGATAGATGTTGATTTTCTCCTCTTGTGTCTGCGCATCTTCACGGTCGTAAATCTGATATTCTCCCGACGCTTTCAGTTCCGTAGTGAGACCCGTGTCGCGGATACTCATCGAACCACCCCACGAAATGGAACTCCCTGCAGGTATCAGTGCGCGTACTTTTTCTTTCATCGTCGCCGTGTCCGGGCAATAGTGTGCCTCGAAATGGCGCATCTCGAGATGGCGGATAAGTTGCTCCGCCAACTTCCTGTTGCGAATGTCCTTTGGTTGATTCATCGTTTTTATTTTTGTGCAAAGATAACTAAAATTCCACAAAAATGCCGTGTAGGCGGAGAGAAATATTTTTCTTTCCTTTTTTGCCCGCTCGATATTTTTGTTTACCTTTGTACACAATTGCAGACGAGGTGCCTGAAAGAACAGGACAGGCAACTGGAAGCGGTATGTAGAAGTTACACATTTAATAATATATATAAGTATGAAAAAAGCCATCGTATTTTTGTTTGTTCTCTGTTTGGGAACCCTAGCGCATGCCCAATCGGCAGAAAAACGAGTGAAAGTAGCCATCCCTGGGGGAAAGCATTATCTCTATCGTTTAACCCTGACGGATAAGAAAGGCACTCCGTTCAGTGTGAAGAAGCCACAGGCATTTCTCTCCCAGCGTGCCATCGACCGCCGTAAGCGTCAGCATATCTCGGTGACCGAGAGCGACCTGCCCGTATCGCCGAAATATGTGAAGAAGATTGCAGCCACAGGTGCGGGGATTGTGGGCACGAGCAAGTGGAACAATACGGTCGTGGTCAGCGTGAAAGACACGTTGCAGGCAGAAGAACTGAAGCAGTTGTCGTTTGTGTCGGACGTGAAGAAAATCTGGGCATCGCCCGATTCGATGCGTGCGCAGAAACGTGAATATGTCGTTCCTGAGTTGAAACGTGCCGAGAAGACACCGGAAAGCGTCTATGGAGTAGGCGAGAAGTCCATTGATATCATCAACGGTAAGCCCCTCCATGAAGCAGGTTTCAGAGGCAAAGGAATGGTGATTGCCATTCTCGACGGCGGCTTTATGAATGCCGATAAGGTGGAAGGTTTCAAAAATACGACGATTTTAGGTTCGCGCGATTGTGGTTATCCGCGTGTGGAATCAATCTTTGCAGAGGGAGACCATGGCACGAAAGTGTTGTCGTGCATGGGCACCAACCTTCCCGATATGTTTATCGGCACAGCACCCGAGGCATCCTATTGGCTTATCCGCAGCGAAGTGGGCTTTTACGAGAGTCTGTGCGAGGAAGATTTCTGGGCGATGGCAGTGGAGTTTGCCGACTCGGTGGGAGCCGATGTCATCAATTCGTCACTCGGATATGTGGGATATGACGACAAGTCGATGAACCACAAATACCGTGACCTCAACGGAAAGACAGCCCTCATCTCGCGGACGGCATCGATGCTTGCCGACAAAGGAATGGTCTTGGCAAACAGTGCAGGAAACTCGGGAGCGAGCACATGGAAAAAGATTAACTTCCCGTCAGACGCAGACCATATCTTGACGGTTGGCGCACTGACACCGATGAAGAAGAATGCCACGTTCAGTTCCGTAGGCAATACGGCTGACGGACGTGTGAAACCCGATGTGATGTCGCTTGGCAATCCCGCAGCCGTCATCAGCGGACGAGGCATCATCACCACTGCCAGCGGCACTTCTTTCGCTTCGCCCGTGCTCTGCGGAATGGTGGCTTGCCTCTGGCAGGCACTGCCCGACAAGACGGCGCATGAGATAATCGATATTATCCGTCGGAGTGCCGACAACTATGAGACGCCCGACAATATCTTCGGATATGGAATTCCCGACTTCTGGAAGGCATACGAACAGAATAAGAAATAAATGAATCGCGCGCTTTCTCTTTTTGAACTGAACTCATTGGTGCGCGAAGCCATTGAGGAGTATGTGACCGACGAATACTGGGTGGAGGCTGAACTGGCATCTGCACATGAATCGGGTGGACACTGCTACATGGAGTTGATTCAGAAAGAGGACGGTTCGAATACACCGATTGCCCGTGCTTCGGCACGGTGCTGGCGCTCTACATGGGCATTGTTGAAGCCCCATTTTGAGCGTGAGACGGGGCAGACATTACGAGGCGGACTGAAAGTTCTCCTGCAAGTGTATCCCCAGTTTCACGAGAATTTCGGGTTTTCGTGGATTGTGACGGATATTGACCCGACTTACACGCTCGGAGATATGGCGCGTCGTCGGCAGGAAATCATCCGTCGGTTGAAAGAAGAAGGGGTGTTCGACCTCAACAAAGAGCTTGAATTGCCGCTTTTTGCACAGCGCATTGCCGTGATATCCAGTGATTCGGCAGCAGGATACGGCGACTTCTGCAAGCAATTGTCGGAAAACAAACAAGGTTTCAAGTTTGCCGTGGAACTATTCTCTGCCGTGATGCAGGGCGAACAGGTGGAACAGACTGTCATCGCCGCCCTCAATGAAATCAATGAAAGGAGAGAGGATTTCGACTGCGTCGTGATTATCCGAGGTGGCGGTTCCACCAGCGACTTGAGTGGCTTCGATACACTCGCCCTGGCAGAGAATGTTGCCAACTTCCCTTTGCCGGTTATTACGGGTATCGGTCACGACAGGGACGAGAGCGTGCTGGACATGGTTTCCCACACGCGAGTGAAGACCCCGACAGCAGCGGCGGCCTTCCTGATAGAACATCTTCAGGATGTGTACAGCCTTATTGTGGAAGCAGAAGAGGATGTTATTCGTTGCGTGACCGACCGTCTGCAGAAAGAACGTCTGCGTATAGACCGGCTCATAGAACTGCTTCCTAAGCAGTTGGCTGCATTCCTGACTGCCCAGCATGCCCGTCTCGGGCGACTCATCGAGTTGCTCCCCAGGCAGACCGCAGCATGCCTGACCAGTCAGCGTGGCAATCTCGACCTCCTTGCAGCCACTATGCGCGGTGTGCTTGAACGCAGGATGCTGCGAGAGAACCATCGCATGGAGTTGCTGGAACATCGGGTGGATGCCGTGAATCCGGAAAAACTCTTGCAAAGAGGCTATTCCATTACACGGAGTAACGGGCGTGTCGTGCGGAGTCCGGAACAGCTGAAAGCAGGCGATGAGATAGAGACAACGATGGAAAAAGGAACCATCAAATCAGTAGTAACGAAATCTTAAAAACAATGAAACAAATGAAATATGAGGAAGCCATGCGGCAATTGGAAGATATTGTCCGCAAGATGGAAAACGATGAGTTGGATATTGATTCGCTGGCAGAACAGTTGAAGAAAGCGCAGGAACTCATCAAGTTATGCAAGGATAAACTGACAAAGACCGATGAGGAAATCAGGAAACTGCTCGAAGAACAGGGAAAATAGATGTTTATTCAGGTTTTTTATAGAAAAATAGTTGCGAGTTCGCGATAAACTTACTACTTTTGTCTGCTCATACGATGCAATTCGTTTTGAAATAATCTATGATAACACTTAAAAATACAACGAAAAATGAAAAACTTAGATTGGGCTAGTCTGCCGTTCGGCTATGTGCAGGCAGATTACAACGTTCGTTGCTATTATCGCAACGGGAAGTGGGGAGAGATTGAAGTCAGCTCAGACCCGAACATCAACATGTCAATCGCAGCCACTTGTCTTCACTACGGACAGGAAGGTTTTGAAGGTTTGAAAGCCTATCGCGGAAAAGACGGGAAAGTGCGCCTGTTCCGTGTAGATGCCAATGCAGAGCGTCTGCAGCAGACAGCACGCGGACTCCTCATGGCAGAAGTTCCTACAGAGCTCTTCGCTGAGATGTGTAAGAAGGTTGTTCTGCTGAACGAAGACTGGATTCCTCCATACGAGACAGGTGCAACGCTCTATCTGCGTCCGCTGCTCATTGGTACGGGAGCTCAGGTGGGCGTGAAGTCTGCCGACGAATTCTGCTTCCTCATCTTCGTCACACCGGTAGGACCTTACTTCAAAGGCGGATTCAAGTGCAACCCATACGTCATCACCCGTCAGTATGACCGTGCGGCACCGTTAGGAACCGGACGTTACAAAGTGGGTGGAAACTATGCCGCTTCGATGCTCGCAAGCAAGTTTGCACACGATAAAGGCTATGCGGCAGAGTTCTATCTGGATGCAAAAGAGAAGAAATATATGGACGAGTGTGGTGCTGCCAACTTCTTTGGTATCAAAGACAATACATACATCACACCTAAGTCTGACTCCATTCTTCCGAGTATCACCAACCGCAGCTTGATGCAGTTGGCAGAGGACTTGGGTATGAAAGTGGAGCGTCGTCCGATTCCTGAAGAAGAGCTGTCAACCTTCGAGGAGGCAGGCGCTTGCGGAACGGCAGCAGTCATCAGTCCGATATCCTATATCGACGATTTGGAGAACGACCACCGTTACACCATCTCGAAGACGGGAGAGCCCGGACCTATCTCCAAGAAGCTCTACGATCTGCTCCGTGGCATTCAGTACGGTACTGAAGAGGACAAGCACGGATGGACCACTGTGATTAAAGAGTAATTTTTCAATACATGAATATCCCCTTCACACCAAGTTGTGGAGGGGATATTGTTGACTATAAAGGAGGTTGCCGTCAATAGGTAAATAGTAGTGTGGCAACCGTTTTTACAGAATTATGGGTAAAGGAAAACTGCAGAAATTCGCTGAGATGGAGACGTTCAGAAACGTCTTTCAGTATCCCTATGCGGTCATTGAGAACACTCCCTTCCCGCTGAAAGGACGATGGCGGGAAGAATATTTCCATAATGACCATCCTGTCGTCCTTGAATTAGGATGCGGAAAGGGGGAATACACGGTGGGACTGGCACGCCTCTTTCCCGATATGAACTTCATCGGGGTTGACATCAAGGGAGCCCGCATGCACAAAGGTGCAAAAGAAGCTTTGGATGAAGGACTGGAAAATGTGGCGTTCCTCCGCACGAACATCGAATTTATCGACCGCTTCTTCAGCGAGGGTGAGGTGCAGGAAATCTGGCTGACATTCAGTGACCCGCAGATGAAGAATCCCCGTAAGCGCCTGTCCAGCACCTACTTCATGGAAAGATACCGCCGTTTCCTGACAGACAACGGTCTGATTCACCTGAAGACCGACAGCGATTTTCTGTTTACCTATACGCAGCTGATGGCAGAAAAGAACGAACTGCCCATCGAAGTCATCACGAAAGATTTGTATCACGATACGCCGGCAGCAATCGTCGGCTCGCCCTTGCTCACCATCCAGACCTACTATGAGCAGCAATGGATTTCGCGAGGGCTGAACATCAAGTACATGCGTTTCCGTTTGCCGCATGTGGGACGGCTGGAAGAGAGCGACGTGGAGATTCCGCTCGACGATTATCGGAGTTATAAGCGAACGAAACGCAGTTCGTTGGATGTCGCAAAATAACTGAAACCGTATGAAAAAGAAGTGGAAATATTATTTACTTTTCAGTTTGTTCTGTCCTTCATTGTTGATGGCGCAGACGGAAACGGACAGCGTTGCGCCGATGAAGACCCACGAGTTGGATGACGTGACGGTCGTCTCACGGCGACAGGGAACGCGACGGGTCAGTGGGGCGGTAAACGGACAACTGATTACCCGTGATGAGTTGTTCAAGGCAGCATGCTGCAACCTGGGCGAAAGTTTCGTGACCAATCCGTCGGTCGATGTCAATTACAGTGACGCCACGACAGGAGCAAAGCAAATCAAACTCTTAGGACTTGCCGGCACCTATGTGCAGATGCTGACGGAAAACATGCCCAACTTCCGCGGAGCAGCCATGCCTTACGCACTTGGATATGTGCCGGGACCCTGGATGAAAAGCATCCAGGTGTCGAAAGGATGCTCGTCGGTGAAGAACGGATATGAATCCATCACGGGACAAATCAATGTGCAATACCTGCAGCCGGAAGACGAGCAGGGACTGACCGTCAACCTCTTTGGCAACACTCAGGGGCGTGTGGAAGCCAACATCGACGGCAACTATCATTTCAATAAACATCTGAGTACGGAACTGTTGGGGCACTACGAAAACGAATGGGGAGACCATGACAGCAACCATGATGGGTTGATTGACCAACCGAAAGTGAGGCAGTGGCATCTGCAAAACCGATGGGCGTACATGGGCGACCGCTATATCATGCATGCCGGTGCCGGAATCATGAAGGAAAAGCGCAACGGCGGACAGACGAAGCATCACGACAATCGTTACCGCATCGGCATGGAGACCGACCGCTATGAGGCATATATGAAACATGCGTTCATCTTGAACAAGGAAACGGGCGGAAACATTGCCCTGATGGCTTCCGCATCGCAGCATGAACTGGACGCTTCCTATGGGCATAAGCGCTATGATGTCAGGCAGAAAAACGCCTATATGTCGCTGATATATGAGACGAACATTGATGGACACCACAACTTGTCTTCGGGCATAAGCCTCAATCATGATCATCTGGCACAGCACCTCTACAACCATACGGAGCCGTCTGTGGGTGCGCCGTTGCCGAAAGAAATAGAAACAACGCCCGGAGCCTACGTCCAGTACACCTTCAACGAAGGAACATGGTTGACCCTGATGGCAGGAATACGGGTTGACCACAGCAGTGTTTACGGGACGTTCTGGACTCCCCGCATGCACTTGAAGTATAGTCCGTCGGACTTGTTCAGCCTTCGTCTGAGTGCCGGAAAAGGCTATCGGACGGTTCATGCGTTGGCGGAAAACAACTTCCTTCTGACAAGCGGACGCTCACTGATTATCGACGACCAACTGAAGCAGGAGGAGGCATGGAACTATGGCGTGTCAACGGCATGGAACATCCCGCTGTTCAGCAAGACGCTCAGGTTGAATGCAGAGTATTACTATACGCACTTCATGGAGCAGACACTGATTGATTATGACGAGAATCCGCTGGAACTGTATATTAGGAACAAGGAGGGGAAATCCTATTCACACACGCTTCAGATAGATGCGTCCTACGAACTCTTCAAAGGGATGACCCTCTTGGCGGCTTATCGGCGCAATTTCGTGAAAGCCGTCTATGGCGGGCAGTTGCGTGAAAAGCCGTTGAACAGCCGCTATAAGGCACTTCTCAGCGCATCGTATAAGACACCGCTGGGGCTGTGGCAGGCGGATGTGACCTGCCAGTTGAATGGAGGTGGACGGATGCCGGAGCCATATACGACGGGCAGCGGAGAGCTGTCGTGGAGCCGTTCTTTCGGTGCATACGCAGTCCTGAATGCGCAGGTGACACGCTGGTTCCGCCATTTCTCGGTCTATGTGGGTGGTGAGAACCTGACCAACTTCAGGCAGAAGCATCCCATCATCGGAGCCGCCGACCCCTGGGCGAAGACGTTTGAGCCCACGATGATATGGGGACCGGTCATGGGAGCGATGTTCTATGCGGGCATCAGAGTTAATATCGGGAGATTATAACATTATTATCAAACACATAAAAGTATAAATGATGAAACAGACCATGTTGATAATTGCCATGATGTTCACTGCGGCATGCGGTATGGCAAAGGACATAAAGACTGCGGTCTTCACGACGAGTCCGCAGATGCATTGTGAGAGTTGTGAGAACAAGATTAAGGGCAACCTGCGTTTTGAGAAAGGGGTGAAGAACATAGAGACCAACATCGAGAAGCAGCAGGTGGTCGTCACCTACGATGCCGACAAGACTTCGGTCGAGAAACTGCAGCGGGGCTTTGAGAAGATAGGCTACGATGCAAAGGAAGTGAAGGCAGAATGTAAGCAGGAGAACGCCTCCGACGCTTGTTGCGAAAAACGCGATTGATACACATTATTATATATATCGTATGACACTTTATCCGAAACTGATACTCGATGCGCTCGCAACAGTGACGTATCCGGGCACGAAAAAGAGTCTCATAGAGAGCGAGATGGTGGCAGAAGACCTGCATATCGACGGGATGAAGGTGGAGTTCACGCTCATCTTTCCCCGCGAGACCGACCCGTTTCTCAAGTCAACCATCAAGGCGGCAGAGGCTGCCATTCACTACCATGTGTCTAAAGAGGTGGAGGTGACCATCAAGCAGGAATACAAGTCAAAGCCTCGCCCCGAAGTCGGAAAGCTTTTGCCGCAGGTGAAGAACGTCGTGGCAGTGAGCAGTGGAAAGGGCGGTGTGGGCAAATCGACCGTCGCTGCCAATCTCGCCATCTCGCTCGTAAGGCTCGGCTTCCGCGTGGGACTGTTGGATGCCGACATTTTCGGACCCTCCATGCCGAAGATGTTCGGAGTGGAAGATGCCCGTCCGTGTGCCACCCGCGTCGATGGTCGCGACCTGATAGAGCCCATCGAAAAATATGGCGTGCGGCTGCTGAGCATCGGCTTCTTCGTCAATCCGGAGACGGCGACGCTGTGGCGCGGTGGCATGGCTTCGAACGCGCTCAAGCAGCTCATTGGCGATGCTAACTGGGGCGAGCTGGACTATCTCATCCTGGATACGCCGCCGGGCACGAGCGACATCCATCTGACGCTCCTCCAGACGCTTGCCATCACCGGCGCCATCATCGTCACCACGCCGCAGGAGGTGGCGCTGGCAGATGCCAGGAAGGGCATCGACATGTATCGTAACGAGAAGGTGAACGTGCCGATACTCGGACTGGTGGAGAACATGTCGTGGTTCACGCCGGCAGAGCTACCCGACAACCGCTATTACATCTTCGGAAAGGAGGGCGGAAAGCGGCTGGCAGAGGAGCATCAGATTCCCTTGCTGGCGCAGATTCCCGTCGTGCAGGGCATTTGTGAGCATGCCGACGGTGGCAAGCCGGTGTCGTTGGATGCCACGGCGCAGGAAGCGCAGATGTATCTGTCGCTGGCGCAGTCCGTCGTGACGATGGTCAATCGACGCAACAAGATGATGAACCCGACGAAGATAGTAGAAGTGAAGCACTGAATATGCGGGCGGATGATGCATCCGCCCGTTATTTTTTATTTATATTGAGTGTCACTTCGTGACAGAAATCTCACAAATCTGTTCAAATCTCACAAATCTTTTTGAGATAGATTTGATGCTCCCCTCAGGCGCTCCCCTCCCATTTCAGGGGAGGGGGTGGGGTGAAAGACAATCTCAAACCACATAATAAAAAATTAGGGCGGATACATTGATCCGCCCCTACAATGCGCCGTGTTTGAATGATGAATTAAGAATTATGATTAGGGTTGTCTGCCTCCCGTAGGGGCGGATTGGTGTATCCGACCGAAAAGTTTCTCCAACCAAATTCAGTGAATTTGGTGATCAAATCAACTTGATTTGGTCACCAAATCAAGTTGATTTGTTTTTCAACTATCAAACGTTAGGCTGGTTCGGATGATGCTTTCGCCTTCATAATCTTTTCCTTCATCTTGCGTGCACTTTCTGTGGCGTGGAGGCGTGCCTGTATGATTTGGTAGCGATAGACGGCGCAGGTGGCGAAGAAATAGATGGTGGTCTGAATCCATAGTGCCTGGTACTCGAAACGGATGTCGGCGAGGGTGGCTCCCATGGTGTTGAGGCGCACGAATCCCCGTATTCCGAAGGTGGAGGGGAAAAGGGCTGCGATGGCTCGCCATGCGCCCGGGATGTTGCTCTGCGGCCACGAGATGCCCGAGAGGAAAAGTAGGGGGACGGACGTGAAGACGATGATGAGCATGACGTTTTCACGATAGCGGACGACGCACGATATCATCATCCCGAAGAAGATGGTCGATAGGAGGAAGGGCACCATGAGCCCGATGTAGTCGTCCATCTGCACGAGTTGGACGAGGTTGAACATCCGGGGTATGCACAGTGTGACGAATGCTCCCATCACTGCATAGACCATGAAATAGCAGAGCGACTTGCCGAGTACGATTCTGAAGACGCCGTTGTAGTGACGGCTGACGGGAACGAGGTCGCGGTAGCGGTTGTTCTCTCGTGCCGTTCCTGCTGCCATCCCGATGCCGAGCAGGAGTGTCTGGTGGAGAATGAGGATGAGTACGCCGGGCAGGATGAATGCGGCGTATCCTCCTGATGGGTTGAAGATGGGTACGTCTTCATACGCCAGCGGCTGTATGGTGATTTCGTCGTCGCGGTCGGTCATGCCCATGCCGCCTTTCTTCTGTATCTGTTCGCCCATTCCGAGCGATATTTCGGTGGCTGTCTGGTAGATGGCTTTGTAATAGAGCATGATGCTCATGTCGCAGTAGATGCTGACGTGTGCCTGTTTGCCGGTGTTCAGGTTGCTTGCGAAGTCAGACGGGAAATAGATGATGCCGCGTGCTTCCTGTTTGCCAATGAGGGGCTTTGCTTCTTCGATGCTGTTGCTGTATGCAGCCACCTTGACGTTGGGCGATGCGTCAAACTGCCGGATGAACTTGCGCGAGAGTTGCGAGTGTGAATGATCGACCACGGCAACGGGTACTTCGTGAACGGTCTCATTGTTGTAGAGCCAGGCATAGAGTATCGGGTAGAGCAGCGGCACGAGGATGAAGAATATGAGTACGCCCTCGTCTTTCACGGTGTTCTTCATCTCGTATGCCCAGATGTGGGACATGTCGTGGATTCCTTCGTTGATTTTATGAAGTAATCCCCTCCAGCCGTTCTGCGTCTCAGCTTTCCGGTTAGTCTGCCTGTTCTCTGTATGCTGTTCTTTCATTGCTCTTTTTCTTTAAGGGATATACACATATTCGAGCATTGCCTTCTTGATGCGCCGGAGCACGATGACCGGCAGAAGGCAGAAGAGAACGAGCGCACCGACGTTCAGCCATGCATGCGAAATAGGGAAGCCGTTGAAGATGCAGGTCTGGTAGATGCGGAAATAGTGGCGCATGGGGAAGAGATTGGCGAGCGCCTGTATCTCGCTGTCCATGGCATCGACGGGGAAGGTGGATCCCATCACCGAGAAACTCAGTGCTGCCCACAGCGAGCAGATGCTCATCGACATGCGCAGCGAGGGAGTCAGTCCGAATGCGAAAACGCCGAAACCTTGTGCGGACAGCACGGAAAGGATATTGAGCAGTATCAATCGCCACATGCCTCCGGAATGCGGGAAATGCAGGATATAGATGACGTAGAACTCGTAGGCGCACATGATGGTGAGGAACACGAGCGTCTGCGGCAGCAGCTTCCCGATGAGCGCGACGATGATATTGTTGTCGGCAGCAGCCAACCATTCCTTTGAGCGGTTGAATTTGAGTTCCGTACCGATGGAGTAGGCTGTAATCAGGAAGATAAACAGGAGGATACATCCGGGAATGAGGGAGGAACTGAGATAGACGTTGTAGTTGATTTGCGGATTGTTGATGGGGTGCGTGTCAATCGTGACGGGTTGCAGGAAGTTGCGTATCTCGGCAGAAGTCTTGCCGAGCGCCGATAGCTTCGCCTTGCCGACGGCTGCCGAGCCGAGTGTGGAGATGGTCTTGAGGTCTCTGAAGAGCAGTGCGCCGGCAGTGAGATAGGCATTGTTGTAGTAGAACGAGATTTTCGGTTGTCGGGAGGCGAGCAGCGCTCCTTCGGTTCCTTCGGGAATATAGAGGAAGGCGTAAATCTTGTTTTTCTGTACTGCGTTGCGTGCCTCGTTGATGGTGGGGTAGTGTGCAACGACTTTCGATGACTGGAACGCATCCAGTTGGCGGATGAGTGCTCTGGACGTGGAAGAGTTGTCGTTGTCGATGACGCCTATCGGCATGTTCTCCGGTTGTCCCTCATCCATGATGGAGGTGAAGAATACCGTGACGGCAATCGGGAAGATAACCATGCAGAATATATATACGGGATTGGACTTCAGAATGCCACATTCCCGAAGTGCAATCCGGTAGATCTGCTTGTATCGACTTCCCTTTTGCATGATTAGCGTGCCAGTCCCTATTCTTTGATGATGAGCGACATGCCCGGGCGCAATCCTTCAATCTTGGTGAGCGGCTTGGCTTTCACCTCAAATGTTTTCAGGTCATACTGCCCGTTGCTCTTGGTCGCTTTCCACACGGCATACGCTCCTTGGTCCTTGATGTAGTACACCTTCATCTGAATCTCTTTGTCAAATGCAGGAACGTAAGCCTTGAACGTGTCGCCGATTTTCATTCCCTTGAGTTGGTCTTCACGGATATTGAACGTTCCCCACATGTTGTTCATGACGGCGATGCTCATGATGGGTGAGCCCGTGCCGACCAGTTCGCCGATTTCGGGATAGACCTCGCTCACTTCCCCGTCCATGGTTGCCACCTGAACCGTCTCGCTGAGGAGCGACTTGAAGACGTCAACTGCGCTCTTTGCTGCCTGTGCCTGTTTCGCAGCAGCCTTCTTCTCTTCCCAGCGTGCACCGTTCTTAGCCATGTCGTATTGGCTCTTGGCAGCATTCACCTGTGCCTCTGTCGCCTGATAGGCAGCCAGTGCCTCGTCGCGTTTCTGCGCACTCATCACGCCGCTGTCGTAGAGATTCTGCACGCGGTTATATGATTTCTGCGCGATATCCCTTGCGGCAATTGCCTGTTGCCATAGTTGGTATGCCGCCTGTATCTGTTCCTTCCGTGCTCCGTTGTCCGCCATTTCGCTCATGGCGTCGGCAGCTCCTTGAGTTGCTTCGGCAGCCTTCTTCTGTGCATTCACCTCAGGCACTTCGAGAATGGCGAGCGTGTCGCCCGCACGAACCAGGTCACCCTCCTTGACGAGGAGCTTCAGAATGCGCCCGGGCAACTTTGACGATACCCTGTATTCCGTCACTTCCACTTCGCCCTGGATGATGCTGTCCTCTCTCCCGAGCGTGAAAAATCCGATGAGTGCCACAATGGCGATGACTGCCGCAAATCCGATGATTGCAAGTAAGATGTTGTTGTGTTGTGATTTTGCTGACATGATATTCTTTGTTTTTATTATTGTAATCTGCCAAGCGCCTTCAGCAAGTCCACCTGACTGAGTTTCACTTCAATTTCCGCATCAATCTTCTGGGTATGTGCCTGTTGCCAGGCTGTCTGGGCTGCCATCACCTCGGTAATCTGCATCACGCCCTCCTGGAAGCCGAGCTTTGCACAGCGCAGGTTCTCTTCCGCCTGTTCCACGTTTTTGCGTGTCATGGCAAGCTTCTTGTAAGCCTCCTTCACTTTGAAACGATTCTGATTGATTTGCAACTCTATCTTTTCCCGTGCGTCTTCATACTCCAGCTGTGCTATTTGCGTTGCTGCGCGATTGGCGCGTATCTTGTAGCGTCCTTCAAACCAACTCCATATTGGAATCCGGGCTGCCACGCCGATGTGAAACAATCCTTTGAATTTCCGCTCGAACCCGTTAAAGACGCTTGGATTGGAGATGGTGTAGCCGCCGATGGCAGCAATTTGAGGGAGATATGCCGCGCGTGTCAGTTTCGTATTCCATTTCGTCAGATCCACCGTGTTCTGCAGGATTCTCAATTCAGGTCTGTTGTCGGGATTGAGAAGCACGCTGTCGTTCGCCGTTTCCAAAGTCATCCCGGTCGTAGGCTCCAACTCCTCTTTATCCTCGTCGAACAGTGTGATATCCTCATCCATCGGAATGCCGCACAGCTGGCAGAGATACATCTTGGCAAGTACCAATCCGTCCTCCACCTGAATCTTAGTCATTTCCGCCTCGTTCACGCGGACGTCGGTGCGCAATCCGTCAGCCCGTGTGGCAACGCCCTCATCAATCATCTTCTTCACATCATTGTTGAACTGCTCGATGAGTTGCAGATAGCTTTCGGCAAGGCGCCGTTTCTGCTTCAACGAAACGACCAGCCAATAAGCCTGGTCTGTCTCGTGGCGAATCGTCTGTAATTTCAGTTCAACACCGTCCGATGCCATCTCTTCACCTATCTTCGCCATCTTGTTGGCAGCCGTAATGGCACCTCCCATGTAGATGGGTTGCGTGACATTGACCGACCCGACAAACATGTTGCGGGTGTCTGTCCGGAAAGCATTCTTAATGCGTTCGCCCGCATTGTTGAGCATGCTACCGACCGATGTGCCCGCCGTCTCAAGGATGCCTTCGAAGAACTGGGCTTGCTGAATCGAGATAATCCCTTTCTGAACCAAATCGCTGACAATTCCCGTAATCACTTCGCCGGTCTGTGAAGTCAGATGGGTACCCACATTGCTCAACGCACTTTTCTGTGACGCATTGAGAATCGACACTTCCTTGTCCGAGAACTGGTATGTGCCGATGCCATTCACCTTGGGCAAATATTTTGTCTGGACAGCTTTGCGGGTATTGACTGCCACTTCCCGTTGCAAGCGTGAGATGTGCAACTGCTTATTGTTGCGCAGAGCCATCGACCGGCAACTGTCAAGCGTCAGAACGCGTTGCGCCTTTATTGTGAGAAATCCCACAAGAAAGATGAAAATAATGCCAGTTCGTTTCATGTTATATATATAATAATGTGTGATGATAACTTTTTTATTGAGGTAAAAGTGGTTGGCTATTTGAAGGCAACGCTCCTCGAACCAATCATGTTTCCGTCAGCGAAGATGCTCACTTGATAGGTGCCTGACGACAATGCCTCTGCCACGTCCCAATACATCGTGACGGGCATCTCTTCACCGCTGTATTCAACGGTTCTCTTGATGGAATATTGCAGCGTTTTGTTTTCGTACGGGAACGAGCCACTACCTCCGAGTATGTTTCCGGCAGGAGTCATGATACGGACATATAGCGTTCGCAGTCCAGTGGTTGCCGTCACGTTCTTTGCGATGCGGAAGTTCAGCTGCAATGTCTTGGCTTTGCTGATTTCTTTCGTCGTCTTGCCTCGTTTGTTTTTCGCAGTCAGATTGATATCCGTGGCATCAAGCTGTGCAGCAATCGCCACTTTTTCCGTCAATGAGATTCGCTCACTGCTCAGTCCCTCAATCTTCCGCGTAGCCTCTTCGTTGCTTACGCGCAACTCCTCGTTGGTCGCTTGCAGTTTCTGGTTCAGTCTGTTCAGAGAATCAATTTCCAGCACATAGCTTCTCAGAACCTCGCGCACGGTGGCGAGCTCTTTCTTCAGGCGGGTAATCTCGCGGGCGTCGTCGCTCTTTACTTTCTTGAGCTCAGCCAACAGCCGTTGTGTCTTCAGCTGTTCTTCGGTCAGCTGTGCGATGATGGAGTCGTTGTTGATTCTCGTCTTCATCTCGCTATATTGGTCAGCAAACTGCTGGTACTCGTTTTCCATCTCCTTCTTGTCGAGCGCAGCCAGTTCGCGCATGTCCTCATTCGCATCCCGTTCCCGCTTGAGGCTGACACCAAGGAATGCAACCGCCCCGACGAGCAGCACACCAAGAATCCCTAAAATAATATTGTTTCTCTTCATCGTTTATATTCGCCATTAGTCATTTCTCAATCCGCGATGCTCAATCATACTGATTGAGTATCATGGCGGCAAAGGTAATTATTTTTCCCGAGTTGAGCAAAAAAACAGCATTCAAAAGATTTTATTAAAGCAAATTTAAGTGGTTTTAACGCGAAAATGGTTGTTGTTTGTTGCCTCGGTCAATTCGGTTGGCATCCCGCAGCAATTGTATATTTATGCATTAGTATATGTTTTGATGGTCGATTTCTAAACCACTGATTATCAAATCGTTAAGAAGTGCTTTCCAAAAGTTCAACTTTTAGCTTGCAAAAGTTGAACTTTTGGGCGATGAAAGTTGAACTTTTAGGACGCAAAAGTTCAACTTTTGGAAAGTGAAAGTTCAACTGCATATTTATGCGTCCTCAAGTGTATGTTTATGCAGTGTCGGAATGGGGGGCACGAACAGGCGTTCAGGTCGGTTTGGACTTAAGTAAATCTTTTTTCTTTTTTCGGAATTTGTGTTACCTTTACAGAAGTAAAAACTGCATCTCGGCATAAAAAATAAATGAATTTATTTTGTTCTGCGCTCGATTTTTTTGTTACCTTTACAGAAGGTAAACTGTAGATTCCAGTAGCAAGTGCAAAGTTATGTTATTTTTTTGAAGAATTCAGCAGTAGGTGTGGAAAAGTTTAGTTTTTTTCTTGGCCTACGGTTTATTTTATGTTGTATTCTCTTTATTTGTTCCT